>Ga0137399_10000067_pt1 | contig 34915 bp, 28 predicted proteins | sample czorhiz316metaG_FD_104810 | JGI IMG/M metagenome (GOLD analysis project Ga0137399, IMG submission 104810) | Vadose zone soil microbial communities from Angelo Coast Range Reserve, California, USA - czorhiz3.16 metaG | ecosystem: Environmental > Terrestrial > Soil > Vadose zone | place: USA...
GCGCAGCACGTACGATCGCGCCGGCGGACCTCACTCGTACCGTAGCGACTCCACCGGATCGACCGCCGCGGCGCGGCGCGCGGGCAGGACGCCGGCGATGAGCGCCGCCGCCGCGAGTCCCACCAGCCCGCCGGACAGCGCGATCGTCATGGCCTCGAACAGGAATTGCGCCATGATGTGCCGGCGGCGGGCGCCGAGCGCGAGCTTGATCCCGATCTCCTGCGTCCGCTCCTTCACCACGACGTACATGATGTTCGCGACACCGACGCCGGCGATCAGGAGCGTGAAGACCCCGACGAGCCCCATGAAGATCTGGATGCCGAGCCCGACGGCGAGGGTTTGCTTCTCGTCTTCGATGAAGTCCCACATGCCCAGCGCCCGTTCATCCTTGGGGTCGAAGCGGTACTTCTGCCCCAGCACCCGGTAGAGCTCCCCCTTCACCAGAAGTCCCCGGGACACGTCGCGCGGCTGCACGATGAGGTGGTTCACGAACCGGTTGCCATAGATGGTGCGAAACGTGGAGTACGGGATCACCCCGCGGTCGGCGTCCGGCCCGTTGTTGCTCGAGTCCTGGAACTTCTTCTTCAGTACTCCGACGACGGTGAAGGGGAGGCCATCGACGACGATGCTCTTGCCGATGGCATCGACGCCTTTGCCGAAAACCCGCTCTGCCAGCTCGTTGCCGAGGAACAACACGCGCCGCTTCTGGGCGATGTCGAGGGTGTTGATGAAGCGCCCGCCCTGCGCCGCCTCCATGTGGCGCATGGCCTCGTGATCGGGACCGACGCCCTCGAGGAACGCGTTGGTGCGGGTCTTGCCCAGCTGAAAGGAGGTACCCCAGCGCCCGTACGACAGGCTCCCCCGATCGATATCCGGGATGGCACCCTTCAGGAGCTCGAGGTCCTCTTCCACGAGGCGGATGCGTCGCCCTTGGCCCAACCCGGCGAATGCCTTGCTGGTCTCGCCGCCGTAGACCATGAAGATCCGCTCGCCAGCACCCAGCAGGCCGTCGCGGACCGTGCGCTTCAGTCCCTCACCGAACGCCAGCAGCAGCACCACCGCGAGGGTGCCCCAGGTGACCGCAAAGAACGTGAGGAAGGCCCGCGTGCGTTGCGCCTTCAGGTCGCCGATGAACTCCTGGAGCAGGATGTAGAACATGCTAGGTTCGCAGGGCTTCCACGGGATCGAGCGCCGCCGCGCGCCGGGCCGGCATGAGGCCCGCGGCAAACGCCACGGCCGCGAGCAACGCGAGCGTCGCCACGAGTACCATCGGAGAAATCGTCGGCACGCCGACGAACTCTTTGATGGGCAGCCCGCCGAGCGCGGCCACGAGCCCGAACGAGAGCAACAGGCCGAGCATCGCCCCCATGGTCACGATGATCAGGGCCTCGGCGAAGAACTGGCGCATGATATCGGCGCGGGTGGCGCCCACGGCGCGCCGCACGCCGATCTCACGCGTCCGCTCCCGCACCACGATGTACATGATGTTCGCCACCCCGATGCCGCCGACCAGCAGGGTGAAGCTTCCGACGATGGCGAAGAAAACGTTGAAGGCGACGAACATCTTCTCGAACCTGGTCTCCCACTCGCTCGTGTCCCAGAAGCCGAGGGCATCCTTGTCCAGCGGATCGAACTTGTACGTGCGCGCCATCGTCTCGTACACCCGTCGCTCGGCCTGTTTGGTGACCTCCGAGCTCCGCGCGCGGTACACGATGTTGTTCAGGAAGCGGTTGCCGAACAGGGCGTAATGCGTTGTCGCGGGAATGAAGATCCGATCCTTGTCCCGCTGCTGATACGAGGAGTTCTGCAGCTTGGGGCGCATGACCCCCACGACGGTGAACGGGGTGTCGCCCAAAAACACCTGCTGGCCGACCGGCGCTGCGTCTCCAAACAGCAACGTAGCCAGCTCGTCGCCCAGCACGGCCACCCGCCGCCGCTCGGCGACGTCGCGATCGTTGATGAAACGGCCGCCGGCCTCCGCGATGATGTTGCGCATGAAGCCGTACACTGGGAGAATGCCCGTGACGGCGGGGGAGGCCGCCTTGACGCCGCGCCGCACGCGCGCGCTCTGCGTGATGAACTCCGGACTGATGAACTCGATTTCGGCGACCTCGCGGGCGAGCAGCTGCACGTCATCCGGCCGCAGGCGGATCGGGCGGCCATCGCCGAACCCGGCGAACGACTTGGTGGTGCGTCCGCCGAACAGAATCACGATGCGGTCGCCCAAGCCGTGAAACCGCTTCTTGGTTTGCCGCTCCAGACCGACACCGAACGCCAACAGCACCACCACCGCCACGGTGCCCCAGGCGATCCCGAGTACGGTGAGAGAGGTGCGGAGTTTCTGCGCCCGCAAGTCGGCGAAGAACTCGCGCCACACGTCAGGAGATCTCGCGCGGGGGCGCTTCGACCAGCGAGTCGGTCGCCTGCAGGCCTTCCAGCACCTCGATGTTGATGGCGTCGGAGAGGCCGGTCTTGATCCAGCGCTCCACAGTCTTGCCGGGGCCGGTGCGCACGGTCACGAAGCTCGAGTCCTTGCGATGCGTGATGAGCCGCTCCGGGATGTAGAGCACGCTGTCCCGGCGCGAGATGGTCACCTCCGCATTGGCCGAGTAGCCCGCGCGCAGCGTGGCGCCTGCCACCTCGGTCAGGACGATCTCGATCGGAAACACCGTCGCCTGCTCCTGCTTGTGCGCCTTGAGCCAGATCTTCTCGAGCCGGCCCTTCACGCTCGCGTTGGGCAGGGCGCCGATCTTGATGGTTGCCGGCATGCCCTCCTTGAGCCGACCCACGTCGATCTCGTCCACGGTTCCCCGGAAGATCAGGTCCCGCATCGCCGCCATGCGCATCAGCACCGTCCCGGCCTGGTACGGCGTGAGCGGTACCACGGGATCGCCGATCTCGATCGAGTCCTCGAGGATGTAGCCGTCGATCGGGGCGCGGACCACGGTCTCGACCGGCTTGCCGTTGGCGAGCACCGTGCCGCCCTCCTGTAACGCCAGCCGCTCTTGCGCCAGCGACAGTTGCGAGCGCGACTCGTCGACCTGTCGCTGTGCCGTCTCGAGATCGGCGGGGGAAATCAGGTTCTTGTTGCGCAGCTCCTGCTGGCGGGTCAACTCGCGCTCCACGTTCTTGAGCTCGATCCCCCGCAGCTCCGCGTAGCGGCGCAGCTCGACCATCTCCAGCGGCGTGGGGTTGGGTGAGATCTCGAGCAGCGGCTGGCCCCGCTTGACGTAGTTCCCGACTTCGGCGAAGCGCCGCCGCACCACGCCGGCCAGGATGGATTTGACGGTGACCTCGATGCGGGGCTCGATGGTGCCGACGGCGAGCGCCTTGTCAACCAGGGACCCGCGGACGACCGCCACCGCTTTCGGTCCCTCCTTCTTCTTGCCGCCGAGCCTTCCGGTCGCAGCCATGGCGCCCAGGCTCAGCACGACCACGGCGGCAGGGATGACGATCGTACGGCGCTTCATCTCGGGGCGGCTCCGCGCACGGGCGTAGGATGAGACGGGTCTTCTTCTTACGGGGCTCGGCGCCGATAGTTTCCCGGGCTTAGTCCGCCGCCTGCCGCTCGGGGGGCGGCGCTTCATCGGCGAGCAGCCGGAACGATTTCACCGCGCCGGTGAGCTTGTCCGCGGCCTCCGCGAGCTGGTTGGCCGATGACGCAATCTCCTCCGTCGAGGCGCTCTGCTGCTGGCTCGACGCGGCGATCTCCTCCGCCGCGGCGAGCAGGCTCTCCGTCCCCTGCGTCACCGTGGCGAGTCGGGCGCCGATCTCCTCGATGAGCGCCCGCATCTCCTCCGCGGACCGCGCGATCTCCCGGCTCCAGATGTCGCTCGCCTGCGCCTCCGCGGACACCGTGGCGAGACCCTGCGCCGCGGCCTGCGCGGCCTCGCGCGCGGCGGCGGCTCCCTGGGCGAGGTGCGCGAGCCGCTCCCGCGTCGCCTCGACGCGCGTCAGCACGCCGCGCACCGTGTCCCCGGTGTTCCCGGCTGCTGCCGCCGCCACCGCGGCGAGCTTGCGGACTTCGTCCGCCACGACGGCGAAGCCGCGTCCTTGCGGGCCGGCGCGCGCCGCCTCGATCGCGGCGTTCAAGGCGAGCATGTTGGTCTGGGTCGCGATCGCCTTGGTCTGCGTCACGAACTTCTGGATCTCGCCTGAGGACTGGGCGAGCGCCGCCGCCTCTTTCGAGCCCCGCTCCACTTCCTCAGCCAACTTGGCAAGCTGCGTGGTGCTCTGATCGAGCACCTCCTTGTGCCGGCGCGCGAGGTCCGCGACGGTGGCGTTGCGCCGCACCGAGTCTTCCGCCCCCGCCGCGAGCGCCGTGGCGATGTGCAGGATCTTGGCCGCGTCGTCGGCGGCCGCGCGCACGAGCTGTGCCTGCTCCGCCGCGCGCTTCGTGAGATCCTGGCACGTCGCCGTCATCTCCTCCGTCGAGGCGCTCATTTCCTGCGTGGAAGACGAGATCTCCGTCGCCATCGCCGCGGCTTCGTCGGCGGCCGTGCGGATCGCCCCGACGAGCCGCCGCAGCGCCACCACCATCGTGTGGACCGAGGAGAGGAGATCGCCCACCTCGGCCGCTTCGGTGCGCTGCGTCACCACGGTGACGGAGAGGTCGCCGCCTGCGACACGGCTGGCGATCGCCCCGGCCGCCTTCACGGGCTCGGTGATGCGCTGGTTGAGACGATGGCGGAACACGAGGAGCAGGCCGACGGTCGTGCCGAACAGCAGGAGCGCCCACAGGAAGATGCTGGTCCGAGTGCCTCGCGCCGCCGCGTAGGCGGTCGCCGTCGGCTGACGGAACAGGACCCACCATTTGCCGTTGTTCGTCGGCACCGTGACGACCAGGTCCTCGACCGTGCCGTTGCGCACCGTCGTCCGAGCGGGCTGCTCCGCGCGCGGGATCGCCGCCGCGTCGCGCAGCGTGCGTAACGGGTCGCCCGAGGAGGGGCTCACGATCACGCGCCCCGCGCCGTCCACCACCAGGAGCTGGGCACCGCCGCCCGCGTCGGCGGTCCCGAGCAGGCGGGACAGGCGCTCCAGGGCGAACACGGTCTTGAGCACGCCCACCGGCCGCGCGATGCGGCGCGCGCGGATCGCGACGTCGTACTCGAGCGACACCACGGCGGCCGACGAGTCGTACTGCGGCGCCCCTTCGAACACGCCGTCCGCCATCGCCCGCTGCCACCACCCCTCGCCCGAGTGCACGAAGTCCGACGTCCGTCCCGAGGAGAGCACGACGTACCCGTGCCGCTCCGTGAAAAACAGCTCGGCGTAATCGGAGCGTTGGGGATATCCGGTGAGGTACGCGGCGAGGTCGGCGTCCCCACCCAGCATGCGGCGCTGAGTGAACATCCGCTCGAGCGTGGGGATGTCGAGCGGCGGCAGCTTGTCCTTGATGGCCTGCTGAGCGGCGTCGATCGCGGCCCGCACCACCGCCGGAGACGCGGCCAGCGCCTCGGCCTCGTGGCGGCGTTCCCGCAAGTACTGGTTCACGAGGGCGGCGACCCGGAGCGCCACGTCCTCGCCCCGGTCCTTCGCCTGCTGCTCGACCGTACGCTGAGCCGTGTTGCCGGACAGGGCGGCGAAACCGATCACCAGGACCAGGGCGAGGCCGACCCCCGTGAGGAGGAAGCTCTGCCGAAGCTGCGGGGTGCGGCTGGCCATGTGGTGGGGTTGGAGCGCTAAGGTACGCAGGGTTACCGGCAGGGGCAAGTCTGTTTAGTTTCATGCACTTATGAGTCAGGTGCCGACCTACGATCCGCAGGCGGTCGAGGCGCGGTGGCAAGTGCGCTGGGCGGCCGATCACGTCAACGAGCCCCAGCTCGACCGCCCCCACCGGCCGTTCTACAACCTCATGATGTTCCCCTACCCCTCGGCGGAAGGGTTACACGTAGGGAACATGTTCGCCTTCACCGGCGCGGACATCTACGGGCGATTTCGCCGGCTCCAGGGCCACGACGTGTTCGAGCCGATCGGGTTCGACGCGTTCGGGATCCACTCCGAGAACTACGCGCTCCAGGTCGGCACCCACCCGGCGAAGCTCATCCCCAAGAACATCGAGACGTTCCGCCGCCAGCTGCGTCGCTTCGGCGGCATGTTCGACTGGCGCCACGAGCTGTCTACCACGGACCCGGGCTACTACAAGTGGACCCAGTGGATCTTCGTGCAGCTCTTCAAGGCGGGGCTGGCGTTCCGCAAGAAGGCGGCGGTGAACTGGTGTCCCAAGGACATGAGCGTCGTCGCGAACGAGCAGGTGATCAACGGCTTCTGCGAGCGCCATCCCGACACCAAGGTCGAGCAGCGCTTCCTCGAGCAATGGTTCTTCGCGATCACGCGGTACGCCGAGCGCCTGCTCAAGAATCTCGACCGGCTCGATTGGTCGGAGTCCACGCGGACGCTGCAGCGCAACTGGATCGGGCGGAGCGAGGGCGCCGAGCTCGTGTTCGAGACCCCGGGCGGCCAGAAGATTGCCGTCTTCACGACGCGGCCCGATACGGTATTCGGCGCGACCTATCTGGTGCTCGCCCCGGAGCACCCGCTCGTGGAAGCGCTCACGGCCGACGAGCAGCGTCGCGCGGTGAACGCCTACCGGCGCGAGGTGCAGGCCAAGGACATCGTGTCGCGCAAGGTGGGCGACCGAGCCAAGACCGGTGTCTTTCTCGGCTCCTACGCCCGCAACCCGGCGACCGGCGAGGCGATTCCCATCTGGATCGCCGAGTACGTGCTGATGGAATACGGCACGGGCGCGATCATGGCCGTGCCCGCACACGACAAGCGCGACTTCGAGTTCGCGACGGCGTTCCAGCTCCCGATCCGCGCCGTGGTCCGGGGCGAGGGGAGCGGGCCGCTCCCGATCGTCACCGAGGACGGCGTCCTCGTGAACTCCAGGGAGTTCGACGGCCTGCCGTGCCGGGAAGGGGGCCGGCGGATCGTCGGCTGGCTGCAATCGCGCGGGCTCGCGACCCCGCAGGTGCAGTACCGCCTGCACGACTGGTGCATCTCGCGCCAGCGCTACTGGGGCCCGCCGATCCCGATCATCTATTGCGACCGCTGCGGGCCGGTGGCCGTGCCGGAGCGGGATCTCCCGGTCGAGCTCCCCTTGATCGAGGACTTCCGACCCGACGCGAGCGGGGTGAGCCCGCTGGCGCGTCACAAGGAGTGGTACTTCGCGAAGTGCCCCCAGTGCGGGGCCCCGGGGCGCCGCGAGACGGACGTCTCGGACACGTTCCTCGACTCCGCGTGGTACTTCCTGCGGTATCCCTCCACCGAGTTCCACGACCGGCCGTGGGACGAGCAGCGCACCCGGACGTGGCTGCCCGTGTCGACCTACATCGGCGGGAACGAGCACGCCGTGCTCCACCTGCTCTATTCGCGATTCGTCACGATGGCGCTCCAGGAGCTCGGGCTCGTGCATTTCGACGAGCCGTTCCCGAAGCTCAGGGCACACGGGCTGATCATCAAAGACGGCGCGAAGATGTCCAAGTCGCGTGGCAACGTCGTCATTCCCGACGCCTATATCCAGAAGTGGGGCGCGGATACCTTCCGGATGTACCTCATGTTCCTCGGGCCCTTCCAGGAGGGCGGCGATTTTCGAGAGACCGGCATCATCGGGATCCGCCGGTTTCTGGACAAGGTGTGGCAGCTGGCGCACGAAGCCCTGACTCCGGGATCGGCCTTGCCGCCCGAGGTCGAGCGCAAGCTGCACCAGACCATTCGCAAGGTCACGGTCGATACCGAGACGCTCAACTACAACACGGCCATCGCGGCGATGATGGAGTACGTGAATCTCGTGAGGGAGCGGGGAGCGGGGGGCAGACACGCGATCGAGCCGTTGCTTCTCATGCTCGCGCCATACGCGCCCCACCTCGCCGAGGAGCTCTGGGTGGCCCTCGGCCATGAGCGCTCGATCTTCACCGCGACGTGGCCGACGTACGACGAACGGCTCGCCGCCGCGGGCGACGTGGAGATCGTGGTGCAGGTGAATGGCAAGGTGCGCGGCCGGCTCGTCGTCTCGCGTGGCGCCAGCGAGGCTCAGGTCGTCGCCCTCGCGATGCAGGATGAGGCGGTCAAGAAGTTCGTTGACGGGCAACCGGTCCGGAAGACCGTGTACGTGCAGGATCGACTGCTGAACCTGGTCTTATAGCACCTTCGCTACCAGGCCTCCGACCAGGTAGCCGACTGCGGCGACGCCCAGGCCGACCACGAACATATCGATACCGCTGCGGATCACCCCGCGGCCCGTGAAGACGCTGCGCGCGCCGCCCACCGCGAAGTGGGTCAGCATGGCGACGCCGAACGCGATCCAGGCCGCCGCCGGCCCGCTGAAGATCAGGAACGGCGCCACGGGGATCAACGCGCCCACCGCCGTCGACGCTCCGGTCACCCACCCCTCCTTGAGGGGCGTGGCGTGGGCTTCGCCGATCTTCAGCTCTTCGCGCACCTGCTCACCCAGGGCACGCTGCGGGTCGCGCATCACCTCGACCGCCATCTGGCGTGCGATCCCGGGCTCGATCCCCTTCGCCTGGTAGACCAGCGCCAGCTCGTCCTGCTCCACGTCGGGCATCAGACGGATCTCTTCCTGCTCCATCGCGATCTCGTGCGCGTACACCTCCTGCTCGCTCTTGGCGGCGAGATACCCCGACGCGCCCATCGAGAGCGCGTCCGCGATCATCCCCGCGATCCCCGAGACCAGCACGATGTGCGGCGCCGCGGCGGCGCCCAACACACCCGCCACGAGACCAAAATTCGCGGTCAGGCCGTCGTTGAAGCCGTACACGACGTTCCGCAGATAGCCGCCGGATTCCGTCCGGTGCCACGGCTCGGCCGCCTTACCGGCCAACTCCGCCAGCGTTTCGGCGTGAGCGGCGGATTCCTTAGCGAGCTTGAGCGAGATCTCCCGCGCGTCGTCGAGCCGCGATTCGTTGTGGAGGTCCATGTAGCCCTTGACCTCCTGTCCCTCCTCGCGCAGCAGCAGCGGCAGCAAATAGGCGGGCCCGAAGCGACGCCCGAACCACGCCCGCAGCCGCGCGTTGAGGGAGGGCCGCGGCCCCTTCCTGGAAATCGGGTGGCCGTGCTCGGCGAGCAGCTTCTCCCACATCTGGGTGTGCCGCTCCTCCACGCCGGCGAGCTTGATGTAGATCTCTTTCTTCTTCGGGTCGCCCTCCTGCCCTGCGAGCACCAGATACAGGAAGGCGGCGTCGTATTCGTCCTGCCAGTGATGGAGCCAGTTGTGCAGCGTGGTCTTGTCGAGATCGGGCATGCTGGAAGATAGCCGCAACTTGCAGGATGGCAACGGCTTAGAACGCCGTCTCGCAGAGACGTCAAGCGACGACCTCGCGCGACGTCGTACGCGCGACACCTGTGCTCGACGCGTCCGCGCGACGTATTTCATGCCTGACGCATCTAGCTTTTAACCGATGACGTTATCGCTGGCCGTCCCCGACATCCTCGTCGCGCGCGCCCGTTCGGGCGATCTGGAAGCGCTGGAAGCGCTGTACCGGGCGTTCGAAACGCCCGTGTACAACCTCGCGCTCCGCATGCTGCGGACGCCCGAGGATGCAGAGGACGTGCTGCAGGAGACGTTTCTCGAAGTGGTACGCAGCATCAAGCAGTACCGTGGCGAAGGGCACCTGTGGGGTTGGATCAAGCGCATCGCGGCGTCGAAGGCCCTGATGCGGATCCGCCGCAACCAGGTGCGGGCGACCGAACAGTTCGACGAGGAGGCCGTGGGGGTGCAGGTGGGGCACGCGGAGGGGGCACGTGGGCACGAGGGGCCGGGGGCGGTCGCGGGTGCGCCGGCGCGGATCGATCTGGAGCGGGCGTTCGAGCGGCTGAGCGAGACGTCCCGTTCGGTGGTATGGCTGCACGACGTCGAGGGCTACACCCACGAGGAGATCGCGGAGCAGATGGGCAAGACGGTGAGCTTTTCCAAATCGCAGTTGGCGCGGGCGCATGCGCGGCTGCGGCGGATGCTGGATGCGGAGGGAGCAGCACCATGATGCATTGTACGATCGACGACCTGCTCGCCTTGAAGGAGAACGAGGCGTCGGCGTGGGCCAAGCAGCACCTCGAGACGTGCTCGGCCTGCCGCGCCGAGCTCGACGCGCTGTACCAGCGCATCGCGGCGCTCAAGGCGCTGCCGGTGCGGCGGCCGGCCCGGGACCGGTGGCCCGCGGTGCGGGCCGAGCTCCGGGTCGAGCAGCGGCGCCGCCAGCGCCGCTGGGGAGCGTGGAGCCTTTCCGCCGCCGCGGGTATCGCGCTGCTGCTCTGGATCCGGCCGGGCCCGGGGGGCCGAGTCGACGCCGCCGAGCTCGAGCGCGTGAAGCAGCAGTCAGCGACGCTCGAAGCGGAGCTCGAGCGCTACGACCCTGACGCGCGCGTCACGAGCGGCCGCACGGCGGCGCTCGCGGCCGCGCTGGAAGACCGCATTGCCGTCATCGACGGCGAGTTGGCGCAGGTGGGGACGCCGCAAGCCCCTGTGCGCCGCGCCGAACTGGTGAAACTGTGGCAGGAGCGCGTGGACGCGATGCAACAGCTCATGACCGTTCACGTCACCCGCGCCGCTTACGTGGGGCTGTGAGGCCCCGGAGGAGCATCTGATTATGCAGCGGAAGTGGATCATGCTTGGCGCGGCGCTGGCCGCCGCGTTGCCCGGAGTGCTGGCCGCGCAGCGGGCGCCGCGTACCCCGCGCACCCCGCGACCACCGCGCGAGCCGCGCGCCTACGCCTTTACGTACAGCGACCACCATGGCCGGATCGGCGTGATCGTGAACACCGAGCCCGATTCCCAGACGGACAAGATCGGGGCGAAGCTGGAGGCGGTGACCCCGGGCGGGCCCGCTGCGAAGGCGGGGCTCAAGGTCGGCGACGTCATCACCAAGTTCAACGGCACGTCGCTCGCGGGCGCTAGGCCCGACGACGATGAGGAGTCCGGTCCCGGCGCGAAGCTCGTGCAGCTGGCGCGCAAGCTCGAGCCGGGCGACACGGCGCAGGTCGAGTACCGGCGGGGCGGCGACACGAAAAAGGCGGCGCTCGTGGCCGAAGACTTGGGTGGCTCGTTCCGGATGGAGATGCCAAACATCGAGATGACTATGCCCCATATTGCGCCCGGGATGCCCGGGATGGAGGGCTGGGAGTTGTTCGGATCGCAGTGGGGCGACCTCGAGCTGGTGAACTTGAATCCGGACCTGGGCGAGTACTTCGGGACGAAGGAGGGCGTCCTGGTCGTAAGGGCGCCGAGCGACTCGAGCCTCCCGGTGCACAGCGGTGACGTGATTCTCTCCATCGCCGGTCGCAAACCCACGTCGCCGTCGCACGCCATGCGGATCCTGCATTCCTACGAAGCCGGGGAGACCGTGTCCCTCGACATCGTGCGGAAGCAGAAGCGGATGACGGTGACCTGGAAGGTTCCGACGCGCGAGGAGCGGACGCTCATGCATCGCCACGAGCGGGAGGACCAGAGCGGCTTCCGGTCAGCGACGCGCCGCCGGCTGCGGATGCGCCAGGTCTGAGGCTACCGGCCCGGGCCCGCCAGGATCGCGTTGGTGACGAGCCGGGCGGGCCCGCGCCAGAAGCCCCGGAACAGCGGATCGGTGAGGAACAGCACGACCCGTCCCTCGCCCCGGTTTTCGACCACCGCCCACGCCGTCCCCTTCAGCAGGCGCTCCGTATTCCCCGGCCACGTGAACCCGGACAGGGCGAGCGAGTCTCCCACGAACGCCACCGGGTTCGCCCCGTTCTTGGAAAGCTTCCAGAAGGTTGACCCCTCGACGTAAACCGGCAGCCGGTCGCTCTCGTACCCGAGTGTGAGCCAGTGCGTCCGGTCGAGCGTCGCCCGGAAGATGGAGCCCGGCAGCCACTCGGGCTTGTCCTTGGACGGTGACGACGGGGAGAGCACCGGAGGCTCTTTCCCCGGCGCCGTGGTGTCGGGCTTCGCGGTCGAATCGGCGCCGAGTGCGGCGATCGACGTCAGCCCCACATCCTTGTCGGCGAGCAGCATCCCGGCGCCTTCGAACCCGATCACTGCGCCACCGTCCGAGATCCAGCTCTTGAGCCGCGTCACTCCGTCGTCGCCGAGCTGCCGCTTCATGCGGCTCGCGCTGCCGTCCGGGATGATCAGCACGTTGTAGTCGGACAGGTCCGCGACGCTGCCAAGGTTCGCGAGCGGGATCGGCGTGAACCCCACGCCCAGGTCATTCGCCAGAAACTGCCATACCGTGCCGTAGCTCTCCTGGTCGACGCCGTCGCCTGCCGCGACGACGATCCGGGGCGCGTGCAGGCTCACCACGTCGTCCGAGCCCACACCCGCGGCGATCGTATCGGGGTATGCGCTTCGCACCACCGCCACTGGGACGCCGGCGCGCCGGCCGAGCTCGGCGATGCGATCGTGCAGCGTCGCCGGGTTGCGTTGGGTCCGGACGACGAACGTGCCACGCGGATACCCGGCTCCGTCGGCTCGCAGCGGTTGCGTGGCAATCGCGACCTTGAACCCTTCGGCGAGCAGGGCGAACGCGAGGCGGGCGCCCGCCTGGCTGCCATCGCTGAAGAGGTATGCAGAGCCCGCGCGCGGCGGCGTCGGGGCTGGGGCGGGGGCGGGGGTCGCGACGGACGCGGCCAGCACGGTGTCCGTCACCGCGTCGCCGGCGAGCGGCAGGGCGTCCTCGGTCCAGGAGGCCTCGAGGTTGAACGTGAAGGGGAGCGACCAGGCGGTGATGTCGTAGAAATCGTAGTCCTCGTGGTCGGCGCTCTCGCCGCGGCGGCGGTTTCGCTGGAACCTTTGGATCTCCTGCTCGACGAACCCGCGATCGAACGTCGCGCTCGGCTCGAGCAGGGCTTTGGCGAGCCGCCGCTGAGGCTGCCCCAGGTCGACCACGTAACTTCCTGCCGGAAACGTCTGGCGCGCCGCCGCACCGCCCCAGTAGGCATGGGCGGCGCTGGACGTCGCCGCTTGCCTGAGCCGGGTCACTTCGATGCCGTTGCGCACCAGCAGGCCGACGACGTGGGCCAGTAGCCGGGCGTCGCCACCAGGCGCCAGCACCACCCGCTTCATGCGATCGGTGCGCGCCTCGTCCATCGCGGAGCGACGGAAGTCGTAGTAGTCGAGCAGGCGGGCACGCCGGTTGCCGGCGGCCGTCTCGAGCGTGGCGAGCGAGGCCGTGTAGTGGTGGGCGATCCCGTCACGCAGCGTGCTGATGGTGCCGTCCTCGCGGCGGCGGTTCACGGGATAGCCCCCATCCGTCTCGTACGTCATCCCCGTGGCGCCCTGGAAGGTGGCCCAGGTGTCCCAGTAGCCGACGTAGAAGAAGTCGAAGACGCCCCGCACGTAGTACTGCCATCCCTCGAGGTCGAACGCGGCGGCGTTGCCCCGCCCGAACGTGTCGAACCATTTCGTCGCTTGGGGCGGCAGGTTCTGATTGATCGCTTGGGCCACGGGGGGGAAAAAGAATGCCCGGGTGGTGGAGTGATGGTCCACGAACACCTGGGGGTGCCAGCGCAACAGCCCGTCCATTATGGCACGCACCTCGGGCTGGCTCTGGGCCACGAGGTCGCGGTTCATGTTGAAGCGAAAGTGGTTGAACCGGCCCTGAATCGCCCACGGCTCGTGGTGCTCGAGCGCGGCGGGGAGGTCGGCCCCGACCGCGACCGAGTTGTACCACGCGGCGAAGCGCTCGTGGCCGTCCGGGTTGGCGGATGGGTTCAGCACCAGGACGACGTTCTTGAGGATCTCGAGCGTACGTGGCTCGTCCGAGGCGAGCAGCTGATACGCCACCTGCATCGCCGCTTCGAAGCCGGCGGGCTCGTTTCCGTGGACGGAATAGTTGAACGCCACGACGATCGGATCCTTGGCGGCGATCTCCGCCGCGCGGGCGGGGGCGGTCTTGCGCGGGTCGGCGAGCTCGGTGATCTCGGCGCGGAGCGGGTCGAGTCGGGCGAGGTTCGCCGGGTCCGAGATGATCAGCGCGCGGATGGGTCGGTGCTCAGGGGTGTCACCCCAGCGCTCCACGCGGACGCGCTCCGGCGCGGTGGCGACGACCGTGTCGAGATAGTGCTGCATGACGGCGTACATCGTCTGCTGCGCGCCGGCTGGGTAGCCGGTGATCGCCTCGGGGCGGGGTACGGCCGGCCGGTAGGGACCCCGCGCATAGAAGTCGAACGGCTGGCCGGCCTGGGCGCGCGCGAGCGCCGGGCACAACAAGAGCACGAGGAGCGAGGGCGTCGGGCGCATGGCGTTCGCAGGGGTTGGTGTGAGGCGGGTGAATCTACCGCGTCCCCGCTGTCGCGGGAGGCCGCGTCAGCTGGCGCGTCGTGCCGGGAGGACCTGGTCGAACGAGCTGAACTCGAACGGCTTGGGCACGCAGGGACGGCCAGTGGAGGCGAGGAAGGTGCGCACGCTGTCGTCGACGAGCTGGCCGGTCGTGAAAATCACGCGCTCCGCGTAGGACGGGTCGCGCGCCTTGAGCTCCTGAAACAGTTGCTCCCCCGACACATCGGGCATCCGCATGTCCACGATGACCGCGTCGAAGGCGTCTTCCCGCATGCGCGCCAGCGCTTCCTTGCCGCTCGCCGTGGTCTCCACTTCGTGGCCGCGGCTCGCGAGGTAGCGTTGCAACGCGACCCGCACCGAGGCCTCGTCGTCGATGACGAGGACGTGCAGGCGGTCGGTGATCGGTGCACTGGACGTCACGGCCGGGTAGTCGCCCGTCGTGCGCGGCGCCACGATCGGCAGCTCGATGACGAAGCGGGCGCCTTGCGCCGCGTTTTCCGCCCAGATCCGCCCCTCGTGCTCGCGCACGATGCCGAGCGAGATCGAGAGCCCGAGGCCCGTACCCGAGCCGGTGGGCTTGGTGGTGAAGAAGGGGTTGAAGATGCGCTCGAGCAGGTTCGGTGGGATGCCCGGACCCGTGTCCTCGATCTCGATGCGCAGCACCTCGCCGGCACGCCGGGTCCGGACCGTGAGGTGCTGTTTGTCCCGCTCCGAGCGCTCCATCGCCTGCTCGGCGTTGGTGATGAGGTTCAGGAAGACCTGCTGTAGCTGGTGCGCGTCCGCCATCGTCTCGGGCACCTGCTCGTCATAGTCGCGCTGCACGTCGATGCCGCGCACCCGCAGCTCGTAGCCCCGCAGCTCGAGCGTGTCGTCCAGCACCTGGTTGACCTGCGTCGTCGTGCGCTCCGGCTTGTGCTGGCGCGCGAACGTCAGGAGGTTCTGCACGATGCGCGACGCGCGCCGCGCCTCGGCGTAAATCATCTCCGCCGCCGTCCGCTGATCGGGCGGGAACCGCTTCTCGGAGAGCAGCAGCTGGGCAAAGGCCGAAATGCCCGCGAGCGGGTTGTTGAGCTCGTGCGCCACGCCGGACACCAGCTGCCCGATCGCCGACATCTTCTCCGACTGGATCAGCTGCTCCTGCAGCATCTTCTGGTCGGTGACGTCGCGGATGACGCACAGCACCTCCTCGTCGCGCTGCGGCGTCGAGTAGGTGACCTGGATCGTCCGGACATCGCCGTCTTTGCGATAGAAGTTCGTCTCGAACAGCCCGGTGTCGCCCGTGAGCGCCTTCTGGAAGTGGGCGAGCGCCTTGGGGAGCTCGTCGTCGGGGAGCATCGGCGCGAACCATTGGCCCACCAGCTCTTCGCGACGGTACCCCGAGATGATCTCGGCGGCGTGGTTGAACGTCGTGAAGCGGCCGTTCGCGTCGAGCGTCACGATCGCGTCCGACGCCGACTCGAACAGGTTGCGGTAGCGGGCCTCCGAGCGGGCGAGGGTCTCCTGCGCCCGCTTCTGCTCGGTGATGTCGCGCAGCGTCGCGACCGCGCCGAGCCGCTCCCCGTCGACGACCAGCAGCGTGGTGGACACGGCGACGATGCGCTCCTCGCCGTTCGCCCGCACGACCTTGGTCTCGTAGTGCTGCTCCTCGCCATCGATCGCGCGGCGCTCGCGCGCGGCCACGTGCTCACGCTCGGCCGACGCGACGACGTCGTCGATGAGCGTCCCGGGGAGATCGTCGAGCGGGCGACCGAACAGCTCGGCGGCCGCACGGTTGGCGGTAAGCACGCGGCGGTCGAAGCCCGTCACGACCACCGCGTCCGCGAGCGCCGCCACGATCTCCGCGGCCACGCGCGATGAATCGAACGCCGGGCGCTTCGGGGCTGCCTTGGGCGCTGGCGCCGAGGGACCGAGCCCTCGCGTCGGCGAAGCGCGCCGGCCCTTACTCATGAGTCGTAAGATGCCACCATGGCTGCCTTCATCAAGCCGAGGCTCTTCTTCGCGGCGTCCGTCACGACCTGCGGCGTCTCGCCCCGCTTGACGCAGTTCTTGATGATCTCGAGCGCGTGGATCGGGTGCTCGTCGTCGTATTTGGCGTGCTCTTCGAGCCACCAGCGCCCGCGCGGTCCGATCTTCGCGTTCTTCGCCAGGCCGCGCAGCGCCTTCTCGGAGATCTTCTGCGCTACGCCCTCGACGGCGTAGTTCGTGGCCGACACGGCGGAGCCGAACTGGGCGCCCCGGCACATCTCCGTGAGGTAGCCGTGGAACTCCTTCACCTCCGGAATCATCGGCTCGGGCACCTGGAAACGCTCGCGCGGGACGTTAAAGCCGTCCCCCATGGCGCGCCACATGGCGTCGTGCCGCTTTTCGACGCGGATGTTGTCGCGGAAGAAGGCCTTGCCGTCCTCAGGGGAGCGGTCGAGCAGCAGCTGAAGCCACTGCGGGAAGTCCCGGATGATCGGGTAGAACGCCACCAGAAAGTTCTGAATCCTGCCGTCGATCAGCTGGTTCTCAGAGGCGTGCACGATCACTTTCGTGTCGAGGATCGCCTCGCGGCTCGGGTCGAGAGTGGCATCCAGGTCGGCCACCCAGCTTGGGTGGGGCGTCACCTGCACAGACATTGGATCTCCTTCCAGGGCGCGACGAGGAACAAGTAGCCGGGGGGCGCGGGCGCTAAATGTACGGTCCCGCCCCCACTAGACCAATTTATGGGACGTAGGAAGGTGCCCTAATCAGGCCAAAACCGATGTGAGGGCCATTACTCCTGAATTGACAAGATATATCGTCCCATAATATCTTACCGTTACATCGTCACCAGGGAGAAAAGCCATGCCTCGCCATTTCGGATGGGAATCGTTCGCCTTCGGGTTCGGGCCCCGCGGCGCGTTTTGGGCCGGTCCGCGCCGCCGGCGCCGCCAGTGGTTCGAGTCCGGTGACATGAAGTACGTGATCCTCAAGCTGCTCAAGGACAAGCCGCGCCACGGCTACGAGGTGATGAAGGAACTGGAAGACCAACTGCGCGGCTGCTACTCGCCCTCGGCCGGCACCGTGTACCCGACGCTGCAGCTGCTCGAGGACGAAGGGCTCGTCGTCTCCCGCGAGGTGGAGGGCAAGAAGGTCTACGAGGTCACTGACGCGGGACGCACATTCCTGGACGAGCACAAGGACGTGGTGGACGATATCTTCGAGCGGGTCCACGACACGGTGGAGCGTGCGCTCGGCGGAGCGATGGCCGACATGAACCGCGCCGTGGGCCGCCTCGTCAAGGCGGTGTACCGTGCCGGCTGGCGGTCGCGCGACGAAGCCACCCGCAAGCAGATCGCCGAACGGCTGGACAAGGTGCGAGAGGAGCTCGAGGCGCTGGTGCCGTAAGGCGCGTCAGCGCCGCCGCGCTCGCAGCTCTTCGAGTGCCGCCTTTACGTACACCCGCGTCATCTGCTTTCGCCACGACAGGTCGAAGTCGGTGTTGTCGAGCGGCTTCGCGGGGCGGTACGCCGCCTCCGCGGCCGCTCCGATCGCTTCGTCCGACAGGTCCGTCCCCGTGAGGGCCGCGCCGGCTTCGGCCACCTCCTGGGGTCGGCTGGCGACGCCGCCCAGCACCACGCGCGCGGCCGCGACCCGGCGCCCGTCCCACTTGAGCCACGCGGCGACGCCCAGCACGGGGAAGTCGAACGATCCGCGGCGGCGCAGCTTGTGGTACACGGCGTCCCACCCATCCGCCGGCGGCAGCCGCACCTCGGCGAGGATCTCGTCGGGCTGCTTGGTGAGATAATTGATGCCGTCGTTGGCGTACAACCGAGCGGCGGGCACGATGCGCTCGCCTTTCGGTCCCACTAGGCGGAACTCCGCCCCCAGGGCGACCATGACCGGGGCCACGTCCGACGAGCTGACCGCCCAGCAGCGCGGGCTGGAGGGCGCCACCCAGCAGATATGGCCGTCCTTCTTCATGCAGAAATCGATCGCCTTGCGCCACTCGTAGGTCTGATCATAGTAATTGCAGCGCGTATCGAGGCAGAGATTGCCGCCGAGGGTGCCCATGTTGCGTAGCAGGGGCGTGGAAACGAGCTCGGCAGCATGCGCGACAGTGTCGTAGTGCTGTCGGATCGTGGGGTGCGCACACAGGTCCGTGAGCGTCATGCACGGCCCGACCGCGCATCCCCCATCCCGCATCCCACATGCCGCCAGCTCCGGAATCGTCATGAGCGAGACCACGGTGCGCGGCTCCTGCTGTCGGCGCTTCATGTTCGGGTAGAGGTCGGTCCCGCCGGCGACGTAGGTTCCCTCCGGACCGGCGTCGGCTTTCATTCGCACAGCTAGAGCCAGCGTGTTCGGCTGCAGGTAGGTGAAGGAGGGGAGCCGCAGCACTAGGGGCGCCTCGCCGCTTCCGTCGGCCGCCTACCACCGCCCTCCACCGCCCTGCCGTCACCGCCCTCCCACGGTGTCGGCACGCGCGTCGGCTCCGGCCAGGCAATCTCCGGGAACGTCGCGGGCCCGTAGCGCGCCGGCTCACCTTTTTCCTTCCGTCGCAGCGCCTTGAAGACCTTCTCGGGGGTGATCGGCACCTCGTCGACGCGCACGCCCACCGCGTCGTACACCGCGTTGGCGACGGCGGGAGGCACGGGGAGGAGCGGTCCCTGACCGCACTCCTTGGCGCCGAACGGGCCGTTGGGATCGGGGTCTTGGACGACGTACGTGACGACGTCGCACATCTCGAGCGTCGTGGGGCTCTTGTACTCGAGCAGGCTCGGGATCTTGTGGACGACGTTGCGATTGCCGCGATACGCCATCTCTTCCATCAGGGCCTCGCCCAGGCCCATGTACACCGACCCCTCGATTTGGCCCATCACGGTCGCGGCGTTGATCGAGCGGCCCACGTCGTGCGCGATCCACACGCGCGGGACGCGCACGATGCCGCTCGCGGGATCCACGTCCACCAGGGCCACGCACGCGCTGTAGGAGTACGCGGGCGACGGCCCCACGCCGGCGCCGCGGTATCTGCCGGGCGAGGGCGCCGGGGTGTAGGAGCCCACCGTGCCGATCGTCCCCTGCGCCGCCTCTGCCAGCTGCACCGCGTCGGCAAAGGCGAGCCCGTGCGCGGGATCCTCCAGGTCGAACACCCTTCGGTCCGCGAACGCCACCCGTGCGACCGGCACCTCGAGCTGCCGCGCCGCGTGGCTCGCGATGGCGTCCCGCGCCCGCTCCGCGGCCTGGATGCACGCGTTCCCGGTCATGAGCGTCACGCGGCTCGAGTAGCTGCCCAGGTCCACCGGCGTCAGGTCTGTGTCGCCGGTGACGACCGCGACGTCGAAGGGATCGAGCCCCAGGATTTCCGCTACCAGCACGGCGAGAATCGAATCCGACCCCTGGCCGATCTCGGTCGAGCCGCAGAACACCGTGACGCCGCCGCCCCGGTCGCACTTGAGCTGCACGCCCGAGTGGGGCAGCGGGTTCCAGTAGATGGGGAGGCCCGCCCCCGTGATGTAGGACGAACATGCGAGGCCGATTCCCTGCCCGGGGGGAAGCTTGCGGAACTTCTGCCTCCAGCCGGAGCCGTCGATCACTCTGCGGATGCACTCCCCCAGGCCCATCGAGCCGATCTTGAGCCAGTTCGCGGTGAGCGAGTTGGGAGGGACGAGATGCTTGAGGCGCAGCTCCGCCGGATCCATCCCCAGCTGCTCGGCGATCTTGTCGAGGTGCACCTCGAGCGCGAAACGGGGCTGGGGAGTGCCGTGCCCGCGCTTCGGTCCGCAGGGCGGCTTGCTGGTGAACGCTCTTGCGCCTTGAAACTTGTAACGTGGAACGTCATAGGTGACCGTCTGTAAAGCGCCCGTGTAATACGTGCTCGCGACGCCGTAGGAGCCGTACCCGCCGCCGTCCAAGAGCGACTTGAAGTGCATCGCCGTGATCGCCCCGTCCTTTTTCACGCCGGTTTTCACCCACATGAGCGTCGGGTGGCGCCCGCGGTGGCAGTAAAAGACCTCCTCGCGGGTGAGCGTGATCTTTACCGGTCGACCGGTGAGCATCGCGAGCTTCGCCACGACGATCTCGTGGCTGAACGGGTCGCTCTTCCCGCCAAAGCCGCCCCCGTTGGGCGTGGCGACGACCCGAATCTTGGCGGGGGCGAGTTCGAGCACTTTGGCGAGGGCGCGGTGCACGTAGTGCGGCGTCTGGGTCGAGCTCCAGAGGGTGAGCTTCCCGTCGGGGAGCGGGGACCAGTCGGCGACCGCCGCGTGCTGCTCCATCGGCAGGTGGGTGCTGCCCTCGAAAAAGAGCAGATCCTCGCGCACCAGATCCGCCTCGGCGAAACCCTCGGCGACGTCACCGAACTCGAGGTTGACGAGCTTGTGCAGGTTGCCGCCGTCACCGTAGTCATGGATGCGCGGCTCGGGATGCGTGATCGCATCCTCGGCGTCCGTGATCGGCCGCAGCGATTCGTACTGCACGTCGATGAGATCGAGCGCGGCCGTCGCGATCTCCTCGCTCGCCGCGGCGACGCCCGCCACGGGGTCGCCCACGAACCGCACCTTGTCGATTGCCAAGGCGTGCTCGTCCTGGCTCACGGGCAGGATGCCGAACGGGATCGGCAGGTCCCTCCCCGTCAACACGGCCTTCACGCCGGGGAGCGCCTGGGCCTTCGATGTCTCGATGCCGGTGATGCGGGCGTGGGGATGCGGACTGCGGAGCAGCTTGGCGAATAACATGCGCGGCAGGAACAGGTCGTCGGCGAACCGGGTGGCGCCGGTGACCTTGGCCGTCGCGTCCACCTTGCGGATCGCTTTGCCGACGACGCGAAGCTGCCCGTCGGACCGCCCGACCGCCGCCGGCTGCGTGACCGCCGCCTTCTTACCGGACGCCATACAGGCTCTCCGGTGCCGGCTTCGCATCCTCCCCCCGCAGGCGGGCCGCCGCCAGCTCCACCGCCTCGTAGATCTTGAGGTATCCCGTGCAGCGGCACAGGTTGCCCGAGAGCGCCTGCTTGATCTCGTGGCGCGTGGGTCGCGCGTTCTCGCCGAGCAGCGCTTCGGCGGCGAGCAGGAAGGCGGGCGTACAGTACCCGCACTGCGCCGCGCCGAGCTCGGCAAACGCGTCCTGGAGCGGATGCAGCGACCCGCCACCTGCCATCCCCTCGACGGTCTTCACGCGATGCCCCGCGCACGCCAGGCCGAGCACCAGACAGGAGAGCACGGGCGTCCCGTCGACGAGCACGGTGCAGGTGCCGCACTCGCCCAGCTCGCAGCCGTGCTTCGTGCCGGTGAGGCCCAGGTCTTCGCGTAGCACTTCGAGCAGCGTCTTGTGCGGCGCGAAGGCCACTTCGACCGGCTCGCTGTTGAGCTCGAACGCGAGCTTCACTTTAGCGTCGGGCATGAGTGGAAAGTAATCTTGATAACTGCCAGGAGCGAAGCCAGCTTTCGGGCCCAAACAGGAGGAACGATGGAAGGATGGAAGGTGGGAATGTCGGCCGTCTTGCTTTGCACTGTTCCATCGTTCGCTCTGTCCGCTCAGGACTACCGCGCCCAAGCCCTGCGGATCCTCAAGACCGTCCCGCTGATCGACGGCCACAACGACATTCCGGATGCGATCCGCGAGCGGGGCGGGCTCGACTCGGTCGACTTCGCCGTGCTCCAGCCGAAGCTGATGACCGACATCCTGAAGCTCCGTGCCGGAGCGGTGGGTGGCCAATTCTGGGCCGCGTACGTGCCCGTCACGACGATGGATTCCGGGCCGCACCCGGCCGTGTACGCCCTCGAGCAGATCGACCTGATCAAGCGGCTGTGCGCCAGGTATCCTCGCGACCTCGCGATGGCCTACAGCGCGGCGGACGTCGAGCGCAACTTCAAGGCCGGGAAGATCTCGTGCCTGATCGGCATCGAGGGTGGGCACGCCATCGAGAATTCCCTCGGCACGCTCCGGATGTTCGCGGCGCTCGGCGTCCGCTACATCACCCTCACGCACTGGCGGAGCCTCGCGTGGGCGACCGCGTCCACCGACACGGCGCGGCGTGGCCTCTCGGCGTTCGGCCGGGAAGTGGTGCATGAAATGAACCGACTCGGGGTCCTGGTGGATCTCTCGCACGTGAACGACGGCACGATGTCCGACGCGCTGCACACCGCACACGCCCCCGTCATGTTTTCACACTCGTCGGCGCGCGCCCTGACGCACCATGCGCGCGACGTGCCGGACTCGATTCTCCGCCTCGTGCCGGCGAACGGCGGCATCGTCATGGTGAATTTCAACCCCGGCTTCGTCTCGGAGGCGGTGCGGGTGTACGAGGACAGCCTCGAAGGCCGGGCACGGGCGCTCCGTGCCTCGGGCACCGATTCGACGGCGCTACGCGACTCGTTGAAGGCGTGGCACGTGCGCGCCCCGAAGGCCAGGCTGCCACAGGTGGCGGACCATATCGACTACCTCCGGCGGGTGGTCGGCGTCGACCACGTGGGCTTGGGCTCCGACTTCGACGGCATCACCGAGGTGCCCGTGGGGCTCGAGGACGTGTCGACGTTTCCGGATCTGATCGCGGAGTTGCTCAAGCGAGGCTGGACCGAACAGGACGTAGGGAAGGTCGCGGGGATGAATGTCCTGCGGGTGCTGCGGGACGCCGAGCGGGTCGCTGTGGAGATGAGGAAAGCCAAAGGCTAGACAACCTGTTTTCCTGTCGACTTAAACCCTTTACGAGTCATCTCTCCCCACACCTGCCGGTGCTTCCACACCGTGAAGAAGGCCTTGAGCCGCCACCACACCGTCCGCTGGCGATACCCGAAGTTCTCGAGCGTGGCGTACAGGAGCAGGCGCGCCAGGTCCCCGACGCGGCCGTAGCGGCGGAAGCTGGCCTCCTCGAGCACGACCGCCCACAGGGACAGAAGCATGCCGTAGCCCCACGCGACCAGGACGAAGAGCAGCGCGAAGGCGACGTTGACGTGGCCGAGCGCGAGGCCCGCGATCGTGATCACGTACCCCAGGACCTCGATCAGCGGCGCCAGCGCCTCCCCGAAAGTAAAGAATGGCATCGCGATCAATCCGACCGGTCCGTACCGGGGGTTGAAAAGCATGCTCTTGTACAGCCACATCGCGGCGATGAGGCCCCGGTGCCAGCGCTCCCGTTGGCGCGACAGGATCCGGCCCGACTCCGGCACCTCCGTCCACGCCACGGGATCGGGAATGAACGGAATTTCGTATGGGACGCGCCTCTGCCGCAGATAGCGGTGCAGCCGCACCACCAGATCCAGGTCTTCCACGACGCTCGCCACACGATAGCCGCCGATGGCGAGGAGGTACTCCTTGCGGAACAGGCCGAACGCGCCGGAGATCACCAGGCTGCCGCCCAGCCGGTTCCAGCCGAGCCGGCCGAACAGAAACGCCCGCAGATACTCGACGACCTGCACGCCGGGGAGAAAACGGCGCGGCACCCGGGCGTCGGTGACCCGGCCGTCGCCCACCGTACAACCGTTCGCCACCCGGACCGTGCCCCCGACCGCCGCGATCTTGCTGCTGAGCAGGAACGGCCGGGTGAGGCGCAGCAGGGCGTCGGGCTCGATCAGGGTGTCCGCGTCCACGGCGATGACGAGTGGGAAACGGCTCGCGTTGATGGCGGCGTTGAGTGAGTCGGCCTTTCCGCCGTTCTCCTTGTCGATCACGAGCAGCCGCGTGCGGGTGCGGGAGCGATACACGGCGCGCACCCGCTTGGTAGCGATCCCTTCCGGATACGTGCGCGGCACCTCGTACAGCTCGAACGCGTGCCGCAGCCGCTCGAGCGTGTCGTCCTTGGAGCCGTCGTTGACCACGACGACCTCGAAGCTCCGGTACTCGAGGGTGAGGATCGCGGTGACGCTGGTCTCGATCGTCGCGCTCTCGTTGTGGGCGGGGACCAGGATCGTGATCGGCGGGAGCGCATCGCTCTGCATCAAACGCTGGAAGTCCTCGTCTTCGGCCAGCCGCGTCTGCTCCCAGATCTCCGGGATCGAGAGCACGAGCAGCAGCGCGTAGAACGAGTTGAGTCCGAGAAAGTACGCGAGGATGACGAGATCGGTGACCTGAATGACGTGGGTCACGCGGCGTACTCCGCCAGGGCCTGCGGAGAGAGCCCGAGGACGAGTCGCGCCATGTCGCGAGCTTCGGCGTGCGCGCTCACTTCCGCCTCGAGCAGGACGTTGCGCCCGGCGCCGCCGAAGCGCGTGAGGGCGAGGCCCGCGCGCAGGCGCACCCACCACTCGACGTCACGCAGCGCGTCGCGCACCAGCGGGAGCGTCGCCGGGTCGGCGATCATGCCGAGCGAGCGGGTGGCCTGCGCGCGGATCGGCCAGGCCTCGTCCTGGACGAGGAAGCCGAGGGCGGCCACCGACTCGGCGTGCGGAAACCGGCCGAGCGCGCGGGCGACCTGGGTCCGGACCTCCGGATCGGCGTGCGTGGCGAGGGTCGTGAACGGCTCGCGCAGGACCGGCTCCTGCAGCCGTCCCGCGAACTCAATGATGCGGGGGAGCCTGGGATCGTTCAGGCGCCGGAACAGCTGTTGCAAGTGTCGCAGCACTGCCGGGCGCGCGCGCTTGAGCACGCTCGCGTAGTAGGCTTGCACCGTGGGGCCCAGGAAGGGCAGCTGATCCAACGCCGCGGTTACGAGCACCGGACTGACCACTCGCTCGAGCGTCGTTGCGGCGGCGATCTGCACGGCGGGATGATGGTCGCGCAGCAGCCGCAGCACGCGCCCGATGTCGTGCGACGTCGCCGCCACCGAGAGGAAACGCGCGCTCTCGAGCCGTTTCCACCAGCGCGCCGAGCGGCTGTTCGCGCGCACCACACGAGCCCACCACTGGTGCTCGAGCGCGTGCGACAGCTCCTGCCATCGCTCGCCCGCCACCCGGGCGGACCAAGTGACTAGCGCGTCGATGGCGAGCGGCACGGGCAGGCGCGCCAGCGCTCGGAGGACGTCGGCCGCGCCGGCCTGGTTCAGCGTCCAGCGCTGCATCACGGCGTCCAGCGCGACCCGGCGGGGATGCACCTTGGCGCGGCGGCGCAGCCGGACCCAGCGATTCAGGATGATGAGGATGATCAGGGCGATCAGCAGCACGCCCTGGGCGGCGGCCACGACGATCAGGAACTGACGGCTCGTCACCTCCCCACCCAGCGCTTGATCTTCTCCAGCGCCACCCGCAGGCTGATCGGCTTTACCAGATAGTCGAGCGCCCCAGCTTCGAGGCCGCGCAGTTGCTCTTCCTCGGTTCCGTGCACGGTGGTGAAGACCACGCGGTAGGTGCCGGGGCGCTGGCGCTGCAGAGCGTCGAAGATCGAGTAGCCGTCGAGCGCCGGGAGGTCGACGTCCAGCAGCAGCAGCGGGTGCGTTCCCTGCACGTCGAGGGCGAGGAGCTCGCGCAGCGCTTCGCGCCCGTTGCGGTAGGCGGCGAAGCGGTAGCCGTGGGCGCGCAGCCCGTACTCAAGCAGCCCGGCGAGCGCCGCGTCGTCCTCCACGTAGATCACCTCGGGCACCTGGAGCGCGGCGACCGGCGGGGGCGCTGCCGGAGCAGGGGGCGCCGGCTTGGGCGGAGGAGGGGGCGCCGGCTTGGCCGGAGGAGGGGGCGCCGGCTTAGGCGGCGGCAGCGGCGCGGGCGGGGGCGGCGGGGGCGGCGGCTGACGTTCGGGCGGCCGTGCTGCGGGGGGTGCGGGTTTCGCCCGGGGGGCGGCGGAGGGGGACGGGGTGCGGAGAAGGGTGCCGACCCGTGGCAGAGACGATGTGGCGGGGGGGCCCACCGCCGCCGGCGTGCGGGCAACCGCCCCGCCCAGCAGTTCAGTGAGCCGCGCCACGAACCACCGGACCAGCGGAGCACGCTCCACCTCCGGGTCATCGGGCCAGTCGGCCCAGTCCTTGGCCGTCGCTTCCATCCCCGCCGCCAGGCGCGACGCTTCCATGAAGCCGAACGAGCCGGCGGACCCGTGGATCTTGTGGGCGGCTCGGCGCAGTGCCTCGATCGCCCCGCGATCGTTCTTTGCGGCCGCGAGGCGCTCGGCGATCGTGGCAAGCGTCGCCAGCTCGGTGCGCATCCCCGCCAGATACTCCTCGAGCAGCCCCGGCGGCAGCTCGGGTGGCGTGGCCTGGCCGGTCATAGCTACCAAGATGGCGTCCTCGGGGCCGCTCCGCCACGATAGTAAGTTCCGTCCCATGGGCGATTCGGTCGCCGTCGGCCTGTGCTTCACCTGCCGCTGGATGCGGCCGGCCGGCAACCAGCGAGGCTCGATCTTCTTTCGCTGCACCCGCGCCGACACTGATGCGCGGTTCGTGCGCTACCCGGCGCTCCCCGTGCTCACCTGCTCCGGCTACGAGGAAGCGATGGTGTTCGTCGTCCTGCTCCACTACACCGCGCCGCTCGACCGCGTCGACGCCGTGCGCGTCGACCACCTGCGGCACCTCGAGACGCACGCCGCGCGTGGCGTGTTCCACGCCTGGGCGCGCCGCGACCCGGCGACGGGCGGCGTGCTGATCGCGCGGGCCCCGGATCGCTCCGCCCTGGAAGCCGTGGTCGCGGAGGATCCCTACGTCCGGGCCGGGGTCGCGCGCGCCGAGATCGTCGCCTTCGACCCGCAAAACGTGCGCGGGGCGCTCAAAACCTGAGGGTCTGTAAGCTCACGCTATTGCGCGCGGAGACCGCCCTCCCCACTTTGGTGCCGCGCCCGCCCGTACACTAGAGGGGTGTCCTCATGGCCCAGCCGCGCTTGGTGGAGCGTGCCAAGCTGTTCTTCTTCCGCAACTTCGAGCGGATCTTCGTCCTGCTCCTCGTGTTCGCGATCGTGGGGATCCACGCCCTCGTCGAGCAAAAATTCGCGTTCCTGAGCTTCTACTATCTGCCGATGATCCTCGCGGGGTTCTACGGCGGGCGCCGCTTCGCGGTGCTGGCGGGGTTGTTCGTCGTCGTGCTGGTGTTGTTCTACCAGTACGTGCAGGGACTGGACATGCTGCCCGGGTTTTACGGCGACGCGCTGCTGGCGCTCGCGCCGTGGGCGGGGTTCCTGATCCTCACGGGCTACGTGGTGGGCACGCTCGCCGAGCAGCGGGAGGCGCGCCTCGGGGACGTGAAGAACGCCTACCTCGCGACGCTCGAGCTGCTGACCTACCACATCGAGTCCACCGAGCGGAATCAGCAGGGACACTCCAACCGCGTGGCGGACGTGGCCGTGGCGATCGGTCGGGAGCTCGACCTTCCCGAGGAGGACGTCGAGAATCTGCGGGTCGCGGCGCTGCTGCACGAGGTGGGCACGCGGGACCAGCGGCTGCTGCGGCTGCTGTCGCGCTCGGTGACGGACTCCACCGTGGCGGTGGCGCGCTGGATGCGCGGGGCCGCCGAGATCATCGGTGAGTACGGGCACTATTACGAGATCGTGGGCGAGGACTGGGACATCGAGTCCCTCCCGCTGCCGGTCACCGTGAAAATCCTCGCCGTCGCCGACGCGTTCGAGACGCTGCAGATGGCGACGCCCGTGCGCGTCGCGTTTCCCAAGTGGAGCGCGCTGGAAGAGGTGGAGAAGGGGGCGGGCAAAACCTTCGCGAAGGACGCGGTGCGCGCCTTGCGCACCGTCGCAGGCCGGCCCGAAGCGATGGGCAGCCTGCAGGAGTTGCGGGTCGTCTAGGCGCCGGTGGCGCCGTTCTTCCGTCCGGCCGCGAAGCCGCCGGCCACGCCGACCCCGAACGCCACCGCGGTCCCGACGGTCACCACCGGCAGGAGCGCGATCGGCAGCGCGACGGCCGTAGCCGCGAGTCCGATCAGCAGGGGTGCAGCCGGTTTCTGAGCGGCGTCGACGAACCGCAGCCGGCGCCGCACGAAGTTCCGCGTGGTCACGAAGCCACCGCCCAGCGCGGCGGCGCCAATCAGCAGTCCGATCATCGTGGCTCCTTAGTGGTGATGCCGTACGCAAGTTGCGGGGTCGGTGTTTCGGGTGCAAATAACGGGACACGTGAACCCCGCGCCTGCAACGGTTTCGGACACGTCAGAATCAGAGGAGTAATGATGCGAAAGATTGCTACCCTGGCGGCTGCCTGCATGGCACTGCTATCCGTCTATCCGTCTACCCGTCTGTCTTGCCAAGCACTCCACGTGCCGTATCAAACCTTCACGCTCCCCAACGGACTGCAGGTGTTGCTGCACGAGGACCACTCGGTACCGCTCGTATCGGTGAACATGTGGTATCATGTCGGCTCGTCGGACGAGAAGCCGGGGCGCACCGGGTTCGCTCACCTATTCGAGCACATCATGTTCATGGGCTCGCAGCATGTGCCCACGGGCGAGTTCGATCGCTTGCTCGAGGCCGCGGGTGGCGACAACAACGGCTCGACCACGGAAGACCGCACCAATTATTACGAGGACGCGCCGAGCAACGCGCTGCCCTTGCCCTTGTGGCTCGACTCGGACCGCCTGGGGTTTCTGCTCCCCGAGATCACTGCGGAGAAAGTCGACCTGCAGCGCGGGGTCGTACAGAACGAGCGCCGTCAGAGCTACGAGAACCGGCCTTATGGGCTCGCGGAGGAGAACATTCTGCAGCGGTTGTATCCGCCGGACCATCCGTACCACTGGCCCGTGATCGGTTCGATGGTCGACCTGTCCGCGGCCACGCTCGAAGACGTGCGGGGTTTCTTCCGCACTTATTACACCCCCAACAACGCGACCCTCGCGATCGCGGGGGACATCACGCCGCGCGCCGCCCGGCAGCTCGTCGAGCGCTACTTCGCCGACATCCCGCGCGGGCCCACCGTGACCCGCCCCACGCCGCCGGCCGTGCAGCTCGGCGCGGACGTGTATGCCACGCTCGAAGACCGCGTCCAGGTGCCGCGCGTTTACCACGCGTGGCACACGGTGAAAGGGTTCGCGGACGGCGATGCCACGCTCGACGTGCTCGCGAACGTGCTGGCGAGCGGACGGTCGTCGCGGCTCTACAAGCGGCTCGTGTACGAGCTGCAGATCGCGACGGACGTGGTCGCGTTCCAGGACGGCGGGCGGATCGACGGGAAGTTCGAGCTGTGGGCCACCGCCCGGCCGGGCCACGACCTCACCGAGCTCGAGCGCGTGATCGATGAGGAGGTCCGGAAGGTCGCCCAGGCGGGGCCGACGCCGCGCGAGGTCGAGCGGGCACAGAACAGCTTCGAGGCCCAGTTCCTCTCACGCATGGAGCGGGTGGGAGGGTTCGGCGGGAAGGCCGACCAGCTGAACTTCTACAACTACTTCGTCGGCACGCCCGACTACTTCGAGAAGGACCTGGATCGTTATCGCAGGGTGACCGCGGCGGAGGTGCAGCAGGCGGCGCGGCGCTACCTGGTCGACGCCCATCGCGTGGTGCTGAGCGTAGTGCCACAGGGGAAGCCGGAGCTCGCGGTGCAGCAGGGGGTGAACCCATGAAGGCAACGAAGCCGGCGCTCGCAGTCGCAGCGGTGCTGCTGACCGTGGGTGCGCCAGTCCACCTGCCCGCCCAGGCGGTCGATCGCACCAAACCGCCGGTGCTGCCTCCCCCGCCCGCCCTCAAGCTCCCGGTGGTGCAGACAGCCACCCTGCCGAACGGGCTCGAGCTGGCGGTGGTGGAGATGCACAAGGTGCCGGTGGTGGACGTCCAGGTCGCGCTCGACGCCGGGGCGGCGCGGGAGCCGGCGGAGCTGCCGGGGCTCGCGACCTTCACGGCGACGATGCTGCAGCAGGGGGCCGGCCGGCGCGGGGCGCTCGAAATCGCCGACGAGGCCGCGTTCCTGGGGGCCCAGCTCAGCAGCGCCGCGAGCTACGACGCGGCCACGGTATCGCTACACGTCCCCAAACGGCGCCTCGAAGCGGCACTCGACCTGCTGGCGGACGTCGTACTGCGGCCGACGTTCGCCGACTCGGAAGTCACGCGGCAACGCGAGTTGCGACGCGCGCAGATCGCCCAGCTGGGCGACAATCCCGTGGCGATGGCGGGGATCGCGTTTCCGGCGATCGTGTACGGCCGCTCCCATCCGTACGGGCGCCCGTTGAGCGGCACCGAGGCGTCTACGGCGTCGCTGAGCCGCGACCGCGTGGCGGAGTTCTACCGGGCCGGCTACCGACCCAATGCCGCCCGTATCCTCGTCACGGGCGACGTGACGCTCGCCGAGGCGCGGCGTCTGCTCGGCGCGCGGTTCGGTGGGTGGGAGCGCGGGGCGGTGTTGCCGCTGCCGGATGTGGCGGCACCGGCGCCGGTGGTGCGCACGGTGTACGTGGTGGACAAGCCGGGCGCGGCCCAGTCGGTGATCCGGATCGGGCACGTCGGGGTCGCGCGCGCGACGCCCGACTACTTCGCGCTCCAGGTGCTGAACACCATCCTCGGTGGCGCGTTCACGTCGCGACTCAACCAGAACCTGCGCGAGACCCACGGCTACACCTACGGCGCGTTCTCGCAGTTCTCGGCGGGGCGGCTGGCGGGCCCGTTCGTGGCCAGCGCGTCGGTCGTGACCGCCAAGACCGACAGCTCGCTGATCGAGTTTCTGAAGGAGCTGCGCCGTATCCGGGACGAGCCCGTGCCCGACCCCGAGCTCGCCAAGGCGAAGGCGTACATCACGCTCGGCCTGCCGGCGGACTTCGAGACGACCGGCGCCGCGGCGGCGCGGTTCCGGGAGCTGCTCGTGTACGGCCTGCCGCTCGACTACTTCGTCCACTACGCCGAGCGCATCACCGCCGTGACCGCCGCCGACGTGCAGCGCGTCGCGCGCCAGCACATCGACCCCGACCACTTCGACATCGTCGTCGTGGGAGACAAGAGCCAGATCGAAGCGGGGATCAAGGCCTTGAGCGAGGGCCCCATCGTGTACCGGGACCTGTGGGGGCAGGAGGTGAAGTAGCGGGGAACGGCCGATGAGGGACTCGGATCCCGTCGACAGCATGCTGGTGATGCGCGTCGGCCTGTACTTCGGGCCCGCGTGCTTCATCGTTCTTACGGCGCTGTGGTTCAAGCTGCTCGTCGAAGGCACGATCTCCACGGGGGTGTTCGTCGTGCTGCTGGTGGCGAACGTCCCCATCACGCTCGCCGGCATCACGCTCATTTATCGCAGCATCAGCGGAACCGCCACGTTCGTGGCTAATACGTTGACCGCCGGGGGCGACATCCCTTCCCCGCCGTCCTATCCCAACCAGGACGTGCTGATCGCGCAGGGGAAGCACGCCGAGGCGGCCGACTACTTCCGCGACCACCTGCGGGTCGATCCCGCCGACTGCGACGCGCGGTTGCGGCTGGCGGAGCTGTGCGAGCGCTATCTGGCGGACCCCGGGGGTGCGGAGCAGCAGTATCTCGAGGCGCGCCGCGGCAGCGCGGACCTGCGGCGGCAATTCGCCGCGACCAATGCGTTGATCGATCTCTACCGGCGGACCGGCCGCCGCGACCGGCTCATGGTGGAACTGGCGCGGTTCGCCGAGCGGTATCGGGGAACGCCGCGCGGAGACGCGGCGGCGCGGGAGCTCAAGGAGCTGAAGGCCGAAGCGCGCGGCTGAGGCGCTACCAGCGCACCGCCGCACTCGCCCACGTGAACCCCGACCCGAAGGCGGTGAGGACGAGCAGGTCCCCGCGCGCCAGTCGTCCGGCGCACAGTGCTTCGTCGAGCGCGATGGGAATCGACGCGGCGGTAGTGTTGCCGTACTTCTGAATGTTGGTGTAGACCTGATCGTCCCGTAGGCCGATCGCCTTCTGCACCATCTCGAGGATGCGCAGGTTCGCTTGGTGGGGAACCAAGAGCGTGATGTCCGCCGCCTCGAGGCCGTTCGCGGCGAGCGCCGCCGCAACGGATTGCGGCATCAGCAGCGACGCGGACTTGAACACCTCGCGCCCGTCCATGACGGCACGGTGCTTCCCCTGCCGGATCAGCTCCTCACTGATGTAGGGGTCGTGTGCGAGCCCGGGTGCGTCGACCCAGAGATCTTCGGCGTGGCGCCCGTCGGCGTACAAGTGCGTCGACAGCACACCCCGGCGGGGATCGTCGGTCGGCCCGAGAATCGCGACGCCCGCGCCGTCGCCGAACAGCACGGCCGTGTCCCGGCCGCGGGTCGTGCGGTCGAGGCCCCGGGAATGCACTTCGGCGCCCACCAACAGGATGCGGCGGTACTGGCCGGTGCGGATCCAGGCGTCGGCGACCGAGAGGCCGTAGATGAACCCGGAGCACTGGTTGCGCACGTCGATCGCGGGGATGTCGGTGAGGCCGAGCTCGCGCTCGAGGAACACGCCGTTGCCGGGCTCGAAGTGGTCGGGGGTGCAGGTGCAGTACACGATGCAGTCGAGGTCGGCGGCTCGCATGCCCGCCTTCGCGAGCGCCTTGCGCGCCGCGGCCGTCGCGAGAGCGGCGCCGGTCTCGCCGTCCGAGACCCAGTGACGCGTCTTGATGCCGCTGCGCTGCACGATCCATTCGTCCGAAGTGTCCATGAGCTGCGCGAGATCGTCGTTGGTGACGACGCGCTCCGGGACGTGGAACGCCGTGGCGATGAACTCGGTGCGCGACATCGCGGTTCCTTGCGGGCGGAAGGTGATCGGACAAGATTTCGCTCCCGGTCCGCCAAAGCAAGGGAGTCATGGACCTCGCAGTCACCCGCGAGCAATTCGACGCCGTGCGGGGCGCGCGGCACCTGCCCGACGTCTTGAAGAAGGTGTTGACCGGCGCCAAGCGGGGGGGCGACGGGGGCGGCTACGTGCTGCACCTCACCTACGAAGAGGCGACGGCGCTGAACGAGCTGTGCGCCTGGAACGTCCACACCGACGCAAGCGGCACCGTGCGCCCCGAGTCACGCGTGTTCGACGACCTGGTGAAGGCCATCCTCACCCATCCGGATTACTAGCATGAAACGTCTGGTCGCAATCCTGGCGCTCGCGTTTCCTCTTTCCCTTCTCCCGTTTCCCGGCCTTTCCGCCCAAAAACGCGCCATCACGTTCGACGACCTCATCGCGCTGAAGGCCGTGGGTGATCCGCAGCTCTCTCCCGACGGCCGGTGGGTCGCCTACGGCGTGACCGAATACTCCCTCAAGGACAACCGCGGGACGGGCCGCATCTGGCTCGCGGAGCTCGCGACCGGGCAGACCCGCCGGCTCACGGAAGGCCCGGGCTCCGACCGCCAGCCGCGCTGGTCCCCCGACGGCACGACGCTCGCGTTCGTCTCCACCCGGCAAAACGGTCCGCAGCTCTGGGTGCTGTCGATCGCGGGTGGGGAAGCACGCCGCGTGACGAGTCTGGCGGACGGCGTGTCCGACCCGCTTTGGCTCCCCGACGGCAAGGGACTGATCGTGACGAGCGACATCAAGTGGCCCGCCGACCAGGAGATCGACCGCCGCAGTGGCGACTACCCGACCGACGCGCGTCTCTGGACGGGCCTGCTGTGGCGCCACTGGGATGACTGGCGCGCCGGGAAACGCCAGCACCTGTTCCTCGTGACCCTGGCCGACGGTGGGCGTGCCAAGGACATCACCCCGGTCGATCACGACGTCCCCGCCATCGCCACGGGCGGGGACGGCGACGTGGCGGTGGCTCCCGACGGCAAGGAGATCGCCTTCGCCATGCACGGTGACTCGACCGTGGCGGACAATACCAACGTCGACGTCTACCTGGCGGGTCCCGACGGCGCCGGAACGCACGCGCTGACCACGAGCCGCGGCGCCGATAACACGCCGCGCTACTCGCCGGATGGGCGCTGGCTCGCGTATCTGTCGATGGAGCGGCCCGGGTTCGAGGCGGACCGGGTGCGGTTGGTGCTCGTCGGGCGGAAGGATGGAAAGACTGAAGCTGGAAACGTCGTCGAGGCGACCCAGGGATGGGCCCTCTCCGTAGGCTCCTATACGTGGTGTCCTGACTCGAGGTGCGTGTACGCCGTCGTCGAGGAGCGGGGGCGGGACAATCTGTACCGCATCGACGTTCCCTCATTCCATCGTTCCGTCGTGGTCGGGAACTCCGGGGTCAACACAAATCCGGGCCTCACGCCCGACGGGAAGACCCTGGTGTACCTGCACCAGAGCAACACGCAGCCGGCGGAAGTGTGGGCCGCGGGCCGGCAACTCACGCATCACACCGACTCTGGCGTCGCGGCGCTCGATCTCAAGCCGCTCGAGCCATACGGGTTTGTGGGCGCGCTGGGCGATTCGGTGTTCGGTTGGATCTTGAAGCCGCCCGGGTTCGACCCCGGCCGGCGGTATCCCGTCGTCTACCTGGTTCATGGGGGGCCGCAGGGCGCCTGGGACGACAACTGGCACGCACGCTGGAACTACCAGATGTTCGCGGCGCGCGGCTACGTCGTCGCCGCCGTCAACTTCCACGGCTCGACCGGCTACGGGCAGAAGTTCACCGGCGCCATTTCCCAACACTGGGGCGACTACCCGTTCGAAGACGTGATGAAGGGCCTCGACGTGGTGGCGCGGCTCCCCTACGTCGATTCGACCCGCATGGGCGCAGCGGGCGCGTCGTACGGTGGCTACATGGTCTACTGGATCGCCGGCCATACCGACCGCTTCAAGGTGCTGGTCGATCACGACGGGGTGTTCAACCCCGTGAGCATGGCCGGGACGACCGAGGAGCTGTGGTTCGTGAATTGGGAGTTCGGCGGGACGCCGTACGGCAACCGGGCGCTGTACGAGAAGTGGTCGCCGCTCAACTTCGTGCAGAACTGGAAGACCCCGATGCTGATCGTCCACTCGCAGCTCGATTACCGAGTGGAC
>Ga0137399_10000068_pt1 | contig 34523 bp, 30 predicted proteins | sample czorhiz316metaG_FD_104810 | JGI IMG/M metagenome (GOLD analysis project Ga0137399, IMG submission 104810) | Vadose zone soil microbial communities from Angelo Coast Range Reserve, California, USA - czorhiz3.16 metaG | ecosystem: Environmental > Terrestrial > Soil > Vadose zone | place: USA...
CGCGGCCACCCCCCGCCTCGCCCATCCCAGCGCGGCCACCGCCCTCTCGCGCTCCGGATCCGCCCGCGCTGGCGGCGAAGCGACTCGGCGCCGTGCAGCTCGTCACCCGCGCCATTCCGGTGACGCCGCTTCCTCCCGAACCCGCCGTGCCCGAGCTACCCGCCGAAGACGCGCCGCCTGCGTTCGAGCTGGATCCGCCGGCCGCGCCGGAACCCGCGGTCGCATCGGCTCCAGACCCGGAGCTGAGGCTCGCCCAGGAGCTTCCCGCGACCGTGGACCCGGCGGCCGCACAGGAAGAGTATCCGCTTCCCGCCGCGGAGCCCCCGGCGCCCGAGGAGGCGCAGTCCGTCCCGGAGGAGGCGCAGTCCGCGCCGCGGACTCCCGGGCCCGCGCGCACGCGGAGCCGCCCGCCGCCGTTGCGCCGCCCTGATCCGCCGCCGCTGCCGCGGCCGACGCTCTCCCCAGGCCAGCCCGCGCAGGCGTCCGCGGCCGCTGCTTCCGAAATCGTCGAAGACGTCGTGCCGGCCCGTCCCGCCGGTCCGCGCAGCGGCCCGATGATCGGCATCGACCTGGGCACCACGAACTCGTGCGCGGCGGTGGTGAAGGACGGCAAGGCGTTCATCATCCCCTCGCGCGAGGGCTACAACACCATCCCTTCGGTGGTGGCGGTCAGCGACAGGGGCAAGCTGCTCGTCGGCCATCCGGCGCGCGGCCAGATGCTGATCAACCCGAAGAACACCGTGTACGGCGCCAAGCGCCTGGTCGGGCGACAGTTCAAGTCCCCGGTGGTGAACGATCTGCTGGGCCGGTTCGCCTACGAGATCACCGCCGGGCCCCGCGGCGAGGCGGCCGTGAAGCTGGCCGGCCAGGTCTACTCGCTGCAGAAGATCTCCGCGCTGGTGCTGGGCGAGGTGAAGGACATCGCGCAGCAGTGGCTCGGCTGCGAGGTCGGCCGCGCCGTGATCACGGTCCCGGCCTACTACAACGACAACCAGCGCCAGGCGGTGCGCGTGGCGGGCGCGCTCGCCGGGTTCGACGTGGAGCGGATCGTCAACGAGCCCACTGCCGCCGCCATCGCCTTCGCGCACGGGCGCAAGCTCGAGCAGCGCGTGCTCGTCTACGACCTGGGCGGCGGCACCTTCGACACCTCCGTGCTCGAGCTGCACGGGAACGTCTACGAGGTGATCTCCACGGGCGGCGATACCTTCCTGGGCGGCGTCGACTTCGACAAGGCGGTGATCAACGAGCTGCTGGCGCGCTTCAAGCACAAGCACGGCGTCGACTTCCAGGGCGACCGCGTCGCCTACCAGCGCATCGGCGACGCGGCCGAGCGGGCGAAGATCTCGCTCTCCGAGCGCCTCACCACCCCCGTGAACGTGCCGTTCGTCACGCTGGTGGACGACAAGCCTTGCGACATCGACACCACCTTGACCCGCGCCGAGCTGGAGAAGCTGACCGAGGGGCTCATCGACCGCACCTTGCGCGTGTGCGACGACGTGTTGACCAACTGCGGGCTGAAGATCTCGGACATCGGCGAGCTGCTGCTCGTCGGCGGGCAGAGCCGGATGCCGCTGGTGCGCGAGAAGATCCGCGCCTTCTTCGGGCGCGAGGCCTCCCGGGCGGTGCACCCCGACGAAGCGGTGGCGCTCGGCGCGGCGCTGCTCGCCGATTCCATCCAGAGCGGCGAGATCGGTGGCATCGTGCTGGTCGACGTGCTGCCGATGAGCATCGGCGTCGGGCTGCCCGGCGGCCGCTTCAAGAAGGTGGTGGAGCGCAATACCTCGATCCCCCACAAGAAGACGTACTCCATCTGGACCAGCGAGGACGGCCAGAAGACGCTGGAGATCCCCATCTTCCAGGGAGAGGGTGCGCGCGCGCAGGAGAACGAGTACCTCGGCACGCTGGTGGTGCCCGACCTGCCGCCGGGGACGAAGGGCAACGTGGTGTTCGACATCATCTTCTCCATCTCGGCGGAGTCCATCCTGACGGTCACCGCGGAGGAGCGCGGCACCGCGCGCACCGTCACCGCCACCTTCAGCACGCAGGACACACCCGACGCGGTCCGGCGGCGCCTCTCGGGGGAGCTCGGCGAAGAGCCGCCCCGCCTCGACGAGGACGACAAGGGCAAGCGCCCCGGCTGGGTGAAGCGGCTGTTCGGCACGTAGGCGCGATTGCCGATCACCTGGCGCCGATCTGGTACCGTGCGCCGCCATGCTCGCGCTCCTCGCCACTCTCATCGCCCTCTCGCCGGCGGAGCTGGGCCGGAAGGCCGCGCCCGGGCTGTCCGCGATCCGTCCGGAAGCGATCGCCGCCCACGTGCGATTCCTCGCCGACGACCTGCTCGAGGGGCGCCGCTCGGGAGAGCGCGGGCACTCCATCGCGGAGCGGTACGTGGCCGCGCAGTTCGAAGCGCTCGGGTTGCGCCCGGCGGGCGATCGACAGGGATGGCTGCAAGCCGTGCGGCTCCGCGAGGTGCGCGCCGATCCGGCCCGTTCTTCGCTCTCCATTGCCGGCAGCCCGGCGCTCCGCCCGTTCGAGGACTACCTCCCCGGCGCGGACGCCACCCGGACCGAGGTGGACATCGAGGCGCCTCTCGTCTTCGTGGGGTACGGCGTTCGCGCCCCCGAGCTGGGATACGACGACACGGCGGGAGTGGACCTGGCGGGCAAGATCGTCGTCTGGCTGCAGGGCGCGCCCGGGTCCCCGTTCCCACCGCTCGCGAAGGCCGTCTACACCGACAACGGCGTCAAGTGGGGTCCGCTGGCGCAGCGCGGCGCGGTGGGGATCTTCTCGCTGCTCACACCGGAGAGGCTGCAGATCCTGCCCTTCGACCGGAGGGTGCGTACCGAGCGCCACGGGACGGTCGTCTCCGCCGAGGCGACGCCCATGCCACCGGTCATGGGCGTGCCGTCCCAGCTCGCCGATGCGCTGCTGGCGAAGGCGAACACGAGCCTTTCCGAGCTGCTGGACCTCGCGCAACGCGGCAAGCTGCGCCCGATCGATCTCGGTGTGCGCGCGCGCGTGCGCCTCGTGTCCACGGCGCGCGAGATCATCTCGCACAACGTGCTGGGCCTGCTCCCCGCCACCGAGCCGGGCGCCAAGGAGATCGTCGCGATTTCCGCGCACCTCGACCACCTGGGGATCGGCGATCGGGTCGACGGCGACCCCATCTACAACGGCGCAGTCGACAACGCGACGGGTATCGCCGAGATGCTCGAGATCGCCCGCGCGCTGGCCACCCAGCCGCACCGCAAGCGCACGGTCCTCTTCCTGGCCGTCACCGGCGAGGAGCTGGGCCTGCACGGGTCGGCGTGGTTCACGCGTCACCCGACCGTGCCTCTTGAGGACATCGTCGCCAACCTGAACCTCGACCAGCTTTCCCCGATGTGGACGCCACACGACGTGGTGCAGCGGGGCGCGGAGCAGAGCACGCTGGAGGACCACGTCCGGGTGGCGGCGGCACTGTCGGGCCTCTCCATCAGCCCCGATCCCGTCCCGGAGCAGACGTTCTTCGTGCGCAGCGATCAATACAACTTCGCCCGGCGCGGTGTACCGGCGGCGTGTCTGTGGCAAGGATTCCGGGACGAGGGCGGCGGCGGGGCGAACGAGGCGATCTTCCGGAAGTGGCGCACCACGCGCTACCACCAGCCGAGCGACGATCTCGAGCAGCCGTTCGACTGGAGCGCCGCCGCCGCGTGGGCGCGGTTCGAGTTCCTGGTCGCCCTGTCAGTCGTCGAGGCGGACGCTCGTCCCGCCTGGAAAGCGGATGATTTCTTCACGAAGTTCCTGGCTTCGCACCGCTGACTCTCGCGAACGAGGCGACCACCTCGAAATGGGCCGTCTGCGGGAACAGGTCCAGCGGATGCGCCGAGACGAGCTGGTAGCCGGCCTCGCGGAGCAGCTTCGCGTCCCGTGCCAGCGTCGGCGCGTCGCAGCTCACGTAGCCGATCCGCGGAATCCCTTGCTTCGCCAGCGCACGCACCGCGCCGGCGGCGCCGGTGCGTGGAGGATCGAGCAGCGCCGCGTCGAACGGCCCGGGCAGGCCGCTCAGCACCTCCGCCGCATCGCCCGCGACCAGGCGGAGCTTGGCCGCTGCGCCGGCCATCTCGTCGGCGCTGCGCCGCAAGAGCTGCAGCGAAGGGCCCGCGGACTCGACGCCGACCACCGAACGCGCGCGCAGGAGCAGCGGCAGGGTCAGCGTCCCGCTGCCGCAGAACAGCTCCACCACGCGCCCCGAGGCCGCATCGCCCAGCGCCGCGATGGCAGCCTCCTGCAGCGCCGGCACCATGGACCGGTTCGCCTGCGAAAAGACGTCCGGACGCGAGCGCAGGCGGAAGCCGGGATGCGCATCGATCAGGACCGGGTCGCCCAGCGTTTCCGATCCGAGCGTCACGCCCTTGACCGTCCCGAGCAGCGCTCGAGCGCGCTTGCGCAAGGCCGGCGAGGGTGGTCCGTTCGCCTTTAGATCCAGGGCCCCCGCGCCGGACGCGCTCGTGTCCAGGCCCAGGTCCACCGCGCCCGGCAGCTCGGGGCCGCGCAGCGCGTCGGCCAGCGCTTGGAGCGGCCCCTCGAAGAGCAGGCACTCCTCGACGGGCACCACGCCCTCGTCTCCCTTGAATCCCCACGTGCCACGCGGACCGCGGTGCAGCCGGGCCCGCCGGCGGTAGCGGAACTGCTTGGGGCTGGGCGAGACGGGGAGGAGCTGGTAGCTCCCCGGCGCGAACCCGCCGATGCGGTCGAGCGCGTCGGCCGTGAGGGCGGTCTTGGCGGCGAGTTGCGCGCCGTAGTCGACGTGCTGCAGCGGACAGCCGCCGCACCGATCGACGATGGGGCACGGCGCCTGCACGTGTGCCGCGCCCGGCTCCAGGACGCGCAGCGCGCGCGTGCGCTCGAAACGCGCCTCGCCGCCCTGCACCTCCGCCTCGACCAGGTCGCCGGGCGCCGCGCCCCGGACGAAGACGACCCGTCCTTGGTGGCGCGCGAGCCCTTCGCCGCCGTGCACCAGGGACTCGATGCGGAGCTGCGCCTTCACTTCAAGCCGGAGCGGTGGACAGGTCCTTCGTAAGCTGGGAGACGATGCGCCCCAGGCGGGCGCGGGTGGTCTCGTCCGCGTCGAGGAACTCGAGTCCCATGCCCGGCTCGTCCACGCCGGGGCCGGGAGGTTGCGACCAGACGACGCGCGCCTGGAGCTTGCACTCCGCCTCTCCGGGGAGCTGCAGCAGGACCTGCACCACGTCGCTGACCGGCGCGGCGATGTTGGTGTTCACGAAGCAGCCGCCCTGCGAGATGCTGGTGCTCCATCCGGAGAAGCTGCCGTGGCGCTCGGTTGCGAGCGTGACCATCAGCTCGTGGTGCAGGCGCGGCCACTTGCGTTTCGCGGGGGGGCGATTCGTCATGGGCTCCTGGACGGTATCACGGTGGACGGCGGAGCAGGCGGTGGCGCCACCCCGGCCAGGGCCCGCAACTCCTCCGAAAGACCCAGCTGCCCGGCCACGGTCATCACCAGCTTCTCCGAGGTGCCGATCGCGACGCGCGCCTCCTCGTCGTCGTACTCGGGGCCCTCGCCCGCGTCGGCCTCGAGGCCGTCCTCGACGAGCGTGCGCAGGTACTGGGTGAAGTCGGGGGCGAGCTTCAGGCTCGCGCTCAGGCGCTCGAAGCGGTCGAGCAGCTTCTGCAGCGACTCCAGCGAGAACCCTTCGCGAGAGGAGAGACCGCGGGGCATGCCCGGCCGCCAGTTCGGGTCCAATCCGGGATGGCTGTCGCGCGCCCACTTGGAATCGATCAGCGCGCGAGCGGCCTGCAACGCGGCCATCGCCGCGCGATTCACCGCGTCGTCGCGGCAGGGGGGGTCCAGCGCGATCAGGGCCTTCGCCGCGCCGAGCGTCGCATGCGCTTTGCGCAGGCGCGACTCGGCGTCCGCGCGCCTCTCGGGGGTCGTCATGTGGCGAAGTGTGCCACAAGGTCGCGCGAGCTGAACAGGGCCCCTGAATCCCCTTTCAGACCCCCATGGTGCGCAGCTCGGGCGAAACGCGCAGCTTGGCCTCGGTGGCCTTCTGCACCTCTTCCGGAGTGACGCCCGGTGCCACTTCCTTGAGCACCAGGCCCTGCGGGGTCACCTCGATGTAGGCGAGCTCCGTCACGATGGCGTTCACGCACTTCTTGCCGGTGAGCGGGAGCTTGCACTGCTTGAGGATCTTGGGCGCTCCCCCCTTCGCAGTGTGCTCCATCGCCACGATCACCCGCTTGGCGCCCGTGACCAGGTCCATCGCGCCCCCCATCCCCTTCAGCACCTTGCCCGGGATGGTCCAGTTGGCGAGGTCCCCCTGCTCGCTGACCTCCATCGCGCCGAGGATGGCAACGTCGATGTGGCCGCCGCGGATCATCCCGAAGGAATCGGCGCTGGAGAAATAGGAGGTGCCCTTGATCTCGGTCACCGTCTCCTTGCCGGCGTTGACCAGGTCGGGATCGATCTCCGCCTCGGTCGGGTACGGACCGATGCCGAGCATCCCATTCTCGGACTGGAAGATGACGTCGATCCCCTCGGGCAGGTAGTTCGCCGCCAGCGTGGGCAGGCCGATGCCGAGGTTGACGTACATCCCGTCCTTCAGCTCCTTGGCCGCGCGCGCGGCGATCTGCTCGCGTGTCAGTGCCATCAGCTAAGCCCTCACCGTGCGCTTCTCGATCCACTTCTGGTAGTTCGATCCCTGGAAGATGCGCTTCACGAAGACCGACGGGACGTGGATCTGGTCCCCGTCCAGCTCGCCCACCTCGACCAGATGTTCCACCTCGGCGACGGTGATCCGCGCGGCGGTGCACATCATGGGCGAGAAGTTCCGCGCCGTCTTGCGGAAGACGAGGTTCCCCCACTTGTCGCCCTTCCAGGCGCGCACGATGGCGTAGTCGGCCTTGAGCGGCTTCTCGAAGATCATCTCGCGGCCCTCGATCACCCGGCTCTCCTTGCCCTGGGCGATCTGCGTGCCGGCGCCGGTCGGAGTGAAGAAGCCGCCCAGCCCGGCCCCGCCCGCGCGGATGCGCTCGGCGAGGGTGCCCTGCGGGTTCAGCTCCACCTCCAGCTCGCCGGAGAGGAACTGGCGCTCGAACTCCTTGTTCTCTCCCACATAGCTCGCGACCATCTTGCGGACCTGGCGGCTCTGGAGGAGCACCCCGAGGCCCTTGTCGGTCGTCCCGCAGTTGTTGGAGATGATGGTGAGGTTCTTCACGCCTTTGCGGTGGATGGCGGCGATGAGGTTCTCCGGATTGCCGGAGAGCCCGAATCCGCCCGACATGATCACCGCGCCGTCCTGCATGTCGCGGATCGCTTCGTCCGCGCTCTTCACTACTTTGTTCATGGCTCAGTCCCGCTCCACGATGAGGGCGATCCCTTCGCCGCCGCCGATGCACAGGGAGGCGAGGCCGCGCTTCTTGCCCAGATCCTTCATCGCGTAGATCAGCGTCACGAGCAACCGCGCTCCGGAGGCTCCGATGGGATGGCCGAGCACCACCGCACCGCCGCGGACGTTGACCTTGTCGGGTGTGATGCCGAGCAGCTGGTTGTTCGCCATCGCCACCACCGCGAAGGCCTCATTGATCTCCCACAGCTCGATGTCCTGCGCCTTCAGGCCGGCGCGGGTGAGCGCCTGCTTGATGGCGTCGGCGGGAGCGATGGTGAACTCCACCGGGTCGCGCGCCGCGTGGCCGAAGTCGCCGAGCCGGGCCAGGACCGTGCGTCCCTCGCGCCTCGCGCGCTCCTCGGACATCAGCACCACCGCCGCGGCGCCGTCGTTGATGGAGCTGGCGTTCGCCGCGGTGATGGTCCCGTCCTTCTTGAACGAGGCCTTGAGGCTCGCGATCTTGTCGGGCCTGGCGAGCTTGGGGCCCTCGTCCTCGGTCACCGCGGTCTTGTTGCCCTTCTTGTCGGCGATCTCCACCGGGGCGATCTCCGCCTTGAAGGCGCCCTCCGCCTGCGCCTTCTGCGCCCGGCGCGTGGACTCCATTGCGTACTCGTCCTGCGCGGCGCGGGAGAACTTGAAGTCCGCGGCGCATTTCTCGCCGCACATGCCCATGTGCATGTCGTTGTACGGATCCCAGAGGCCGTCGTGGATCATGAGATCCTTGAGCTCGGTGTTGCCCATCCGCGCGCCGGTCCGGACCGAGTGCGTGAAGTACGGCGCGTTGGACATCGACTCCATCCCTCCCGCGACCACCACGTCGGCCTCGCCCAGCGCGATGACGCGCGCGCCTTCGATGACTGCCTCGAGCCCCGAGCCGCACACCTTGTTGACCGTCACGCACGGGACCGTGTTGGGGATGCCCGCGTAGATCGCGGCCTGGCGGGCGGGCGCCTGGCCGACGCCGCCCTGCAGCACCTCCCCCATGAAGACGGTCTTCACGTCCTCCGGCTTGACGCCGGCGCGCTGGAGGGCCGCCTGGATGGCGGTGGCTCCGAGCCGGGGGGCAGGAACCGCGGCGAGCGACCCGAGGAAAGCTCCGATCGGGGTTCGGGCGGCTCCGACGATCACGACCTTCCTTCCCTGGGATGCCATCGCGTCGCTCCTCTCGCGGGGGGACGGAAGATTCATAACAGGAACGCCGCTGTCAAGCCGCTGCAACGCGGTTGTGATTGCTCGCCCTGCCCGCTCGCACTAACCTGCGCGGCCCCATGAGCCATGCAGGCGACCTGAGCGCCGAGGAATTCGACGCGGTACTGGACCGGAGCGGAGGGCCGGCGGTAATCGTGCACGGCGGCGCCGGGACCCGGCCGGACCACGACCCGGCGCCCTATCTGGCGGGTACGCGCGCGGCGGCGGAGGCCGGGCTGCGGGTGCTGCTGCAAGGCGGAAGCGCGCTCGACGCGGCGCAGGCGGCGGCATTGGTGCTCGAGGACGATCCCTCGTTCAACGCCGGCACCGGCGCCTGCCTGACGGCCGCGGGCGACGTCGAGCTGGATGCGAGCTGCATGGACGGCAGCACGCTGCGCGCCGGCGCGGTCGCCTGCGTGAAGACGTTGAAGAACCCCATCCTCGTCGCGCGCCGGGTGTGCGACGACACTCCCCACGTGCTGCTCTGCGGGCCAGGGGCCGACGCGTTCGCCCGGGAGTGCGGCATCCCCGAGTACCGCAACGAGCTGCTCGTCACGCCCAGGCAGCGCGCCCGCTGGCAGGAGCTGCACGCGCTGGCGCAGAAGCACGGCGCCGACGCGGTGCGCGCGGGCAAGATCGGCACCATCGGGGCCGTGGCGGTCGATTCGAAGGGCCACGTCGCCGCCTGCACCTCGACAGGTGGCACCCCCTACAAGCGGCCCGGCCGCGTGGGGGACACGCCGATCATCGGCGCCGGCACCTATGCCGACGACCACGAGGCTGCCGCGTCGAGCACCGGCCTGGGCGAGGCGATCCTGAAGGTCACCATGGCGCGCGCTGCCTGCGTGCGCGTGCGCGAGGGCATGTCGCCGCGCGAGGCCGCCGTCGCGGCGGTCGGGCTCCTCAAGGAACGCGCGCACGGCGACGGCGGCATCATCCTGGCCGGGCCGGACGGCCGCCTCGGTTGGGCATACAACACGCCGCGCATGTCTCGCGCCCTCATCCGGGCGGGTATGCAGCGCGCGGTCGGCGCAGTCTAGAGCGCGACGAGCTCCATCCGATTTCCACATCGGGACTCCGCATTGCCTCCGGGAGGAAGGTGCATTCCCGGCTCGGCTTCCCTGCGCGCCGCCGGACCGTATACGGCCTGCAAATCGCTTGTGCCCTCGACAGGTCGTCGCCACGTTATCGCCGGAATTTGCGGGGGGGATCATGAAGAGCTTTGTGCTTTTGTTAACGGCGTTACTGACGCTGGCCTGCAACAGGGAGGTCACCGCCCAGCAGGCGCAGCACGACGACGGCTCCGGACGGGGACAGCCCGGCGTGGGACCCGATGCCGGGATCCCCGGCTCCGACGCAGGGATCCCGCCGCCTCAACCGCCGCCCCCACCCCCGCCGCCTCCACCTCCACCTCCGCCACTTCGAACGCCGCCGCCGACGCTGGGGACGTGGTCGAAGGTGCTCGACTGGCCGGTGGTGGCGATCCACTCGCATCTCCTTCCCGACGGCCGGGTGCTGACCTGGGGTCACAGCGGCGATCCCACCATCTGGGACCCGGTGACCGGCGCCTTTCAGCCGGCGCCCAATCCGATCGACATCTTCTGCGGCGGCCACTCGCTGCTGGCCGATGGGCGGTTGCTGGTCACCGGCGGCAACATCAGCAACGACCACGGCCTTCCGGACGCGAACCTCTTCGATTTCCGCACCGGAGAATGGACGCACGGCCCGCAGATGGCGCGGGGGCGCTGGTACCCGACCAACACGGCCTTGCCCAACGGCGAGATGGTCGTCATCTCGGGCGAGGACGAGCAGGCGTTGCCGAACCCGATTCCCGAGGTCTGGCAGCTCGACGGCACCTGGCGCCAGCTGACCACCGCCTCGCTCGAGATGGCGTACTACCCGTGGATGTTCGTCGCGCCCGACGGCCGCGTCTTCTACGCCGGCTGGCAGGTCACCTCGATGTGGCTCGACCCGAGCGGCACCGGGAAATGGACCACGGGGCCCGTGCACGTCGCGAAGTTCAGCCGGCTCTACGGCACGGCGGTCATGTACGAGCCGGGCAAGGTCCTCGTCGCCGGCGGAGCCGAAGAGCCGCCCGTCAGAACGACGGAGGTGATCGATCTCAACCAGCGTTCTCCCGCCTGGCGCAGCAGCACGCCCATGATCCGTGCCCGGCACCACGCGGTCGCCACCTCGCTGCCCGACGGCAAGGTGCTGGTCACCGGAGGAAGCAGCTCGCCAGGCGTCAACGACGCCTCGGGCGCCGTGCTGGCGCCGGAGCTTTGGGATCCGGCGACGGAGCAGTGGACCGAGCTCCCGCCGATGTCGGTGAAGCGCCTCTATCACTCGACGGCGCTGCTGCTGGCGGACGCGCGCATCTTCGTCGGCGGCGGTGGCCAGCCCTATGCGGAAGGCGAAAGCGACAACTTCGACGCGCAGATCTTCTCCCCGCCCTACCTGTTCAACCCGGACGGGTCGCCTGCCGAACGGCCGCAGATCCAGGACGCGCCCGCGAGCATCGGTTACGGCCAGCAATTCGACGTCTCCACTGCGCAATCGGCCGCCGTCGCGCGCGTGACGTTGGTCAAGCTCGGCTCGATGACGCACGCGTTCAACCAGAGTCAGCGGTTCCTGAGCCTGCCGTTCACGGCCGGACCCAACGGCGTCCAGGCGACCGCGCCTGCGAACGCGAGCCTCGCTCCGCCGGGGCACTACATGCTCTTCCTGATGGGCTCGAACGGAGCCCCTTCCACCGCCCGGATCGTTCACGTCGGGTGACGTGGATCGCTTGTTGCCTGGCGCCCGAAGGATGCGCAGTTGTGTCGCGCCAGGCGGGAGGTGATCATGCGGTCCTTCGAAACGGGATTTGAAACTGTCGGCAACGCGACTCTCCTCCTGCACGACGGCCGCCCCCTGCTCGCCACCGATCCTTGGCTGGTCGGCGCCGCTTACTTCGGCAGCTGGGGCCTGTCGCACGAGATTCCTTCCGAACAGCTGGAGTCCATCCGGCGGGCCGAGTACGTGTGGATCTCGCACGGGCATCCCGATCACCTCTCGGGCGACTCGCTCCAGCTCCTGCGCGACAAGAAGATCCTCGTCCCCGACCACGTCGGCAGTCGCGTGTTCAAGGATCTCGTCGAGCAGGGTTTCAACGTCCGGGTGGCCAGGGACCGCGAATGGATCGAGCTGTCGCCGCGGGTCAGGGTGCTCTGCATCGCGGACTACAACCAGGACGGCGTCCTGATCTGCGACGTGAATGGACGGCTCGTCCTGAACCTCAATGACGCCTCCGACCGGGGGTGGGGCGGTTTCGTCCGGAAGCTGACGCGACGGTATCCGCGCTCGTTCCTGCTGAGCCTGGCGGGCTTCGGGGACGCCGACATGCTCAACTTCTGGGACGACGACGGACGCCAGCTGCCGTTGCCGCAGCGGACCCCGCTCGGGCGGACGCTGTCTCGGCGCGCCCAGTACTGGGGGACGACCTGCGTCATTCCGTTCAGCGCGATGCACCGCTATCAGCGGACGGACAGCGTCTGGGCGAGTCGGCAGTCGGCAACGCTCGCCGACTACGAGGCGGAGTTCGAGCACGACAAGGTCACCCTCTTGCCTGCGTACCTGCGCTACGACTGCGTCAGCGACGAGGTGACCCCGCTGAACCCGCGTCGCAACCAGAGCGCACCGCTCGATCCGGAACAGTTCGGCGATCACTGGAGCGAGCGGCTGACCGAGGAGGACAAGGGGTCGCTGCGTCGATATTTCACCGCGATCGAGCACCTGGCCACGAACATCGACTTCCTTCGCTTCGACGTCGGCGGCGAAGAGACGGTCATCGAGCTGCGCAAGGGCCGATTCGCGCGCGGCCTGACCTTCGAGGTCCCGCGTTGCTCATTGACCACCGCCGTGAAGTACGAAATCTTCGATGACCTCCTGATCGGCAACTTCATGCGGGTCACCCTGCACGGTCAGTGGCAGCCAGGCCGTTTGTACCCGGACTTCACGCCGTACGTGTCGAAGTTCGCCGACAACGGGCGTGCCAAGACCCTCTCGGAGCTGGGCGAGTACCAGCGGAAGTATTTTCGCCGCGACCGGGTCGGGTATCTCCGTCACCGCTTCGACCTCGACTTCGTGATGCCGCTGCAGCAGGCCACCTCGTCCCTGCTGCGCTCGCGCCTGGGCGCGAACTCGACCGTGTTCCGCACGGCGAAGAAGGCCTACTGGTACATGCGCGGCGCGGTGTAGCGACGGTCAACCGCGAAGCTCGCCCAGGAGCCGGCGCACCTTCCCCCGCATCTCCTCGGCCGTGCCGGCGCAGGCGCGGCGGCCGTGGCCCGGCAGGACCCAGCGGAAGCGGTACGGCAGCAGCTTCTCCAGGGACCGGACCTGCTCGTCCCACGAGTACCAGCACACGCTCCGGCCCATGCCCAGGGAGCCGTCTTCCTCGGCCCAGAGGTGATCGCCGGTGAACAGGTACTCGCCGTCGACGAGCAGAGCGCAGCTGCCGCGGGTGTGTCCCGGCACGGGGATGGCGAGGAGCCCGGGTCCCAGCTCGAAGGGATCGCCACCCTCGAGCTGGACTTCCACCTCGCGCGTGTCCCGGGAGACGTCGGCCCGGTGGAGCACGCGGTCGCAGCCGAACCGCGCGCGCAGCCGGGCGTGGTCGGCCACGTCGTCCCTGTGGGTGAGGAACGCCAGCCGGACGCCTCCCAGCGCCTCGATGCGGTCCAGCAGCGGTCCCGCGGCGCGGGGCGAGTCGACCAGCAGGTTTCCTCCGGGCCGGAGCACCAGGTAGCTGGTCGCGCCGAAGGACGACTCGGCACGCAACCCGCAGTCGTGCACCGGCCCGTCGATCCGCTGAGGAAAGGTCGCCAGGGCCCGCTGCACCTCGGCGCCCTTCGCCCCTCCGATCGAGGCCGTGGGACAGGCGACCAGCGCCTGGAGCGCCCGCAGGTTCTCGTCCGCCGTCACGGGCTGCCGCCGGACGTAGGAGGATCCGCGCGACTCGCCGTACACCTCCGGCGCCATCTGCCGGCAGGTGTCGCAGTCGATGCAAGTCTCGTCGACGAACAGCGGCCCGGGCGCGTTCTCGGGCAAGCGGAGGTTGAGCCGTGCCACCCCCTTGGTGTAACCAGCGGGCCCGCATGGCTCAACCGCAGCCCGACCGGAAGCTCTTCAAGCGCCTCCTCCACCAGGTGGGGCGCGCGATCGAGGAGTTCGCGCTCGTCGAGGCCGGCGACCGCATCCTGGTGGGCGTCTCCGGCGGCAAGGACTCGTTCACGTTGCTGTACCTGCTCCAGCGGCTCCGCGAGCGCGCCCCGGTCCGGTTCGACCTGGTCGCCTGCAACCTCGACCAGGGCCATCCCGGCTTCCCCGCCGGGAAGCTCGAGGAGTACCTGCGCGCCCAGGGGTGCGAGGTCCGCATGCTCCGGGAGGACACCTACTCGGTGGTGAAGCGCCTCACGCCGGAGGGCGGCACCACCTGCGCGGTCTGCTCGCGGTTGCGGCGCGGAATCCTCTACAACGCGGCCGCCGAGATGGGCTGCACCAAGATCGCGCTGGGACACCACCGGGACGACCTGATCGAATCGCTGCTGCTCTCGATGCTGTTCGCCGGGAAGATGCGCTCGATGGCCCCCAAGCTGCGGTCGGACGACGGGCGCAACACCGTCATCCGCCCGCTCTGCTTCGCCTCCGAAGCGGAAGTCGCTGCCTTCGCCGCCAGCGCGGCATTCCCCATCATCCCCTGCGATCTCTGCGGCTCGCAGGAGAACCTGCAGCGCAAGCGCGTCAAGCGGCTCCTCTCCGACCTGGAGCGCGACCATCCCGGCGTGCGCGCATCGCTGTTCGCGTCGATGGGGAACGTGCTGCCCGCGCACCTGCTCGACGCCCGGCTGTACCCACGCGACGCGCGGTCCGGCCCTGACCCGTGGATCGACGGCGACGACTGCGCGGACGTGGCCCCGCGGCGGGTACTAGTGCGAATCTGACAGGGATCATTCCGTTTCAGTCGGTAAAGTTGACGGGTTGCAGCACATTTATTGCGCCTGCAGCGCGCAAGACCGCGAAAATCCGTGATCGCGGTCACTGGCTCGCACCTTGCAGTGTGAAGCACCGAATTCCCAGGGCGGCGGGGAGGAGAGTCAGGAAATGCAGACCTGCGATCGGTGCCTGCGCGAGAAGGTCATCGAGGTGCTCATCGACGAATCGATGGACGTGTGCGGGCACACCTTCACCACCCAGGTGCCGGCCACCCGGTGCCTGGCTTGCCAGCAGGTGGTCATCCAGGGCGATCACGTGAGGCGGTTCGAGCGTCGAGTCGCGGCGGAGATCGCCAAGGCTGGACTGCGCGCGGGCGACGCCTTCCGCTTCCTGCGCACCGCGCTGGAGATGACGGACGTCGGCTTCGCCGACCTGCTCGACGTCCCCGCCGAGTACGTCGGTTACTGGGAATCCGACAAATGGCCCGTCGACCCGCGCGCCCTGGCGGTGCTGAGCGGGCTGGTGCTGGCGAAGTTCGAAGGCAAGCACGCCGCCTTGGACTGCATCGCGGTGCTGCGCGCTCCGCGCAAGCTGGCCCGCAAGATCCGGCTGCACCTGAACGACGCGCTCCACCACGCCGGCAAGCTGCTCCAGTTCGGCAGCTCGGTGTTCACCCAGCCCGCCGTAGCGTAGCGCCCGCTTTTCGAGGCGCGCTCGCGGAAGCTGGAACTACGTCGCGATGCGCGCGCCGCCCAGCACTACGTCTCCGCGATAGAAGACCGCGGACTGGCCCGGAGCAACGCCGACGGCCGGCTCGCGTAGCCTCACGCGAACGGTGTCTCCATCGGGCTCGATCAGCGCCGGGAGAGGGCGGCCGCGGTGGCGGATCTGCACCTCGCAGGAAGCGCCTGGCTCTGGCGCGTCGGCCACCCAGGAAGGCTGCAGGGCGCGGAACGAGCTGCGGGCCACCTCCTCGCGAGGACCGACGACCACCCGCTGCCGCTCCGCGTCGAGCGAGGCGACGTAGAGCGGAAGCTTGTGGGCGACGCCCAGCCCGCGGCGCTGCCCGACCGTGAAGCGGTGGATGCCGTCGTGCTCGCCGAGGACGCGGCCCGCCGTGTCGACGATCTCTCCGCGCGCGGCGTTCACTCCGTGCGCCTCGAGGAATTCGGCGAGGGGTCGCCCCGCGACGAAGCAGACTTCCATGCTCTCCGGCTTCTCCGCGTTGGGCAGCGCTCGCCGGCGCGCCAGCTCGCGCACCTGCGGCTTGCTCAGCTCGCCCAGCGGGAATCGCACCAGCGCCAGCTCGTCCTGGGTCAACCCGTGCAGGAAGTAGCTCTGATCCTTGGCCGCGTCGCGCGCGCGCAGGAGCTGCCAGGCGCCGTCCGGTCCGCGCTCGATGCGCGCGTAGTGCCCGGTGACCAGCTCGTCGGCGCCGAGGCGCCGCGCCCGGTCCAGGAGCCAGTCGAACTTCACGTGCTGGTTGCAGCGCACGCAAGGGTTCGGGGTCTCGCCCCGTGCATACGACACGACGAAATCGTCGATGACCTCGCTCCGGAACCGCTCCTGGGCGTCGTAGACGTAGAAGCGGATGCCCAGCGCGGCCGCGGCGCGGCGCGCGTCGTACAGGTCGTCCGGAGCGCAGCAGGATCGGCCCGACCGGACCGCGTGCTCCTCGCTCGAGTACAGCCGCAGCGAGATCCCGAGCACGGCGTCGTTCCCGCGCCGCTCAGCGGCCAGGGCGGCGGCGACGGAGGAATCGACTCCCCCCGAAAGGGCGGCGACGGTCAGCATGGATCTTCAGTCTACCGCGCCGGCTAGGAAGTGCCGCCTTCGGGGCCCGGCTGCGCGAAGAGGGGCAGCGGCGCGACGTCCTGCTTGGGCGCCTGGTTCTTCGCCGGGATCCAGAAGGCCACCTTCGCTCCGGAGAAGTGGTGGGGTCCTTCCGGCTGCGACTTGGGCGGGCTCTCCAGCCAGATATGCCCGCCGTGCGCCTCGACGATCTGCTTGGCGACCGGGAGGCCGAGGCCCGCCCCCGGGGCGCGTTCCTCGCCCACCCGGTCGGCGTGGAAGAACGGCTCGAAGACCCGCTCCGCCTCGCCGGGCAGGAAGCCCTCGCCCTGGTCGTAGACCTCGAGGAGCAGCCGCGTCGGGTCGCTCGAGCCGCGCACCAGGATGTCGCTGCCGTGCGGGCTGAACTTGATCGCGTTGTCGATCAGGTTGGAGAGCGCCTGGCGCAGCTTGCGCACGTCTCCGAACCCGTGGTCCTGGGTCTCCACCCGCACCTCGAGGTGGATGCGGCGGCTCTTCGCCTTGCTGCGCTCCTCCTCGAACACCGGCGCGATCAGGCCGCCCACCTCGAAGTCCTCGCGGTGGATGGCCTGTCCTCCGCCTTCCAGCGTGGCGAAGTCGACCAGGTTGTCGATGGTGCGCGAGAGGCGCTCCGAGGCGGTCCCGATCGATTCCAGGATGCGCTGCTGCTGCTCGCTCAGCAGGCCGGCCTTGCCCCCGCGCAGGATCTTCAGGTAGCCGACGATCGGCGTCAGCGGCGTCGCCATCTCGTGCGACAGGTTCTGCATGAACTCGTTCTTGCTGCGCGCGGCGGCCCGCAGCCGCGTGTTGGCCGCGGTCAGCTCGCGCACGGTGGCTTCCAGCCGCTCGACCAGCGACTGGCTGTACTCGCGCAGGTACCGCCGCTCCTCGGGCCCGCGCACCTTCTCTCGCTTGCCCTTGAGGAACGCGCGCAGCTGCTGGGGGAACTTCTCCACGTCGATCGGCTTCTCGATGTAGCCGTCGCAGCCGATGGAGAGGGACAACCCCCGGTCCCCGTGGCTCGTCAGCACCACGATCGGACAGCCGTCCAGCCCCTTGTAGGAGCGCAGGCGGGTGGCCGTCTCGTAGCCGTCGATGCCGGGGAGCTGGATGTCGCAGAGGATCAGGTCCGGATGCGCGGCGATGGCGAGGTCGATGCCGGCGATGCCGTCGGAAGCCTCGAGCACGTCGAATCCGCGCGGCTCGAGGACGCTGCGCACCAGCGCCCGGCTCTCCGGGTTGTCCTCGATGTACAGGATCCGCGGTGTTGGAGGCAGTGCTGGATCGGCCATCGATGAGCGTCCTGGAGACGGTCGCGCCGCGCGGCCGGAGCACCGATCTTCAGGCTGGGACTTTACCACCGCCCCGGCCATCCTGGAAGACGTTCGGCCAGCCGGTCCCTGGCCACCGTCTTGCCTCTGGACGCCCGCCGGGCGATCAGTCATCCACACGTTGTCCACAGGCCCGTCGCCGCCCAGGGCGACGACTTGCGCACTGCCTGGCTGATCGGCTGGCCTTCGTTCCCGCCTCATGACTCTTGGACCCATCTGGTTGGAGCTTGGACACTTTTGCGGGGTGGATACTTCATGCCGCAATGCAAAATCGCCGCGCCCTCCGTCGAAGCGCCGTCCAGAGGGAAGACCGCCCGCTCACCGCTGTGGATTTCCTGTGGATGGCGTTCTGGCCATCTCCGACGCGAGCCGCATCAGGGCTTCCCGCGTGTTCAGATCCGGGTCGTCCAGTACCCGATCGAGCAGCCCGGTGAGGATCTCACCCACACGCTTGCCGGGCGCGATCCCCGTGACGGCCATCACTTCCTCGCCGCCGATCGCGAGGTCGGTCACCCGCAGCGCCGCAGCGCGGTGAAGCTCGGCCTCGAAGCGGGCCTCGACCTGCTGCTGGTTCGCGAGGCCCTCCGCAACGAGCCGTCCGCGCGCCTGCAAATCGGCGCGCCGCAGCGCCCAGAGGTCGGGCAACGCGTCGGGTCCGATGCGCGCGATGGTCCTGCGGACGGTGGCGTCGTTCCACTCCGGGAGGTAGTGCCAGTTGTGCTCGCGGACCAGCAGCGCCACCCGCTCGGTCTGCCGGTTCGGGTAGCGCAGGCGCAGCAGGATCTCCCGGGCCATCTCCTCGCCCAGGAACTCGTGCTTGTAGAAGGTGTGCTCGCCCCGTGGCCCCGGGGGCTGCGCGCTGCGCGGCTTGCCCACGTCGTGCAGCAGCGCCGCGAGCCGGACCGTCAGGTCGGGCGGAGCGAAGTCCACCGCGCGCAGCGTGTGCCGGAACACGTCGTACGCGTGGTACTGGTTCTGCTCGAAGCCGACGCCTTCCAGCAGCTCGGGCACGATGCGGGCGAGGAGCCCGGTCCGGCGCAGCAGGCGCAGCCCGCGGCTGGGCGGATCCCCGCGCACCAGCAGCTTGCTCAGCTCCTCGCGCACGCGCTCCCAGGCCACCTTGGAGAAGACGTCCAGAGCCTGCGGGATGGCGCGTTCGGTCCGGCGGTCGAGCGCGAGGCGCAGCGTGCTGGCGAATCGCACGGCCCGCAGCGGGCGCAGGCCGTCCTCGCGGAAACGATCGAGCGGCTCGCCCACCGCGCGGAGCAGGCCGCGCCGCAGGTCGAGCGCGCCGCCGAACGGATCGCGCAGCTCTCCCGCGATGGGGTCCCAGGCCATCGCGTTCACGGTGAAATCGCGGCGGGCGAGGTCGCCCTCGATATCGCCCAGGAACGTGACCGAGCTGGGCCGCCTGCCGTCGAGGTATGGCCCCTCGCCGCGGAAGGTCGTCACCTCGACCTTGTGCTGCTCGTCGGCCAGCACGGTCACGGTGCCGTGCGCGATGCCGGTCGGAGCGGTGCGCGGGAAGATGCGCTGCACCTCCTCGGGCAGCGCGTCGGTCGCCACGTCGAAGTCCTGCGGAGGCGTGAGCTTCTCGCCCTGGGCGATGCGCAGCAGATCGCGGACCGCCCCACCCGCGAGCCAGGCCTGCTTCCGCGCGCCGCGCAGCGTGCGGAGCACGCCCAGCACGGAAGGCGGGACCAGCCGCGGATCCGGCAGGTGGGTGGCGTTCGCATCGCGCATGGACAATCCGCGCTGCGTCTAACACGCCTCCCTCGAAAAGCGCAGTGGCGCGTTCCCGGCGGCGAGGTCCGCGGAAAGCCGAGCGGGTGCGGTGGCTCGGTTGTCACGCGGCCGATCAAGGCCAACCTTGGAGTCTGAGAAGGCGAGGGGAACATGCGAGCGATCGGGGGAGCGGTCGTTGCGACGGCGGTCTTTCTCGGGTGCGGTCCGGGAAACGGCGGGGGAGGCGGTGGGTCGGGCGGCCGCTCGGCACCGCCGGGCACTGCGCTCGTCACCGTCGAGCTGACCGGCCAGGGCGGAGGGCACGTCCGCTCGGCGCAGACGTCCATCGACTGCCCGGGCAGCTGCACCATCACCGCGAAGATCGGGACGGCGGTCGCTCTTTCCCAGGAAGCCGACGCGGGCTCCGTCTTCGTGGGCTGGGGCGGCGCGTGCAGCGGCCCAGGCGCTTGCAGCTTGACCGTCAACGGCGACGTCACGGTGTGGGCGAACTTCGACAAGGGCGCCGCGCCGCCGCCTCTTCCAACAGGCTGCGCAAGCCTGGTGACCACGGCGCCCTCGGCCGTCTCGTACGAGATCCCGATGTTGGGGAAGGGCTTCTCCTGCTTCCCGGGCGGGGGTGACGCGACCGGCACGCTGGGCCTCTATACCCAAGGCAGCCGGCGCGGCGATGGCACCTGCATGTCCTGCGTCCGGCAGCGGAGCTTCTTTTTCGTCGACGAGAGCAAGGGAGTGGAGAAGACCTTCACCGCCTTCCTCGGCTCACCTGGCAGCCGCGAGGTGATCGTGCAGCAGCCCGACGGATTCATCGCCGTCAACATCGGTCCGGACGGCACCATCGCGCAGCACTTGGATCGCGCTGGAAGGTCCGTTTCCCACGGCAACTGGATGCTCGGCACGCCGGCGGTCAAAGAGGCACCGCTCGGCGGCGTCGTCTACGCCGGCGATTTCAACGCCCAGGACGACGACTTCCGCAATGCGCCGCGACACCAAGCCTGCTTCCTCGACCAGGACGCGAGCGTCCGCTGGTGCAAGGACCTCGCCTCGAAGGGTACGGTCTTCGGGCTCGGCGCGGACGCGTTGAACAACGCGATCGTCATCTCGAACGGGGGCTCGGGGAGCATCAGCGCGGAATGGTTCGGCGCGCTCGACGGGAGGTCGTTGTCCGCAGGCGCGTTCACCCTCATTGACAGCTTCGTGCCCGGCGCGAACACCTGGTTCGAGACCGCGCCACTGATCGGTGGCGGAGTCGCCATCCGGCGCGTGGACCTGCAGAACGACGGAACCGGCCGCCCGTATACGACCTCGCAATGGCTGGTGACCGTGGCGCCGGGAGCAACGCGCGCCAACGCGGCGCCGCAATGGCTGACGAGCCGGCCCAACACCAACATGGCGATCGTTCGCTCCGGCAAGGCGTATGCGATGTTGCCTCTCGGTGCGCCGGCCGCCGTCTGCATGCAGATGATCGACATCGTCGCGCCGGACGGGACGCAGTGCGGGTCGTTCAATCTCGGTCTCGAATCGGGCCAGTGCCGCACCGAGGACGTCACCCTGGCCCTGGACGGCACTCCACTACAGCTCCGGCCGCGGGCCTCCTTTCCCGGAAGCTGCGCCTATCGCTGGTGGCCCTCCGCCCTGCGCTGACGGCTAGACGAACCGTTCGTACGACAGGGAGAACGCCTTCAACGCCGTCAGCCAGGCCGCTAGAAGGATTGCCAGCCGCACGTAGTTCAGACGCGCCCATTGGATCGCCACCGCGACCGATTCAGGTGAATCCGGGGCGCGCATCAATCTGATCATCGTCGGAATGAAGTACGCGAAGGTGACGACTCGATCGGCCACGGCAGAGGTTGATGACGAACAGCCACAACAGAGCTCTCGAGACGGCTTCCGACATCTTCTCATCCTAGGTAGGTGGTGCCCGGCGTCAGCGCGAGTCGGCGCCGCCACGTTCAGCTCAAGGGAGCGCCAGCGTGTCGTTGCAGACGGGCGCGAAGCCCGTGCCTGCCTCCATGAAGCCGCACGTCACCATCACCGCCTGGCCGTCGAGGACGGTCGTTCCGATGTACAGCCGCATCGTTCCGCGGGAGGGGACCGCCTTCGTGAGCCGGGCGCAGCGCGTGGGAGTTCCCTCCACATGGCAGGGAAGGCGTTCATCGGTGAAGCCGCTGCCGAGCGACGCGGCGACCGGAGGTACGATCTCTTCCAGCCAGCGGTCCACGGAAGGAACCTGTTTGCTCGGAATGGTCGTCCACGACAGCATCGAGGATTCGCACTGGATACGGCCCGTCACGTCGTTTGCGTTGGCGACGTGGCAGCCGCGTGGAACCTGGAGCTTGTGAGATAGAATTGCGGCCTCGCCCACGGCAGCGGGCGTGTCGATCTCCGCGCCGTCCGGCGTTCCGGTCGACACCATGTAGTCGAGGGCCCTCGCACAGCGCTCGCGCTGCGCGACGGTATCCGTCCGCGTGACGCACGTCGCGATGCGGGACCCATTTCCAGACGGAACGATTGTCACCTCAGCAAAGCCAAACTCCGCTTGCCCAGCCGCGTCGACCGGGGAGAGCCGGAGCACCAGCACGTTTCGGCCGCCGAGCTTCAGCTCGATCTTCTCCTCCCGCAGCTCTCCCTTGAGCGTACCGCGAACGCTGGAGCGCATCAGCTCAACCGCTTGGTCGGATGTGGGCTTGAAGCCTGGTAATCCGGTGAGCGATGCGTTCCAATCGGTGCAGCCGTAGAATCGGCCATTCGGTCCGTTGCGATCCGCGCGACAGCCGGCAAACAGCTGCTGCGCATCTGGGCGGAACGGCGAGGGCGAGCCGACCGCGACGAGCACGGCAATGAATGGAGCTGATCCCATCGGCAGCCGATCTCCTACCCGTGACCGCGGTCTGCCTGCAAGTAGCTCGGAAGCAGTACGTCGCGTTGGCTGCGGGCTGCTAGACGACGAGCCGCAGCCGCGGCTTGCGCCGTCTCCCCTTCCCTTTCCGCTTCACGGGCGCCAGCGGCAGGATCGGGACGCGGGCGTGGCAGCTTCCGCGGAAAGTGGCGCCCCCAGCCCGACTCGAACGGGCGGCCTACGGTTTAGGAAACCGTCGCTCTATCCACCTGAGCTATGGGGGCGCACTCCGCGCTGCTAACAGGCGTGCCCGCGCTGGTCAAGCAGCCTCGCGCCCTCTTAGAACGCGATCAGCGCCTCGACCTCGGTGCCCTGGAGCTTTTCGCGGCCGTGCAGGGCGCGCAGCTCCACCACGAACAAGAACGAGCCCACCTTGCCCTGCTGCTTCTCTACCAGCCGGCGCGCGGCGGCGGCCGTCCCGCCGGTGGCGAGCAGGTCGTCCACGATCACCACCTTCTCGCCCGGGCGGACCGCGTCGACGTGCGCCTCCAGCGTGCCGGTGCCGTACTCGAGCGCGTACTCCACGCGGTCGGTCTTGTACGGAAGCTTCCCCAACTTGCGCACCGGCGCGAGCCCCAGGCCGACCCGGTCGGCCAGCGCGGCGCCGAACAGGAAGCCGCGCGACTCGATCGCCACGATGCGCTGGAACCCGCGGCCGCGCACGCGGCCGGCCAGCTCGTCGATCACGGCGTGGAACGCGGCCGGCTCGCCCAGCATCGGCGTCAGGTCCTTGAAGAGGATCCCGGGCTGCGGGAAGTCGGGAACGTCGCGGATGAGAGCGCGCGCTTGCTCGAGGGACGCCATGGCGATGGCCAGAGTACACCTCATCGCGTACATGGTGTGAAAAGAGCGGCGCCTGATACGGCAACAATCGGCAAAAAACAGCCGCCGGTCCCATGGGGGGGGTGGGACCGACGGCCGGGACCCTCCGCTTGCGCATCGAGCCCGCCGAGTTGGGTAGCAGCGCGGTCGCAGCGGCGCAAGGTTTTCCTGGACACGCGCGGCCACCCGCCGCACCGGGAATTCGACGGAACCCGGGACGTGTCCCTACGGGAATTTCAGCGGAGGAAGCCGAGCGGATCGCGGGGCCGCGCGCCCAAGCGCACCTCGAAATGGAGATGCGGCCCGCTGGCGTTCCCGGTGCGGCCTACGCGCGCGATCGGCTCGCCGCGCAGCACCCGCTCGCCCTGCACGACCAGGTTCTCCAAGTTGTGCGCGTACACGGTGACCAGGCCGTGCGCGTGCCCGACGAGCACCAGTTTGCCGTAGCCGCGCTGCTCACCCGCGAACAGCACCTCGCCCTCGCCCGCGGCGAACACCGGGGTGCCTTCGGGGCAGGCGAGATCGACGCCGTCGTGGTGCTCGCGGTCGCGCTCGCCGAAGCCCGAGATCAGTACGCCGCGCACGGGCCAGGCGAGCGGCGCGCCGCCCGCAGCAGGGTCCAGCGCGTGCCCGCCCGCCCGTGGGATCTGCGCCGGCGACGCCCGTGGTCCGCGGCGCGGCTCCATGCGCGCCTGCGGCGCGTCGGCCAAGGGCACCGGGCGCTCGCGATCGGCACCGGGGATGAGCAACCGGGTGCCGGCCTCGAGCTGCGAGGGGTCGGAAAGCCCGTTGGCGCGCTGTAAGTCGCCGACCGGCACGGAGTAGGCCCGCGCGATGCGCCACAGCGTCTCGCCCGGTTGCACGAGGTGGCGGACGCCGCCGGATTCGCCCGCGGCGTGCTCCGCCGCCCGGGCGTCGCGCGGCGGCCACGGTTCGCCGGTGACCAGCGGCAGCCCGTGCTCCGGCATCGGCGCCAGGCGTCCGGGGTAGATGCACGCGGCCGGCGCAGCCAGCGCGAGGAGCGCGACCAGCCGGGCGCCGGCGCGCGAAGCGCTCAGGACGACAGGCCCGGGAGGTCCCACCCCTTCAGCTCCTCGAGCAGCGCGTGCAGCGTGAGGTCCAGGTGCAGCGGGGTGACCGAGATGAGCCCGCGATCGAACACGGCGTCGCAGTCGCTGCCGGGCACGTTCTCGTGCGCCTGCTCGTCACCGCCGATCCAGTAGTACGCGCGTCCCCGAGGGTCCAATTTCTGGACCACGGCGGCCGAGTAGCTGCGCTTGCCGAGCCGCGTGATGCGCGCACCGGGCGGCTCGCCCGGCGGCACGTTCACGTTGAGCAGCGTCCCGGGCGGCAGCCCCCGCCGGCCGACCTCCGCCGCCAGCTTCCGCGCGAACGCGGCGGCCGGGCCGAAGTCCGGCGGCCCGCGCCCCACCAGGCTGATGGCGAAGGAAGGCAGACCCATCACCGTGCCCTCCATCGCCGCCGCCACCGTGCCGGAGTACAGCACGTCCATGGCGAGATTCGCGCCCCGGTTGATGCCGCTCGCCACGACCTCGGGCCGGCGATCGCGAAGCAGGTGGTTCACTCCCACGTAGACGGCGTCGGTCGGCGTCCCGTCGACCGCGAACCGGCGTACGGCGCCCCAGGGAGGCAACTCCTCGATGCGCAGCGGCCGGTGGAGCGAGATGCTGTGGCTCGACGCGCTCTGCTCCCGGTCGGGCGCGACAACGGTCACCTCGCCCAGCGGCAGGAGCCCCTCCGCCAGCGCGCGCAGGCCCGCGGCTTCCACCCCGTCGTCGTTGCTCACCAGGATGCGCATCGCCGGTCAGCATGGCGGCCCGGCCGGGCGCAGGCAACTCGACAGGTGCCGGCAGTGCCCGGTTGCCGACCGCCGCCCGATGGGGAAACATTCGCGGCATGGCGGAGGCCAGCGAAACCCCGATGGCACGTCCCCGACCCCTCCCCCCGCCGCCCGGGCGGCTGGTGGAGGGTGGCGCGCCCGTCGAAGGCACGTGGGCCGGCCCGCTGCGCGATGCCGGCTTCGACGGCCTGGCCGGAGAGTACGCGCGTGGCTTCCTCGAGCGGCGCCTGGTCGAGAAGCGCTGGCAGGCGCTGTTCCTCGCAACCCCACAAGTCATGATCTCGCTCGCCATCGTCGACGCCGGCTACCTCTCGAGCGGCATCCTCTCGGTCTTCGACCGCGGCGCGCGTCGGGTGCTGATCGACTCGAACCCGGTGCTTCCTCCGCTGTTGGCCTGGGTCGCCGAGGAGCCGAACGACGGGATGCGCGCAGTCCTGACCGGGCCGCGGATCGGGGCGCGCATCGAGCGCAGCGGGGGGCGCATCCTGGCCACGGCACGGTGGGGCGGTGTGGCGCTGGACCTCACCCTCGACGCCCGCCGCGCGCCGCCGCCGATGACCGCCGCCTGCCGGCTGGGCCCCGGCCGGTTCAATTTCACCCAGAAGCTGGTCGGGCTGGCTGCCGAAGGCGAGATCCGCGTGGGGAACGCGCGCTTCGCCGCCCGCGGCGAGCCCGCCGGCCTGGACTTCACCCATGGCTATCTCGCGCGCGAGACCTCCTGGCGCTGGGCGTTCGCCAGCGCGCGCCAGGGAGGCCGCCTGATCGGGTTCAACCTGAGCGAGGGATTCATGCAGTCGGCCGAGAACGCGCTCTGGATCGACGGCGCGCCCTGCTCCGTGGGTCCGGTCCGGTTCGCCTTCGAACCGTCCGCTCCGCTCGCGCCGTGGCGCATCCGCAGCGACGATGGATCGCTCGATCTCACCTTCCAGCCGGAGGGCTACCGCTCGCAGAGCGTGGATCTGAAGCTCGTCGTCTCGAAGTACCTGCAGCCGTTCGGCGTCTTCTCCGGCCACGTCACCACCGCCTCGGGTGACCGCCTCGAAGTCGACTCCCTTCCCGGCGTCACCGAGGACCACACCGCCCGCTGGTAGGACAGAGAGATTTGCACCACGGAGAGCACGGAGCGCACGGAGGTTTGTTTTCGAACGGCAACTCCGTGCCCTCCGTGTGCTCCGTGGTGCAATCGTTTGGTCAGCGTTTGTGCTGGGCGCGGTATTCGTCCCGGATGCGGACGACCTCGTCGTAGATGGCGGCCGGAACGACCTTGCCGCGGATCGCCTCGTGCGCGCGCTCCGCGACCTTGCGCCAATCCTCGATGTCGGCCGGCTGGTTGATGGTCAGGCCGCGCTTCTTCATCTGCTCGATGGCGTCCTCGTTCTGCTTGCGCACGTCCTTGCGCGTGCGTTCGCCGTAGTCCTCGCCGATCTCCAGCAGCTTCTTCCGCAGCTCGGGCGGGATGCGCTCCCACACCTCCTTCTTCACCACCGTCGCGCCGGTGAGGAAGCCCCAGTGCAGGTTGAGCATGTTGTCCGCCTTCTCGAAGATGTGCGTCGTGTAGGCGTAGAGGGGCGGCTGGCTGATGATGTTCACCATCCGCGAGGTGAGGGCCGGGATCAGGTCCGTCGAGGAGAGCACCACGGGCCGGAACCCGGCCTTCCTCCAGGCGGCCTCGGCGGCCGGATCGCCGTTCCAGGTGAAGATCTTGCCCTTCGAGAAGTCCGCCGGCGTCACGTATGGCTCGGTGGAGAAGAAGTAGACGAATCCGACCTCGCCCCAGTGGATCGGCACGTATCCCTTCCGCGCCAGCGCGTCGTCGAGCTTCGGCCGCAGCTTCTCGTGCACGTAGTCGTACTCCTCGTAGGAATCGATCAGGAAAGGGACGTCCTCCGCCTGCGGCTCGGGAGTGATCTCGTGCAGGCCGATCGCCGTGATCGCGGCGGCCTGCAGCTGTCCGATGCTGATCTTGCGGATCATCTCCCCTTCGTTGCCCTGCGTGCCGCCCGCGTAGACCTTCAGCTCCACCTGCCCGTTCGACGTCTGGGACCACTTCTGCGCCATCTCCAGGAGCAACTGGTGCCAGGTGGACCCTTGCGGCGCCAGCGTGCCCAGCTTGATGCGCACGGGCGCCGCGTGCGCCTGCGCGGCGAGGAAGAAGGCGAGAACGAGAGCGTGGATGTGCATGGAGCTCCTCGGGATCAGTCGGAGAGGATGTCGCTTTCGTGGGTCAGCAGGAACCGCGCGCGCCGCTGCGCGATCTTGTTCTCCAGGCGCTCGTCGCGCGCCTGCGGCGCGTCCACGTCGAATTGCAGCGCCTCGCGGAGCAGCGCCTCGAAGGACTTGCGATCCTGCGCCGGGCCCGCCACCGACTCGGCGTAGGTCACCAGCGCGGAGATCTTCTTTCCCTTCTGCAGCTCTCTCGCGCGCGCGAAGTGGGCGCGCTGCTTCTCCGGCGTGGTGCCCTCGGGCCGCGCCGGATCGAAGGAGATGGCGAACTCGTGCAAGACGCCCAGCTCATAAGCCTCGTCGAGCGCCAGCCCGCGATCGAGCATCGCGGCCACCGTGGGGATGTCGCCCACCAGCTCCATGTCCGTCTTGCGCTGCGAGATGGCGCCCCCCCACGCCGCCATCGTCCAGTAGAGGATCGGCACGTCCACGCGCGAGGTCCTCGAAAGCGCCTGCGTGCGCGCCGGCTCCTTGCCCCGCAACTGGTCCTCGGTGATCCCGCGCGCCAGGCGCAGCCCCTCCAAGCCGTACCCCCGGGCGCGCAGGTAGAGCCGCGCCGCGCGGTCGCGCAGCGCCCTGGCGTGCTCGGGATCGGGAGACTCGTCGGCGTCCTGCTGAACGAACGCGTATCCGTATTGCGTGAACCCTCGGGCCATCGCGAGCCGCAGCGGGACGTGGTCTGGCAAGCGATCGGCCAAGGACTCCATCGTCTTGAGCGCGAAGGGCACCGCGTCACGGACCAGGTCGGGATCGTCGTCGCGTCCCAGCACGCTGCCTTCGCCGGTCGACGAGATCGCCTCGGCGACCTGCCGCAGCGCGTAGCCCCTCGGAGAGCAGGCCGCCAGCGCGAGGGCCATCAGGGACGAAAACTTTGCAAGGCGCAAGATTTCCGAGAGTGATAATGACCGCCGGCTGGATGTCAACCGTCCTCTCGCGGCCTGGCCGGGAACCGGCCGCCGCGCCGGAGGGAGGCCGAGTGCTGCAAGAGCAACCCGCGGTGGCGGGGCCGCGGGAAGGTGGTGCGGAGCAGGCGGGTGGCACGCGCGTCGAGCGGTGGCTGCTCGTCGCCACCGTCGTGACCATGATCCTGCTCCCGACCCTCGAGGCGGTGTTGCGCCGCGCGATCGGAGAGGGGCTGCCCGACGCGATTCCGTACACGACCCACCTGACACTCTGGGTCGGCTTCGTGGGCGCGATGCTCGCCACCGCGACCGGGCGGCATCTGGCGCTTTCGACGGTGGACATGCTCCCGCAGCGGCTGCGCACCGCGGCCCGCAGCTACGGCCACGTGGTCGGGGCGCTGGTGATGGCGGTGCTCGCGTATGCGTCCGTGAAGATGATCGTCGCCGACCATGGCCGGGTGGACACGCTGGCCGGCGGCGTCCCGGAGTGGTGGTTCGAGACCATCATGCCGGTGGGGTTCGCGGTGATGGCACTGCGCTCCGCGGCGAAGGCGCCCACGCTGCTCGCGCGCATCGCCGGCTACCTGCTCTGCGCGGCGGTGGTGCCGTTCATCGCCTCGGAGATCCTGTCCATGCGCGGGCATGGCTTCCTCGTCGCGCCGGACGGGCCCACGCTGTTGCGCGGGCACACTTCGGCGTTCGGCTGGCCCGCCGCGCTGGCCCTCTTCGTCGCGTTCCTTCTCGGCACGCCGGTGTTCATAGTGATGGCCGGCTACGCGCTCTTGCTCTTTTTCCTCGCCGGTACTCCGGTGGCCGCGGTCCCGGCGGAGACGTTCCGGCTGGTGATCCAGCCCACCTTGCCCGCCATCCCGCTGCTCACGGTCGCGGGTTACGTGCTGGCGGAAGGCGGCGCCTCCGCACGGCTGGTGCGGGCGGCGCAATCGCTCTTCGGCTGGATGCCGGGCGGGCTGGCGGTGATGGCCGCCACGGTCTGCGCCCTCTTCACCACCTTCACCGGCGCGTCGGGCGTGACCATCCTGGCGCTGGGCGGGATCATCCTGCCGGCCCTGATCCGGGAAGGCTATCCGGAAGGCTTCTCGCTCGGACTGGTCACCGCCTCCGGCAGCCTGGGCCTCCTCTTCCCGCCGTCGCTCCCGGTGATCCTCTACGGAGTGGTGGCGGGCGTCGCCATCGACCACCTCTACATCGGCGGGCTGGTGCCGGGCCTGTTGATGATCGTGCTCGTCGCCGCCTACGGCGTCCTGGTCGGGGTGCGGAGCAAGGCGCCGCGGCCGCCCTTCGAGCCGCGCGAGGCGGCCCGCGCCGTCTGGGGCGCCAAGTGGGACATCGGCCTGCCGCTCCTGATCATCGTCGCGGTGGGCACCGGGTTCGCCACCATCGTGGAGTCTGCCGCGCTCGGCGCGGCGTACGCGATCATCATCGAGGTGACGGTGTTCCGTGACGTGCACCCGACCCGCGATCTTCCGCGCGTGCTGGTGCACGCTTCCACGCTGGTCGGCAGCGTGGTCATCCTGCTCGGCGTTGCGCTCGGGCTCACCAGCTATCTGGTCGATGCCGAGGTCCCTACCCGGCTGCTGGCCTGGGTGCAGGCGCACATCCATTCGCAATGGGTCTTCCTCCTCACGCTCAACCTGCTCCTCCTCGTGCTGGGAAGCGTCCTGGAGATCTACTCGGCGATCGTGGTGATCGCCCCGCTGGTCGCGCCGCTCGGGGTCGCCTTCGGCGTCGACCCGGTGCACCTGGGCGTGGTGTTCCTCGCCAACCTGGAGCTGGGGTTCCTCTTCCCGCCGATGGGGCTCAACCTGTTCCTCAGCGCCAGCCGATTCGGCAAGCCACTCCCTCTCATCTACCGGAAAGCGCTGCCGTTCCTCATCATCATGGCAATCGGCGTGCTGCTCATCACCTACGTGCCGGCCATCACCACCGGAGTCGTCGCGGCCATCAAGCCCGAGTAGTCCGGGGTGGGCCGCCGCCCGGTTGCGGCCCACATCGCGCTCGCTGCTACCGTGCCGGAATGGCCGGGTGGATGCAGTTCTCGCTGCTGTGGTGGATCACCGGCAATCCACTGGCTGCCGCGGTCCTGCTGCTCCTCGGTTACGCGGTGGCCGACTGGTACACGTTCGGGTTCCTGCGCGGTGCGGCGCGCGCGCTGCGCAATCTGCGCCGGGCCCCCCACCTCGCCCGCCAGATCGCCGTGAACCCACACGACCGCCGCGCGCGCGTCGAGCTGGGGGAGATCCTGGTCGAGCAGGGCCGGTTCGCCCGGGCCATCGACGTGCTCCGGCCCGCCGCGCAACAGGATCCGCACGACCTGTCGGCGCTGTACCCGCTGGGCATCGCCTGCCTCCGCAACGGCCGGGTCGAGGAAGGCGAGCTGTTCTTGCGTGAGCTGCACGGCGCGGATCCAGAGCTCCGCCTCGGCCGCGCTCCGCTGGAAATCGGAGCGGACCGGCTGCGCCGGGGCGACGCCAAAGGCGCCATCGGCCCCCTGTCGGAATACGTGGCGGCGCATCCGCACCGGGTCGAAGGGCATTACCTGCTGTCCCGCGCGCTCCGCCGCTCGGACGACCCGGCGGGCGCCGAGAGCGCGCGACGGCGCGCATGGGAGGAGTACGACACCGCGCTTCCCTACCAGCGGCGCATCGACCGGCGCTGGGCGTGGCGGGCGCGACCGTCCCGCCCGCTCCTCTACGGGGCCGCTGCCTGCGCCGCCGTGCTGCTGCTCGCGACCGCGGTGAGGCGCGTGCCGCCTCCGGTCGTCCCGCGTGGGGCGGCGATCACCCGCGGCGCTGCCGCGAACGCACGCGAGTAGTCGGTCGCCGCCTGTAGGGCGCGCGCTGCTCTTTTCGCGACGCGGACATGTCGAACACGCTTCAGCCCCGCTTCTCCAGGGGCACGTAGTGCGTCTCGGTGGGCCCCGTGTAGATCTGCCGGGGGCGCGCGATCTTGGTGGTCGGATCCTCGATCATCTCCTTCCAGTGCGCGATCCAGCCGGGAAGGCGGCCGAGGGCGAACATCACCGTGAACATCTGGGTGGGGATGCCGAGCGCCCGGTAGATGATGCCCGAGTAGAAGTCGACGTTGGGATACAGCTTCCGTTCCACGAAGTACGGATCGCGCAGCGCCGCGTCCTCCAGCTCCTTGGCGAGGTCGAGCATCGGATCGCGGATCCCGAGCTTCTGCAGCACCTCGTCGCACGACTTCTTGATGATCTTCGCCCGCGGATCGAAGTTCTTGTACACGCGGTGGCCGAAGCCCATCAGCCGGAGCCCGCTCTTCTTGTCCTTCACCTGGTCGATGAACTGGCGGGCGGTGAGCCCCCTCTTGCGGATGTCCTCCAGCATCTCGACCACTTCCTGGTTCGCGCCGCCGTGCAGCGGCCCCCACAGCGCGCAGATGCCCGCGCTGATCGACGCGAACAGGTTGGTCTGCGCGCTGCCCACCATGCGCACCGTGCTGGTGGAACAGTTCTGCTCGTGGTCGGCGTGCAGGATGAGGAGCAGGTTGAGCGCGCGCACCGCCACCGGGTCCGGACGGTAGGGCTCGGCCGGCACGGCGAACATCATGTGCAGGAAGTTCGCGCAGTACTCGAGGTCGTTGCGCGGGTAGACGAACGGGTGCCCGATGTTCTTCTTGTAGGAGAAGGCGGCGATGGTGGGGAGCTTACCCATCAGGCGCGCGATGGTGATGTCGCGGTACTCGTCGGATTTCGCGTTGAGCGCGTAGGGGTAGTACGACGAGAGCGAGGTCACCATCGCGGAGAGGATCGCCATCGGGTGCGCCGTGATCGGGTACCCGTCGAAGAACCGGCGCATGTCCTCGTGGATCATCGAGTGCCGGGTGAGCAGCTGCGAGAACTTCTCCAGCTCGGGGCGGTTGGGCAGGTTGCCGTAGATGAGCAGGTAGGCCGTCTCGACGAAACTGCTCCGCTCGCCCAGCTCCTCGATGGGGATGCCGCGGTAGCGCAGGATCCCCTTCTCGCCGTCGAGGAAGGTGACCGCGCTTTCCGTGGAGGCCGTGTTCATGAACGCCGGGTCGAGCGTCACCACAGAGGTCTTCGCGCGGAGGTTCTGGATGTCGATGCCCTTCTCGCCCTCGGTGCCGGTGACGACCGGGAACTCGAGCTCCTTTCCGTCGACGGTGATGCGAGCGTTCTCTCCCACGGCCGTTTGCCTCCCGATCCCGCGAACGCGCGCCCCTCTCTCACCCGCAGCGGCGAAAGAGTCAAGGCCCGCACCGGAAGTGTCGCGGTGCCTCGAACGGCGCGCCACGCAAAAGGGCGCCGCTCGTGGGCCGGCGGCCGTCCTGCAGGCGGGCGGTTGGCGCCAGGATTGTCGGGGCCTACACCTCGCGGAGCACCGCCGCGACGTCGGCGGTCGTCTCGCAGAGATGGTCCGGCGAGGCGGCCGAGAGCGCCGCGCGGCTGCCCAGACCCCACAGGACGGCGCAAACCCTCACGCCCGCCGCGCGGCCGGTGGCGACGTCCACCGTGCTGTCGCCCACCAGGAGCGTCTCGGCGGGTGCGGCGTCGAGCGTCCGGCAGAGCGCCAGCAGGCCCTCGGGCTCGGGTTTTCGCGGCGCCTCGTCGCCGCCGACGATCGCCCGGAAGGAGTCGAGCATCCCCAGGCCCTGCAGGATCTCCCGTGCGAATCCGCCGGGCTTGTTGGTCAGGACGCCCCGCGCTTCCGGAGGCACCGAGAGCAGCTCCGCGATGCCCGGATAGGGCCGGGTCTTCACCAGCAGGCGCCGGGCGTATTCGGCTCGCCAACTCTTCAGGGCCTGCGCGAGCCTGTCCTCGTGCTCGGGGCCGAGCGAGCGGCGCACCAGCCTTTCCGCGCCCTCGCCTATGAAACTCCAGATGATTTCGTCCTGCCGGCGGGGCAGACCCAACGCCTGCAACATGGCGTTCACCGAGTCGGCGAGGTCGGCTCGCGAGTCCACCAGCGTCCCGTCCAGGTCGTACACGACAGCTTTCAGCGGCATGTCGGCTCCTGGACGCCCGGCGGGCGGTTAACCCGGCGCGCCCCTGCCGGGTCCGCCGGACGGACGGAGCAGCTTCTCACCTGGAGGAACGAAGTCATGAAGAGGATCCTATGCCTGGCGGCGCTGCTTGCGGCTGGGGCGTGCGGCGGGTCGGCGCAGGATGACTTCGCCAAGGCCACTCCATCGTTCGACGCGGTGGCCCTGGACATCAGCGCTGCCGACGCGCTCCCGGAAAACTTCGAAGCGCCGGCGAGCAGCTCGCAGGGGCTGACCGCGGCCGTCGATGCGCAGGCGGCGGTCGACGACCCCTGTCATCCGCACCTGTTCCTGCGGACCCACGCGGTCGTCGCGGCCACCAACGGCGGCATCTGGCGGGTGCTGCGGCCCATCCGCAAGATCATCCCCTTCTCGCCCCGGCGGCGCGACGGCGGAACGCACGTCTGGGAGAGGGTGGTCGATGGCTTCGACTACAAGTACTCGATCGTGAAGACCGCCGATCACTCCTTCACCGCCAAACTGGAGGCCAAGAAGGTGGCCGACCCGGACACCTCCTTCGTCACCGTCTACCAGGCGAGCGTGCAGCGCGACCCGTCCAATCACGACGGCTCGGGGACCGCGACGCTCGATCTCGACAAGCTGGCCTCCGTCACCGGTGGCAACGTGTCCGGGCAGCTCACCCTCGACTTCAACGCCACGCCCGCTGAGAAAAAGGTCCTGGTCACGATGGCCAACTTCAAGGTCAACTCGGACCTGCCGCGCAACGGCCACTTCGTGTTCTTCAAGCAGACCGGCAAGGGCGGGAGCCTGAAGTTCATCGACGACATGGTCCTGCGCTGCACCGGTGAGACGCCGCCGGCTGCCGGGACGACTCCGGTGACGGCCGTGGCGCGCTGGCTGGTGGCGAGCGACGGCATCCACTTCCGCGGTGACGCGGGAGCGACGGGCGGGCAGATCCCCGCCAACCGGAAGTGGGAAGCCGTCACCTGCGCGCAGGGCCGGGATCCGCGCGAGACCTTCTGGATGATGAAGCTCGAGGACACCACCAGCGGGACGACCGTGAGCGCGCGCTCGTCGCAGAACACCGTCGCCACGGCGGCCGCGTGTGACCCGGCGTTCGGTCCGGTGCCCTCGATCGACGACGCCACCAAGGACTACGATTTCAGCAAGGTCGACTTCACGTCGGACGACCCTCTACCCTTCCCGTAGGGATCGTCAGGCGCGGCAGCCGGGGGGCGCCCTGCGCGAGCAGGGCGCCCTCTGGTATTTCCAAGGGCGTGAGCTCCGTTCCCCGGGTGCTGGAGGACCCAGCCGCGCCGCTCGAGGAGCGCATCGCCGCCGCCCGTGCGCTCGGCGACCGCGATCCACGCCCCG
>Ga0137399_10000069_pt1 | contig 34361 bp, 21 predicted proteins | sample czorhiz316metaG_FD_104810 | JGI IMG/M metagenome (GOLD analysis project Ga0137399, IMG submission 104810) | Vadose zone soil microbial communities from Angelo Coast Range Reserve, California, USA - czorhiz3.16 metaG | ecosystem: Environmental > Terrestrial > Soil > Vadose zone | place: USA...
CCGATTATCTGAAGTATGGAGGGAAAAACGTCGCCGTCGTACGGGTGGATGCGAGCCAGTATGAGGGCTGGTTTTACGAAGGCGCGGGCATCTACCGTCATGTCTGGCTCTTGAAATCCGCGCCCCTACATATCCCGTTGTACGGCACCTTTGTGTCGACTGAGACCGCCGATCCCCCGTCCGGCGGGAATCGTGTGAACATCGAAACCAAGATCCTGAACGAGAACGATGCCCGGGCAAGTTGCATGCTCGTTTCTACAGTCACCGGCGAAGATGGTTCGGTTTTCGGAAGCGCGTCGTCGGAGCTTCTGGTTCTCGCCCCCGATGAGCAAAGAATTCTGCGACAGAGCATAATGGTATCCAACCCGAGGCTCTGGTCGGTCGAGTCTCCACAACTTTATAAGCTCGTTTCGACCGTTCATTCGGGCCGGGATACCGTTGATCGGGTTGAGACCCATTTTGGAATTCGAACCGTGCGGTTTGACAAGGATAGCGGGCTTTTTCTCAACGGAAAGCCCGTAAAGATCAAGGGAGTATGCTGCCATCAGGATCATGCCGGAGTCGGCTCTGCGCTTCCCGACGGCCTGCAGTACTTCCGGATCAGGAAGCTGAAGGAAATGGGATGCAATGCCTACAGGACGAGTCACAATCCTCCGACACCGGAGCTGCTCGAAGCCTGCGACCGGCTCGGCATGCTTGTCATGGATGAGAATCGCCTGATGGGAAGTACGCCGGAACTGGCGGGGCAGCTTCAGGGGCTTATTCTCCGGGACCGGAACCATCCGTCGGTGATGATCTGGTCGCTCGGGAATGAAGAATGGTGGATCCAGAGCAGTGAGACGGGAAGGAACATCGCCCGATCTCTGAAACGAGTCCAGAAGGAATTCGATCCGACCCGGCTTTGCACATTCGCGGCCGATAACGGCGATCATTATCCAGGAATAAACAGCGTGGTAGACGTCCGGGGGGTCAATTACATCGGGCGAGGGGACGTCGACAAGTATCATCGCGAGCATCCTGATCAACCGCTCCTTGGAAGCGAAGAGGCGAGCACTTACTGCACCCGGGGAGTGTATGCGAACGACACGCTCAACGGGTTCGTCAGCGATTACGACGTCAACGCGCCCGGATATGGATCGCTCGCCGAACCCTGGTGGAAATATTGCGCGGCAAGGAAATGGATGGCCGGGGCGTTCGTCTGGACCGGATTCGACTACCGCGGCGAACCCAGCCCCTACGACTGGCCGTGCATCAGCTCGCATTTCGGCATCCTCGATGTATGCGGGTTCCCGAAAAATAATTTTTACTATTATCAATCCTGGTGGTCGGACAAAGAGGTGCTCCACCTCGCGCCGCACTGGAACTGGAGCGCGAGAGCCGGTCAGCCGATCGACGTGTGGTGTCAGAGCAACTGCGACAGCGTGGAGCTGACCCTCAACGGCAGGACGCTGGGAAGAAAGCTCATGGAACCGAATTCGCATCTCCAGTGGAAGGTAGCGTATGAGCCGGGTACTCTTGAGGCCCGCGGCTGGAGAAAGGGAAGAACGATAAGGTCTAAAGTCGAAAGTACCGGAGAACCGGCCGCGATCCGGCTCACACCGGACCGATCAGCCATCCGTGCCGACAGGGAGGACGTCTGCGTCATCGAAGTGAACGCTCTAGATCGGGAACGGAGGGAAATCGCAAACGCCGAGAATCTGATCCGGTTTGAGCTCGAGGGGGATGGAACCATCATCGGCGTCGGCAACGGCAACCCCAGTAGCCATGAGCCGGACAAATACATTGGGGGAGGTTATCAGAGGAAGTTGTTCGGCGGCAAATGCCAGGTGATCATTCAGGCCGGACGCCGGGCGGGAGAGATCTCGCTCAAGGCATACTCCGACGGATTGAAGCCGGCTACCGTGAGGATAAAAACCGAGGACTCGGAACCGCGTCCGTTTGTCCCCCAGTAAAAACCCACCTCGCGCTTGCGGTCTAGGATGGTCGCGGCTGGCGGCCGATCTCGCAGGCGATATTTTTTTGGAAAAAATCGGATATATCGGGTAAGATCTTCTTGACTTTCCCCGATTCCGTAATTACATTCCCGCAGAGGCTTTTTTAAGCCCCCAAGTCCCATCATCCCTGATAATGAGACGAAGTCCCGTCCGAGTCCCGCCCTGCGGGAGGACGGGATTTTTTTTGGTGCGCCCGGCTTGGAGGAGTCACTACATGTGTCTGGCACGGAGATTGTGGAACCCAAAATAATTTCGATTCTTCGTTACTTTTCTCTTGATATAATTGATTTTAGTTATTACTTTCCCCCTTCTGCCACGCCCGCTAAGGGCACCATAATCCACCACCACATTCCGAAGGAGGTTGATATGAGACGTTCCTTCCTCTGGTTGCTGCTGACCGGAGCCGTGCTGGCGCTTCTTCTGGCCGGCTGCTCCGATCAGTCCTCGCAGGTCACCGGACCTCAGCAACAGTCTTCCACACAAACTTCGCAAGTCGGCGGTCGGGCCCCTCTGCTCCCCAAGGTTACCGGGGGAAATTATATCGAGGGTTCCTACATCGTTGTCTTCAAGGATGCGGTGGCCGATGTTGACAATGAGGTGAACGATATCGGCCAGAAGCATGCCGTGAAAGCGAATTATACCTACAAGTATGCTCTCAAAGGATTCGCCGGCAAGCTCACCGCAGCGCAGCTTGAGGCGTTGCAGAACGATTCACGGATTGCGTACATCGAGCAGGATCAGATAGCCCACATTTTTGCAACACAAACGAATCCCCCTTCCTGGGGATTGGACCGGATCGATCAGCGTAATCTTCCCCTGGATGCCCTGTACACGTACAACCAGACCGGAACCGGCGTGGTTGCCTACTGTATTGATACCGGCATCCGTCAATCGCATACCGATTTCGGCGGAAGAGCAGTGTTCGGATTCGACGCGATCATCAACGGTGGTACGGCGAATGATGATAACGGCCATGGTACGCACACGGCGGGCACGATCGGTGGAGCGGCCTACGGGGTAGCAAAAAATATAAAATTAGTTGCCGTCAAGGTACTCAACTCGGCTGGTTCAGGTTCGTACTCTCAGGTGATCGCGGGCATCAACTGGGCGACATCCGATCACTCAGCCCATCCAGGGCCCGCAGTTGCCAACATGTCGCTTGGCGGGCCGGTGGACGCGGGTCTCGACCAGGCCGTGAGAAACTCCATTGCCGGTGGAATCGTCTATTGTGTTGCCGCCGGAAATTCTTCAGCCGACGCATCGACGCAATCACCGGCTGACGTCACAGAGGCGGTCACAGTTGCAGCGACCGACATCTCTGACGGGTTTGCATCATTTTCGAATTTCGGTTCTGTCGTCGATATTGCTGCACCCGGTGTGAATATTACCTCGGACTGGAATACCAGCAACACCGCGACGAACACGATTTCCGGGACCTCGATGGCGACACCGCACGTCTGCGGCGCGGCAGCGCTCTATCTTGAAGCCAATCCGAGTGCGACGCCGGCGGCTGTGCAATCGGCATTGAAGTCGAACGGCACATCCAACGTCATCAGCGGCGTTCCGGCCGGCACGGTTAACCTGCTGCTCTACTCGGTTGTCGCCGGGGGTCCGCCCCCGCCTCCGCCGCCGGCACCGACACTGAGTTCTCCGGCAAACGGTGCAACGGGAGTATCGATTCCGGCGACTCTTTCATGGAATGCATCGAGCGGTGCAAGCTCTTATCGGGTTCAGGTATCCACCGCGTCAGACTTTTCGACGCTTACGTACGATCAGTCAGGCATCACCTCGACCTCGACGAGCGTCTCGGGGCTTGCTGCGAATACCCTCTACTACTGGCGCGTGAATGCATCGAATGCGGGCGGCACCAGCGCCTGGTCGGCCACGTGGAGCTTCACCACCGGGTCCGTGGCACCTCCTGCGGCGCCCACTCTGAGTTCGCCTGCCACCGGTTCAACCAACGTATCAAGAACCCCAACTCTCAGTTGGAATGCGTCGAGCGGTGCCGCGAGTTATCGCGTCCAGGTCTCCACGGACGCAGGATTTACGACGCCGGTATTTGATCAGTCCGGTATTACATCGACATCGACGACTGTTAGCGGGCTCGCAGGCCGGACTACCTACTACTGGCGCGTGAACGCATCCAACTCCGGCGGGACCAGCGCCTGGTCTGCGGTATGGAACTTCAGAACGCGGAAGAACTAGTGTCGCGGGTTTGAACGCATGATGTTGTTTGACCGGTTTGTTCATCCGGTCTGACAAGGAAAGCCAGGATGGCGTCCCTTCCCGCACTGCTGGAGGGACGCCTTCTTTTTGGAGGGTAGTATGAGCGCCGACCAAAAGAATGGTGACCGATCTCTCGACGGACCGATCGACCGGAGAACGTCAATCGGGCATGTCCATCTCAAAGTTGCCGACCTGGAGCGTTCGGTGAGATTCTACACTGATGTTCTGGGGTTCGAGATCACCGCGCGAATGGGCAAGAGCGCGGCATTCCTCTCAGCGGGAGGGTACCATCACCACATCGGGCTTAATACATGGGAAAGCGCCGGCGGCTCGCCGCCGCCGCAGGGTAGCACGGGCCTGTATCACTTTGCGATACTGATGCCGAATCGAAAAGAGCTCGCCCGCACGCTGGCGCGGCTGATCGAGAGAAAATGGGATGTTGAGGGGGCCTCGGATCACGGCGTGAGCGAGTCGATCTACCTGCACGATCCGGACAGGAACGGAATAGAGATCTATGCCGATAGACCGCGGGATCAGTGGCCGCGCGAGCCGGGCGGAGAACTAATCATGTATACGGGACCGCTCGACGTGGAGTCGCTTATGAGGGAGATTAACCTGTAAAAACCTTCTGCTTATCGAAGAGAGCAATTCTTGGGGGAGAACCATCGCGACGCCGGTACAAATGCGATATGGTTCGAGGGCGACTTAGAGAGGGATCTGGTTACTCCCACCAGGCCAGGACGGCGCCGGAACTTCTATGCCCGAGCAAAGTGAGTGATCCAGTAGACTGATAGATCGCTTCGCGGGAGTAATAGGCACCTCCGCTCCCGTTTCCAAGGCAGTTCCCTGAGGAGGGATTCTTGGTCAGGATGACAATCGCTCCGTACACATTTGAATGGACGCGCACGAGGTCGTCGACGATCAGGATGCCTTTGAACGTCCCGGAAGTAGTGGAGTAGACGGCGTTCTTACCGCTGTTATGAATCACGAGGATGCCCGTCCCATCCATGCCTCCGCCATAGGAGGACTCGATATACGTCACCCCGCGCAGCGGGATCGTGATTCCGCTTCCATTGGCAGAGTACTGGCCGCCGCCCGCGCCGCTCTTCGCGAGCGCTTTCAGAGTCCCCTCAGGGTAACCGTTGTCAGCTCCTCCCATGACGCTGTCGGGAGTGCCGGGAAAGTTTGTAGGGGATACTCCCTGGTAAAGGATGCTTGTATCAGGCGAAGCCGACGGAGCAAAATCGGTCCCCAGTAAGTTCGTGCCGCCGATTAAAGAGCTTCCATCCTGGTCGAAGGCTTTGGTCGTAGAGATAGCCACGGTGCCTGTGCCGGGAACGAGCGTTCCCGACATCGTGTAATTGCGAGCGTCTATGACGAAGCTGCCGAGGGTGCCGACGTCAGTCTGAGCTGTCACAAGTCCTTTGATGCCGGGCGGGTAAAATCCCTTTGGGAGATATGCGATCGAAGTATCCTTCTCTTGAGAGGCCGTTCCGATGTTCATGATTCCCACGGATAAGATCTTGATAACCTGTCTTCCGTTCCAGGTCGAGTCGTAGACACTGACAGAAGCCTTCCCCCCCAGCATATTGACTGAAGGGAATCCCGTTCTCCAGGTCGCGTCGTTGGAAAGTTGACCGAGAGCCATATTGACTCCGCTTTGAGCAATGTTCTGGGCCTCTCGTCCGGAGTAGAATCGATTGACGTTTTGCGTGATTGATACGCTCGCCGCCTCAATATTATACAGGATGATCCCGGAGACGACAATGATGCCGACGACAATGATGATGATCGCCCGTCCGCTCATGCGCCCTCCCCTGACTCGTTTTCGATGATGATCGTCATTACCGTATGTTCCTTGGCTTGATCGTTTGTTCCCAGTAAGCGCCGGGGCTGGCTTTAAGGTAGCTCTCGGACCGTTCGATGTAGGGCACAAGACTCTCGGCGTTCATCGCGATTTTTAAAGACTTGATATGGGACGGACGCTGAATGGGATACGATATCAGCTCTGTCCCGGACGAATCATAGTACGTTATCCGAAATTGCGTCAGTCCGAGATTAATCAATTGCGTCTGACCGTTCTTTATTCTATACAGATAACGGGTCTTTGTATTTGCATTTTGCGACGGAGATGAATCAAGCTGGTATGTGAGGATGTCGACGGTGCCGTCGTTGTCGATATCCGCCTTGAATGTTATCATGCTGGTGTCGGCAAAGACAATCGCGCTGTCGGTGCCTTTGGGCACCTGATACCCCATTTTTCGAAATTCGTAATCCACAAGATCGCCGATTGTCGTGAGGCTGGACTGCGCCATCATCCTCACGGTTTGGGCCCCCGCCTGTTCGGTGATCGTTCCGTTGAATCCCACCAGCATGAGGAGGAGAATGCCGCCGATAACGATTGAACAAAGGAGATCATACATGGCAGTCATAGCATTCCTCTAGTCGATTATTCCCACCAGCCCAAAACGCTCGAGGCAAGACTTCTGCCTGATGCGATTGTAGCGGTCTTCATGGCATTTTCAATTGCTTCCGACGAGTAGACGTAACTGCCATCGCTATTCCCCCACCGGCCCTTGTTTCCATCGGGCGACATGCCGAAGACGGCGCCGAGCAGGACTGGGGTCCCGGTGTGCGATATGTCGCTCTTTTTCAAGCAATCATCCACCAAGACCAGTCCTGTGAAGTAGAGATTGCAGTCTTCCAGGAGAGCGTTCTTCGCGCCGTTGTGGACGATCAAAATGCCTGATCCGGTGATATTCGTATTCTTGAAGGATCCCCCGGAAGGGAGTTCGACGTACGTGACTCCTGTCAGAGGATAGGTAAGCGTGGATGGGTCGGTTACGTATTGGTTTCCATTACCGCTCTGGGCAATGGCTTTCAACGTGCCTTCGGGGTAACCTTCCGCCGTTGCGCCCAGGACACTGTCGGGCGTCAAAGGATAGTTTGGAAACGATTGTCCGCTCTGGACAACAATGGGAAGATACGGATCCGAGGGAACATAGTCTACGCCCAAAACCGTTCCACCCATCATGGGATCTCCCGCGGGCGACAAGGTCTTAGTAGTCCAGACCGCCAGCGTCCCGTTGTTTGAAACGAGAGCGCCCAGGGCGGTATGATCCCGGGCGTCTACGAGAGGGTCTCCCTCGAGCGATGTCGGACTATTGGTTGTGATCAATCCTCTGATTGCTCCGGGAACGCCGCCCCGGGGAAGGTACGCAGTCGACGTATCGCGCACTTCAAACGGTTGTCCCTGATTCAGGATTCCGACTGAAACTATCTTGATCACTTTTTTGCCGTACCATGTTGAATCACTGACATGAACGAAACCTTTTCCGCCCAGCATATCGATTGACGGAAAGCCCGTTCTCCAGTCCTTGTCATTGGCAAGCTGCCTGAGGGCCATATTCACGCCGCTTTGAGCGATGTTCTGGGCCGCCTTCCCGGAATAGAATCGATCGACATTCCTGGTGATCGCTATACTCCCCGCCTCAATATTATAGAGGACGATCCCCGAGACCACGACGATGCCGACCACGATGATGATGATAGCTTTCCCACTCATAGGATAGTCTTCAATTTACCGTCCTCAATAGACAAATGCGTAAGAGAGTAAGAGCGAGTCGGGAATATAAGGACTCTTGACGGAGACTGTCATTTTCTTGCAAAAGGTAGGTGTTGCGCATATTGAGTCAGGGTTCGTTGGACTTGCATAGGTGACCCTTACAGTGAGCAAATAACCTTCAGCGCGGGGTGTATTCACCAGCCGTTTGTATCCGTAATAGTCGTCCACATCGTTGAATTTGTATGTCGAACGATATCCCGGGTTCTGCGCATCATACGGGCTGCTCGTTATCAGCGTGTCGGTGGAGGGCACATATTCCGAAAAACCGTCGGGCCCAAGGGATAGGCTCAACGAATCGACTGTCGAGACAGACCCCGAAACGGTGTTCTGATCGAATGCTTTCGCCTTTGCCTCGGAGATGATCGATTGGGCGAGCGAAATCGCGCTGATATAATATTCGTTCTGCTCGGCAATCTGCGTATTGACGGTCATCAGACGATTCGAGGACGCAAGAAACGTCCCGAAGATGACTAACGCACCGACAGCAAGGATAACGTTTGTTCCCATAGGTTTAAGCTCTGTTCAACGGATCAAACTCGTGTTAAGGAGGGCTCTTGGGTCCTCCGGAGGGTTTAAGAGTCCTGACTGAACCTGTACATCATTCCCGCCACGCCACGGCATTCTGACTTCCGTTAGTTGGCATGACTGCCACTTCGGTAGCTCTCTTGATGGCGATCTTTGAGTACAGGACGGCACCCGTGCCGTTGCCGATGACATTGCCGGCGGAAGGCGCCGGCGTGAGAGAGACAACCGCTCCGACTATTGAGTCATGGAGGTGAATGATATCATCGGAGATAACGATTCCCGAAAACTTGCCGGCTCCGGGATTCGAAAGGATTGCGTTCTTCGTGCTGTTGTGTATGACGAGGATCCCTGAACCCGATAGAGCAGCCGGTGTCCAGACTCCCGCCGAGGGGAGCTCGATATAGGTCACACCCTTGAGCGGCATGGTGAGCGTCGCTGGGTTTGTCGTGTACCGGCTTCCGTTAATCCCGCTCTGTGCGATCGCTTTTAGAGTGCCCTCCGGATAACCGATGCCTATCGCCCCCATGACGCTGTCGGGAGTTCCCGGATAACCGCCGGCGAACGGTTGATTTTGTTTGATAATTAAGGGGTTCGCCGGGTTTGTCGGCAGAAAATCGAGGCCGGCTGCAGTGCCGCCAACTACGGCCGCTCCACTCTGTGACCACGCTTTCGTCGACCAGACGCCCCATGTTCCCTGACCGGCAATGATGGTAGCCCCCGTCGAATCGTGATCTCTCCCGTCGATTGTCATACTCCCGTTTGCGGCAACTGGATTGTTCGTCGTGACGGATGCAATCACGAAGCTGGGGATAAACGACCTGCGTTGGTAGGTGATACATGTATCCCGCCGCTCGAGAGTGGTCCCGTATTGCTGATATCCGATGGATACGATCTTGATGACCTTCCTCCCAAAAAACGTTGAGTCGGACACCGTCACCTGCACCTTGCCGGAGAGCAAATTCATGAGGGGAAAGCCCGTTCTCCAGTTGATGTCGTTTCCAATCTGCCGCAGCGCCATGCCTGCGCCGGTCTGAGCTATATCCTGGGCCTCCTGCCGAACATAGTATTTGTAGTAGTTCTGCGTGATGAGCGTGCTCGACGCTTCAATGTTGTGAAATACAACGCCCGAGATGACGATGAGGCCTGCGATGAAGATGATGATTGCTCGACCGCTCATAATTTATTCCTTAAAAGAGATTTTTTGGCTTAATTGTGCGCTCCCAGTACGCGCCTGAATATTTTTTATTCCATGCCGAAACGCTTTCGATGCTCATCGCCACCTTGATGGCTCTGATTTTTGCCAGCGTCGCGGTAGAATTACCGGTCAACAGGTTTCCCGCGCCGTCATAGTACCGAAGTCTGAATTTTGTCAGCCCGAGATTCATCGGCATCGAAGTGGTATTGTCAATCTGGCGATAGAGCACGTGCGTATTTGTATTTTCCTGCCCCGAGACCGCGGTCGGGTTAAAATAATATCGCACGACATGGATCGTGGAATCGCTGTAAAGGTCCGTCTGAAATTTAATCTCCGAGGTGTCTGTGTACGTGACCTTGACCGAATCGAAAATATGATATCCCATTTTTCTGAAGTCATTTTCCACAATATCGGAGACAGTGGTAAGGTTTTGCTGGGTTATGTTATTGAATGTTTGCGTGGCGGCGCTTTCGCTGATGTTCAAATTCAGGTTCAACATCATGATGATGAGGAGCCCGCCGATGACCATAGATCCGAGGATATCTAAAATAACTTGCATATATCTCTCCTAGTACAAGAAGGAGTAATAGACTTTCACCGTATCCGCCATATACTTGCTCCAGACGTATACCCTCATCCATTTACAGTAGGACCGGCTGCTTGCGTACAGGGAGTCGGGATACGTGGGGCTTGCATACTTGACCTTTACCAGAACATTATATCCTTCGGCCCGCGGAGTATTGACGATGCGTTTGTAGTCGTTATAGTCGTCGATGTCGTTAAACTTGATGGAAGACCAGTAACCAGGGGCTGCTGTCGTGAATGGCGAGCTTGTCGACAGTGTATCCGGGTTCGGCACAGCTTCGCCCCCCCCATCCCGCCCGAGTGAATTCCAATGTGTCATGGCGCTGGGCGAAGCAACTCCGGAAGAAACAGTTTGCTGATCGAATGCTTTCGTTTTCGCCTCGTCGATGACCGATTGGCCAATGGCCAGCGCGGAAATGTAATACTCGTTCTGGGCCGCAATCTGACTATTGCTGGAGATGATATTGTTTGAATTCACGAGAAGCGTTCCGAACAACAGAATTGCGCCTATCGTGAGTATCATGTTAGCGCCCATGGCATCCAATTCCGGTAATGTTCAATGAGTTCGTCTTTGGGGGTTGTTTTCCCCTATTTCTTCCTAAGAATGTAACCAATTTAGCAAGATGGCCCACGTGCCGTGTTACCTGTATCACAGGGGGTGTTTTGCGACAAGTTCATGTTAATTTTGTACAGAAATCCGCCTTTTTGTCTGATTCATACGGCCCTATCAGGACCGGTGAAATATCGAATTACTCCCGCCACGCCACGGCATTCTGACTTCCGTTCGGTACCAATATGGCTCCTTCGGTTGCCTTGAGAATATTTATGTTCGAAAACAGCGCCGCGCCGCTGCCGTTGCCGATCGTATTGCCCGCTGACGGCGACGGTGTGAGAGAGACGATAGCTCCTACGATTGTCGCGTGGATATGAATGATATCCTCGGCAATGAGAAGCCCGCGGAACGTGCCCGAATTAAGGTTTTTCATAATCGCGTTCTTCGCATTGTTATGAACGATGAGAATCGCTCTGCCGATCATGTTAGCTCCCCCCTATCAAGATTGTTGGAATTCACGAGGAGCGTTCCGAACAATCGAATCGCCCCTATCGACAGTATCATGTTAGCGCCCATCGTATTCTGTTAAGCTCTTGTTCAACGAGATCCCTCTGGAGGCGTTAAAACGGCCATCTTCTTCATATCAATGTACCAAATCTAACAAGTTGGCCCACCCCCCATGTTATATATATCACGGAGGGTGTTCGGGGGCAAGTTTCTGGGAGGATTGCACGAATTCCTGCGATCCAAATGTGACGAGTCTGAAGCCAGTATGACTCTCTTATCGAAAAATTGACAATCCAGAGGGCATTCCGTACACTATGAAACACTTTCGGCTCTATTACGGATACAATAGCGCCCATCTCGGGCGTTCCACAGGTCTAAGCAAAGGAGTATTACATGAGAGCACACAGATTTCTTCTGTCACTTGTACTCGTTATCGCGCTCTGTCTGACTTCCGCATTCGGTCAATCGTCCGGCGACGCGCAGACGATTGATCCGCTGGCATCGCACATCGACCCCAGCGTAAGGCCGGGAGAAGATTTTTTCCTCTATGCGAACGGGAATTGGTTCAAGGCAAATCCGATACCCGCAAGCGAGCAGAGCAACGGCCTCTGGCAGTTGATTCAGGATACAATTAACGCCCAGGTTCGCACGCTTTGTGAGTCGTCTTCCAGATTAATGAATGCCGAAAAGGGGAGCGACAAACAAAAAATCGGCGATTTCTTTCTGACCGGCATGGACAGCGTCGCGCTCAATAAGAACGGGATCCAGGGCATGAAAAAAGACTTAGACAGGATAGACGGCATCAAGGATGTGAAAGGGGTCGTGGAAGCCGCTTCGTACATTCACCGTGTATCCGGATCGCCGCTGTTCAGATTCGGCGTTGGACAGGATGACAAAATCAGCAGTAAGAATGCGATTTTTGTCGCGCAGGGAGGATTGAGCCTGCCCGACCGGAATTTTTACTCCGATACCGACGCGCGCGCCGTGATGATCCGCAAGAAATTCGCCGAGCATCTTCAAAACATGTATGTGATCATGGGGTATGACGATGCCAAAGCGAAGCAGGCTGCGGACAATCTGATGAAGCTGGAAACTGCCATTGCGAACACTTCCCGGAAACGTGAGGACACCCGGGACCCGCTGAAGAATTACAATAAAATATCGTTCAAGCAATTAACGGAAAGCACGCCCGCTCTCGACTGGAGCGCTTTCACGAACGGCGCGGGATTGCGGAATGTGGATACGGTTATCGTTGGGCAGCCCGAATTTCTGACGGCCCTGAACGGTTACCTTACCTCATTCCCCCTTGACGACTGGAAGAATTATCTCAAGTATCATCTGACACGCGGGCTGGCGCGGTATATGGATGATAAAACCTATCGCGAATCCTTTAGTTTCTATTCCACCACGCTGCGCGGAGTACAGGAACCGAAGCCGCGTTGGAAACGCGTTGTTGAACAGACCGACGGCTCGCTCGGCGAGCTGATCGGCCGCGTCTACGTCGCGGAATATCTGCCGAAGGGGACGAAGGAAAAACTGCTGGAAATCGGAAACGCCATCAGGAACGTCTATGCCGATCGAATCAAAGGGTTGGACTGGATGAGCGATGCGACCAAGGAAAAGGCGCTCAGGAAACTCTCTACCGTCATCATGAAGGTGGGGTATCCCGACAAATGGAAGGACCTGACGAGCATGCAGATTGACCGTTCGTCGTTCGTGCAGAATGTGAAGAACGCAAATGAATGGAGATTCAATTACATGATCTCGAAGTTCGGCCAGCCCGTCGACCGCACCGAGTGGGAAATGGAGCCTCAGACCTACAATGCGTACTACAATGCCTCCAACAATGAGATTGTGGTGCCGGGCTGCAACATCCTCGTGCCCGGGTATGAACGAAAGCTGGCCGACGACGCATTGCTGTACTCGATTATCGGCGGGTCCACGTTCGGGCACGAAATCACACACGGGTTCGACGACCAGGGAAGCAAGTACGACGAGCAGGGAAACCTCAATAACTGGTGGGCCCCGGAAGACAGCGCGAAGTTCTATACAAAGACAAGAATGATCGTCAAACAATTCGACGGTTACATCCCCGTCGACACGCTGCACATCAACGGCGACCTGACACAGGGCGAAAACATCGCCGACCTCGGCGGAGTTATGATGGGTTATGAAGCATTCCAGAAGACCGACCAGTACAAGAAGCATGAACGCATCGGCGGTTTGAATCCCGACCAGCGTTATTTCCTCGGTTATGCGCTGGCATGGATGATTAACGAGCGGCCCGAGGCAGTTGCGAGTCAGATCAAAAGCAACGAACACTCGCCCGCCAAATTCCGGGTGATCGGCCCGCTCACCGATATGCCGGAGTTCCTGGCAACATTCGGAATCAGGCAGGGCGACCCGATGTGGCGCGCCGACAGCGTTCGGGTGAAAATCTGGTAAGCCGGCCGGTGAACATGCCCGTTTGGTCGACCGGCCGATTTCGCGGCATGGGACTGATTCTCCGAGGCCTCCTTCGCGCGGCCGTTTTCCTTTCTTTGCTTCAATCGGAGGCGCTTCTCGCTCAAGCTGCCTCCGGAGGCACGATCAAGGGTACGGTGCAGGACGAAGCGACAAATCGCCCCCTGCCGTTCGTGAATGTCGTCCTGCGAACCACGGCCGACAGTCTCATCGTCACCGGAAAAGTCACGGATGCGCAGGGAAAATTTGAACTTCAGGAGGTGCCGGCGGGCGGGTATTTTGTCACATTCGGCCTGATCGGGTATAAGGACAAATCGACCGCGTTCTTCAAAATCGATTCTCTGCACAGACATCTCAATCTCGGCACGGTAGGATTGGAGCCGGCAGCCGTGAATCTGGACGAAGTTCTGGTGACCGCGGAGAAGTCGATGTTCAACACTTCGATTGACCGGAAGGTGTATAATGTCGAGCAGGACCTGATGAGCAAGGCAGGATCCGCGAGCGAGCTCCTGCAGCACGTTCCCTCCGTTCAGGTCGATATCGACGGGAATGTGAGCCTCCGCGGATCGTCGAATGTGCTCATCATGGTCAACGGGAAATCGTCCGCGCTGATGGACAAGAGCAGCGCGGAAGCGTTGCAGCAACTGCCCGCCAGTTCAATCGAAAAAATCGAGGTGATTACGAACCCATCCGCCAAGTTTAAACCCGACGGGACGGCGGGAATCATCAATATCGTCATGAAGAAAAACACGAGCCTCGGCGTCAATGGTAATCTCACCGGAAATGCGGGCAACGCGGGCCGGTACAACGGCAATGTCAGGCTCAATTACAATCCGGGTAATTACAACCTTTCTGCGAGCTACAGCTTACGCAAGGATAATCGCAACCGGACAAACTCGGATAACAGGACCCAGATTGATTCTGCGTCTGCGGCGGCCTACTACGGCGGGAATCTTCTGTCCTCTGCCAGCCCGCTTTCCAATATAGCGGCGCTGGGGCTGGACTATCACCTGGACGCGGTCAATCAATTCGGCCTATCGGGAAACTTCTTTATCAATACCTTTACCAGAATCGATAATTTGAATGTCGTCCTTCAAGACGCTTCAAGGGCAACGACGGAGGAATACAACCGGAACCGGTACGATCCGGAATATGAAAAGGAATACGGATTTACCGCCTATTTTGAGCACGATTTTCCCAAGGAGGATCATAAGCTCCGGCTTGAGTTCACCGCTTCCCGGTCGCCAGAGCAGGAGGACAACCACTTCACGACTTCCTATCTCCTTCCCGCAGCTTCGACGATCTACGATAACACGCTGATCAAGCAGGACAACCGCCGCAATCAGCTTTCGCTCGATTATACGAATCCGCTCAGCGACAAGTCTACACTCGAAGCCGGATACGCCGGCGAGTTCAACAACGATGATTTCGATTTTTACGCGGAGTCCTTTAACGGCGGCCAGGGACAGTTTGCAAAGGATACGACACGAACAAACCGGTTTCTCTATGACGGCAGGATACACGCGGTTTATGCAACGTACAAACAATCGTTCGGAGCGTTCGGCGTGCAGGGAGGACTGCGGACCGAGGGAGCAATCATAAAATCCGATCTGGTAACCAGAGATTCCACCGTCTCAAACAGCTACTTCAATCTTTATCCGACTCTGCATCTGTCCTATAAACTCAGCAGCGCCGCCGAGCTGCAGTTGAGTTACAGCCGCCGTACGAATCGGCCGCAGGGGGGTCAGCTCAATCCCTTCCCTGAATACCGCGATCCAAGAAACGTATCCGCCGGCAATCCGTACCTGCAGCCGGAATACATCCAGGCGTTCGAACTCGGGTGCGAATTTCAGAGCGATCAAATATCCATCCTGCCGGCGCTATATTACCGGTACACCTACAACAAGTTCACGACGATTACGCAGGCGATCGACGACTCCACACTGCTGACAACGAGACAGAATCTCTCGAACGATCAATCGGGAGGGTTGGAGATGATCGTCTCGGCAAACGTCGGGAAATTGCTTACCGCTCATTGGAGCATTGACGGGTTTTACGATCAGATCGATGCCTCCAATCTGGGATTCACTCAAAATAAATCCACGATGACATGGAGCAGCGGCCTGACCGTCAATATCAATCTCACCGAGTTTTCGAAATTGCAGCTCAATTCGAACTATAATTCGGCACGGCTGACGCCGCAGGGAGAGTATGTACCGACGTATGTCGTCAACACCGGCTTCCGCCAGGAGCTGCTTGACGGGAAGGTCTCCCTCGTCGCAACGATTTCCGACCTGTTCAGGTCGCAGAAACGGCAGCTTGGGCTCGATACTCCTCTCTTAAAGCAGACCGTCGTGAACACCCGGGATTCCCGGATAACGTACATCGGCCTTATCTACCGTTTTGGCGCTCCTCCCAAGAAACAGAAGGAGGAACAAATGCGCTATGAAAATGGGGACTGAGACCCGCCGCCGGACGGCGTTCAGACGGGTCAGAGGCGGAATTCAAGGCAGCGATTAACGGAGGTGGAAAAAATTGCCGTTTTCAGACCACCACTCAGTGTCTTAAACGACGATTTTCTTGCGCCGCGGCCCGTTTTTCCAAAAGCTGTGATATCCATCAAGTTGCTTCTTATCGCTTTTTTTTACAATATTTAAGCCACCCCCCGAAGCTTCTTAAAGCCTAGTTGCGGTCTGTCTCGAAGAGAGAACCGAGGCGCGGAGAGCAACATCCCCATCTCCGGCAAGGGAATATTTTTCAAATGATCAGGTGATCCATCACACGGCACTTCTCCATGATTAGAGTTCTCCACTCGCACCGGTTTCATTTGCTGCTGTTCCTTCTTGCCACACTGTGCTCGGGCCTCACGGCCATCGCGCAAACCCAGCCCTACTATGTTTACAAGGGCAACAGGCTCTATCTCCACCTCAATAAGAACGCGTTCTCTGTCCGGTATCTCAACGACAAAGCGCCCGCGCAGCGAGTGAAGGAGGCGGCAAGTTTCGGCGTTTTGGCCGCTTCATCCCAGCCGATGAATTTCAATCACTGGCATCGCCTCAACCTGCAAACTCCGGTGGCCGACGAGTCGGATGCCTCCGATCAGATCCGGAAATTAGCGGCAGGACCGGACGTCGATTTTGTCTCCCCTGTGTTCGACGACGATCACGGCGGTCCCATCGTCATCACACCCGACGTCCTGGTGAAGATCAAGTCCGAGCATGCGTCGAACGCCACAGCAATATTGAATTCGATCGCGCCTGAACTCAGCGTCGTCGAAGAAAAATTCGGACTGATGGAGGGCGTCTACCGATTGAAAAGTTCGGCGCGAAACGGGTTCGACGTCCTGGCGAGCGCGAATAAGCTCGCCGAGGAAGGCCGCGTGGAATGGGCCGAACCCGACATGATCGTCACGGGTGAATTCGGTTCGATACCCAACGATCCGAGCTTCTCGCAACTTTGGGGAATTCGCAACACCGGTCAATTTGGCGGCACTCCCGGCTTCGATATGAAGGGCGACCTTGCCTGGAATATCACGACGGGGGATACATCCGTAAAAATAATGATTATCGATTGCGGAGTTCAGCAAAACCATCCCGACATCCACCAGCGGCCGGGCGTGGACTTTACAGGCCAGGGAGGCGGGGGCGGTCCCGTGAATTCCTGCGACAATCACGGAACGGCCGTTGCAGGTTGTGCCACGGCCATCATCAACAACAGTACCGGAATTGTCGGCATCGCGCCGAATTGCTACGTCGTATCCGCGCGATGCAACATTTCGAACTCCGCGTGCGACAACTCATTCACGAATCAGTTCAGCTGGGTTGTCAACGCGCTGGCCTATGCGGCATCCCACGGAATCCGCATCACGAGCAATAGCAGCGCGTATTTCACGACATCCAGCGCGATGGACGCCCAGTACCAATCCACTCACGACAATAACGGGATGATTCACTTCGCCGCCGCAGGGAACGGGAGCACAAGTGTCTATTACCCTGCCTCCCTTCCGGTGGTCAATGCCGTGGGAGCAACGAACCCCAAAGGAGTGGCGGCGGTGTTCAGTAACTTTGGGCCCGCGATGGACTTCTGCGCGCCCGGTGATTCAATCCTCGTTACGGACCGGACCGGTACAAGCGGATACTCAAGCGGCGACTATTTCCTGTACCGCGGAACGAGTTTCTCGACGCCGTATGCCGCCGGTGTTGCCGCTCTCATCCTTTCGCGATTTCCATCCTTCACGGCATCGCAGGTGGAAGCAAAAATGCAAAACAGCAGCGTCGATCTCGGAACTGCCGGCTGGGATCAGGTCTACGGCTGGGGTATGGTGAACGCCTACAATGCCGTGCGATCGAGCTGCATCCTCACGGCGCCGGCGCCGGTGACGCTCTCTGTGGATTCCCTCCAATGCGGGACGGTTGTCACGTATCCGCCTCCCGCCTCCACCGGAAATTGCGGACCCGTGACGTGCAGCCCGCCCTCGGGCTCATTTTTCCATGTCGGAGTAAACGTCGTCACCTGTTCCGATACGTCCGGGAACCGCTGCACGTTCAATGTCACGGTCAATGGCGGGGGCCTGACAAGGGGTACTCTGAGGGACGATTTCAATCGACCCGACGGGCCTTTGCCGGGCAGCAATAAATGGGTACTGATCCAAAACCAGCCAAGCGCCGGTTCGATGTCCATCGTCGGCAGTGGGATCCAGGCAGCGAGTTCTGCGGGAGCGAATAACTTCGGCGGCGTCGTGTGGGACTCGCTCTATGGGGCCGGGACGGAGGCAAGCGTTACGGTGACACAGAAGAGCGGCAATTTCGGCGGCTTCACGTCCCTCTTCCTTTACGGCCGCATGAACAACAAGGATTACAACACGGGAACCGGCTACCGGCTGAGGTACCTTGAACAATCCGGCACAGACTACCTGCAGATTCAGCGCGTGGGTCCGGGCTATGCGAACCTGTTCGACCTGGCTTCGGTCAACCGGGAAATAAACGCCGGGGATGTTCTCACGTTCCGGGTTCTGTGCGACAATCAGAGCATGGCCATATTGGTAAATGGTCAGCAGATTCTCACAGCCACGGACACAACGTACACGGTACCCCAGTGGTATTTTGCCGTCAGATCGTGTGTCTTCTCCCCGGCTGTCAGGTTTGACAACTTTCAGGTGAGTCCGATTCCGGGCCCGCCCCCGCCGCCGCCGTCGGCACCAACGTTGTTATCCCCGGCAAATGGCTCACTCGGACAGCCGGCGACACTGACGGTAAGCTGGAATGCCTCGGCCGGCGCTGCCACATACCGTGTGCAAGTGTCGACCGATTCGCTCTTCGGGACTAAATTCCTGGACGATTCAACGGTCGCCGGAACATCGAGACAGGTGGGGCCGCTGGCGGGAAGCACGAAGTATTTCTGGCGCGTGAATGCGAAGAATCCCTCGGGAACAAGCGCCTTCTCCGGCGTCTGGAATTTTACGACCGGGATCACGCCGCCCCCGGCGCCGACGCTCGTATCACCCGCGAACGGCTCGACGAATCAACCTACCTCGTTGACGCTCAATTGGAACCCCGCGAGCGGGGCGGCCTCGTATCGAACCCAGATCGCGACCGACTCATTGTTCACAACCCTCGTTTTCGACGATTCAACGGACACGACGACATCGAGACTGGTCAGCTCCTTATCGAACAGCACCCTGTACTACTGGCGTGTCAATGCGAAAAACTCCGGGGGAACGAGCCCCTATTCCGCGGCGTGGAAATTCACGACGGTCATCACCGCTCCCGCGCCTCCCGTGCTATCTTCGCCCGCAAACGGGTCGGTGAATCAGTCCACGTCCCCGACGCTCCAGTGGAATCCGGCAGGCGGCGCGACATCGTATCATGTTCAGCTTGCCTCAGACGCACTGTTTGCATCGATCGTCCTCGATGATTCCACGGTAGCGGGAACTTCGAGGCAGGTGGGCCCATTATCGGGCATCTCAACGTATTTCTGGCGCGTGAGTGCGAAGAATTCCGGAGGCACGAGCGCCTATTCCAGCGTCTGGAACTTCACGACCGGAATAGCGCCGCCGCCTGCACCGACTCTTGTTTCCCCGGCAAACGGATCGACGAATCAGCCGACATCGTTGACGCTGAGTTGGAATTCATCTCCGACCGCGGCATCATATCGGGTTCAGGTCGCGACCGATTCATTGTTCACGACCCTCGTTCTGGATGACTCAACGGACACGACGACATCCCGGCAGGTCAGTTCGTTATCGAACAGCACGCTCTATTACTGGCGTGTCAGCGCGAAGAATACAGGCGGGAGCAGCGGGTTTTCCTCCACATGGAACTTTACAACCGTTATCGCACTGCCGCAACCGCCCGCCCTGACGGCGCCCGCAAACGGCGCTTTGTGCCAACCGGCAACGCTCTCACTCACCTGGACGGCATCGGCCGGAGCATCTTCGTATCATGTTCAGCTGGCGACTGATTCGCTATTCGGGTCGATCGTTCTCGACGATTCGACGATTGCTTCAACGACGAGACAGGTAACATCCCTGAGCGTAAGCACCACCTATTACTGGAAGGTCAGCGCGAAGAACGGGGCGGGAGCGAGCCCGTATTCTGCGACGTGGAAGTTTTCGACGTTCATGGCCGGAACCCTCAGAGACGATTTTAACAGACCTGATGGTCCGCTGCCGGGCTCGAACAAATGGTCGTTGATCCAGAACCAGCCGAGCAGCGGCTCGGTCTCGATCGTTAGCAATGCAATCCGGCCATCGAGCGGCGCCGGCAGCTTTAACTTCGGGGGAGTTGTGTGGGACAGCCTGGTGGGAGCGGGCACTGAAGCAGGCCTGACGCTCGCGCAAAAGAGCGGCAACACGAGTTTTACTTCATTCTTTCTTTACGCCCGGATGAACAACAAGGATTATAATTCGGGCACAGGGTATCGCCTCAGATACCTGCAGCAATCGGGAACGGATGTTCTTGAGATTCATCGGGTGGGACCCGGCTATGTGAATTACACGACGCTGGCTCAGACAAGCGTCCAGATCAACCCCGGCGATGTGATCACGTTCCGGATCCTTTGCGACAACCAGACGATGGCGGCATTCGTCAACAGCCAGCAGGTATTAACGGTGAGGGATACGATCTATCAACCCTCGCAGTGGTATTTTGCGATTCGAGGTTGCGTCTTTCCGACGCCTGTCATTCTTGATAATTTTAAGGTGAGTTCCGGCCCGGCGGGCCTCATAATTCCGCCGCCGCCTCCGTCGAGCCCCACACTGCTTTCCCCCGGCAATGGAACGGTGAATCAGCCGACGTCCCCCACGCTGCAGTGGAATCCCGCAGGCGGCGCGACATCGTATCGTGTTCAATTAGCAACCGATTCACTGTTCGCATCGATCGTCCTCGATGATTCAACGGTCGCGGGAACATCGAGACAGGCGGGACCATTGTCAAGCAATTCAACCTATTTCTGGCGCGTGAGCGCGAAGAATTCAGGAGGCACAAGCGCCTATTCCACCGTCTGGAACTTCACGACCGGAATAGCGCCGCCGCCTGCCCCCACTCTTGTTTCCCCCGCAAACGGATCGACGAATCAGCCGACAACGTTGACGCTGAGTTGGAATTCCTCCGCGACCGCGACATCGTATCGGGTGCAGGTCGCGAGTGATTCATCGTTTACGGCGCTTGTTTTAGACGATTCGACCGTGACGACGACATCGCGACAGGTCAGCTCGTTATCCAATAGCACGCTCTATTACTGGCGTGTCGGCGCGAAGAATGCAGGGGGGAGCAGCGGATTCTCGTCCACATGGAACTTTACCACAATTGTCACCGCACCGCCGTCTCCGGCTCCGACATCGCCCCTTAATGGCGCATCCTGCCAGGCGACGACACTCTCACTCACCTGGACGGCATCGGCCGGAGCGTCTTCGTATCATGTTCAACTCTCGACTGATTCGCTCTTCGGGTCGATTGTTCTCGACGATTCGACGATCACCACGACGACGAGACAGGTAACGTCCCTGAATTCCAGCACCACCTATTACTGGAAGGTCAGCGCGAAGAATGGAGCGGGACCGAGCCCGTATTCCGCGACGTGGAAGTTTTCGACGTTTATGACCGGAGCCCTTAGAGATGATTTCAACGCGCCGAACGGCCCGTTGACAGGCAGGAATAAATGGCTTCTGATACAAAATCAGCCCTCGGCCGGCGCCATGGTGATTTCGAATAATATGACGGTAGCCTCGAGCAGCGCGGGGAACTTCAATTTCGGCGGCGTGGTCTGGGATAGTCTGGTAACCGGAGGCACGGAAGCGAGTCTCACGTTAAAACAAAAAAGCGGAAATACGAGCTTCACGTCTCTGTTTATGTACGCAAGGATGAATAATCTGGATTACAATACGGCGGTTGGTTACCGGTTGAGATACTTCCAACAATCAGGGTCAACCGACATCCTGGAAATTCACCGCGTCGGCCCGGGATACACCGTGAGCAGCACTCTGGCAACCGCGAGCGTCGCGGTCAATGTGAACGATGTAATCACGTTCCGGGTCCAGTGCGACAATAAGTCGATGATCGGGTTCATCAACGGCAACCCGGTGATTTCCGCGGTGGATACGACGTACATGCCTGCCCAGTGGCGTTTCGCGATCCGAAGTTGTGTCTTTCCCACCCCGGTGATCTTCGATGATTTTAAAACTACTCCGCAAGTCCCGGCCGGATCGAGCACGCTTTGGGATGGTGGAGAGGGAGGGAAGCTGAAGCAGATCCATGCCGTCGTGAAGGAATTCGCTCTTGCACAGAACCATCCCAATCCGTTTAATCCATCGACGCAGATACAATATGCGCTGCCGGTCGACTCTCGCGTAAGTCTCAGGATCTACAATACCCTGGGACAAGTTGTGAAGCAAATGGTGGATAATGCCGTTCAAACTTCGGGCTCCTGGACAATGGAATTTGACGCAAGCAATCTCGCGAGCGGTGTGTATTTCTACCGCCTCGAGGCGGCGTCGCTTTCCGATCCGGATAAGACGTTCGCTCAGGTGAAGAAGATGCTTCTTCTCCGATAAGGACTTCCGTCCTTCTCTTCGATGAGTGTCTTAGACCTTCCGGTCGAATATATCCTGGCGGGTTTTTTTTGCATTTTTCAAAGGTTTTCACGGGTAAGTTGGCCCATTTGCCGAGCTAAACCTTGATTCTCAATGGCGTTCTCAACTTGCTTATCTCGGGAAATCTGTGCTAATTCTAACTCTTCCAACTGTTCTAACTCTCAATTACCCGCGAGACTGGGATGGCCCACACGTCATCAATTAAGGCAAGACCGATGAACGGAAAAGAATTAGTGCAAACCTTCCTGAAATCCATCGTGCCGCTCGAGGGACGGAAACGTCTTTCCATCTGGGTGGATCGTCAGTCCTGGGTACCGGCAAGGCACCGGTGGTCGGCGGCGCTCGTCCGCGATGTTGCCCAGAGTAACCCGGAAGCTTTTCATCGCTTCGTTTGGACCAATCATATCGGGCCGGCGAAGCAATACGAGAAAACGAACCCATTCGATACGAGCCGGCTCCTGGCCACCCACCGGATGATCTTCGACGATGTTATTCAACAATTGAAAATTCGCAACCTCGATCCTCAGAAAGACATCAAGAGTGTGTGCGATGTCGGTTGCGCAACGGGCCACCTCCTCCGCTATATGGAGACACAATTGTTTCCGTCGGCAGAGCGCCTGGTCGGCTTCGACATCGATGCGCATGCAATCACGAAGGGAAGTTCGGTCCTCCGCGACGCGGGGTCCAAAGTGAACCTGATCTGCGCCGATATTGCGAATTTGGAAAGATATCTCGCTGATCAGCAGTTTGATATTATCTTCAGCATGGGAGTGCTCGTTTGTGTCAGCGAAGAACTGGCAAGAAAGCTCGTCGATGTGATGCTTAAGCATGCGCGAGTTATGGTTGCTTTCTCAGGCCCGGCAAATCCGGCGGTCCATAATGCGCAAATGCCCCAATCTCTTCTGCGGCAGGATGGCGCCGGACTGGTCCATAATTTCGATGCAATGGTGAAACTTGCAAAAGGGAAAGTCCTGTTTCAACGGTGGGAGGGAGCTCGAATGGTTGACGGCTACAGTTTTTATTATGTCGTTGCATCCCCTGATCCGCTTCAGAAAAAAAATCACGGCCCACACAAAGGAATAACAATATGAAAGAGCAGGACACTCACGTAAAAGCGTTCTTTGACCAGAGTGTATACTGGCAGGGGGATCTTTATAAGGCTCCGGATAATCTCCTGGCGAAGGCCGTGATCCGCAGAAAAACCTACGCCATGCAAATGGTAAACGAACTGGCCGATTTGAAAACAGGGACCGCCCTTGACGTGGGCTGCGGCTCCGGAGTATACCTGGCGGAACTTGCGAAGATGGGGTTTGATGTGCATGGAATCGATATCTCGGACGTCATGTTGGGGAAGTGCCGGGCCCTTGTTGAAGAGGCAGGGCAATCAGCCCGAGTGTCTCTGCTTCGCGGGAATATCGAGCAACTGCCCTGCGAAGACGAAAAGTTCGATTTAATTCTCTGCATCGGCGTGCTGGGATATCTGCTGAATGATTACAAAGCCATCGAAGAATTGCGGCGGGTGATGAAACCCGGAGCTCACCTTGTGCTGAATATTGAGAACCTCTGGAATCTGTCCGATCTCGATTGGTTATTCCGGCGTAAACTGCGCACTGCGTTCTTTAAGAATTCCAATCATGTAATGAGGGAAACACAACCACACACCATGGCCTCCGAGTGGATCATGAAAACGTCCCCGATTCCATACAGGCATAAGTCTTATAACCTGTGGGAATTTGAACGCCTGATGAAATCATACGGGTTCGAAAGGGTCGATGCGATGACGTTTTTCTTTCCCATGAGGATCCTGCGGAGGATTAAATTGATTCCCGAGTCGTGGTTCGATTCGCTGGAAGTTTTTTTAGAAAGGCTGTTCAGGGCCGTCCGAATCCCCTACCTTTCGTATTCGGGCACGACCTACACGGGAATCTTCAAGAAGCTGTCTCTCACGACACTTCTCCTTTGGTTATCCGGGCTTCGACTGGAGTTAGGCGATCTGATAGATTTCTAACAGTTGTTGACCGCCGGCCCGGTTACGCCTGGTGCCGGCTTACCGAACGCGCCCCCCAACCCGAACGGCATCTGACCGGCAATCGGAAACTCACCCGCATTTCCCAATGTTGTAAAAGATGACCGCCCTTCGTCAACGGCGAGGACTAATAAAAGAGGATTGACGCTTGAACAGAATACGCTGGTTCCTGGCTCTTTTACTCGTTGGATTTCTCACGTGCGGTCAAATTGCCAAAGCCCAGCCGCCGGCGGATTTGTGGGTGACTGCATATTACGCGGGATGGAAACAAGGACAGGCGAATAACGGCGTGCTGCCCGCCGAAGATATCGACTACACCGCTTTGTCACACATCATCCATTTCGCTCTCGTTCCGAATCGCGACGGAACGCTGGAAAATGTGTCGAACAACATCACCGAAATTAACTCCTCCCGGCTGGTCTCCCTGGCTCACGCCGCCGGAAAGAAAGTGCTGATTTCTGTGGGAGGCTGGGGCAGCGACGTTGGATTCAGGGGTGCGACCGATGCCTCGAATCTGAATTCCTTTGTCGACAGGCTCATCAACTTCATGACCTCGCGCGGTTACAACGGCATCGACATCGATTGGGAGATACTTCAGGACTATGACAGCCAGCAGTACTCCAGGTTTGTCGAACTCCTGTGGACACGGTGCAGCGCCATTAATCCGAAGCCGCTGATGAGCGCCGCAGTCGCCTCGCAGCCCCACCTCATCGCCGCTCTCGAAAAATACTTCGACCAGATCTACATCATGACGTATGATTTCTCGGGCGCATGGCCCGGCTGGGTGACGTGGCACAACTCGCCGATCAAGGACGGGGGGGTCCAATTCCCCGGCACCGTCCGCCCGCTTCCCTCCGTGGACAAAATGGCGGACGATTATATCGCCGCCGGACTCCCGAAACGGAAGCTCTGCATCGGCATCGATTTTTACGGATACGTTTGGAGCGGGGGAAGCGGGACGCCGACCATCGGCGCATCGGCTCCGGGGCAGTCCTGGACGACCCCGCCTCAGGTCGAGCCGAACGTTCCGTATTTCAAGATCTACAAGGATTATTACCGGCCCGAGTATTATCGATGGGACACACTGGCGCAGGCGGCCTACCTGAGCATTCATCCGTCCCCCGATCTCGCGGATAAATTCATTTCCTACGATGACGAGCATACCTGCCGCAGCAAGGTAGAGTACGCCAGAGGCAAAGGCATCGGAGGCGTCTTCATCTGGGAACTGGGAGGCGGGTATTTACCCGCCACATTTTCGGAGCGGGATCGGCTGCTGCAGGCAGTAAAGCAGGCATCTCAGGGGGGTCAAGCTCCTCTTCGACCGCCTCTACTCGAATCCCCTCGCGACGGTGCGAAAATCGCAGACGCAGATCCGGTTTTCCGCTGGCACCCGGTGCCTGGCGCGACATCATATCTTGTTCAGATTTCCTCCGACGCCGGCTTCACATCGGTGGCCATCCAGGATTCGGTAATTTCCGACACCCTCGCTCAGGTTCGAAGGCTCAAATCGGGGTCCACCTTTTATTGGCGGGTGGGTGCGAGAAACACAAGCACCACGAGTCCGTTCTCCAATACGTGGAGCTTTAGAATGTCGAAATGATCGCCTGGGGCTGGACGACATGAAAAGTCCCTGTTGCGCCGACACATTCTTGGCCGGGTGTTGATCTCCACCCGGGAATTCGGTACATTTCTTGTGGAAGGAGGATTTTGAAATGACCGGAATCAAGTACGTTTTAGACAGGAGAGGCAAAAAAACCGCTGTTATCATCGACCTTCGGAAGCACGGCCAGCTCTGGGAAGATATTTACGATAGCTTCATTGCCCGGACGCGAGCAGCCGAACCACGGGAGTCACTGGAATCGGTGAAGAAACGCCTCCGGAAGCAAGGCAAACTGCTTGGATGAATATGCCCTCTCGTTTGCGCGGTCTGCTCGAAAAGAGCTCGAAGTGTTCGATGAAAGACTTCTGCACCGAATATTTCCCCGTATTGATGCGCTTTCCATGAACCCCCGGCCGAGAGGTTGCAAGAAGATTGAGGGAGAGGAAGACCTCTGGCGAATCAGGATCGGCCAGTACCGAGTTCTCTACAGAATCTACGACGCGGATAAATTGGTGGATGTCATTGCTATCCGACATCGTAGAGATGCATACCGGTAAGCAGAGACAGTCTCCTTGCTAGTTGAATCTCGTGTGAAAGTTATCTGAGTAGTGATACGTCTGTGTGAGCATCTCCTTCCTTGCCTCCGCCTCAAATACAAAGCTGTAAGCCCTACCCACATTACGAGTGATTGACTTTGCCGGTCGAAAGACGTACTTTCCGGCATCCCCCCTTACTCATTGCTTAACGTGGTGGTTTCTTTCCCCCATTCAAGACGAGTTGCGCCCCTCCTGATCTCGCTCCTGATTCTTTGGGCGCCATCCCGGTCTCAATCTCAACGTTTGCGTTTTGCGCATCTCGGTATAGAGGAGGGATTATCCAACGAGATCATTACCACAATCGTCCAGGATGCTGATGGATTTCTCTGGTTCGGCACAGAGGATGGGCTTAATAAGTACGACGGTTACACTTTTACGGTATTTAAACATAATCCCGATGATTCCTTGTCGATCTCGGGCAACATGATCAGCGCTCTTTGCCTCGATCCGTCGGGAAACCTCTGGATCGGCACCGATGCAGGGCTCGATCGTTTTGACCGGGAGAGGGGAGATATTCTTCATGTAAGCAAAAAGATCGGCGGGCTTTCCAGTCTCAATTCCCATCTTACCACCGACTTGAAGTTCGACCGGAGCGGCCTATTATGGATCGCATCCGCAGGAAGGGGTGTATACTCGTTCGACCCTGTCTCCGGAATGGTAATTCATGTCACAACGATGCTCGCTCGACCGGAAGAACCGGGTGATGAATTCGTCAGCAAGCTCCTTATCGACCATTCAAACAGAGTGTGGTTGGGTTGGACTGCGGGTGTTGGCCGGATTTCTTCAGACCGAAAAGGCCTTGCTCGATTCAACCGCGCACAAGGAGACGCTTCGCCGCTGTCAACTGTCCGTGTCACATCGATGGCGGAGGATGTTCATGAACAGATTTGGATAGGAACGTTAGACGGGGGGCTGTTTACGTTCGATGAACATGTGCAACAACTTGCGCGAGTTCATATTTTCGATAAGGAACCCCCGGAGCGAGTGATGGCCCTTCTTCCGGATGAAAAAGGGATGTTGTGGATCGGCACATTCGAGAGAGGATTAGTCATTTATGATCCTATCGGTCATTCAGTTGTCAGGTATGAGAATAATCCAAATGACCCGAAATCGATAGCCAGCGATAGAATCTATCGCATCCTGCAGGATCGATCGGGTTCCATCTGGGTCGGGACGTGGAAAGGAGGTGTCAGCGCCTATCATCCCTTTACGACAAAATTTGAGCATCTGGCGCACGCCTGGTACGATTCAACCACGCTGAGTGACAATACGGTCTGGTCGATTTGTGAAGACCGGAACCGCACGTTGTGGGTCGGCACTGATAAAGGCGGGCTCGACCGCTACGACAAACAAGAACAACGTTTTCACCACTACAGGCACAACGAGGCGGATCCCCGCAGCATCAGCACCAACACCGTTAGGGCAATTTGTGAAGGTGCTTCGGGTGAACTCTGGATCGCTACCGAGTACGATGGATTGGACAGGTATGACAGCGCACAAAAGCGCTTCGTACACTTTCGCCATGATCCTGCCGACAGCTTTAGCCTTTCACAGAACAGAATCAACGCACTTTGTCTCGATCGGGACGGAGATCTGTGGGTTGGAGGAAACTCGCTCGACAGATACGATCATCACACCGCCCGATTCGTTCATTACGATCCGATACTGTTCGGGACCGACCTCTTCAAATCTATCCCAAGAACGGCGACCGCGATTCAATCGATGGCAGAAGATCATTCCGGTAAACTTTGGATCGCAATGTTCCCCCTGGGTTTGTTCCGGCTCGACAAGAGAACAAATACCATCGCAAGTTATTCGCAACCTTCAGCTTCGTACCATGTGTATGTGGACCAGAGCGGTACGGTGTGGGTGGGTTCGTTCGGCCACGGGTTGTGCCGTTACAACGCATCCGCGGACAGCTTTGATAATTTTACCGAGCTCGACGGGTTGCCTAGTAATTTTGTGAAGGGAATATTATCTGATGACCGCGGTAATCTCTGGCTGAGCACGTCCAAGGGTCTCTCGCGGTTTGACCCCGGACAGCGTACCGCCCGCAATTATGATCCGGGCGACGGTGTGCAGGCCTATGAGTTTAGATCGGCGTCATGCTTCAAAGGGCATGATGGTAAATTATACTTTGGCGGCGTGAATGGTTTGAATGCATTCCATCCCGACAGCGTACGCGACAACCCCTTTGTGCCGCCGGTCGTGATTACCCGCTTTCGCATTTCCGGAAAACCGTTTGTTCCAGCCGGCAGGCGTTTGTTACAGACAGAAATTGAGCTCTCGCACGAACAGAATACATTGGAATTCGAGTTTGTCGGTCTTAACTTTAGTGCGCCTCAGAAAAACAGGTATTCGTACATGTTGGAGGGGCTCGACAAGGAATGTGTTTCCAGCGACACCCGTCGATATGTCAACTATACGCAGCTTGACGCCGGGGCATACGTCTTTCGCGTACGGGCAAGCAATAATGACGGTGTGTGGAACGAGTCGGGAGCCTCGATTCATTTTGTCATCCATCCGCCATTTTGGAAGACCTGGTGGTTTATCGGTTTCGTCCTTGTTGCCGCAAGCCTCTTGATCTACGGCGTCCACCGGTACAGAATCACACAGTTGCTGGAAATCGAACGCACAAGGTCGGCCATCGCAACCGATCTCCACGACGACATCGGAACAAGTCTTACCAATATTGCCTTGTTCAGCGACCTTGCCCAGAGGGACATTGGTAGCGGTTCGATCGAGGCATCACAACGCCTCCAAAAAATCGCAATGACATCCCGTTCGCTTCTCGATTCCATGAACGACATCGTCTGGTCGATCAAACCGGCGAATGATGCTCTGGAGCAGACCATATTACGCATGGAAGATTATGCCGTTGAAATGCTGGAAGAAAACGGCATCGATCTTCATGTGAAGATCCCGAATCATCTGAAGACTCTGAAACTTCCAATGACCGTGCGAAAAAATCTGTTTTTGATTTTCAAAGAAGCAATAGGCAACGTCTTAAAGCATTCCGGGGCAACGCATGTCGATGTCGTCATCGCGTCTAACGAATCGGGCAAACGGTTGCGCGACCTGCAGGTTTCGATTATCGATAACGGAAAGGGATTTGATCCTTCTGCCCACAAAAGCGGAAATGGGTTAAGCAATATGAGATTGCGGGCTCTCGATCTGACCGGCACTGTTACCGTGGTCTCCGATGCCAAACAGGGTACAAGCGTTGCTCTTCTTTTCCCCCTAAAATCACATAAATAAGTGATGGATTTTCTCGCATGGATGATGTATCTACTAACATGACGGTCAATGTTGGAATAATCGAGGACGATCCCTCCATCCGGGAGAGTGTTGCTTCGCTGATCAACAGCGCTGCCGGATTTTCGTGTGGCGAAATATTTGAGTCTGTCGAATCTGCCATTGAAAATATCTCACGCCCTCCTCCAGACGTGCTCTTGATGGATATCAATCTCGGCGGGATGTCCGGCATCGAAGGTGTCCGGCGGTTGAAGGGCATCTTTCCGAAAATGAATATCCTCATGTTGACTGTATTTGAGGAAAACGACAAGATTTTCCAGTCTTTATGTGCAGGAGCTTCCGGTTATCTGCTCAAAAGAACCCCCCCCGCTAAGATCCTCGACGCGATCTCGGAGGTTCATCAAGGAGGCGCTCCGATGACGGCAAGCGTCGCCCGGAAAGTGCTGAGCCTCTTTACCAGCATCGCTCCGCCAACCCCGCCGGATCTTCATCTCACCGCGCGGGAATTAGAAATCCTTCAACACCTTGTGTCGGGATCGAGCTATAAGAAAATCTCCAGGGATCTCTTCATCAGCTTCGACACCGTCAACAGCCACATCAAGAACATCTACGAAAAACTTCAGGTTCATTCCAAAACCGAGGCTGTCGCCAAGGCGCTAAAACACAGATTAGTCTAATCCTTCCTCGTTTTTCCCGCTCTTCGCACGAAAAATCCCTAATCTAAGGGATTGATTCTCGACTTGCCGTGTCCGTAATTATCAATCAATACGGCGAATTATTAAAGGAGTCATCATGCGTTCATATCGTTTTCTCCCGATCTTTGCTCTCGCTCTACCATTCACCGTTTGCCACCCACAGGGAAAGGAAAGTGCGTTGGTGGCCGCGCCGTATCCCGGTTCAATAACCGAACCTCCAGCAGATGCATCGTCTGAACCGAACTCGCAAACATTTTACACAAAAGACTCCATCGAGAAGGTCAAGGCACACTACACGAAAAGCCTCGGTGAATTCGAGAAAACATCGACGGATAATAGCAATACAGTGTACTTCCGGGAGGCGATTCCGTCGAATACGGTCATGGACATCCTTGTCAAGCGGGGGGTCGAGTTGGGGGAATCGAGACAGTTTGCAGGTATCACGCTCTCCGCCTGGGGGATCAACCCGAATGTTACGGTGGTAAACGTGCTGGACAGGCTCAAGAGTGCATACCTAATGCGATTTAACACCCCCGATGTGGAAGATTACTCAACTGTTTCCAAACATCTCGATGACGCGGAGCTGAAGCAAACGATTGCCCGCTTCGAGCATGCCGAATTTGAATACTTTCCGCTGGCAAAAGAGAAGCATATGGATGAGATAATTTATGAGAAGTACTATGTGGCTCCGGAAGAAGCAGTAGCAAAAGAGCAACAAGAATTGGTAAAAAAGATGACGGTGTTGACGACACAGGGGAAATACGACGAAGCCACGAAGGTCGGGGACCGCATGACGCAATTATCCGGGCGCCATTCGGACGCCCGGATGAATTGGGATACTGCCGTCAAGTGCCTGCAGGAGCTGGAAAAAAATGCTTACCCCACGAAGATCGTGATAGACAAGCATCCTTCGAAATGGGATCTCTCTTCCTTTACCAGGAAATGAGTCTCGATTGCTCTACGGCAGGTTCGTTCAAAAGCGTCATGAAAATGTTGTTATTGAAAGAGTATGGAGGGAGTAATGATGCGTTCACAGTGTGATCGTTTGGGCAGGTTTATGCTTGCTGTTATCTGCTGCTGGTTGGCGGCGGGTACATCATCCGATCTTCGCGCGCAGATGGCGTCGATCGTCAACTCGACCGCGGATGATACTCTCGCCCATCCATGGGATGATCCGAATACGCCGAACGTTGACGAATCGATTGACGGAATATGTGAGGACGCTGGGCACAGATGCACATTGCGCGCAGCGCTCGAGGAAGCTGCAATTATCGGCATACCGGCGAGTGTCACGTTTAGCATCGATGGGACTATCACTCTCATGCCGCTCAGCCAGCTAACGCCACCCAGTTTCTCCGTGATTAATGCGACTACCCACAACATTATCATTCAGGGCCCGGATAACAACGCATTCCTCGTGCAGTTGCAAGACAATACGACGGTTCGGGGATTGGTGTTTACGGGTGCAGCAGATGCGATTGACGTTATTGGAAGCGGAAACATTATCGGCGGCGAAACGGGTCAGGAGGCAAACTTCTTCCTAGGAATGAGCCAAAACGGGATTGCACTTATTGGTGATAACAATCTCGTGATAGGGAATTATATCGGTTACTCTCCTGCTAACGGCGCGACGTTCAGTAACAGGTTCGGCGTTTTTGTAGTTGGTTCCAACAATACTATCGGCGGCACTCTTCCCGGACAGCGTAATGTTATCTCCGGCAATACAGTTGCCGGAATCGCAATCGCGGTTGACACCAGCAATGGAGCAGGTGGTGGAAACCGTGTAAGAGGCAATTACATTGGGACCGACTCGTCAGGGACCCAGGGAAAGCCGAACCAGAACGGAATCGAAGTCCTGGTCGGACATGATATTACGATCGGTGGCTCAACCCCGGCAGAACGAAACTTGATTTCTGGCAATACCGATTCCGGGATCCTCACCGGCATTTATGCGCGCGACGTCACGATTCAAGGAAACTACATTGGAACAGACGTCTCCGGGTCGGCAGCTTTGGGGAACCGGGATGGTGTTACCCTCGGGCCCGGATCCAAGAGATGTCTGGTACAAGACAATCGCATCTCTTCCAATACGGGCAGTGGGGTCGTGATCACCGGCTTCATTGGCGATTCGACGATTTCAACGGCTCACCTGATCAGCGGAAATGAAATAACGCTCAACGGCAGGGCGGGCGTCGAACTATACGGCGAGTCCATAAACAATGTGATCGGATCATCTCTCACCACTGATTTTCGACCAAATCAAATTCAACGCAATGGACAGTTCGGAGTCTCCGTGCTTGGGTCCGGTCCGGGCAAGCCCACCCGGAACACTTTTAGAAAAAATGAATGGCTGGACAACGGCACAAACGGTATCCAGATTGTTTCGGCCCAGGATACGATCAAGGCTCCTGTCATTCTCAGTTATTACGAAATAATCGATACCACAGAGGCCATAGTGACAGGGACACACCAGCGTGCCGGAGCTCTCATCGACCTTTACACGGGGGAGAAACAGACAACCTCCCATTACGAAGGCCGGCGATGGCTCGGCGCGGGATATGTTCAAAGCAATCACACTTTTTCAATCACAATCGCCCGGTGTGGCTGTCACCATCTGGTCGCGACAGCAACCGATGCGGCGGGGAATACATCGGAGTTTCAATCTCAAGAATTTCCAGTTACCGATGTCCGGGAGGAGCATGGAAGGCAACCGGCAAAGTTCTTCTTGGGCGATGCATATCCAAACCCGTTCAATCCGAGCACGACGATCCGATATGATCTTCCAGGAACATTCCGGGCGACATTAAAAGTTTACAACTTGCTCGGCCAGGAAGTGGCGACGCTGGTAAGCGAAGAAAAGTCTATGGGTTCATATGAGGTACAATGGGATGCGAGCAAGCATTCAAGCGGGATGTATTTCTACCGGCTCCAGGCCGGCAAGTTTCTCGACGTGAAGAAGGTGCTCCTCATGCGGTGAGCCCGCTTCATCCCGTCCGGGTGGGTATGGGAGGTACAACGTGATTTCGGCCCTCCCCGCTCACCAGCTTTCCCCGATGTTTCGAAGAAACTCCTTGGCATCCGGATCTCCCAGTCGGGCGGCCCGTTTCATCGCTTCGATTCCGTTCTGAATCTCTCCCTTCCGGTAGTACGTTGCTCCCAGGTTTTCGAAGGCGAGAGCATTGCCGGGCTCAATCGAGATGGCCTTCTTATACCATGCAATGGCACTGTCCGGTTCAGCCTTTTCATCGTAGGCGTTTCCCATATTCACATACGCAAGAGCGTAGGTCGAATCCAGCTCGATTGTTTTCTGATAGCATCTGATGGCTTTGTCGTTATCGTGCATTGAGTAATAGGTCACTCCGAGATTATTGTATGCGATCGGGAGCTTCGGGTTAAGCCCGATCGCCCTTTCATTTCGCTCCAGGGCC
>Ga0137399_10000070_pt1 | contig 34335 bp, 39 predicted proteins | sample czorhiz316metaG_FD_104810 | JGI IMG/M metagenome (GOLD analysis project Ga0137399, IMG submission 104810) | Vadose zone soil microbial communities from Angelo Coast Range Reserve, California, USA - czorhiz3.16 metaG | ecosystem: Environmental > Terrestrial > Soil > Vadose zone | place: USA...
CCTGGTGGCTGGCGAATTGATCCTCGAATCCGACCATGGACGACGACATCGATTCCGAAGAGCGCCACCGCGAGCTGATGCGAAAGCAAAAGGCCGCGGTCGATGCGCGCATTGCGAAGGCCGAACTCGACAAAGGAGTCGTGCTGGTGATCACCGGTCCGGGCAAGGGCAAGAGCAGCTCGGGCTTCGGCATGGTGGCGCGCACGCTCGGTCACGGTTTGAAAGCTGGCGTCGTCCAGTTCATAAAGGGCGCCATACCAACAGGCGAGGAGCGCTTCTTTCGCCGCTTTCCTGACGAGGTCATCTACCACGTAAGCGGCGAAGGCTTCACTTGGGAAACACAGGACCGTGCGCGAGACGTTTGCCGTGCCCAGGGGGGCTGGGAGCTTGCGCGTGGCTTGTTTCGGCGGGAGGACATTGCGTTGGTGCTGCTGGACGAGATAAACGTCGTGCTGGCTCACCGCTACCTCGACCAGGCTGCTGTGACAGCGGACATCGCCGCGCGTTGGCCTATGCAGCACGTGGTGCTGACCGGCCGCGGCGCGCCACAGGAGCTCATAGCCATGGCCGACACCGTCAGCGAAGTTAAGGTCATCAAGCACGCCTTCAAGCAGGGCATCCGCGCGCAGCGTGGAGTCGAGTACTGATCCGAACCTAACCCGAGGCAAAGATATGACGACCATGTATCGGAAACTGGCGATACCGCCGCTGCCCCGTCATCTCGAAGCGGAGTTGCGCCGAAAGATCGACGGCAAGACCAAGCCCCTGGGCGCTCTGGGACGACTCGAGACGCTCGCACTCCAACTGGGTCTGGTTCAAGGAACGCTAACGCCGCAGCTGCGCGAACCGCGCGTGATCGTATTTGCCGGCGACCACGGCATCGCGGCCGAGGGCGTGAGCGCCTATCCGCAGGACGTAACTTGGCAGATGGTCATGAATTTCCTGGGCGGCGGCGCGGCCGTCAATGTGTTGGCGCGCGACGTCGGCATGGATGTCGTTGTCGTTGATGCCGGGGTCAATCATGATTTCGGAGCGCATGCGGGTTTGCTCCATGCCAAGATCGCCAACGGTACGCGCAACAGCGCATTGGAGGCCGCCATGACAACGGTTCAGGCTGAAGATGCGCTTGACCGCGGAATCCGAATCGCACGCGAAGCGCACGCGGGAGGCTGCAATGTGCTGGCCCTGGGCGAGATGGGCATCGCCAACACCAGCGCCGCGGCGCTGCTGCTGCACAAGCTTGCCGGTGTGGGATTGGAAATCGCCACCGGCCGCGGCACCGGCTTGGACGACGACGGGCTGGCGCGAAAGCTAGTCGTACTGGCTCGAGCGGCGGCTCGCACCGGACGCAACATCGCGCCGCTGGTCGCTTTGGCCGAGTACGGGGGATTCGAGATCGCGATGATGGCCACGGCGCAATGCTCGCCGCCATGAACGGCGAGCCGCTCTTGCAGTTGGACTTGCGCTTGGATGAGGGTACCGGTGCCGTGCTCGCCTACCCCTTGGTGCGCGCTGCCGCATCTTTTCTGGAGCGCATGGCCAGTTTCGAATCAGCGGGCGTAAGCGAGCGCGAGCATCTAGCTGATAGCCCCCGCGGCAACGAAGTCGCCGCCTAGGACTGCGAAACCGGCGCAATACCGCTTACACAGAGGGCGATCATGGCATCAACGGGGCGGTCGGGCCGCGCGGTAATGGTCCTCGGAACAACGAGCGGCGCCGGTAAGAGTTGGCTCGCGACGGGGCTTTGCCGATGGTACGCGAGACAGGGACTGAAAGTTGCACCGTTCAAGGCCCAGAATATGAGCAATAACGCCCGCGTTGTGCCGACGCCGGGCGGCCCTATGGGCGAGATCGGCAGCGCCCAGTACTTTCAGGCGCTGGCGGCCAGGGTATCGCCCGATGTCCGCATGAACCCAGTGTTGCTTAAGCCCGAGGGCGACTGTGCCAGCCAATTCGTATTGCTCGGACAGGTCGACGAGGCGCTCAGCCGGATGCCATGGCACGAACGCAGCGACGCGGTCTGGTCGCGGGTGCTCGCTGCCCTGGACGAACTGAAGGCCGAGCACGACCTCCTTGTCATCGAGGGTGCGGGCTCGCCCGCCGAGGTCAACCTTGCTCACAGCGATTACGTCAATGTGCGGTCGGCCGTCGCAGCCAACGCCGCATGTCTGCTCGTGACCGATATCGACCGGGGCGGCGCTTTCGCCCACCTCTACGGTACCCACCAGTTGATGCCGGCCGAAGGCCGCGCGTTGGTGCGCGGTTTCGTTCTTAACAAGTTCCGAGGCGATGCGACCCTGCTTGAGCCCGGACCGACGCGATTGCAGCAGCTCACTGGCGTGCCCACGGTGGCGGTGCTGCCCCTGTGGCGCGAGCACGGTCTGCCCGAGGAAGACGGCGTGTACGACGCGGGGCCTTACAGCAGCGCGGCGCCAGGCGTCGTGAAGATAGCCGTCGTCGCCTATCCGCACATCAGCAATCTGGACGAATTGCAGGCATTGCGCCGACTGCCGGGCTTGCACTTACACTGGGCCTGCTCTGCGGCTGAGTTGGAGGGTGCGCACTGGATCCTGTTGCCGGGCTCGAAACATACGCTCGGAGACTTGGCGTGGGTGCGCGAGCGGGGATTGGACGCGATCATTGCAGCCCATGCCGCCTTCGGCGGGGTTGTGCTGGGGCTTTGCGGCGGACTGCAGATGTTGGGCCAGACGCTGCACGATCCGCACGGCTTTGGGAGCCTTGGCGCGGGCACGACACCCGGTCTTGGATTGTTGCCTCTTGCCACCGTGTTCGAGCGCAACAAACTGCTGCAACGTACGAGGGCCCGTTTCACGACACCCTCGCTCGCATTCGCCGCTCTTTCGGGCTTGGAATTCGACGGCTACGAAATCCACCAGGGCCGCACGACGCCTATAGGTTCCTGTACCGCCGTCCTGCGTAACTCTGACGGCAAAGACCTGGGGTGGCAATGTGGGTCCGTCATGGGCCTGTACGCCCACGGAATGTTCGAATCTGCGGACGTGCTGAAGGCACTTTTCAGCGTGCATGCGCCGAGGCTGGATGAGGTGTTCGATGGTCTGGCCGACTTTATCGATCGGCACTTCGAACCCGGCTTCCTGCGGGGGCTTCTGTGAGGCTCGTCTCGGCCTGCGCACAAGAACTATGGCTCCGTTGGCAGACAGTGGCCTGGACGCTGGAGGCGATATTCCGATGAGAACCGTTCGCTGTCCCGCAATGATGATTGCCGGCATCGCGTCCGGTCAGGGTAAGACTTCCGTGACTGCGGCACTGGCACTGGCTCACCGGCAGCTTGGCCGCCGAGTACAGCTTTTCAAGGTGGGGCCGGACTTCATCGACCCGATGGTGCTTGCCCGCGCTTGCGGCACATCGGTCCTTAATCTCGACGACCGGATGGTGGGCGTGGCCGAGTCGCGCCGCTTGCTCGCAGAGGCGGCCGCTGTCAATGACCTGCTGCTGGTCGAGGGCGCGATGGGGTTTTTCGACGGACCCCCATCGAGCGCGGCGCTTGCGGCCGCACTGCGACTGCCTGTCGTGGCCGTGATCGACGCTCAGGCAATGGCGCAGACATTCGGGGCACTGGTCCAGGGTTTGACCGACGAGGCGGCGCGATCGGGAGTGCAGGTGATCGGTGCCATTGCCAACCGCGTGGCCGGCGAGGGCCACGCGCGACTGGTGGCCGAAAGCATTCGCCCGCCACAGCGCCTCTGGGGAGCGCTGCCGCGGGCCGCTGCCACGCTTCCCGAGCGGCATCTGGGCTTGGCGAGTGAAGACGGCGCTTCGGTCGTTTCGGCAATCGAAGCGCTGGCCGAAGCGCTGACAAAGCCGCTATTCGGGGAGCCGCTGGCTCTGCCTCCATCCGTGGAATTTGACGCGGACTCGCAATCTCGTCTCGAGCCGCTGCTTCTGGAGCGCCACATAGCCGTCGCGCGGGATGGGGCTTTCCGCTTCATCTACCCGGCCAACTTGACACTGCTCCGGGACTTGGGAGCAAGGCTCAGCTTCTTTTCACCCGTCGCCGACGAGGCGCCGCCGCAGGACGCCGATGCGATATGGTTGCCGGGCGGGTATCCGGAACTTCACGCGGAAGCGCTTGAGAGGGCTAGCGCCTGGCCGGACGCCTTGCGACAGCATGTGGGTGCGGGCAAGCCCGTCCTCGCCGAATGCGGCGGACTGATGGCGCTGGCCGAGATATTGGTCACGCAGGACGGGCGCGGCCATCGGATGGCGGGTGCGTTGCGCGGGCGGGCGGTGATGCAGCGGCGCCTTCAGGCGCTGGGCGTTGAAGTCCTGGAGGGTGTTCCCCGCCAGGACGGACCGGCCAAGTCCGAGGCGCTGCGTGGCCACAGCTTCCATTTCGCGCGTTTCGAAACCGATATGCAGCCGGTGATGCACTGCAATCGCCTGGACGGCACGACGGGCGAACCCGTATGGCGCTTGGGCGCGATCACCGCGACTTTCTTTCATGCCTATTTCCGGTCGTCTCCCCTTGCGGTGGCAGCGCTCTTTGATCGGCAGACCTAGGGTGCGATATGCCGTTGCTGATCATTGGAGGCGCGCGATCGGGCAAGAGCTCCCTGGCGGAGAGGCTCGCAGTCGAAAGCGGACGTGAGTTGGTCATGATCGTGACCGCCGATGCGAGCGCGCACGCCGGCGATCAGGAGATGCAGGCGCGCATCGCCGCCCACAGGAGATGTCGTCCACAGCACTGGCGTACGGTCGAAGCGCCGTTGCATCTCGCCGCCACGCTGCGCGAGTGGGCTGCGCCGGATCGCCATGTGGTGGTCGACTGCTTGACCCTGTGGCTCTGCAATCTGCTGCTGGGCGATGGGCCGATAGATCCGGCCTGGACCGGACCCGGACCGCATTTCGAAAGTGAACGTGCAGCGCTGCTGCACGCACTGCCGTCGCTACCCGGGGAGGTCACTCTGGTCGGCAATGAGGTCGGCCACGGGGTCGTTTCAGTGGGCGCCCTGAACCGCCTGTTTGTAGATGAGAATGGGCGCCTGAACCAAGCGGTTGCGCAGCGATGCGAGCGCGTCTTCCTTGTCGTCGCCGGCTGTGTGTCGACGTTGAAGGGGTAGCCCGGTGAGTTGGCGCTTATCGCTTCTATGCTGGGGACTGTCGCTGGCGGCCGCACAGGCAGCGCCGGTAACGGTGGTCGACGATCACGGAGAAGTCGTGACGCTTCCGGCGCCGGCCCGGCGCATCGTGAGTCTCGCGCCGCACACGACCGAGCTCCTATTCGCTGCCGGTGCGGGAGACCAGGTCGTAGCGACCGTGCGCTATGCCGACTATCCGCCGCCGGCGCAGAAGCTTCCTCAGGTCGGCGACTCCCAGTTGCTCGATCTGGAGCGCATTGCATCACTAAAGCCAGACTTGATCGTGGTGTGGATGCATGGCAACGCGATGCAGCAGATTGAACGACTGCGTGCGCTCGGGTTGCCGATCTTTCACAGCGAGCCGCACAAGATCGAAGATGTTGCCGACAGCCTTCGACGCCTAGGCAAGCTGGCCGGCACAGACGCGCAGGCCGAGGCGGCCGCGCAGGCGTTCGAGGCCGAGCATAGGCGGCTGCGAGAGCGATACGCGAAGCGGCCCGTCGTGCGCGTGTTCTATCAGGTCTGGGACAACCCGGTTATGACCGTGAATGATGCTCACCTGATCAGCGATGTGCTGCACCTTTGCGGCGGCGAAAATGTTTTCGGCCACTTGGATACCTTGGTACCGACGATGGACGTCGAAGCCGTGCTCAAGGCCCACCCGCAGGTACTTCTTGCCGGGCTGCCCGGGCGCGACCAAGGGAGCTTGGACCGTTGGCGTGAGTTCAAGCACTTCGAGCCTGCTGAACAAGGCCTTCTCTTCAGTGTGCCGGCGGACCTCGTTAGTCGCCATGGTCCACGCATCCTGCTCGGGGCGCAGCAGGTATGCATGCTGCTCGACGAGGCCAGGCAAAAACTGGGATTGATGGAACGATGACGTTTGCGCAGCGCTTCCAGCGCATCGCGTGTCTGTCGACCGAGGTGGTCGAGGTGCTCTATCTTCTGGGCGTGCAAGACCGGATCGTCGGAGTTTCCGGCTTCACCGTCTATCCACCTGAGGCGCGGCGAGACAAGCCGCACATCAGCGGTTACACGACCGCGACGCTGGAGCGCGTCCTGGCCGTTCGGCCCGATCTAGTGCTGGCGTTTTCCGATATGCAGGCCGACATCGTTCGTGACTTGGTCAAGGCGGGTATTCAGGTCCATGTGTTCAATCAGCGCAGCCTGGAGGGCATGCTGGCGATGGTGCAGGTGGTCGGTGCCTTGGCGGGCGAATCGACCCGCGCGCTCGAGCTTTCGGGCAGCCTCGCGGCGACGCTGCGGTCCGCGCGCGAAAACGCGGTCGCGGCTGATGTTCGGCGGCCGAAAGTCTGGTTCGAGGAATGGCCCGAGCCCCTCATCAGCGGTGTCGGTTGGGTCAGCGAGCTAATCGATGTCGCTGGGGGCCAGGACTGCTTCCCTGAGTTGGCCCTACACGCGCAAGCGCGCGACCGTATCGTCGCGGATCCCCTTGAGGTAGTGGCGCGCCAGCCCGATCTCATCGTGGGCTCCTGGTGCGGCCGCAAGTTCCGGCCCGAGAGAGTAGCTGCCAGGCCCGGCTGGAGGGAGCTCCCGGCGGTGCGCAACGGGTTCGTGCGTGAAATCAAGTCTGCCGATATCTTGGCGCCAGGGCCGACGTTGGTTTCGCGCGCGCTGGGTCAGTTGCAGCGCTTGATGCAAGAGTGGCGAGAGGGCCCCGGCAGGCCTGATTGTTCAGATCCGGGCCTTACGTCGCGTCCGCAGTAACTTGACCAATTAGGTCGGGTAAGGAGCGCTTTTCCGTCAAATCGTTTGACATAATCATACGCATACGTACACAATGTATTAGGCATCACCGGCACCGAAGCTCCGGGCGACCGGTCGTGGCCGCACACCGAGACCCGAATCTCGGGGTTCTCACATAACAGGGGCTCCATGGAGACAAGCCAAGCAATGCGAAGGGTTGCCGCACCCGCTTACGCGGACGATGTCGGCCGCCAATCCGCAACGCCGTCGCTAGGCGATGAAGTGCGACGCCTAGCCAGAAACTGGAGCGTGGAGCTGACGCCGCGCGAGACAGAAAGGTTTGGAACCGCCGTTCGGGAGCATGTCCCCGCAGGTACGTGCGTCTACATCACATGGCTAACCGGAACCGACTTCGCGCCGAGCGTGGCCGCGGCGGCGAAGTTGCGGGCGGCCGGCCTGGAGCCAGTTCCGCATCTGGCGGCGCGCGCCATCCGTGACAAGGACACGTTGGACGATATGCTCGTTCGCTTGCGCGGCGAGGCGGACGTCAGGCAGGTGCTGGTGATCGGCGGTGCGTTGCGCGAGCCCAAGGGCTCGTTTGACGCCAGCATCCAGGTGCTCCATTCCGGCCTGTTGGAGCACCACGGGATACGACGGCTCGGAGTCGCGGCCCACCCCGAAGGCAGCCCCGATATCGCACCGGCGGCCCTCGACGAGGCGGTCACCCTGAAGAATGAGTACGCGGCGCGCTCGGGTTCGCAATTGGAGTTGACCACCCAGTTCTGCTTCGATCCCGCGCCGATCACGCAATGGGAGAGGCGGACCAGGGCTGCCGGCAACCGCCTTCCGGTCGTCGTGGGGCTGGCCGGCCTGGCTGGCGTTACGACGCTGATCAAGCACGCCCGCAACTGCGGCGTCGGCAGTTCGATCGGTGTGCTGCTAAAGCAGGCGGGCAAGGTGCTTCGCCTTGCTACTGCGGTGGATCCGTCCGACTTGCTGCTCGGACTGGCCCGCGCGCGGTGGGGCGACGCCGAAAGCGCCATCGCACGCCTTCACTTCTTTCCATTCGGAGCCTTTGAAGCAACGGCCCGGTACGCGCAGGCGCTGGAGCAGGGTCGCTTCGAAATCGTCGACGCAGAGCGTCGGATCGTTGTGAGCCACTGACCTGCCGCGTGATGGCCGCCAAGATCATCGACGGCAACGCGATCGCGAAGCAGATACGGCACGAACTCGCCGACCAGGTCAGGGCGCTGACTGACCGAGGCATGACACCGGGTCTTGCCGTAATACTCGTGGGTGACGATCCTGCCTCCCGAGTCTACGTGGGCAAGAAAGTGAAAGCGTGCTCCGACGTGGGCATCGCCTCGCGCCGGCACCAGTTCCCCGCAGATGTGGCGCCGGAACAAGTGTACGAACTGATTGACAAGTTGAATGCTGATCCTTTCGGTGCACGGCATTTTGGTGCAACTGCCGCTGCCGCGGCAGTTCAGCAATCGCACCGTACTGGAGGCGATTTCTCCTGCCAAGGACGTAGACGGCTTCCATCTGTACAACGTCGGTGCCCTGGTAGTGGGCGAAAACATCTTCCCTCCGTGCACGCCCTATGGTGTGCAGCGCCTGCTCGCTCACGAAGGTATTCCGATCGAAGGGCAGAACGTCGTGGTTGTCGGCGCCAGCAACATCGTGGGTAAGCCGATGGGCCTGATGCTGATGCAGCAGAACGCCACCATCTGCATCTGCCACGCCAAGACGCGCGATTTGGCTCAGTTCACGATCCTGGCAGACATCCTCATTGTCGCGGCGGGCAAGCCGGCGGTTGTTAAGGCTGAGATGGTGAAGACCGGTGCGGTGGTCATCGATGTGGGCATCAACCGCCTTGCCGACGGTCGACTCGTTGGCGACGTCGCGTGAATCGCATCCGCCAATGCCGTTCCTCCTTCTAGCCGTCAAGAAAGGGCTGAATTCATGCTGTCCGATATCGAGATCGCCCAGGGCTCCAAAATGCGCCGCATCGCGGAACTGGCGCAAGACCGCCTGGGCATTCCGGCGGATCACCTGGAGCCCTACGGCCATTACAAGGCCAAGCTCAGCCTCGAGTACCTGGAAACGCTGAGAAGCCGGCCGAATGGGAAGCTGATCCTCGTCACCGCGATCAGTCCGACGCCGGCCGGGGAGGGCAAGACGACTACGACAGTCGGTTTGGGTGACGCCCTGAATCACATCGGCAAGAAGGCGATGATCTGCCTGCGCGAGCCTTCTCTGGGTCCGGTGTTCGGCATGAAAGGCGGCGCTGCCGGCGGCGGCTATGCCCAGGTGGTCCCGATGGAGGACATCAATCTGCACTTCACGGGAGACTTCGCCGCCATCGCGCTGGCGAATAACCTCTTGGCGGCTCTCATCGACAACCACATCCATCACGGCAACGAACTGGGAATCGATGTGCGCCGCATCACCTGGAAGCGTGTGGTGGACATGAATGACCGCGCGTTGCGCGACCTCGTCGTCGCATTGGGGGGTGCGGGCAACGGCTTTCCGCGCCAAGACGGATTCGACATCGTGGTCGCTTCGGAAGTGATGGCGATCTTCTGTCTTGCCGAAAGCCTTTCCGACTTACGAGAGCGGCTTAGCCGCATTGTAGTGGGCTGTACGCGAGACCGAAGGCCGGTACTGGCGTCGCAACTGATGGCCCACGGGGCGATGGCCGCTTTGCTGAAAGATGCCATCAAGCCCAACCTGGTGCAGACGCTGGAAAACAACCCGGCACTGATCCACGGCGGTCCGTTCGCCAACATCGCCCACGGCTGCAATTCGCTGATCGCCACGAAGGCGGCGTTGAAGCTGACCGATTACGTGGTCACCGAAGCCGGCTTCGGCGCAGACCTAGGTGCCGAAAAGTTTATCGATATCAAGTGTCGCAAGTCGGGCCTGCGGCCCGACGCAGTCGTGATCGTCGCGACCATCCGCGCGCTGAAATATCACGGCGGCATGGAGGTCAAGGACGTCAGCAAGGAGGGTGTAGCCGCATTGGAAAAGGGCATCGTCAACGTCGAAAGGCACATTCGTAATGTCCAGACGGTTTATGGGCTGCCGTGCGTGGTCGCCATCAATCACCGTACCCACGACACCGCCGCCGAGCTCGAGTTGCTGGTGAAGCGTTGCGAAGCCTTGGGTACGCCAGTTGTGGTAGCCCGACACTGGGCGGAAGGCGGCAAAGGCGCGGCCGAACTGGCCCGGGTGGTGGTGAACATGTGCGAAAAGCCGAACAGCTTCAGGCACGTCTATGAAGAAAATGCGCCGCTATGGGAAAAGATGAAGACCATCGCCACGCGCGTATACGGCGCCGCTGATATCGCAGCCGAAGGCAAGATTCTCAAGCAGATCCAGGAGCTAGAGGAAGGCGGCTACGGTCGCTACCCGATCTGTGTCGCCAAGACCCAGTATTCGTTCAGCACGGATGCGTCGCTCCGGGGTGCGCCCAGCGGCCATGTGGTGAACATCCGCGAGGTGCGCTTGGCCGCAGGCGCTGAGTTCATCGTGATGGTGTGCGGGGACATCATGACGATGCCGGGCCTTCCCAAGGTGCCGTCGTCCAACGCCATCGACGTGAACGCCGAGGGCCAGATCGTCGGACTTTTTTGACGGCGATAAGCCTGAGCTGGACACGGCGCGGCCCGGGTGTCCGGACGCCGGCCTGCGGTCGGTTCGAGACTGGACAACGAGGGTTCGTGGCCTGGCGAAGTCCCGCTCGAAGAATGGTCAGTTGCCCCGGTCGGGATCCCAGACCAGGCGCGCCGTGAGCGAGTCGTCCAGGTTGGCCTCCACTGGACATACCGGGCAGGTGGCTCGCGACGGTTTGCGTGTGCAGTACCAGCACGTGCGGATCAGCTCCGCGCCTCGCTTCACGTCCTTTTGCAGCGCAGCGAGCTGCGTCACCCTCTCGCCCAGCTCGTGTTCAAGTGCTTCCAGCAGCGGGACGATCTTGTGACTCGACTCCTTGCCGGAATTGCACATCGGCCGGGTCAGCGCGATCTCTTTGATGCGCTGCATTCCCATGCCGATTTGCGACAGCGTCAGCACGATGCTCGCGCGCTTGATGTCGTCCTCGGAGTAAAGCCGCGTTCCCTTGGGCGTGCGCTTGGGCTGAATCAGTCCTTCATCTTCATAGAAGGTGAGGGTGCGTGTCGTGGTGCCGAGCTTGGCGGCGGCGGTGCCGATCTTGACCCGCCCGGTAGCGGCACGCGCCGCCTTGGCGGGCGACTTGGAGGCCGCGCTTGGGCTGGCCCGCTTGGATGGGGTACTGCGGCGAGTACGTGGCCTGACCATTGCGGCAATTGGCGCGTAAGATGACTCCAGGGAGAAATTATACTCCTACGTTGACGTCATTAAAGGCCACCTAGCGCAGCCCTCTGGGATGGCCGGTCGGCGGTATTCAAGGAGGAGCCGGAAGCGTGAAGTCGTCGATCGAATGCATACGCGCGCTTTCGAAAGGAAGGTCCACCGACCGGGTGCTGGTGGACTTGGGTACCTTTGGCCAGGGCGCTCTGCAGCTCGGTTCGGCTGCCGGCGCGGCCTTGGCGCGCTCGGGCCACTTGCGCTGTCTGGCGGACGGACAGCGGCACAATCTGTGCATGCATGCTCCCGCGGCCATCGAACTTGGCTCGGACTTCCTGCGCGTGGGCTGGCATCGCGGCGCAGGGGTCCGTACCGCGGACGCCGTGCCTGCGCTCTCCCTGGGGCTGGCCTGGCTTCTCGGCGACAGGGACAAGGCAAGGCTCGTCGACGCGGAGATCCTGGCACTGCGGCTGCCAGCCCAGGCACCGTGGCCGCTGAAGGTCGAGGAGGAGGAGCAGGGCGATGACCTGCTGGTCCGGGAGCTCGACCCACCGATAGAGGGGCCGCTCGGCATCCTGGGTGTCTTGCTCGGTCGCGCTGCACTGATCGAACGGCTGGTTGCCAGCTCTCGGAGCGCGGAGGCGCTTCTGGATTGGGCCTTTTCGAGGTACGCCGAGGTGTATTCGCGGGTGACCTCCGGGCTTCCCGAACGCCCGCACATCGTCTGGCATTTCGACGATTTCCTCGCCGCGCCGTTACAGGTCGTTCGCGAGAATATCCTGCCTCGGTGGCGCGAATGCTTGCGCGAGGTGGGGGACGGCGTCCTGACCGCGATGAGGTGCGACGAAACGGCGTGGGCGGTGTCGCCTGAACTCGCGAAGGCGGGTGTCCAGATTGTCTCGCCCGTGGGCACGCCGGCGGCCTCCTCCGTAGCGTCGTTGCGCGACGGGTTGCCCGACCATGTGATCCTGCACGGCGTGACCGACTTCGACGCTCTGCTTGACGCGCTGCGGGGAGGGCGGGCGCAGGCCCTGATCGACGTAGCGGCGGATCTGGCACAGCTGTGGCCCGTTATCGCCTCTCCGCGAACGCCACTGCCTCGGCGAACCCCACTGGCGGAGCTGGCATGGGCGACGGGCTATCTGAAGACGCTCGACGTGGGCAGCAGTCGGGCGCGGCGCGAGGTGTTGGCCGACCGCAAGGGGTAGAGCCCGGGGCACCGCCATCCCCCGTTTCCCTGATGGCTAAAGTGCTTGCATAAATCGAACCTATGCGTACACTTACGAAAACTTAAAAGATAAGCCCTCCGGGGACTATCGAGGAGACAGTTGGATGGGGCTGCACGAGCTTCAGATCGGGGCGGCACGCATCGGTGGCCCGCTCGGATCGACCACTGGCCTGCTGTGCGGCAGCATCTTCTATGACAAACATTCGGTCGTGACCGACGCCTTCGCGGGCGAGTTCGATCCAGAGAAAGCCGGCCGCCTGCTGGACCGCGCCACCATGCTGGGCGAGCGTTACGGCGTGCAGATGGCGATCGACGTGATCGCGGCATCCGAAGTCGCGATGGAGAAGTTCCTCGCCTTCACGGCAGCGCGAACGCCGTTGCCGATGATGATCAACGCGACCGAGGCCGACGTCCGCGTGACCGGCCTGGAGGTGGCTGATCGCCTCGGAGTCCTCGATCGGTGCATCTTCGCATCGCTGAACGAAGACACCGAGGACCACGAGCTGGAAGCTCTCGGACGCCACCGCCCGGCGGCGGTAATGGTGTTGGCCAACGATCCATCGGATCCGACTCCGGACGGAAGCTGCAACATGGTGGAAAACCGCTTCCAACCCATGCTGCGGGAGATTGGGGTCGAGACTCCAATCGTCGACCTGGGAGCGATGGACCCGCCGTCCGTGGGCATCGCGATGCGCGGAATTACGGCCGTTCGCGAACGTTTCGGCTACCCAGCCGGTTGCGCCTTCAGCAACTGTTTCCCGCAGTGGACCGGCCTGAAGGCTCTGGGAAAGGACTGGGTCAACCTCTCGCTGGGCGCCTCGCTGGTGGCATGTCGGGCCGCCGGGGGCGACTTCTTGCACTACGGCCTCATCGAGAAGGCGCACGTGATGGCGCACGTCGCCGGCAGCGCAGAGGTGTTTTACGGCTTCGCCGCGCAGGAGTTGGACAGCCAGCGCCTGCCGAAGGGACATGCGCTGCTCAAGATGTTCAAGCTCACACCTCTGGAATGACGTCGGTGTCCTTCGAAGCGCAGGGTTGGCGAGAAGGTGGTTTGAGCAAGGCCATGGCCGTGGACATCGGCACCACAACGATCACCGGCCTGCAAGTCGGCGCCTGCGGCCCGGATGTGGGTGTACAGGAAAGCGTGCTAAGTCATCCGGTCCTGCGGACTGTGCCTCTGCCTGGTTCAGTTTCGCATGCTCTTGGTTCGGATTTTGCGAGGGTCGGCTTGTTGTTCGAGCCCCCCACGGTGGAGGGCGACGAATTCACGGATGCGTATGGAGTGCGCTGGCTCTGGGCCGAGGGGCAGCCTGCGCCGCTGCGCCATCCGCTGGAATCGGCCACGCCGGCGCAGATCGCCGGTCACGCGAGGCCGGCCTGGCCACAACGAGTGCAAGCCGCAAACGGCGCTGGCCCGGTCGTGCTGGACTCCCCCTGCCCGGGCCTCCTGGAAACCTGCTTCGCGCTGCGCAACAGCTGGCAGTTCATGCAGGACCTTACCGATAACTGGCGCGTGGCCAACGCGTTGCTGGACTGGGCGCTCGAAACAGTGGTCTCGGCCTACGAGCAGGCCCTGGCCGGGCTGCCACAACCGCCCGACCTGCTGCTGTATGGCGATGACTATGGGTTCACCGGTGGAATGTTCCTGGCGGCGACCGATTTTCGCCATTTCGTGCGGCCGCGACTTCAGACTCTGGTCGCACGCCTGCGCCGATTGAGCCAGGCGCCCATCCTGTTTCACAGTTGCGGCGCCGTGCGGTCGATCGTCCCGGATCTGGTGGCGCTCGGCGTCGATGCGCTGAATCTCGACCCGGTTGCACGCGAGATGGTGTTGCCCGACTTGCGGAGTGAACTACCGGCAGACACGATCTTGCATGGGCCCGTCGACCTCGTTGCCCTGGGACGGGCGGTTCGCTCGGGCGACATGAAATCCATTGCGATTCTTGCCACGGAACTCGCGCAATGCGCGCCCGCCGTGGCAGCGCCGATCGACAACTTGTCCAGCCGCGACCAGGTCCTGGATTGTCGAATCGCCGCGGCTTTCGTGCATGCGCTCGATCCCGACCAATGGCAGCAGCTGCGCCGCTTCGGTCCCGTCAAGAGCGTTCTCCTTCATGGTATGGCTGCAACGAGCGCCTTGGAGCCTCTTGCGTCTCTTTGGTCCGAGACCACGTGCCGTGAGTTCCGTGATGTTCGCAAGCGTAGTGGTTCAACCGCCGCCGGCCTGCATTGAGCCGGCAATCCCAATCGACCCAAGGAGACTGCCAATGGCCATTGCAAGCGCCGGCAAGAAGATGACTCCGCGCGAACGGCTCTTCGCCGCTGTCACGATGTCCGAAGTACCTGACCAGGTGCCCGTGGTACCGCTGCTGATGACGCGCGGCATAAAGGAAGGCGGCATCACTGTCGACAAGGCGCTGCGCGATGGAGAGGCATCGGCCCACGCCAAGATCAAGTCGCTGGAGAAGTTCGGCGGTGACGTGATCATCCCGGGCACCGATCTTTTCACGCCGGTTGAATGCGTGGAAGGCTGTGAGCTGGACTACTTGCCGTATGCGCAGCCTTCGCTGGTAAAGCATCCGACTCCGACCAAGGAGTCCTTTTACCGGTACCGCGACAAGTACATGAAGGAGGGCTTCAAGCCCAGCGAGCGAGTGTTGCAGATTCAGAAGGAAGCCCGGACGATGATCAAGCTCGGGTACAAGGACACGCACGCGATTCCTACGCCGGTGGGCGGCCCGATCACAACCGCGCAGCTGATGACCGGCTCGTCGGTGTTCCTTCAATTGCTCGACGAAGACCCCGACTACGCCGACGAAGTGACTGAACTTGCGCTGGACATCGTGAAAAACGTGTGCCGCATGATGTTCGAAGCGGGAATCGACGTCTGCAACATCCTGGACCCGTTCAGCTCGTCCGACATTTTGCCCCCTGAGGTGTTTCGCAAGCACGCCCTCCCGTTTGAAAGGCGACTGTTCGCTTATATCAGCGAAATCAAAGGCCTTGGCTTTACACACATGTGCACGTTCACACAGCCGATCTGGCGCGACATCGCGAAGAACGGCTGCGTCAACTTCAATGGCGACATGTACCCGGGCATGGACCTTGCAAAGCGCACCATCGGTGGCGAAATTTCTCTGATGGGCACGCTCAGCCCGTTCTCTACGCTGGTGCACGGCAGCACGACGGACGTGGCCAACGAGGTGAAGAAGCTCGCGGCCGAGGTCGGCTACAACGGCGGCCTGATCGTGATGCCGGGCTGCGACATTGATTGGAACGTTCCCGACGAAAACATGCGAGCGATGATCGACACGTGCGCCTCGATCAAGTACCCGATGGATATTGCGGCCCTGGGCGATCTGTCGAACGTCTACCTGGCCGGCAATCCCAAGCACCCTGGCAAGCGCTCGTCGAGCGCTCAGGGCGACGCCCGCGTGATCAAGGCGGAATCGCACGTGGAAAAGGCGAAGACGCCGAAGGACGAGGTCAACGCCAAGCTGGTCGAGGCCATCATGGAGTACGACGGCGACAAGGCAATCGAGTGGACCAAGAAGGGCCTGGAGCGTGGTATGAGCGCGCGGGAGATCGTTTTTGAGGGCCTGTCGCTTGGCATGAAGGTGGTGGGCGATATGTACGAGCGCAACGAGCGCTTCGTCACCGACATGCTGAAGGCCGCCAAGACGATGGACAAGGCGATGCCCATTCTTACGCCGCTGCTTGAGCAGTCCGGCGGAGGGGGCGGCGCCACGGGCACGGTGGTGGTGGGTCTGGTGCGCGGCAACACGCAGGACATCGGCAAGAACCTCGTTTGCCTGATGCTCAAGGCCAACGGCTTCAAGGTGATCGATCTGGGCAAGAACGTCAAGCCCGAGGAATTCATCGAAACTGCCGAGAAGAACAACGCCGTGGCAATCGGCATGAGCGTGATGACCAATTCTTCCACCGTGTACGTGGAAAAAGTGGTCGAGATGCTCAAGGCACAGGGCAAGAGCGACAAGTACTTGCTGATGACCGGTGGCGCGGCTGCCAACAAGGGCATCGCTAACCAGTTCGGCATCCGCTATGGCCAGGATGCCAACGCGGCGGTCGATCTGGTGCGCGAACGCGTTGCAATGGCAGCCTGAGGCTAGTTCGCATTCTCCCCCTTGCAATCGGAGGCAGCCCATGCCGATGTACGACTTTCGCTGCTGCGATTGCGGCGCCGAACGGGAACTGCTCGTTGCGCTCGCCGACGCGAACGCAATCGCGCTGGTGTGCACCGATTGCGGGGGGGAGATGCGCAAAATACCCCCGAGGGTGGCGGGACTGCGCATTCGACCGGAAAGCCAGCAGGCTGCACCCGCCGTAAAGGCCCGCGCCGCTGCGTGCGGGCACGGCCAGTCCTGCCGGTGCGGGGGCGTGCGACTTACGAAGCCGAACCCGTTCCGGAAGGAAATCGAAGCCGAACTTAAGCCATCGCGGACAGAGTGACGGCCGGCGGTTCCGAGCGCATGCCTTCTCCGAACCTTAGAGCAGACGGATCGTCGTTCGTGCAGATGCGGCCGCCGCGCGCCGCAGTGGCCGGAGCACTGCTGGCCACAGCCGGATTGGGTACGGCCTTGCAGGATTACGCCGCGATTGACGATGCCGCCGCAGCTGGAGACATACTCGCGCGCGCCGCAGCTTTCGGTGGAGTGGCGATGATCGGCCTGCTGGCGTGGCGCGGATGGCGCTTGCGCGAGTTGCCGGTGCGAGGCAAGGATCACTGCGGCGGCAGCGGCTTCGTAATGGCGGCGCTGGGTTATGTGCTGATCGGCTCCCAGCAGTTTCTACCAGCGGGGACTGTGGCCCATGACGCTTGGCTTCTGACGCTCGCCCTGTGTTGTGCGTTGATCCTCTGCATCCTCGTCGCTTTGTCGGCGACGCGCGAACTCAGTGAACCCGTGCTGACGCCGAGCGTGGTCATGCCATCCACCGTTCTCTTCCTCGCCGCCGGTCGTGCCACCCCGCAGGGGTGGCCTGAACTGACCGCAGCAGTCTTCGCGTTGGCCGTGGCCGGCTGGCTTGCGGCCCTTGCCAGTGCGGGTGCATGGCGACTGGCCGATCGTCACTTGCCTCACACGCTCATCCTCGCAGCCCCCCCATCACTGGCCAGCATCGTTGCCCTCGAGTGGACTCGGCCGCTGCTCTGGCTAGCTCCCGGGTTCGCATGTCTCGGAACCTTGTTTTGGGTCGGGGCGCTGGTATTTCTTGCTCGGCGTGGCGCGCGCTTGCCTTTGACGGGCGCCTGCTGGGCTCTTGTCTTCCCGACAACAGCCCAGGCGCACGCGCTTCATTCTGTCGGTGGCACCTTCGGAGCCTCATGGATGCAGAGCTTGGCAACGGCCCAAGTTTGGTTTTCTTCTTTGGTCTACCTGGCACTTTGGCTGGCGTTTGCGCTTCGGTGGCGCCGCCTTGCGGCAGCGCGGGCGACGCGACCGATATGACCCGTTATCCGCTGCGCGTGACTCATAGGCGCCTCGAGACTCCCGACACCGTGAGCCTGGGATTTGGCGTGCCGCAGGACCTGCGGCACGTGTTCCGGCACCAACCTGGCCAGTTCGTCTCACTGGCACTGGATGTCGATGGGGAATCGTTTGAGCGCTCCTACTCGATAAGCTCTCTGCCCGATCTCCATCCGTGGCTTCGAATTACGGTCAAGCGGGTGTCTGGCGGAAGGGTCTCTCACTGGCTGGTCGAACACGCCCTTGAGGGGGCGCTGATCGAACTGGCTGCGCCGCGCGGACGATTCTTTGATCCCCCGACAGCCCCGGTGCACGCGGTGCTGCTGGGTGCGGGAAGCGGCATCGCGCCGCTGGTGCCGATCGCCAAGCACCTGAGTTCGGCCGGCAAGCACCGGGTCAGCCTGATCTGCGGCCAGCGAACCGAAGCCGATCTGATCCTGCGCGATGAGCTCGAGGCGCTCAGTGGGCAACAAGATTGCCGAGTGTCGCTGCGACTGAGCCGGCCCGAGCCGGGTTGGACCGGAGGGCGCGGCCGCGTCGATGACGGCTACATCGCCCGCCATCTTCCCGGCTGGCGCGAAGCGCGCATGCCTCTGGTGTTCTATTTGTGTGGGCCGGAGGCTTTCATGCGCGAAGCGGACGACGCCCTGCGGGCCTGCGGCGTCGCGGCCGCGACCATACGCAGAGAGAGCTTCGCCCTGACTCCGGAGGAAGAGACCGGAGAACCCGGGATCGCCGTTCTCGCTGCTGAGGCGGACGAGGCAGGTGACTGCAACGAGGTTCGTGCCTGCGTGAATGGTGAGGAGTTCGAAGCATGCCCGGAGCCGGGTGAGAGCCTGCTTGCCAGTCTCTTGCGAGTCGGAGCGTCGGTGCCTTATTCATGCCAGGAAGGAACCTGCGCCTCGTGTATCGCCCGGCTCAAGGTCGGCGCAGTCGAGCTCGGACGAGGCGCGCTGCAGATCCTTCCGCAGCAGGATGTCGACAAGGGCCTGATATTGGCCTGTTTGTCGCACCCCCGAAGCACCCGGGTTCACATCGATTTCGACGACTTGTGAGCAAGATGACTTCCGCGCTATTGACCGACTGCCGACTCGCGACATATGTGCTCGACGCGGGCGGTGGCGCTGGACAGGTTACCCTGATCGACCACGGCGCACTTGTAATCTCCGACGACATCGTCGCCTGGGCCGGCCAGCGCAGCTCGCTGCCGAAACAGTGGCAGGACCTGGCGCCGCAGTCCTGCAGCGGCCGACTGCTGACTCCGGGTTTGGTCGACGCTTTCACGGGCTTGCACCCCGGGCCGACACAAGGTGTGAGCGCCGACCTATACGTTGCGCAAGCGCTCGCGCAACTTGCAGTGAGCCTGCGCCAGGGCGTGACTTGGCGGGAGCTCAAGACCGGCGCCGATACAGACCCCGACGGCGCGATGCGCCAGCTATTGCTCGCGCGCCGCATCCAGACCGCGGCGCCACAGCGCCTTTCCGTCACGCTTCGCGCAGCGCACGTGAGTAAGGACGACGAAAATCACGACTCGTACCTCGAGATTCTATGCACCAAGCTAATTCCCGAGGCGCACATGACTGGATTGCTAGATGCGGTGGAGGCGCTTTGCGACGACGAGGTGGATGACGAAACCGGTTTAGCTTGTGGATTCAGCCTCGATGACGCGAGCACAGTGCTGGAAGCGGCTTATCGAAAGAAGATTCCGACCCGATTGGGCTGCGAGCGGCACGCGGACACCGGAGGAGTCGCGCTTGCGCCGTCCTTCTATGCGCGCTGCGCGGCGTACTTGAATTTCTGCGACGAACTGGGAGTCGAGGCGCTCGCCCAAGCGCGGACCACGGCGATGCTCCTTCCCCTCGCCCAGGCGCCCGGTCAGCGGCTTCCGCCCGTGGACAAACTGCGCGGCAACGGAATACCCATAGCCTTGGGTACGGCAGGCCAGGATGACGCTGGCCCGACCGCAACGGTCCGAGCAGGCGAGTGGCCAAGTCCACTGCTTGCCGCGCGACGAGCCTGCGAGCTTTACGGGCTATCCGGAGCGGAAGCCTTTGTGGGTATCACCGCCGCGGGGGCGCGGGTCCTGGGGGGACCGAACGCCGATCCGCGTGCGGGCACTTTAAGCGCAGGCGCCTCGGCCGACTTGGCACTATGGGACGCAACGAATCTTGACGCGCTGCTGCAGACCGACTCTCCGCCGCTGGCGCGTCGGGTTTGGGTACGGGGACGGCAGATCGACAGCAAGGGCTGAGGCAGGCCGGAGACGGCTATACCGTCGCCGACATGGCGGCATATCCGTGGGTTGTGCCCTGGAAGCGCCGGCAGCAGAAGTTAGACGACTTCACCAATCTTCGCCGCTGGTTCGACAGCATCCGCGAACGGCCTGCTACGGTGCGCGCCTACGCCAAGGGCGAACCATACTCCGCCCAGCCGGCCGTGACGGAAGAGGGCAAGAAGCTGCTGTTCGGCCGGACGGCGGCGAGCGTTGCCAGGGCCTGATTCGATCGACACAACGGGCACGAGGGAAGCGGCGGGCGTAGCGCCGCACGCGTGCGCACGCACTTGGACGCCCGGTTACCTCGTCGCGCGAGGAGTTCGCTCTCTGTGGAAATCCTGTGGACAGGACGACGGATTGGCGGAGCAAGTATCGAGCGCCTTGGAGAACGAGTACTGTCGCGGGCTTGACAGGAGTCCGTTTCCGCCACCGATCCTTTATTCATGCGGTTCTCCAGGTAAGCGGGCAGAGGTCCCGCGATGCCTAACTTCAGCGCGGTTTCGCGGAGGGTTCAAATTTCGAACTCGACCTATGCGTCGGGGACGCGATCTCCTGCTACTGACACTGCACACCTCATCTGACCGCAAACTGCCCGACGCGCAACGCGCCCGGTTCGAAACCGAGATTCTGCAGAAGCTCGCCACGGTCGACACCGCGCCCCTCGACCTGAGTGCGCTAGGACCTGCTGCGGGCCGGGCTCCCGAAGTAATAGGTCGATTGACCGAGTTGACTAAATTGGTCTACATGGTATAATCACGCGATGGCCCCATCGACCAATTCGTCGGACGAAAAGCGAGACTCGATCCTGCGCGCCGTGATCCCGGTCTTCGGCCGCCTCGGTTTCAGGAAGGCAACCGTCGAGGATTTGGCAGAGGCTGCGGGGCTCTCGAAGCAGGGACTCTATCTTCACTTCTCAGGGAAGGAAGACGTCTTCGTGGCCGCTATGCAGCGTTATCTCGAGGACGGGCTGCATTTCGTTGATGAAGCGCTTGCGACTGCGGACGCCCCATTATTGGATCGCCTTGTCGATGCGATGGGTGCTTGGTTCGGCCGCCACCTGGAGACTTTCACGCCCCCATCCATCGATGTGATCGGGGCCGCGCACCAATCGGGGTCAGCGATCGAGGGCTACACGACAGCCTTTAAAGCACGGATCGAGACTGCGCTGATGCAATCTGACGAATTCGCGGCCACTGAAAACATCTGCACACCAGGCGAGTTGTCGGAGGTGTTGTTCCGCTTTGGTTTGACCTGGAAGGAGGCTCGGCAGAGTAGAGCGGACTTCAGGGGCAGGGTCCGTCTCTGCGTGAGAGCGTGCTGCCAGCTTAATACGTCTGCCCCGGATGCCGAATGATCGACCGAATTGGAGGCCCACCCGTGTTCACACCCCAAGCCCCGATCGCCTCCGGTTTCACCGCTGCCTCGACTGCATCCGAGGCGATGCGCGGCATCGACCTCACCGGCAAGGTCGCAATTGTGACCGGCGGCTATTCCGGACTTGGCCGTGAGACGGTCAGAGTTTTCCTCGCCACCGGTGCACGGGTCATCGTTCCCTCCCGAAATGTCGAGCGCGCGCAAACCGCCCTGGAGGGCGTGGTCGGCGCCGAGATCGCATCCATGGATCTTGTCGATCCGGCCTCGATCGACGCGTTCTCGAAGCGTTTCCTCGAAACCGGACTATCGCTTCACATCCTTGTCAACAGTGCCGGCATTATGGCGCTGCCCGAGCTCACCCGTGATGCGCGTGGCCACGAGCTTCAGTTTGCGACCAATCACCTTGGCCATTTCCATCTCACGCTCCGCTTGTGGCCTGCGCTGGTGAAGGCGCAAGGCGCGCGAGTCGTCTCAGTTTCGTCTAAGGGCCATCGCTTCTCGCCGGTGGTGTTCGACGACATCGATTTCGAGCGCCGCCCCTACGATCCCTGGGTCGCTTACGGACAATCCAAGACTGCCAACATCCTATTTGCGGTCGAACTAGACGCTCGCGGTCAAAAGGATCGTGTGCGAGCCTTCGCGGTGCATCCCGGAGGGGTTGTTGACACGGGGCTGGCCAAGCATGTCTCGATGAACGCTCTTAAGGCCGCGGGCGCTGTAGATGGCGACGGCAAGGCGATCATCGATTCTGCCAAGGGTCTCAAGACGGTGGCGCAGGGCGCTGCGACTCAGGTCTGGTGCGCCACTGGCCCGCGGCTGGATGGCATGGGTGGCGTCTACTGCGAGGACTCGGACATCGCACCGCAGAGACGGATCGGAGGCAAAGCGGAGTTCTCGATCGGGGACTCACTTCACGAAACCGGTGTCTGGCCGTATGCAGTCGACCGCGACGCGGCAGCGAGGCTTTGGACCGTTAGCGAACACATGGTCGGCCTTTCACGGAGCGGATCATGAAGTGGGACAGAGCCGCTTGGGACCAGCGTGCCGGTAGATTGAACTCGATACAGTTTCGCGAGTTCCGGCTCGATCTGGCCAACCAGTGCCTGTGGCGGCGAGGCGATTCGGGGCAGGAGACGCGCGTTGCGCTGACACCGAAGGCGTTCGACGTTCTCCGATACCTGGTGCAGCATGCCGGGCAGCTGGTGACTCAGGATGAGTTGCTTGACGCACTGTGGCCCCGGGCCTACGTTCAGCCGGAGGTGCTAAAGCACCAGGTGCTGAAGCTGCGCAAGGCGCTCGGTGATGACCGCAGGCATCCACGTTACATTGAGACGCTGCCGCGCCGCGGCTATTGGTTCATCGCTTCGACCAGCAGCGAGGTTGCGGAGACGGACAGCAACCGGTACGTGCACCGCGAAGCAACCGCTCTATTGCGGCGCGCCCTCGAGCTGACGCGCAGACTGCCTGACGCTCAACGCGCCCCCCTCGAAACCGACAGGGTAGCCGTCATTTCAGGTGAAGTTCGAGGGCTTGCTCGCGGAAACGCCGCACCGAGCGATGTGTCGGCGTCCCAAGCAGAAGCCGCAATGCCCGAGCGTGTACGCTCGCAGGTGCGCCGTAAAGTATCCGTCCAGTAATCCGGTAGTCTCGCAGCTTGAATTTCGCCGGACCGGGCCCCGCTCGCGGCTACTGATGCGGGAGGCTGGCATTCCTAGATGGTGAGGGTAGAGGTGTCCAATCGACGAGTGATCGGAGTCGTTGCATGCTCATAGGCGATCTTGCACTCGTCAGTGCCGCGCTGTTTACAGGCGCCGCGTTCTATGTGAATTTCGCCGAGCAGCCGGCGCGGCTAATGTTAGATGACCGATCGCTTTTGGCTCAATGGAAGCCCGCGTACAAGCGCGGGTACATCATGCAATCCACGTTGGCGATCGTCGGCTTCGTCTTGGGAGCCACAGTTTGGCGGCTGACCGGCATATTGGCTTTCCTCCTCGGCGCCGTCCTGATGCTGGCGAACTGGCCATGGACCTTGCTTCGCATCATGCCGACGAACCGAGTCCTAATGGCGATGGATCTGGCATCGGCAGGAAGCGTCTCCCGCGCGCTGCTCGTGAAATGGAACCGCCTTCATGCGGTACGGACCGGCCTGGGAGCCGCGGCGACCGTATCCTTCCTTTGGGCATTGGCCTAGGCAGGCCGCGCCCCCGTCCCTGCCACTTCTGAAAATTCCGCACGTATTAGCTTCATTCGTTTAATCGTTTAATCGGAGGGTTTACTCGGATTCTCGGATTCAGGCACCAGGATCAAAGACCGGCGCGGCGTATTGACACGATGCTCGCCTTCACCGCCCGATGGCGTCGATCCGTCCGGTGACTTGTCGTTGAAATTCGGAGCGTCAAGTCGGAGTGCCTGGACAGCCGCTGGGCGCACTGTCGATGCTCCCGTGATGCCAGGGGACGGCGTGGTGCGATGCGGCCTGAAGCCGAATCCGCACGTTAGTGCTCCTGGTCCTGCGCCACCAGTTCGTCGAGCCGCGACAGGAACAGTTTGAGAATCGGCGAGGTGTTCGACTTGCTGTAGCCCATCGCTAACTCGATCGTCGGCGCTACGCCTTCGAGCGGACGGCTGACCACGGACCAGGGCAGCAGGTTCTTGGCATAGGCGAGCATCAGCGCCAGCCCGCGCGTGGAGGCTACCAGGGACATTGCCATCGCCAAATTGTCCACCCCGTGAACCAGTTTGATGTCGAGCCCTGAGCGATGCAGATACTCCTCGGTAACGGCGCGTAGCACGGTGGCCTTGTTCGAGCCGCCGATGAAAATCTCCCCGACAAGCTCGCACGTTGTGAACCGTCATCCAATTGGGTAACCGTCAATAGTGGTGCGCTACGAGCCTCACGATGGCCTAGCAACTCGTAGATGGTGGCCTCAGCAAAATGCTTGACCAAGCACCTTTTCCGCAATGTCGCCACAGCTCGGCATTACCCCAGCAGTTGGACGGCTCTCTGCGTAAGGAAACCTACGAGAAACAGTGAAAATGGGGGTGCTGCAAGCGCTATCGCACTCAATGCCACGCGAGCCACCATTGGAACACTCGGCCTCTTGAAAGCAATATATACAGCGGCTGGGGGGAATATCAACGCTGCGACTACGTAGCTGCGATAAGAGAGGCCCTGCTTATTAACGAATTTAGTGATGTTCTCCTTGAACCCCACGGCAACTCCTTTAACAATTTACGTCGCAACGGGTTGGAAAGTCAGTATTCGCATTCTGCCGCTCAGTTTCATCTGGTCGAATCGCTCACCTTCCACGATTCGGGACTGCTTATGCGATTCCAGTTCGCGCAGCATCCCTCCTAAGTGTCGTCTCACCGCTCCGAACACCTCAGAGCCGTGGGTTTTCCTCAATGAACAAACATTGGTGTCTCCGCGTCCCAGTCTTCAGTTCGAAGGAGATTTCAGCGCTCCAGCAAGCACGTCGCGGAGAGGCTTGGGCGGCCGGCCGCCAAGGCGCTCGACGTCGCCGGTCACAATGTCGAACGCACCCGCCGCGAAGCTCGCCTGGATGCTGACGACGGTGTTGACGGCCCCCGCCGGCAGACCCGCCTGCGTCAGTCCGGCGCGCAGTTGCTCTTCCGAGATGACACGGAACGCGAGCGGCCGGCCAGTGATTTCGGCGATGAGCCTCGCGCGTTCCGCACCCGACAGGCGCTCGGGGCCGGTAGCGTTGTAGATCGCGCCTGCATGGCCGTCGCCGATCAGGATTCCGGCTGCGGCGGCTGCCACGTCACCGCGCGCAACGAAAGCAGCCCGGTTCTCGGCCAGCCCGGTCAGCACGCCCTGTTTCAGCGACGCCTGCGCCAGCTGCACGAGAGCTTCGGCATAGAAGTTCATACGCAGGATGGTCCAGGCCGGCGCCGTGGCGATAAGATGCTGCTCGCCCCGCCAGTAGGAGGCGCCGCGAGCCGGCTCCTCCTCCTGCCGCGTGCCCACGGCCGACATGAAGACGATATGCTTGACGCCAGCCTTCACGGCAGCGTCGATGGCAGCGACGTTCTGCGCCCCGCGCTTGCCGGGTTCCGGATCGGCGGTCGTGATGATGAGGAGACGATCGAGACCTGCATAGGCCTCCGCGAGGCTTTCGGGCCGGTTGTAGTCACCGAATCGTCCCTGAGCCGGTCCAGAGACGGTTTCGGGCGTGCGCGAGATCGCCACTACCTCGTGCCCATCGGGACGCTGCAGCAGTTCCGAAACGACGCCTTTGCCCAAATGTCCGCTGGCGCCACTCACACCGATTTTCACGTCAGCCTCCTGTGCTGCGTATTTCGATCGAGGTCAGGCTAGGCGCCTGCTTACTATCTGCAAAGCCTATATCATTAGATGACACATATCGTCGGAGACGATGGACATGCTCGAGGGCGTCACGCTGAACCAGCTCCGAACCTCCATCGCGGCGGTCGATGAGGGCAGCTTCTCCGCGGCCGGTCGCAAGCTGCGGCGCGCGCGGTCGGTGGTCAGCCAGACACTGGCCAACCTCGAAGCCCAGTTGGGAGTGAAGCTGTTCGATCGCAGCGCACGCTATCCCCGCCTGACCGAGGAAGGCCGTGGCCTGCTGGCGGACGCGCGCGCGGTCGCGGCGGACCACATCGACGGATTCAAGGCGCGTGCTCGCGCAATGAAAGAAGGATTGAAGCCCGAGCTCGCGAAGGTTTTGCGCGCAAAATGGTGATGTCGATGAGGGCCGTGTTTCGCAAGGATGCGCCGCCTGGTCCTGCGGGCCGGGCCTTCATCGAGCAGCTCGGCAAGTGCGCTTCTATTTCACCGCGCGAGCGCTCTTGAGCGCGGCGGTCCACCACAACAAGTCGTCGACCATGGTTTTCGCCGGCGCTTCGAGCTGCGCGAGCCCAGCGTCGACGTCGCCGCCCTGGAAGTGCGCCCACAGCGTCGCGACAGGGATGTGGACGGAATGACGAATCGGCGCCATCTGAAGCTCGATGGCCGTTTCGCGAAGCTGCTGCACGCTGCGTGCGCCCATTGCACTGCCGTAGCTCACAAACCCGACCGCCTTGCGGTGCCATTCCGGGTACACCCAGTCCAGCGCGTTCTTGAGTACCGCAGACGGACCGTAGTTGTACTCCGGGGTGACGATGATGAAGCCGTCGGACTGCGCGACCTCCGCAGTCCACCTCTTCACTACCTCATGCGCGTAGGGCGCTCGGCCTGGCATGGCGGGAGGAACCTGCTGATCGAAGAACGGCATCGGGTAATCGCGCAAGTCGAGCAGCCGCGCCTCGATCCCGTCCCGACGCGTTAGCTGCTGAAGAATCCAGTTCGCGGGCTTTTCGGAGAAGCGGCCCTGGCGGGTGCTGCCCACGATCACGGATATGACGGTCATTTTTGCTCCACGGACTTGGACTTTCCCGCTAGCCTAGGGGCGGCACTGCGGATCCGGAAGCTCATATCTTTCGATGCAATCCATCGCTCATCGCGATGGATTTGAATAGGAGGCACGAACGTTCCCAAGCATCGTCGGGTGAGGAATTGCTCATTTTATTTTTCCAGCGCACTGCCCCTCCCGATGCTGGCTATCGCCGGACTCAACGTCCGCTTGCTGATGCAGGAGACCGGCGGCTTGGGGTCGACACCGAGCGGTCGGGAGGTAAGGCCGCCCATGATCGCTTGCGAGACTTTCCGGACGTTCGTGTCCGGCTCGTACCTGCGATGGGCCAGGGCGCCAGGCGCCGGCTCTCGGGAAAGACGAGTTCGACGGACCTAGGTTCCGCCAAAAGCCGATCGCGTCGTGTCTCGGTCGCAGTGTCGTCTTGGCCGCTTGCGCGCGGCTCTCGTCCCTAGGCTACGCTGCAAGCGCGAGTGTCGACTGCAATAGACTGGCGCATCCAAATAAACGGATCACGAACGTGACAACGGAGGCAGGCCATGGCAATCGTCTTCTACTACGGCTCGGGTTCTCCCTTCGCGTGGCGCGTGTGGCTGGCGCTGGAGCACAAGAAGCTGCCGTACGAGCTGCGCGTGATGTCGTTCGACAAGGACGATCTGAAGCAGCCCGCGTTTCAGGCGCTCACCCCGCGCGGCAGGGTGCCGCTGATCCAGGACGGCGACTACGTGCTGTACGAGTCGGGCGCGATCATCGAGTACCTGCAGGACGCCTACCCCAGCTCGGGGGCGGGGCTCTTTCCAGCTGACCCGAAGCCACGCGGCATCGCGCGCCGCCTGATCCGGGAGGCCGACGAATACGTGACGGACTCGCTGGACGAACTGCTCGAGCAGGTACTGTTCGTGCCGCAGGACAAGCGGAACGACGCGGCGATCACCGCCGCGAAGGACAAGTTCCTTGCCGAGCTGCCGCACTGGCGCGCCGCCGCCGCAGCGGGCAAGGACTTCCTGGTGGGAGCGGTCGGCGCGGCCGATTTCACCGTCTATCCGTTCTTTGCGCTGGCGCTGCGCATGCAGAAGCGCCATCCGTCGCTTGGGCTCGATGCGGCGTTCGGTCCGCAGCTCACCGCGTGGATGCGGCGCGTGGAGGCGCTTCCGTATTTCGAGAAGACCATTCCGCCGCACTGGCGCACATGACACCGGGCGGCCGCCCTGGGCGTTGCCGGACCTCGAGCGTCCGCAGTGGCCGCGGATTTCGGTCGGCTATGTAGCAGGCACCCGACATTGCGCAGGGGCGCTCGAAAGCGGGCGTCTTTTGACGAGGTCGACCCCAAGGAGTCTGTCAACTCTGGCTGAAGCGGATGTTCCGGAGCCTCCGAGAGCGGTCACCGCCTGCTGACGTGAGCCCGGCCTCGCTTCGCAGCTGCCGCCTCAGTGAGCGCCAGCCCAACGCAGAGACAGGTAGACAGCAGCGATCGCCAGCGTTGCGAGTGTGACGGGGGTGCCTATGCGCGCATGCTCGCGCCACCCGATCTTGATGCCATGCCGCGCCGCCACGTCGACGACGATGATGTTTGCGACACTGCCGACGATGAACAAATTGCCCGCCAGCGTGCTCACCAGAGCCAGCGTGGGGCCAGCCAGTGTGTGTTCGACGGCGGGCAGCAGCAGCATCACCGCGGGCACGTTGGAGACGATATTCGACAGTAAGAAAGTCGTAGCGAACAGCGGGCCGAGGTGCTGCAGTGACACCCCAGCGGCAGCCAAATCGGCAACCAACCGTGCCGGCACGCCGGTTTTTTGCAGCGCGTGGTTGACCACGAACAGGCCGATGAAGAGCACCAGCAACTCCCAGTCGACCAGGCCCAACATCTGCCGCGAGTGCAGGCGGCGGCTTGTCAGCAGCACACCGGCCCCGGCCAGCGCGACCACCTCGCGTGGCCAGGGCGCAAACAAGAAGGACGCGACGATCGTCAGTGCCACGGTCAGACCTTTGATCGTTTGCCAGGAGTCCAGCGGGACTCCTTCGTCGGGCGCCTCGCTGTCGCGCGTTCCAACACGCCGCGCGATAGCCCCCGTGTCCACGAACCGGCCGCGGATCAGAGCCAGCATCAATACCCACGTCGCGACCAAAGCCACACCGACCGGCAGTGCGGCCTCAATCAAATAACCGCTGAACGACAGATGCAGAGTCTGGCCAATCAACATGTTCTGCGGGTTGCCAATCAGCGTCGCGGCCGAACCGATGTTCGCGCCGCAGGCCAGCGCCAGCAGAAACGGTCGCGGGTCCAGGCGACGGCCCCGGCAGGCGTCGATCAGAACAGGCGCCACGGCGAGGCAGACGATGTCGTTGCTGAACACGGCTGACAACGCGGCAACCACAAAAACCAGTGCGCCGATCAGCAGTGGCGGGGTCAGCGGCAGACGCGTCAACCGGCGCGCGACTGCGTCGTAGAAGCCGCTCAGCCGCATTTGCGCCGCCACGACCATGAAGGCGAACAGCAGGATCAGAGTCGGCAAGTGGATCGACCGCGCGGCTTCTTCGGGGCTCACTGCATCGAATGCGATCAGTGCGATCGCGCCCAGTAGTGCGATGCCGGTGCGGTCGATCTGCACGAACGGCAAGCCACCAAGGATCATTCCCAGGTAGACGACGATAAAGATTGCGACCGTGATTTCGATCATCTCTGCGGCAGTCAGCAGCCACCGAAGCGCCCATGCTGCCAGGCCGCAGTATCAATGACCGCAGCCCAGTGGAGTCGGCGGCGAGCGCGAGCCGCCACTCGTGGCCGAGTCCGACGCGCCACCCTGCCTTCCTGATCGTATCGCGGCGGGCGAAGATGCGGCGGCACCGGCCCTCCGCAGCGCCGAGGTCTGAAGAGCTTCGCTTTGCGGTATACAGCCAATCACGTCTACACTGGTCGCAATCGTGCGCAGCCGACCCACAGCGGTCGGTCATTAGAGAAAGAACCTGTCATTTGCGCCTCGACCAACGCCTGGCGCAACCAATCTACGACAGCATTCAGAGCAGCCCTGCTTGCCTTTGCCCAATATTTCTATATAATTGGAATCGTTGATATGGGACTAGCACGGTGCAGGCTGTCGAGATTTGTCCGGGCCCCGGCATCCGGGCGATCAAAGGAATTTTCCGTTGGACCGGTGGTGCATGGGCAACGTTGGCGCGCCTGCTACGGCGTCTAACGGCCGATGCCAACGCGACGGATTGGATGCGTCCACGGTGTTGCCGCGCCGGGCGGCCGGCCGACCAACTCTGAGGCTCACGTCGTGCGAAACGCCAAAGCGATAGTCCGCGACGATCCGCCGGGTCGGCCGACAACGGGAAGCGCGGTCGAGAACCGGGAAGCCGTCGAGACGCTGGATGCGTTGGCTCAGGAGACGCGGCTGGCGATATTTCGGCTGCTCGTTCAGCAAGGTCCCGAAGGCCTTGCGGTGGGAGAAATCGCCGAGCGCCTGCGGCTGGCCGGGCCGACGCTCTCGTTTCACTTGAAGGAGTTGGCTCACGCGCGGCTGGTGGCTGCCCGCCAAGCTGGCCGCTTCATCTACTACAGCGCCAATTACCGGACCATGAATGGCCTGATCGATTACCTGACCCGGAACTGCTGCCAGGGCGCGACCTGCGATGTCGCCTGCGCGCCGGCAGCGCAACGCAAGCGGAGGACCGCATGAAGCGATTTCACGTGCACGTGGCTGTCCAGGACCTGGCGGCCAGCGTACGGTTCTATTCGTCCATATTCGGAGCCGAGCCCTCGGTTGTGAAGCCCGACTACGCGAAGTGGATGCTAGATGATCCGCGCATCAACTTCGCGATCTCGCAGCGGGGCGCTGCGGCCGGCGTCAACCACCTGGGTATACAGGTCGACTCGGCCGAGGAAGTGGCCGTCCTGCGCAAGAAGGTCGCAGCAGCCGACATCCAGGCGCGCGACGAGGTCGGAGCCACATGTTGCTACGCGAAGTCCGACAAGTACTGGGTGCAGGATCCGCAGGGCGTAGCTTGGGAGACGTTCCACACGCTCGGCGGCATCCCCGTGTTCGGTGAGCACTCCACGTCCGCAGCGACCGCCTGTTGCGCACCCGAGGCGCCGGTCGCCTTTGCGTCTGGCTCCAAATCTAACGCTTGCTGCGGCTGATGCCGTTCGTCGCAGCAGTGGCCAGCGACGAGGCCGACATCCGTCGGCTACTCGACGCTTCGGGCCTGCCGACTGCTGACCTGACCACTGACCTGCTGAGCAACTTCCTGGTACAGCGCGACGGTCCGGACCTGGTTGCCGTCGGGGGTTTGGAGTTCGCCGCGGACAGCGCCCTGCTCCGATCGGTGGCGGTCGAACCGGCGCAGCGCGGCCGCGGCGTGGGCCGCCAGATAGTGCAGGCTCTGGAAGCGCTCGCCCGCCGCAGGAACAGCCGCCAGGTGTATCTGCTCACGACCTCTGCCGAGCGGTACTTCGGCAGACTGGGCTACGAGCGGGCCTCGCGCGAATCGGTACCGCCTGGGATTCGCGCCACGCAGGAATTTTCCAAGCTCTGTCCTGCTTCTTCTTCGCTCTTGGTGAAAACCATGGAACCGAAGATCCTCAATGTGCTGTTCCTGTGCACCGGGAACTCGGCCCGATCGATCCTGGCCGAATGCGTCATCAACGACTTAAGCACTAGCCGAGGCAGATTCAGGGGATACAGCGCGGGTAGTCACCCTGAGGGCACGATCCACCCGTTCACCCTGGAATTACTTCAACGCAGCCACATCTCGACCGAATGGCTGCGCAGCAAGAGTTGGGACGAGTTCGCCAAACCAGATTCACCGCCGCTCGACTTCGTGTTCACTGTCTGCGACCAGGCCGCAGGTGAGACGTGTCCATACTGGCCCGGCCAGCCGGTGACTGCCCATTGGGGTACGCCGGATCCTGCTGCCGTCGAGGGCAGCGACGAGCAAAAGCGAAGGGCGTTTGCCGATACGTTCATTGTCTTACGTCGTCGGATCGAACTGTTCGCCAGTCTGCCCTTTGCCAAGCTCGACCGCCTGGCGCTCCAAAGGAGCGTCACGGAGATCGGCAAGAAGTGACGCTCGCGCGACGGATCGCCGCCGAATTCATCGGCACGGCGATGCTGCTCGCGGTCGTGGTCGGGTCCGGCATCATGGGCGAGCGACTCGCGGGCGGCAACCTTGCGCTCGCACTACTGGGCAACTCCATCGCTACAGGCGGCGGCTTGCTCGCCCTGATCCTCGTATTCGGCGAGGTCTCGGGTGCGCATTTCAACCCAGCCGTGACACTGGCGCTGGCCTGGATGCGACGCCACGCATGGCGGGACGCGCCGGGCTATCTGACGGCGCAGTTCACCGGGGCGATTCTTGGGGTCTGGGTCGCACACACGATGTTCGGCGAGCCGATCCTTCAAGTCTCGCAAAAGTTGCGCCCCGGCGTGGCTCTGATGTTTAGCGAGGCGGTAGCGACCTTCGGTTTGCTGATGATAATCCTCGGTTGCGCCCGCCGCCGTCCGGAGACGGTACCGTACGCGGTCGCCGCGTACATCGTCGCCGCCTACTGGTTCACAGCTTCGACCTCGTTTGCTAACCCGGCCGTCACCGTCGCCCGCGCGCTGACGAACACGTTCGCCGGAATCCGGCCCCTGGACGCACCCGGCTTTATTGCCTCGCAGGTCGTCGGCGCCGCCTTGGCGGCCGTCGCTGATCGCTGGCTTAATCGTCAACCGGGCGCCTGACGCATTTCTGTGCGTCCAGTCGGCAACCGCGCGGCCTTCGCGGGACTGTCTGTTCGTTAATCTCGCATGCCGGAGCCTCGGTCATTCGCCGATGGTCATTGGCGCACACCCGGTAGACTGACCCGATCACGACTCGGTCTGACTCGGTCATGACCTATCGGCCTCCACGGAAACCTGGTTACGACAACTGCGATGGCGACTCCTGCGGCGATTGTTTGCCGAGATGTTCGTCGCACTCGTTGTTTTCGATCCGCGTTCCAGAGAATGGAGAGCCGCAATGTCGCGTCACTCGTCCGGCGTCACGCCGGTTGTTTCCCTGATCGGAGCGACGGCCCTTTGGGCGTTCGCCACCGTCATTAGCAAGAAGCTCCTCGCAACCGTTCCGCCGATCACTCTTCTCGTCGTACAACTCGTTCCCAGTGTGATGTTGTTATGGATTCTGGCTGCCGCGGCCAGAATTGCTCCGTTGCGCTGGCGAGTCTTGGTGCCAGTGGCACTGCTCGGGTGTCTGAATCCAGGCCTGTCTTACACGTTGAGCCTGCTCGGGCTAACGCGCACGACCGCGAGCGTTGCGACCTTGCTCTGGGCCGCCGAACCTGCATTGATCGTTGGCATGGCTTGGCTGATTCTCGGTGAGCGCTTGACAGCTGGACGAGTCGCCGCGACGGCCGTGGCGGCATGCGGCGTCGCCATGGTGAGTGGCGTTGCGGCCGGTGGCGGCGTTTCCACAGGCGACCTGCACAGCGACGCCTTGATTCTGGGCGGCGTACTCTGCTGCGCGCTTTACACGGTCCTCGCTCGCAAGATCACCGTGGCCATTGATCCGCTATTCACCGTAACGCTGCAACAAACCGTTGGCCTCGCCTGGGCCGTGGTGCTCTGGCCTTTGGAGTGGCATCAACAAGGAAGAACTCCCTTATCGGCGCTTACATCGACAGAGATTCTCGGCGCAGCGGTTTCCGGTGTCATGTACTACGGGGCGGCTTTTTGGTTATATCTGAAAGGACTCGCTTGCGTCCCTGCCAGTGTCGCAGGCGGATTTCTAAACCTCATCCCTGTCTTTGGCGTTGCGACGGCATTTCTGTTTCTCGGAGAAAGACTGGCCGCTGTTCAATGGGTCGGTGCCGCGACCATCATCCTTGCGGTTTTCGTGCTGCTCACGTTGGAAGCGACCCGGAAGGTGGACCGTCCAAATGTGATATGAAGGCGGGCGAACAGCCGCTATTGAGAAGCCGGTACGACAGCCGCTCCTGGCCGTTTGTGAAGCTGCCTTATGGCCGGTCTTTCATGGTGGCGATGACTGTTTGCAATAGGTTAGCGCCGGTCGCCGCCGTTGGCTACGGGCGCCCAGCACGCCGACACGGCGCGTCTGGTCAGACTTCGGTCTCCCGTGAGCCGAGCGGGCGTGGGGGGCGAACGTCCGGTCCTGAGCAGAGCTGGCTTATTGCACCGCCTCTCAGCGTTGGTTAAGCGGAGGGAGCGTCCGTCGAATCCGTCCGCGGTTGTGCAAAACAGCTCGCGGTCATTCGCAGGCGAAGTCAAGGGCTCACCGCGGAGACGCCGCGGCGTGTGGTGGGTCGGAGTCCCAAGCAGAAGCCGTGGACGGTCGCCGGCCGACGGACTGACGCACTCGGTTCTCAGCAGCCGCTTTACGTGGCAACAGATTGCCGCGCCTCATTTTTCAGGCCGATCTC
>Ga0137399_10000071_pt1 | contig 34146 bp, 29 predicted proteins | sample czorhiz316metaG_FD_104810 | JGI IMG/M metagenome (GOLD analysis project Ga0137399, IMG submission 104810) | Vadose zone soil microbial communities from Angelo Coast Range Reserve, California, USA - czorhiz3.16 metaG | ecosystem: Environmental > Terrestrial > Soil > Vadose zone | place: USA...
AGCCCGACGTCGGACCGGCGCTGTCCGAACAGCGACTTACCGCGAGGGCGAGTGCGACGCCGAGCAGCACGACGCGCCGGGTCATGGCCGCCGTCCCGGCGCCCGGGCGGGTGCGCCCGGCGCGGCGCTGCTCCCCGTACGTGCCAGCCAGCGGGCTACGTCACCGATGTCGAACGTGCTGTCCCGGTTGCCCTGGAGATCGAGATAGCGCCGCCGGTCGTCGCTCGCCGGCGCGGGTCCCTGGAAGCCGAGGGCGAGGACCTGCTGTAAGGTGAGCGTCGGCTCCGCGACCCGCAGCGTCAGCGTGCGGTGCGCCGTCGACGTCCCGTCCGTCACGCGTACTCTGAACGTGAACATACCGGTATCGCCGGGCGCGCCGCTGAAGGCGCCTAACGACGGCGAAAGCAGTACGTTCGGCGGCGGCGTGCCTGAATCGACCGCCCACGTGTATGCGCCTGCACCGCACGCCGCGGCCAGCGTCGCCGCGTAGGAGTAGCCCCACTGGGCGGGCAGGAGCTGCGGCGCCGTGACCACCGCGAGCGAGTCGCCGCCCAGGCGCAGGGAGAACCGCATCACGTCGTTCGGCACGACCTGCGTGATCGAATCGATCCCGACCCCCGGGCACGCCCCGCTGTTGAGCGCGGTGTTGGGCGTCGTGAAGAGCGCCAGCGTGGGGTTCTGCGTGACCCCGGGGAACGGATCGCCCACGTCACCCCGGTCCGCGCACCCCGCCGCCGGCGGCGTGCAGGTGGTGACCTTCGGGTTCGCATCCAGGTTGCCGCGGGCATCGGCCTGGAGCAGCTCGAGTCCGTGGATCGGGCCGACGTTCACGGCATTGCCGACGTAGAACCCGTGCTCCGCGATCTGCTGCGAGTCCACGTGCCACGCGAGCAGCCCGCCCGCGCACCCCTGCGGCAGCGGCGCTTGATACCACACCTGGCAGGCGTTGCGAATCAGCGCGCTGTCGGCATCGACCGCCTGGCGATTCTCGAGCAGGAAGTACTCGCCGCGCGGGTTCGCGCCCGTGGGACGCACCAGGAACGCCGTGTCGGAGGTCGGCGCTGCGCCGAACGCATAGGTCCCCGACGTCGTGAGCGGCGCGAGCGTCACCCAACCGAGCTGGCTCAACGACCAGGCGTCCATGCGCGCCGGGCTCGAGGGCGAGGAGAAGCTCCCGGCGCCCATCAGACTCCAGCGGCCCACACCCTCGGTTTGGTCGCTCAAGTCGTACAGGTCGGGGAGCCCGAAACCATGGCCGGTCTCGTGGGCTATGGTGCCGATCGGCATGATGTCGGTGCCGGTGCACGAATCCGAGCCGCCGAGCCCGCTCTGGAGCACGTAGTCCTGCACCTTGAGAAATTGACCCGGATGCCCCGGCAGCGAATCGTGGGTCTGATATGCGGGAAACAGGGCGCCACGGTGGGCCCACAGATGGTTCTGCGGGCCGCTTCTCGGCCCGCACTCTCCGCCCAGCGTGGGTTGCATGAAGAGCACCAGGCTGACCACACCGCTACCCGGGTCGTAGCTGAACTGTCCGAAATCCAGCTGCGCGTCGACGAGGGCGAGCGCTTCACGCAGCCCCGCCTGCATAGCGGCGTACGCCCCGCTCCAGAGGCCGTTGCAGTTGGTTGAGCCGAACGGATTCTGCTGCTGGCACGCCGAGCTGGTGCCGCCGTTGTAGCTCGCCTCCGGCATGCTGAGCGTGACCCAGCCGTGTGTCGCGCCCTGCACGTCGAGCAGCCCGTTGGACAGCTGGCTGTAGAAGCTATGGTAGGTGTAGGGACGGCCGAACGGCGGCGTGGTGCCGAACAACACGGCATCGTAGGCGCTCGATGTAAACGGCGGGGCAGTCGTGCCGGCGTAGGTGAACAGCACCGCCGGCACGCGGAGCGTGCCGGACACCGCGGCGGCACTCGGGGTCGGCACCCCCGCGGCGAGCGGCGCGTTCAGCGCCCCGTACTGCCGCTGCGCGAGCAGGCGGGCTCGCGTGGCCCGCACGGCGCGGGCCTGTTTGCGCCACACCCCGTCGGGACCGAAATCGCGGCCCGGCGCCTCGCGGCGGGGCCGCTGCGGCTCCTGCGCAAGCGCCGCCAACGGCGCGCACCAGACAAACCAGAGCGTAAGCAACGCCGCGCGACGTGGCGTCACGCGGCGTATTTCCAGACGATGCGACGGGCGGTCGGTACCGGCACGAAGTACCCTACCCCACAACGGCCGTGGCGGCGGTGCGCTCTCTCACACCACGCCGTGCCAGCAGCAGGCCCAGCCCCATGAACCCGATCACGCCACCCGCGACCTTCGCCTCGTAGAGCCAGGGGTGCGGCTCGTCCGCGGGCGGCACGAAGCCGAGCACGATCGAGAACGCCACCGCGGCGAGGCCCGCGAGGCCAACTAGCAGCGTGCCGGCGGTGCGGGTTCGCCGCAGCCGCAGGTACGCCCCGAAGAGGTAGAGATAGGGAATGAAGAAGAGGATGAGCGTGGTCTGGGTCAGGGCCAGGTAGGCGTTCCGTACGGTGGCGCCGACTAGGCTCGCGACCACGAACACAGTGGCCAGCCCGCCTTGCACCAGCAGCCCCACGTGTGGTGTGTGCCAGCGCGGGTGGATGCGACCGAAGGCAGCCGGCAGCGCGCCGTCCAAGCCGGCCACGAACGGCAGGCGGGCCGATCCCGCAAGCCAGGCGCCCACGCCGCCCAGGTTCCCGAGCGCCAGCAGGATCGCGACCACGGCGGCGACGGGTGCGAGCCACGGCGCCCCGATCCGCTGCGTCAACGCCGCCGTCGCCTGCGGCATCCCGTTCGTGATACTCACGGTCTCTGCCGGCAGGGCCACCAGCATCGCCGCCGTACCGAGGATATACATGGCGACGACGGCGAAGCCCGAGATGACGATGCCGCGCCGCAGCGTCGCGGCGGCATCGTGGATCTCGTCCCCCAGCGTCGGCGCGAGCTCGAGTCCGGCGAACGCGAACGTCATGGTGGCGAACAGGTTGATCGACGGGAGATCGAGCTTCGCGGGGACGAGCCCGCGGAGCGCGACCGGCGTCGCGCTGCCGTGCGTCGCGAGCGACCACGCGGCGAGCACCACGAAGATGAGCGCCGGCAGCCAGGTGCCGTACCCGCCCAGGTTCTGGAGCCGCTTCCCGACACGGAGGCCGACCACGTTCATGCCGACCGCAAGCCACAGCCCCGCCAGAGACAGCGCGCCGATGAACAGATTGTCGTCGCCCAAGCGGACGAATCGTGGTCCGCCCGCGTACGCGGCGATCGCCGCCGTAGCCACGAGCAGTGAAGGAAAGTAGAACAGGTTGTTGACCCAGTAGCCCCAGCCCGCGACGAAGCCGTGCAGCGGCCCGAACGCCCGGCGCACCCAACGGTAGATGCCGCCCGCGCCGGGATCGATGTCGGCGAGCTCCCGCACCGCCACCGCCGACGGCAGGAAGAAGACGACCATCGCGACGAGCCACAGCAACAGGCTCGCGAGGCCGAACTGGCTCGCTGCGGTGGTCAGCCAGCGCAGCCCGACGATCGCCGTGATGTTGAACAGCACGACGTCGGAGAGCCGCATGACGCGGGGCAGCTGGCTAGGGGGCTGTGGCATGCACGCTGGCGGTGAGCCACCCGATGCCGCTGCCCAGCACCGCACCGCCCGCCACGTCGGTCGGGAAATGCTTGCCGCCGGTCACGCGCAGGGCGGCGACCGCCGCCGCCCCCGCGTACAGCAGGATCGTGTTCCGGGTGCGGTGCGGCAACTGCTCCCGTCGGGCCATGACGAGATACGCCGTCGCCGCGGCGAACGCGAGCGAGGCGTGCCCTGAGGGGAACGACTTCCGGTTGTCGAGCTGCGACGCCGCCGCCGCGGCATCCGCCGTGTAGAGCACCGGGCGACTGCGGTGCACAATGACCTTGAGCCACTCGGTGGTGGCCTGCGTCCAGGCAAGCGAGTTGAGGAACACCGCTGCGTTGCCGCGCGTTTGAGCGGGATCGAGTCCGTGAAGCGAGGCGAACGCCGCCGCGCCGACCACGCCTCCAAGGACAACGGTGCTGGCGGTCGCGGCGCCGGCGGAAGCGTTGTGCAGCGCGGTGCGATCGATGCTTGGCACCGCGGCCGGGTCGCACGGGGCGCACGGCGGCGGACCGTGCGGCAGGTTCAGCGCTACGGGAATGAGTGTAAGCGCGCCCGCGGCGCCAACCGAAGCAGCGTCCCGCCACGTCACGCGATACGGCGCCTGACCCGCAGCCGGCCGGGCGGCGAACAGCCAGACGAGGACGACCGCCGACCGGGACATGCGGATGCTCGCTCGAAACGGGAGGCTTGCAAGTTACGTAGTCCCGGCGACCGGTGCTAACTTACGTCCGCGTGGGACCTTGCGGTTTTGTGGCACCGCCACTACTGTCTAGGCTGCTGTTTTCCACCCAACCAGTCTGGGGGCCCCGTGAGTACCGAGACCCTGCAGCACGTCGCGCTCTTCGATAAGTGCAAGAACTTCACGCGGGCCGACGAGGTTCGAGCGGCCGGGCTGTACGCGTGGTTCAAGCCGATTTCCCAGTCGGAAGACACGGTCGTGGTGATCGAAGGCAAGCCGCGCATCATGATGGGGTCCAATAACTACCTCGGCCTCACGCATCACCCCGAGGTGCTCGCCGCGGCGAAAGATGCCCTCGACGAATTCGGATCCGGATGCACGGGGAGTCGGTTCCTCAACGGGACACTGGAGCTGCACTGCCGTCTCGAGGCCGAGCTGGCCGAGTTCTTCGGGAAAGAAGCCTGTCTCGTCTTTTCCACCGGCTATCAGGCGAACCTCGGCCTGATCTCCGGCCTCGTGGGTCGGGGCGACGTCGTGTTCCTCGACAAGCTCGATCACGCGTCCATCGTGGACGGCGCGAAGCTGTCCCACGGCGAAACCGTGCGCTTCAACCATGGGGACTTGGCAGGCCTCGAGCGCAAGCTCCAGAAAGTGCCGGTCGGGACGGGCGTCATGATCATCGTCGACGGGGTGTTCTCGATGGAGGGGGACATCGCCGACGTGCCGAACCTGCTCAAGGTCGCCCAGAAATACGGCGCGGCGCTCGCGATCGACGATGCGCACGCCGTGGGGGTGCTCGGCCCCAACGGGGATGGCACCGCGGCGCATTTCGGTGTGGCCGACGACGTGGACCTCATCGTGGGCACGTTCTCGAAGTCGCTCGCCTCGATCGGCGGCTTCGTCGCGGCTTCCGAAGACGTCATCGATTATCTGCGGCACAACTCGCGGCCCCTGATGTTCACGGCGGCGCTCCCGCCGGCGAACACCGCCGGAGTGCTCGCCGCGCTGCACGTGCTGCGGCGCGAGCCCGAGCGCCGGGAGCAGTTGTGGGCCAACACGCGTCGCCTGCAGGAGGGGCTGCGGTCGCTCGGCTTCGAAATCGGGCCTACCGAGACCCCGATCGTTCCCTTCCTCATCGGGGACTTCGAGAAGACCCTGACGTTCTGGCGCAAGCTGTTCGACGCCGGCGTCTTCACGAACCCCGTGGTGCCACCCGCCGTGCCGCCGTCGCAGAGTCGGCTGCGGACCAGCGTGATGGCGAGCCACACCGCCGAGCAGCTGGACTTCGCGTTGCAGACCTTCGGCCGGCTCGGAAAAGAGCTGGGGGTCATCTGAGCGCAGTGGAGATCGCGCCCGTCACCGACGGGCGCGGTCTCGAGCGCTTCATCGCCTTTCCGTACGAGCATTACCGGGGCGACCCGCTCTGGGTCCCGCAGTTGCGCATGGACGTGCGGACCCTGCTCTCCCCCGCCAAGAACCCGTTCTTCCAGCACGCCCAAGCCCAGTGCTTCATCGCCCACGCCAACGGCCGGACGGTGGGGCGGATCGCCGCCATCCAGAACGACGCCCACACCCGGGAGCACGGAGACCGGGTCGGGTTTTATGGCTTCTTCGAAAGCGTCGACGACCACACCGTCGCGACCGCCCTGTTTGACGCGGCGGCGGCCTGGCTCCGGCCCCGGGGGTTCACGGTCCTCCGCGGCCCGATGAGCCCATCCATCAACGACGAATGCGGCCTGCTGGTGCAGGGGTTCGACACCCCGCCCACCCTGATGATGTCGCACAACCCCGCGTACTACGTCGACCTGCATCAGCGCTACGGCTTCGCCAAGGCCAAAGACCTGCTGGTATACGAAAGCACGACCACCCGGCTCCCCGAGCGAATCGTGCGGGCCGCCAACGTGATCGCACAACGCAAAGGCATCACGCTGCGGGCCCTCGACATGAAGCGGTTCATGGCCGAGGTCGAGCTCGTCAAGGCGCTCTACAACGACGCGTGGGAGAAGAACTGGGGGTTCGTGCCGCTCACCGAGGCGGAGATCGACCATCTCGCCAAGCAGCTCAAGCCGATCGTCGTCCCCGACCTCGTGTGCTTCGCCGAGCGCGCGGGCAACGTCATCGGCTTTGCCGTGGCGCTCCCCGACTTGAACGTCGCGCTGAAGCACAACCCGTCGGGCCGCGCGTTCCCCGGCATCCTCAAGGTCCTGTGGTACGCGCGCAAGATCAATCGCCTCCGCATTCTGCTGCTCGGCGTGCTGCGAGACTATCGTTCGAGCGGCGTCGACGCCCTGATGTACCATTGGATCTGGACCAAGGGCATCGGCCACGGGTTCACCTGGGGCGAGGGGGGCTGGATCCTCGAGGACAACGCGGCGATGAACAACGCCGCCGTGCAGCTCGGCTTTCGGCCCTACCGCACCTACCGGATCTACGACAAGCCCCTGTGAAGGCATTCGTCACCGGCGGGACGGGGTTCGTCGGCACGCATCTCGTGCGGACGCTGCTCGAGCGTGGCGTGGAGGTTCGCTGCCTCGTGCGCAACCCCGCCAAGGCCCTGGCCCTCGGCTGGCGGGATGTCCGCCTCGTCCGGGGCGATCTGGACGACGCCCGTGCGCTGGCGGAGGGGTGCGCCGGAGCGGAAGTGGTGTTTCACGTCGCCGGGCGCATCAGCGCCCGCGATCTGCGGGAATTCATGCGGGCGAACCGCGACGGCACCGCCAACGTGCTCGAGGCTGCCTCACTCCAGCCGCCCCAACGCTTCGTGCTCGTCTCGTCGCTCGCCGCCGGCGGGCCCACCACGCCCGGACATCCGATCGACGAGGCACGCCGCCCCGGGCCGGTCACGCCCTACGGCCAGAGCAAGCTCGCGGCGGAGATCCTGGTCCGGGCGGCGCCGTTCCCGTGGACCATCATCCGTCCGCCCGCCGTGTACGGCGAATGGGATCGAGAGATCCTCAAAGTGTTCAAGCTGGCGCGCCGGGGGCTCGCCCCCGTGTTCGGTGACGGTTCCCAGGAGCTGTCGGTCATCTACGCAGGGGACCTGGCGACCGCCCTGGTGACCGCCGCAACCTCCCCCGCAGCAGTGCGTAAGGTATACTACGCGGCGCATCCTGCGGTCACGACGAGCGGCGAGCTGGTCCGGGCCGTGGGACGCGCGGTGGGACGCGAGCCGCGCATCGTACCGCTGCCCGCGCCTGTGGCCCGCGTGATCCTCTGGGCCATCGGATCGCTGGCTCACGTCGCGGGCCGCGCCACCGTTCTGTCGGCCGACAAGGCGGCCGAGTTTCTGGCCCCCGCCTGGACCTGCCGACCGGATGCGCTGATGCGGGACACGGGATGGCACGCCGCCACGGATCTGAACGCCGGGTTGCAGCGTACGGCGGACTGGTACCGCCGGGAGGGGTGGCTTTGAACGCACCGTGGTACGACGGCACGACGTGGCGTCGCAGCGTCACGCAACGGTTCACGGCCCTCGATCTCGTCACGCTGCTGTACGTGGCCGTCGCGACCGTGGCGGTCCTGGCGTTCACCGCCGACGACCGCACGGGATGGGACTGGCTGCTGCTCGCGCATGCGCTGCTGGTCGCGCTCGTCCTGCTCGCCGCCCGGGCGCGCGAGGCGGGGCGCGTCGGCCGGTTCCTGGGCGACTGGTACCCGATGCTGCTGCTGGGCGGCCTGTACGCGGAAGTGGGCGTACTCAACGTCGACGTCGGCTACCAGCACGACCTCACGATTCAGCGCCTCGAGTTGTGGGTGTTCGGCTCGCAGCTGTCGTACCGCTGGATCCGCGAGTGGCCCAATCCGGTGTTCTCGTGGATCATGCACATCTGCTACATCGCCTACTACGCGATCTTATGCGCCTCGCCCCTCGGCTTGTGGCTCAGGGGGCAGCGCGACGCCGCGCGGCGCACGATCTTCGCCGTGATGATCACGTTCTATCTCTGCTACGTCGTGTTCCTCTTCTTTCCGGTCGCCGGGCCGCGCTACGCCTTCGACCTCGCGCACAACGCCGCCACGGAGATCTGGCCGGCGCGTGCCACCCAGTGGCTGCTCGACCGCGGGGACTCCTGGGGCGCGGCCTTCCCGTCGTCGCACGTCGCCGCCGCCGTCGTCGCCACGATCTGCGCGCTGCGCTACTGGCGCCCCCTCGGGCTGGCGCTCGTGCCGCTGACCCTCGGCCTGGTCCTCTCGGTAGTGTATGGGCAGTTCCACTACGCGGTGGACGCAGTGTCGGGTCTGTTCGTGGCCGGCGCCGTGCTCGCGTCCCAGTACGTCTACGGCGCGGAGCCGGAGAAGGTCGGCGCGCGACTCCCGGCGGGGAGCCTGGAGCAGGCCTGAGGCGCGGCGGCTGGCCCGTCGGGGCAGGCAGGCTCCCGAAGCGACTGCGTATTCTTGTCGTGGAAGGAGCCCGCCCGCCCCGACGGGTCAGCCGCTGAGCTTGGCCGCCCGCGAAGCCACGGTGTCCAGGTCTCCTCCCAGCCCATCCATACGGCGTTGGAACTGGAGGTCGATCAGCAACAAGCCCACGACATACGCGGCCAGATTCACCACGAACACAATCGTGAAGATCAGCGGGTACGGCAGCCAGATTCCGAAGTAGAGCGCGAACCGCTTGACCCCCGGGTCGAGCCCCGAGCGATCCGCAATGCTCGTCATGAGCAGAATTGCGATCAGTGCGAGCAGGACGAGCTTGAGCGGAACGATCCCGGTCGCGGCGAACCCCGCGAAGATGACCGCTTCGGACGCCCGGTCGAGCCGCGTGTCGAGCCGCCGCCCCGCGTCGGAGGCAAGCCCGAACTCACGCGCGATTCCGCCGTCGATCCCGTCCAGCACCTGCCCCAACGCCATCAGGCCGAGGCCCCAGCCCAGGCGGCCGGCCGCGACGCTCGCGCCCGCGGCGACGCTCGCCCAGAATGCCGCCCAGGTCACTTGCGTGGGCGACAGACCGAGTGTCCGGTGAGCGAACCGCAGCAGCGGGCGGATCGCCCGGTCTAATGCCTTGCCCAATACAGGAGCAAATTCGTACATAACAAGAGGGCGAAGAGCACCCCTTCTTTGACCTTGTCGGGAATCCGTGTGAGCCACCCCCGAGTTACCCAGCGGGAGTACGGGTACAGCGGCATCTTCTCGAATCGGACGCTGTAGTCCATGGCCACGTGGATCGCGAAGAACACCAGGGGGACGACGGTTCCCAGAAACCAGCACAGCGGCGTGATCCAGAACAGCGCCACGGGCTCCTGCAACGAGGAGCGCCAGTAGTAGCCGCGCTTGTCCACCAGCCCCACCGCCCGCAGGTAGAACGGCGCTTTCACGGCGTGGTCGACGTCCACGCCGATCCCGAAGGCATATGCGAGGGCGGCGTCGCGCCCGTGCAGCTCCAGCGCCTGTACGCCGAGCGTAGTGGCGAGGATGTGCGTGAACACGGTCACGGCGCCGTGGCGCCCTCCCGGGCCGGCTGTCGTCCCGCCAGCCACACCAGCCCGAGCCCGACGCCGATCCACGCCATGTCCCGCAGCCGGCTCACGATGGCGGTGTAGACGCCCAGTGCGGGATCGAGGCCCAGGAGCTGGAAGAAAACGTACAGCGAGCCTTCCTTCGTGCCGACTTCGAAGGGCACGAAGAATATCGCGTTCTGAATCAGCGAGGTGAGCCCGCCAATGGCGTACGCCTGAAGGTAGGTGATGTGCAGGCCCACGCCGAGACCGATCAGTACATACTCGAGCATGAAGATCGATCGACTGAGATACTCGAGCAGGAGTGCCTGGAAGAAGCGACCCGGTCGCCTGTGATAGAACTCCGTCATCTGCACGTCCATCTGGGCGAGCGTGGCCCGCTGGGACTCAATGCGCCGGGCCACGCCGCGGAGCAACGGGAGGCGGTGGATCAGGTCGAGCGCGCGCTCCAGCACGCCGCGCCGGTGTCCCGTCAGCACCAGCCAACACAGCAGCGCCAGCACCACAAAGGCCACGGCCAGACCGGCGAGCAGCGCCGGGTGCGGGGGCAGGAGGAGAGCCCCGAGCACGATCGCCGTCAGGAAGCTCAGCAGCATGCCGAGCGTGTGCAGCATCTGATAGATCACGACCGAGCCAGCCGCGCGCCGGACGCCGAGCCAGCGCGCCGCGGCCGCGATCTTGAACGGCTCACCCCCGACGTTGACCATCGGCGTGACGAAGTTGAGCGAGAACCCGGCGACGGTGATCGCGTAGGCCCGCCAGAACGGGGGTCGGACCGGCTCGTCCGCCATGATCAGCCACCAAGCCGCCGTATTGCAGGCGTACACCACGCCGTACAGAATGAGGATCGGGGCAAAAATCCATCCCGTTTGCGCCGCGTCGGCGAGCAGCCTCGCCACGCCGATACGCGCCACCAAGTAGGCGAAGATCGCGGAGCCGCAGACGAACAGCAGCGCTTGCAGCTTACGGCTCACGCGTGGTCCGGGATGGCGACCCTGCAGCCGGTGTTGGCGGCCTGGTAGGCATGCTCGACCACGGCCGCGACGCGTCGGATGTCGTCCAAGTACGGCGCGGCGGCGCGGACCGGATCGGCCCGGTCGAGCGCAGCGATGAACGACTCGAACAGACAGGCGAACCAGCGGTGATACGCCGCCTTGTCGAGCTCGGCCGAGAAATCGTGTCGCTCGAGCGCGCCCTCGCGCTCGAGCCGCAGCTCGCCGCCGACCCACTCGATGGCGCCGTGCTCGCCGACGAACCGGATGCGGTTCTCGCGCTGGCGCGCGGCCCACGTGAAGAACATCGTCACCAGCCGCTCGGGATACTCGAAGTGCAGCCACGCCGTGTCCTCGACCTCGTAGGCGCGGTGCCGCAGCCGTCCGGTCCAGGCGCTCACGGCAGCGGGCGGTCCCGCGACGTCGAGCAGCTGGTAGATGAGATGGGTTCCATGGTCGAGCAGGACCCCGCCCCGCCCCGCCGCGCTCGTCCCGCGCCACGGCGTCCCGGCGGCCGCGCGCCCCGGGTCGGCCGCCTGGCGATGCACCGCCAGCTCGGCCAAGTGCCACCGCCCGATCGCACCCTCGCGCAGCCATTCCTTCACCTTGACCCACCCGGGGTTGAACCGGTACTGGTGGCACGGCATCACGATCCGGCCGTGAGCGCGCGCCGCGGCGGCGATGCGGTCCGCCTCGGCCCGCGTGAGCGCGACCGGCTTCTCACAGACGACGTGGTAGCCCCGCTCGAGGCCCCAGAGCGTGAGGTCGAGGTGGGAGTCCGTCGGCGTGCAGATGTCGATGAAGTCGAGGGGACCGACCCCGGCGAGCTGCTCGCGGTCCGAGAGCAGCGGGATGCCGTCCACCGGCGGCACGTCAGCCGCGCTGTCCACGATGGCTATGATGTCGATGCGCGCGCGCACCCCGGCCACCGTCCGCAGCGCGGGGAGATGCGACTGCCGCGCCGTGCCGCCCGCCCCGATGACGGCACCACGGTACCGCTGGGCGTCAGGTGAAGCGGGCGTAGGCATTACGCTCGTGCTCGAGCACATCGGTGAGCGCGGTGGCGTTCCACTCGTGCATCAGCAGCAGCACCACGAGGAGCAGGCTCATCGGCACCGCCTCGGCCCACAGGAAGGCCGAGATATGGCCCGCGACCGCCGCCGCGCCCAGCAGCAGGAATCGGATGTTCTGCCCCAGCCAACTGCACAGGGGCAGCAGCACCTCTTGGCGCTCGCGGTACTCCTCCCGGAACGACCGTGGGACGCTCCCGTCTCCCCCTCCTCCTCCACCCGCCCGCAGCAGCCGCATCAGCTTGACCGAGCGCGGAAACAGCTGCGACTGCCGCACGACGTAGTCCCGGTACACCCGCGCACCGAAGCGCTCCAACACCGTGCCTTGGGATCTGGCCTCTAGATCTTCGGGGAGATCGAGCTCGCCCGCCTTACCCACGCCCAGGTACAGGAACGCGTTACGGACGAAATCCACCGCGGCGCTCTGGTACGTGTGGGCGAGTCCGGCGAGCGCGACCAGCAAGACTGCCGACCACCACACGCCGCCGTGAACCAGGCGGTACATCAGGTGAAGGTACAGATTGACGAATCGCAAATTGTCGTTGATGCCGTCGAGCGCACGCCCGAACCGGGTCGAGGTGCCCCGCAGCCGGGCCAGCTGGCCGTCCGCCGAGTCGAATACGTCCGACACGATGAACAACACGAACCCGATGACGTCGATCCAGCGGTCCTGGTACACGAACAGATGTCCCGCGACCAGGCCGATGAGCAGCGACCACAGCGTGACCTGATCGGGCGAGATGCCGGTCGGGTAGAGCGCCCGCGCGATCCGGATCCCGATGGGCCGGAAGAAGCGCAAGTCGAGCCATTCCTCGACCGCCTGACCCTTATCCGACAGATCGTTCCGCGGCTTCACCAAGCACGTCCTTCATGGTGGCGAGGGCGCCCATCGCCTGGTCCTCCTCGATGACCAGCGGCGGGTTGATTCGCACTTCGGGATTGTAGATCATCGCGAGCACACCGCGCGACAGCAGGGTGTCGAAGATCCAGCGCGTCGTCTTCTTGTCGAGCAGCTTTCGGGTCCCCGGCACCACGAGGTCCATGCCGATCATCAAGCCGCGGCCGCGCACGTCCGAGACGATGGGCAGCTCCGCCTCCCACCGCCGCAGCTCGGCCAGCATCTTCGCGCCCAGTCGTCGGGAGTGCTCCACCAGGCCGTCCTCGATGACCGTCTCGACCGTAATGCGGGCGGCCGCGGCGGCGAGCGGATTGCCGCCGTAGCTCGACGAGCTCCCGCTCGGATTCGCGAACGGCTTGGCGAATGCAACCTCCTCGCGCGCGATGATGCCGCTCATGGGGAAGCCGCCGCCGAACCCCTTGCCGATCGTGATCACGTCGGGAATCACGTCCTCGTGCTCGATGGCGAACATCTTCCCGGTGCGCCCGAACCCAGTGATCATCTCGTCGCAGATCAGGAGCGCACCGAGCTCGTCCGCGAGGCGACGCAATGCACGGAGGTAGCCCGGCGGTGGCACGACGTTGCCCGCGGTCCCCTGGATCGGCTCGACGATGATCGCCGCCACGTCCTTGGTGGTCTCGAGCTCCACCTTCTGCTTGAGGAACTCCACGCAGTGCCATTCGCACGACGGAAATGTCTTGTCGAACGCACAGCGGGCGCACGACGCGTAGGGCGAGAGATAGGCGCCCGGCATGAGCGGCCCGAGCCCGTGCTTGAAGCTCGCGCCGAGCACCGGGAGCACCCCGCCGGTCTTGCCGTGGAAGCCGCCCCAGAACCCCAGGACCTCGGTGTGCCCGGTGCGCGACTTCGCCAGGCGAAGCGCCGCCTCGACCGCTTCCGCACCGCTCGAATAGAACTGGGACCGGTTCAAGTCGCCGGGCGCGACCTCCGCGAGCAGCTTGACCAGCGCCGCGCGGTGCTCGGTCGTGAAGCTGCCGACGTGAATCCGGGCGATCTGGCGCTGCAGCGCCGCCACGTAGCGGGGATGGGCGTACCCGAGACTCGCGACGCCGACCCCCGCGAGCAGGTCGATGTAACTGTTGCCGTCCACGTCGTACAGCACGGCGCCTTCGCCGCGATCGATCGAGAGCTGGCTGAACAGCGCCACGCTCTGGGTCCCGGGAGCGAGGTACAGCGCCTCGAGGTCGAACAAGGCCTTCGACTTGGGACCGGGGACCTGAATCTTGCGGAGTGTATGAGTCACGCGTGTTTCCGGTGTGCAAACCGATGAGTGATGTAGTCGGCGATGGCCCGCGCCGCCTCGTCACGGAACGGCGCGAAGCTCGGCCAGTCGTTGATGTCGATGAGCACGGGCCGATCGGGCTCGGGGAACGCGACATCGCCCCCGAACACCTCGAGCCCCAGGATCGCCGCCGCTTCAAACGCCAGCGCCTTCAACCGGTTCTCGTCGATCTTGGGCCGCTCCCCCGCGAACCCGGCATCCGAGCCGTACCAGCGGAAGAAGCGCCCGTCGGTCACCCCGTAGAACTTCACGATCGGACCGGGCACGTGCTCCTGCAGCGCGACCCAGGGGATGCCGCGCGCCGTGAACGCCCGCAACGCGTCCGCGATGCACTCGCGCGAGGTCGCCACGACGTCCTCCGCGCGCTCGGCGTGCACGTCGCCCCGCTTGATCCACACCTTGTGCTGGTCCGGACAAAACGCGTCGAGCTGCTCGAGCGACAGCGGCGCGGAACTGGGGAGGATCAACGTCCGGGGGAACGACAGCGTGCTCTCCCCCAGCCGCCTCACCAAACGGTAGCGGTGGCAGTTGAGCGCGCTCGACGGCCGGTTCACGACCACGGCCCCGTCGCTCTCCAACGGCATCAGCTGCTCGGCGGCGAGCGACCCCTGGCACATGTTCAGGTACAACGCCGCAACCGGCAGCTGCCCCTGCTCGACCTCTCGTTCGCTGGTCTTGACCGCGCCCCACCCGCTCCTCACGAGTTCGGAAACCGTGGCGTCCAGGATGGCGGTGTCATTCACGCGATGCTGCATCGGCGAATACGACGGGCTGCGATAGATCGCGACCAGTTGCGCCAAGGCGGTCTCGCTCCCCCGGGGTCCGGACTCAGGCCTCGCGCGCGGCCAGCCACGCGTTGGCAGTTTGCAGATCTGATGGACGATCGATATCGATGATGCGCGGGACCTCGACCACCCCCACCCGCCCGCCGTCCGCTACCACACCAGCGAGGAACCGGCGCATCTTGTGCACGCCGCGGTCGACGGCATCGGCGGCCGCAGCGCGGGCCCCGGCGCTCAGGCCGTAGACCCCACCCGTGACACGGCGCGGGTGCAGCGGCTCGTCGCGCACGGCCCCGACGAAACCGCCCTCCCCCGTGCTCACATACACAGGAGACTCGTCGTCCACGTACGGCGTCACAGCAAGCACCATGTCCGCCCCCTCGGCCAGCTGGCGCTCCATCCCGCCGTAGACCGCTTGCCAATCCTGCGGTCGCATCACCGTGTCGACCATGCTGCAGAAGACCGGGCCGGACGCCACGGCACGGAGCCCCTCGACCAGCGTGTGGAGCGAAGAGGGGGTGCGGCACTCGATCACCTTAAGGGGTCGCCCAAACCGCGTTCCGTCAAGCACGCGCCGCACGATCGGAAAGTCCGCACGAACTGCACACGTGAGACTGGTGCACCCGAGGCCCTCGAGGGTCTCGAGCAAGCGCACGATCTGCGGCCTGCCGGCCACTTCCACCAGGGGCTTGGGGAGCGATCCTTCCCCCGCAGTCGCGAGCCGCGAGCCCTCCCCGCCGGCGAGGATCAAACCGTGCATGCTAGTCGACGATCCTTTCGATATCGGGGAGGCGCGCGATGCGCGCCGTGGGATCGGGCCCCGGCGGCTGCTCCCGATCCGGCGGCGCGAGCCAGCACGTGCGTAGCCCGAGTCCGGCGGCCCCGCCGATGTCCGCCTCGAAGTTGTCGCCCACCATCCAGGCGCGCTCCGGCGGCGCCCCGCCCAGCGCGCCCAGCGTCTCGCGGAAGATCCGGGGATCGGGTTTCGCCGCGCCCACCACAGCCGAGTCGCTGACCACGGTGAACAGCCGCGCCAATCCCAACTCGTCCAGACAGGGCGCCAGATTCCCCGTGAAATTCGAGACGATGCCAAGCCGGTAGCGGCGTGCGAGCCGCTCGAGCACGGCCTGATTGCGCGTCACGATGGCGCGTGCCTGGTCATGAAACTGCTCCGCCATCCGCCCCGCATCGACGGCCGCGCCGTCGGGCACGAGCTCGAGCAGCAACCCGGTCTGCGTCTCGATCATCCGCCGGTAGCCGAACCGGCGGATGTCGGTCGTCCGGGCCAGCGTCTCGTCCGCTCGTTGGTAGAGCGGCTCGAACGCCGCGTACCCGAGCCTGCCCCCGGCCGCCCGGTACGCCGCGTGGAATCGCGGGCTCCAGTGCACGCCATCGGCATCGAGCGTCCCGCCGAAGTCGAAGAGCACGACCTCGGTGGTGCTAGTGATGCCCGTGGGCCGCGCCGTGATCGTGCGCCGGCAGCTTCATCGGCATGGTCTCCGCCATCCGCATTTCGTGGCCGCCGCTCTGCCGCATGTAGTGGCGGTAATCCTGCTGATACAGCGAGTCCGCGCGGTCGGCGGGCGGCCACTCGACGCCACGGTCGGGCACGAACAGCCCGCCCACGACGCCCATCCCGCCGTCCGGGACGGCCTGGCCGGTGGGATTGTCGTAGTAGACGGTCACGCGGTAGCGGTGGTCCGGCACGATGTGGGCGCCGAGTCGGGTCCAACCGTAGAGACGACTGATGGGAACGGACCGAATGTGCCCCGCCGCGTCGGCGACCGGCGCGGCCCGGTAGATCACCCGTGTCGTCGTCACGTCGACGAACTCGATCAGCCGCCCGTAGTCGTGCATGTGGCCGCCTAACCCGACGATTTTCCCCGGCACCGCCGGGCTCCCCTCGTAGGAGCGCTCCGAGCGCCCCGGCGGGAGCGTGAATGACTTGTCGCCCACCGGGAAGGCGACGTCCATCTGCCAGGGCGATGCCCGGAAGAAGGGCCATGGCCGGCCCGCCGGCGTGAAATCCATCACGAGCCGAACTCGAGCCACGTGGTAGGTGACGGGGGTGAGGTTCTCCACCATCGCACTCGCCACGACGTGCTCGCCGCGCCGGAGCGGCAATCCGAACAGGAGCCCCGGCAGCCGTACGGCGCCGGTCTCATGCCCCGCCGCGAGCAACCGGCGCGAGATCGGAAGAAACAGCTCGCGGTGATCGGGGTCGATCAGATTGAAATGATGGACGAGCTCGTCGGACAGCTCGCGACCGGCGCTGTCCACCACCGTGACGCGAAACCCGTGGACGTAGCCGTCGCTCGGAATCTCGAGAGTGGCGATGGGCGGCTGCGCCAGCGCGTGGTGCGGCGTGTGGGCCGGCAGCTCGAGGGGGGCGAGGTCGATCACGAGCGCACCGCGCTCCGGATCGGTGAAGATGCGAGCCGCAGCGACGTCCGGCGGACCGGCATGGCGCCGGTCGCCCGGCGCGAGCGCGAGCAACAGGGTGACCGGCAGCAAGCGATGTCCCGTCATGGCGGGGAATTGTAATAGCCCCGCGCGACTCGGGGCAACGGACCCGCGCTCGGCCGGGCGTCCGGCCCAGGTTCAGGCCGAGGGATCCCCCCGGTAGCGTTTGGCCTGCCCAGGCGTGATCATCTCCGCCAGCAGGATGCGACGGACGATCGGCGCGGTGAAGACGTAGCCGCGCACGTCCGCCGCGAGCCAGCGCTCCCACTCGAGCAGATCGAGCGTCTGCTCCACCGCCGCTTGGTCGAGCCGGGCCGCCTTCGCGAGCTGGGCGGCGTCCACTCGCTCTCCCAGTGCGGCGGCGGCGCCGAGCAGCTGCTGCGCTGGAGTGGGGAGCTGGCGGAACCGCAGGCAGACCACGCCCACCACCATCGGGGGCAGATCGTTGGGGAGCGAGTCGACCAGCGTGCGCTTGGGAGACGGCCACGCCGGCGCGGCCGGCGCGAGCTTGTATCCCGCCGCCACGGCTTCGAGCATCGCCACGGCGAGCAGCGGAATGCCCGCCGTATCCCGCTCGACACGCCGCGCCAGCCGCTCGACGTCGGCCGGGCCATACGCCGGGAGCGCCCAGGTCGCGAGGGCCGCGAGGGCAGCGCCGTCCAGCCGACCGAGCCGGATCACCTCGCCCTGGAGGTCGCGTCCGACGCGCGCCCCCAGTGCCTCGAGTCGCCGGCCCTCCGGCGCGCCGCGCGCCAGCCCGAACGCGAGCAACACCGGCCGCCGCGCCGTGTCACGCGCCAGGGCGGGGAGCGCCGCGAGCGTGCCGGCGTCGATCCATTGGGCATCGTCGAGCGCGAGCAGCGTCGGCCGCTCCTGGGCGGCGGCAATCACCGCCGCGCGGAGCGCGTCCGCCAGGGGCACGGGTCGGGCGGAACCGACGACCCGCGCACCGACCTCCGGGTCGAGCGACCCGAGGGCGGCGAGGGCTCCGGGCGATGCCCCGGCGAGGCCGGGTGCGTCGCGCAGACCGGCCGCGAGCAGTCCCGCGACCGCGCTCCCTTCCTTCTCCTGGTCCGGCGCGACCGCTCGAGCCGCGGCCACGGTCGCGTCGTCGAGGCGGGCGCGCGCCACCAGCTCTTCGATGAGCCGGGTCTTGCCCTCACCGGGCTCGCCCTCGATGAGCACGACCTGCCCGCGGCCGCCCTTGGCGCGCTCCCAGGCCGCCGTCAGCGCGGCCAGCTCGGCGGCCCGCCCGCACAACGGCGGGCGCGGGCGGGCGGCGGTCGCCACGGGCGCCGCCGCCACGCGGCGCCCCACTCGCGCCTCGCGGATCCGCTCGATCAGGCGCGCGGTCTCGGGGCCGGGCGCAGTAGCGACCTGGTCGGTCAGAACGCCCGCCAGGTCGTCGGCCACGCGCAGCGCGGCCGCCCGGTCGCCCGCGAGCGCGAGGGCGCGCATCGCCGCCCGGGCCGCCGGCTCGGACGCGGGATCGACGCCGCGGGCCCGCAACGCGGCCGTCGCTGCCGCCGCGAGGTCGCCCCGCGCCGCCAACCCGTCGGCGTGTCGTACCAGGGCGTCGACGCTCTGCGCGCGCCACCGGACCCGTTCGGCGCCGACCCAGTCTTCGAACTGGTTCGCGCCCGGTATCGAGAGCCCCTCGAGGAAGTCGCCCTCGACGAGCGCGGCCGCGCCCGGCCAGTCGCCGCCCGCGTACAGCTCCGCGAAGCGATCACAATCGAGCGTCACGCCGTCCGCGCCGAGGCTGATCTGGTCGACGTCCGCCTGCACCTGATCGTCGCCCAGCACGCGCCGGAATACCCGCAGCGCTTCGCTCAGCGAGTGCCGTGCCTGCTTCTCGTCGCGGTCGCTCCACAGCAATCCCACGAGGTGCTCGCGGGTGCGCCGGCGCCGCGGGCTGCGTGCGAGGTAAACGAGCAGCGCGACATGCTTGCGCCACAAGAGCTCGGGCGGCGCGTCGGCACCGGCGACCGTCACCTGCACCGGGCCGAGCACGCGGCAGTGCGCGCCTGCGGATCGAGACATGGCGTCGAGATTATCGGGCGCGGTGCGGTGCAGGGCAAGCGCCGGTAGATTCCGCACGCGTATGCAGCCGCCCCCACTGGAAGACGTTCAGCGCGCCATCGGTGATCGCTACGAGCTCCTCAGCTCGGTGGGCGCCGGCGGGATGGGATTCGTGTACAGCGCGCGGCACGTGACGCTCGGTCACGTGGTCGCGGTCAAGGTACTGCCGCCCGAGGTCGCGGCCAGCGAAATGCGCATGCGACGCTTCCAGCAGGAAGCCGCGCTCGCCGCGTCCCTCGCGCACCCCCATATCGTGCCCGTGTACGATTTCGGCGTGCGCGCGGGGATCACGTTCCTCATCATGCCGTTCGTGCGCGGTCCCACGCTGGAGCGCGCGCTCGCGCAGGAGCGGCCGTCGCTCGACGCGGCGCTGCGCGTCGCGCGGGAGATCGGCGCGGCGCTGGACCATGCCCACGGGCGTGGCGTCGTGCACCGCGACGTAAAGCCGTCCAACATCCTCATCGACGACGACTCGGGCCGGGCGCTGCTTACCGACTTCGGCGTCGCGCACGTTGTGCGCGTCGCGACCTCGCCGCTGACGGCGCCCGGGGTCCCCATCGGCACGCCCGATTACATGGCGCCCGAACAGGCCGCCGGAGAGGAGCGGCTCGACGGCCGGGCCGACATGTATTCGCTCGCCGTCGTGACGTTCGAGACGCTGACGGGCACGCGGCCGGCCCAGGGGAGCGATCGCGCCAGGCTGGCGCGGGCGCTGCGCGGCGCCCGCCCGGAGCTGTCCGCCGCCGTCGCCGCCGCGTTGGTGGGCCCGCTCGCGCCGCAGCCCGACCAGCGGCCCGCGACGGTGGCGGCGTGGCTCGCGGCCGTGGACCGGGCGCGCGCCCGCCCGTGGCGCCGCTGGGGCGCGGCCGGCGTCACGGCGGCCGCCGTAGTCGCCGGCGGCGGCTGGGTCCTGTGCCGCACGCACGTGCTGGGCATCTGCCGCCCCGCGTCGGTCGCCACCGTCGCCGTGATGCCGTTCGACAAGCTCGGCGGGGCGAGTCTGCCCGACCGGCAGCTGATGGAGGTGTTCGCGCGCCGGTTGTCGGCCGCACCCAATGTCGTGGTGCTGTCCGGCGCGCGCGTGTACAGCGAGGCGGTGCGCCGCTACGGGCCGGGCCCGCTCAGCGACCCCGAGGCCGATTCGCTCGCCCAGTACTTCGACGCCACGTACTTCGTCCAGCCAAGTTTGGTATTCACGGGGCCGCGCGTCAGACTCACCGCCCGGCTGTACCGCCGCGCCGCCCGTGGGGCGATCGGCACAGGCGACCTGACAGGCTCCGTGGATTCGCTGGCCGACATGATGACGCCCGTGGGAGAGCATGCCTTGCGTCCGATCCTCGGGCGAGAGGGGGGACTCGGGTCGGGGCGGACGTGTCCCGTGGGCTTCGCCGCGTGCACGGCTTACCTCAAGGCCGACGAGGCCTTCCGTCGTGGTGACTACGAGCGTGCCGCGGGGCTGTACAACGAAGTCATCGCCCAGGCCCCGGATTTCGCCCCCGCGTATTTCGGCCGCCTGCTCGTGGTCGCGCAGACCAATCCCACGGAGCTGACGCTACGGGACGCGATCAGCGGCGCGCGTCTCCACGCCAGCGGTCTGGAGCGGGCCGACAGTCTGCTCCTCGCCGGCTACGTCCACTTGCTGCAGCGGGGCGACGGACGCCGGGCGCTCGAGGACTTCGAGCTTGCCGAACGGACGGCGCCGGATCAGCCCCACGTACATTTCGTGCTCGGTGAGTTCTACCTGTTCGTGGGCGCCCTGTTCGACCAGCGGCTCGCCAGCGCCAAGGCGGCGTTCGACAGTGTGCTCGCCCTCGACCCGAAGTTCGCTCCGGCCGTGGCGAACAGCATATCGCTCGCGCACCTCGTCGGGGACGACGAGGAGGTGCGGCGCCTCATCGACCTGTATCGGACCATCGACACGACATCCGTGGTCGCGGAGCTGATCGGGATCGCCGACACCGTGATCTTCCGGCCGGCTGACGCCCTGCGCCTCCTCAACGCGGCGACGCTGGAGCGCCGCCGCTTCCCGGTGCTCGAGTTCCTCGCATCGCAAGCCGCGCAGTTCGCGACGCCCGCCGACAGCGCGCTGCAGCGCTTGGTGACGCAGCGCGTCATGCGGGCGCTCGAGCGTCGCGCCGCCACGGAGTACGAACGGGCGCTGGCGCTGCGATGGGCCGTCGCGGCGCACCTCTCGGCCGGGCGGGCGGACAGCGCCCGCGCCCGCATCGCCCGCGCCGCACCGGGGAGCGCAGCCCGCGAGGGCGATGCCTGGATCGCGCTCGCCCACGTGATGAGGCTCGATTCGCTGGGTGATTGGCGGCGCGCGCTCGACCGGCTCGGTGCCTGGACCGCGTCCCCCGCCGGGAGCAACGACGCGGGCGCCCACTGGGTGCTGGCGCGCGCGAGCCGAGAGGCGGGCGCGCACACGGCCGCGCTGCGCCGCCTGGCGCGCCCGGACAGCGCGCCGCTGGCGGTCAGTCTGAGTCTGGACCTGGAGGCCCGGGCGACGCTGGCTGCGGCGGACACGACGGGCGCACTCGAGCGGTGGGATCGCGCCACGCGCCGGTACGCGGTGCTCAGTGTTCCATTCGATCTTGTGGCCTCGCTCTGGCCCGTGCGGCTGGAGCTCGCGCGGGTCGCAGTCGCCCACGGCGACACCGCGGCAGCCCGGGCCGCGTGCGAGAGCTTTGACGCGCTGGTGGGGTACGTCGACCAGGTGGCGGTGCGACAGATCGCACGGCTCTGCAATCGCGCAGGACGACACGGCCCCGGGAGGTGAACCCCCGGGGCCGTCATGCTGCTGGGACCCGCCGTGCTCTTACTGCAGCGTGATCGTGATGTGCATGCCGAGCGCGACGTGCGGCATGCAATAGCCCTTGTAGACGCCCGCCGGCGCGCCCGTAAACGAGACGTCGTATTTCTCGTTCGGCTGCGTCAGGAAGGGGCCGGTCAGGTCCCCCATCGGGTTCGGCATGCCTTTCTTCAGCGCGTCCGCGCCACCCTTGGGAACCGAGTCGGCATAGAACGCCACGTTGTGCGGACCACCCGACACATTGACGAACCGCACGGTCGTGCCGGGCTTGATCGTCAGCGCCGCCGGCTCGAACGCGGCCTTCGTGGTGCCGTTCCCGGTCATCTTGACCTCGACGACCACGGCCGCGTCGGTCGCGGGAGCCGCCGGCGCCGCTGCGGCGTTCGCCGCCGCGGGAACGGCCGCAGCTGCCTGGGATGCGTTGGGCTTGCTCCCGCCGCCGCAGGCGCCGGCGGCAAGGGCGAGGAGCATGGTGAGCGCAGTCAACCGCATTGCTGATGTCCTCCGGTACGATGGCTGGATTGTCGTTTGTGAGCGCGTTCACAATAACCGGACCGCTGGCAAAACGGGAGACCTCTCGAAGCCCGGCTCGCGGTTGCGCTTTCGCATACCGACGACGACACTCCCCCCATGGCTAGCCCGGCGCTCCCTCAGATCTCCGCCGACGAGCTGGCGCACCGCCTCGACCGTGGTGAGCCGCTGCAGCTGCTCGACATCCGCGCCAGCGAGCGCGTCGGGCAAGGCGCTGTGAGCTTGGGGCCGACGCTCGACTTCCGTGCCTTCCCCGCCTCGCAGATGTACGCGCTCCCGCACCTCGACCCGCTGGCGCTCGATCCCCGCCGGCCGGTCGCCGTGATATGCGGACACGGTAACTCGAGCGGGCAAGCAACCCTGTTCCTGCGCGCACAAGGCTTCGACGCGTACTCCGTCGCCGGCGGGATGGCCGCTTGGGAGACCGTCTATCTGCCGCGGTTCCTCTCCCCCACCCCCTCGGTGCAGCGGGTCGTTCAGGTCGACCGGGTAGGCAAGGGCGCGCTGTCGTACGTGTTGGTGAGCGACGGCGACGCCGTCGTCGTCGACCCGGGCCGTCACGTCGAGCGCTACGACGAGCTGCTGCGCGAGCTCGACGCCGCACCCGCCGCCGTGGTCGACACGCACATGCACGCAGACTATTTGAGCGGCGCGCGCGCGGCCGCCGCTCGGTGGCACGTGCCCTACTTCCTGCATCCCGACGACGCCCGCTCGCCGTACGACGGGAGCGAGGGCCGCTTCACGTATCAGCCGATCACACACGGCGACACCATCGCGGTCGGCCGCGCGACGCTACGCGTGGAGCACGTTCCCGGACACACGCTGGGAAGCGTCGCGCTCCTGGCGGACGACGCCCTCGCTCTCACCGGGGACTTCCTGTTCGTCCAATCGATGGGCCGGCCGGACTTGGGCGGGCAGCGGGATGCCTGGGCGCGGCTGCAGTGGCACAGTCTCGCCCGGGTGCGAAACGCGTGGCCGGGAGATCGACTCGTGCTCCCCGCGCACTACGCCGGTGAGCCGGAGCGCCGCGCCGACCGGGCCGTGGCGGCGCGGCTCGACGTCATCACCGCGACGAACGCGGCCGTCGCGATCCGCGAGGAAGCTGCATTCTTCCGGTGGGTCGCCGACAACACACCCGCGCCGCCCGAGACCTACCGGACGATCAAGCTGGCGAATCTGGGATTGGTGGACGTGTCGGAGGCTGACGCGGAGACTCTGGAGTTCGGGCCGAATCAGTGCGCAGTGCGATAACCGTCATTCGACCGGCGCCTGCACCACCACATAGGTCCAGTCCGCTCCGCCGAGCGTCTGCAACCCGAACGGCACGCCCGCGGGAATGTGCACTAGATCGTTCGCTGCCACCTCGATGCGGTCTCCGTCGAGCAGCATCACGCCTCGCCCCGTGAGCGTGAAGATCAGAATCCCTGACTCGTCCTCGATCGAGATCGGCACCACGGCGCCCGGTTGCAGCACCATGTGCGCGAAGCTGAGCCCGGCGAGCATTCCCGGCACATTGAGAACGGTATGGCGGCGCAAATCCTCCGCCGTGGTAGGCAGCTTGGTGAGGCGGCGGTAAGTGTAGCGCGGCACGAGTCCCCATCCCTAGGGCGCTGCAATCTTACGGCCGACAACGAAGAGGCGCGCCCCCAAAATGTGTGCGACGTGGCCCCCACCGCAACCCCTTGGCGCGCCGCACGGTAGGGCTCGCCCTCCCGCGCTCCGACCGGTCGGCTGTGCAACCCGTTTCCCGGCAATCGTCTCTCATGGCGTCTCTCACAGGAACCAGTCGCCATGCTGTCCCTGAAACGCCTGCTCGGGCTCGGCGCCGCGCTCTCCGCGATCGCCCTTCCCGTATTCGCGCAAGGCTGGATCGAGCCGGTCCGGCCGCTGCCGCGCGGCGCCATCGAGAAGATCCGCAGCGCCGTGCAGGTCGCCGTGACCGGACCTATCGCGCGCGTCACCGTGGAAGAATGGTTCCGGAACTCGGGGCCCCTGATGGACGAGGGGAGTTACCTCTATCCCCTCCCCGGCGAGACGGTATTCAGCGACTTCTCACTGTGGCAGGGAGACCGCGAGCTCAAGGGGGAGCCGATGGACGCCGCGCAGGCCCGAACGATTTACGAGGAGATCGTGCGGCGCAAGCGCGACCCGGCTCTCATCGAGCTGGCGGGCCACGGCCTGTTGCGGGCCCGCGTCTTTCCGATCACCCCAGGCGAGACGCGTAAGGTCACGCTGCGCTACACGCAGGTCCTCGATCGAGTCGGTGATGCGCTGCAATTCCGCTATGCGGCCGGCACGGCGGCCGCGTCCCGCAGCTTCCGCCTCCAGTTGGACAGCGCCGGCCGCGTGGGTGATCCATACTCGCCCACCCACCGGCTGACGGTGAGTCACAGCGGCGATCACCTGGACCTCGCCCTGGCCGACCCGACCGCCGCTGGAGACCTCGAGCTGCTCCTGCCGCTCGCGCGCGGTCTCGTCGGCATGTCGCTCCTCGCCCACCAGCCGGTCGGGGAGGACGGCTCCTTCATGCTGCTGCTTGCACCCGGGCGGGCCGCAGAGGCGGGAGAGCCGCTGCGGCGCGATGTCGTCGCGGTGCTCGACGTGTCCGGATCGATGTCGGGCGACAAGCTCGACCAGGCCAAGGCCGCCCTGGTGCAGCTGCTCGGCGGCCTGCGCCGCAGCGATCGGTTCCGCCTCGTCACGTTCGGGAGCGGCGTGCGCCACTACGCCGCCGGGTGGACAGACGCGTCCGCCGACAGCGTCCGCGCAGCACAGGACTGGGTCCGCCGGCTCGACACCGGGGGCGGCACCAACATCGCTGGGGCGCTCACCGAGGCCCTCGCCGAGCGACCGCGCGACGGCACCCTCGGCGTCGTCGTCTTCCTGACGGACGGACTGCCCACGGTGGGCGAGACGGATCCCGAGCACCTCGCCGATCAGGCCGAGCGGAGCCGTGGTCCATTTCGGGTCTTCGCGTTCGGAATCGGGTACGATGTGAACACATATCTCTTGGATCGGCTCACCGACCGCGCCCGCGGCGTCACCGAATACATGCGGCCTGGGGGCGACATCGAGCAGACGGTGGGCGCACTGGCGGCGAAGATCTCGAGCCCGGTGCTCACGGACCTCGCGCTGCGGGGTGACGGCATCGAATTCTACGATCAGCAGCCGGAGCGCCTCCCCGACCTGTTCGCGGGCGACGAGCTGGTGGTGTTCGGGAGATATCGTGGAGTCGGGGAAACGGGAGACCCTAAAGGACGCCCTGACGGGCGCGGGAGACGGGAGCGGTCGGTGACGGTGACGGGGCGGAGAAACGGTCGGGAGGAACGATTCACGACAGAGGCGGCCTTCGGCGTCGAGCACACCGGGCTCGACTACATCCCCCAGCTCTGGGCCGCGCGCAAGGCGGGCGCCCTGTCACGCGAGCTCCGGCTGCATGGGCCGAACTCCGAAATCGTGAGTGAGCTGAAGCGCTTGGCGCTGCGCTACGGCATCCTCACCGAGTACACATCGTACCTGGTGCAGGAGCCCAACCAGATGGTACTGCGGCCGATGTTCGATCGCGCTCCGGCCGCCGCCCCGGCGCCACAGGACCAGGCGGGTGCCGCTGCCGTTCAGCGCTCCCGCGCCGAGAAAGCGCTCGCCGGCTCGCTGCAGCTCGACGCGGTGGTCGTGACCGGCGGGGCGGAGAGCGGTGGTGCGCTCGGCCACGGCGCGGCGCCGCGGACACAACGGGTGGGAGGCCGCGTGTTCGCGTGGCGTGACAGCACGTGGACCGACATCGCGCACGGCGACTCCTTGCGGGTGGTGGAGGTCGCGGCATTCAGCGACGCGTACTTCGCCCTGCTGCGCGCCATCCCCGAGCTGATGAAGCCCGCCACGCTCGAGCCCGCGGTGCTGGTAGCCGGACGGCGGGTGAGCATCAAGATTGAAGCGGGGGGCAAGCGCTCATGGGCCGACGGGGAGCTGGAGCGACTGGTGCGAGAGTTTCGGGGATGAGACGATTTCGGATTGCGGATTGCGGATTGCGAATTCGAACAGCGGCCTGTCGACTCGAGGGCGGCGTGCCAATCCGCAATCCGAAATCCCCAATCCGCAATTGACGTATGCCCGACGATCTCGCGGACGTCTACCGCACCACCTACCACGCGCTCGTGCGCTTCCTGTACCGCAAGGTCTGGAGCGCCGAGCGGGCGGAGGACCTGGCGCAGGAGGCGTTCGCCCGGGCGCTCGTCCACAAACCGGACAACACGCGGGGGTGGTTATTCGTGGTGGCCGCCAACATGGCGCGGGACGAGGCTCGCCGCGCAGCGCGAGAGCGACGCCATTTGACGCTCCTCAAGAGCGAGCCGCCGACGAGCGCTCCGCCGTCCGACGAGGCACTACATACTGAAGGAGAGCGCTCACAGGTGCGGGCCGCGCTGGAGCAGCTCACGCCGCGCGATCGCGAAGTGCTGTTGCTGTGGGATTCGGGATTGTCGTACGACGAGATCGCCGCGCAGACCGGTCTGGCGCTCGGCGCCATTGGCACGACCCTCGCTCGGGCCCGCCGCCGACTGGTGGAAGCGTTCGAGGCGGGAAAGACGGGTGAACATGTCGCACGTGGATGACGGCACCCTGCACGCCTATCTCGACGGCGAGCTCCCGGCAACCGACGCGCACGACCTCGAAGCGCACGTTGCGCAGTGCCGTGAGTGCCGCGTCCGCCTGGACGAGGAGCGGGCGCTCATCGCCCGTGCCGATGAGCTGCTTGGTCTCGCCGCGCCCCCAGACCGCGCAATCCCGCCGTTCCGTCCGGGCGACCGCGAGCCCCCAGTCCGACTGTGGTGGCGCGTGCGGCTGCCACTGGCGTGGGCGGCGACGGTGGTGCTCGCGCTCGGCGCCGGTCTGTACCTCGGCTCGGGCGCTCTACCGAGGCGGCAGGAACCGGTGGCGCAGAACAGCGGCGACGTGGCGACACCGCGGGCGCTCCCTACGCCCGCCGCACCGGAGCCTGCCGCCGCACCACCGATGGCCCCCCGACACATGCAGCGTGTCCGGTCGGCGCCCGCGGCGCCAACCACCGTAGCAGCGGAACGCAAATCGGGCGTGGCCGGGAAGGAAAAACCAGTGGAACAGGTGGTGACGGACGGAGCGTCAGGTGCCGTCGCCCTGCGGCAAGACAGCGCGGTCGCGCAGCGCGAGCGCGCCGAGCTCGCCCCGAGTGGGTTCAAGCCGACCGCTGCCCCCGCCGTCGCTCGCACAGTCGGGCCGTACGCGGTAACGGGGCCTCCGATCACGCTCGACAGTGCTCGCGCGCTCGTGGGCACGACCCCGTACGCCGTGCCCGACCTTCCGGTTCGAGGGATCTACCGGGGGCGTATGAGCGGCTCTCCTGCTTTGGTGGTCGTGCAGCAGACGCTCGACTCGAGCACGGTCATCGACGTGATCACCGGACGCTACAGCCCGCTAAGCCTCGACGCGGTCGTCGTCGCCGGGGCGGCCCGACCGGAGACCAGCAGTTTCGCTGAGCGAGACCGGTTGGGATGGGCTCGGGACTCGATCGCGGCAGCGCGCCGCGCCCAGCGACCGCCGGCGCCAGCCCCGACACCGGGGCCGGCACGCGGCACGCTGGCGGATCGACCCGCCGCGGCGCTCGTGGTCGAAGTGCGGGGTCCGCTGTCGACAGATTCGCTCGCTGCCTTGCAGCGCCGGGTCCAGCCGCTCCGACCCTAAGTGACTCACTGCACGACGATCGTGCCGTTCATTCCCGTGTGAATCGTGCAGTGGTACGTGTAGGTCCCCGCCTGCAGGGTAGCCTGGTACGTTCCGGATTGGATTGTCTGGGAATTGGCGGGGGTCGTCGGCCCCCCGGGAAGCCACGTGACGTTGTGTCCGTTGGACGGCGTCGCCCATGAAAACGTCACCTGTCCGGCGGGGATCGTGTCCGGCGTCGGAGAGAAGAAGTTGTTCTCGACGGAGATCGTCGTGCTATGGCCGCCGCCACTGGGGGAGGTCGAGCTCTTGCACCCCGCCACGAACGCCACACCTGCCGCCAACACGAGAAGCTGCGACCGCATGAGACCTCCAGATGTCCAGGGAACGGGCCGAACGGATTCTATCGCGCACTACTGCTACCCTTAGAAACCCCGGAAGAGCCTCGGGCTCAGTGCGCTTCCCGCTCGAGGGTGTCGACCGCCAAGCGCGGCGAGATCATCGGATACCGCCTGGCGAACCACGCCGTAGACACGAGGAAGAGGCCGCCGAAGAAGAGGGTCACACCGATCTCGGGGATGCCGATCGCAGGGCCGGCGCCGCCGTTGATGGATGGAACGATTTCCAGGTAGCGTTCCAGCCAGATCCCGGCGAGGCTGACTAGGGCGAACGCCAGGAACGTCGGCGGGGACCGCTTCGGCCTGACCCCGAGGAGGCCGATGAAGGGAATCAGGAACACGAGCAGGAACACCGCGATGCCGACCGGTCGCCACGGACCGATCAGCCGATAAAAGATGAAGTACGTCTCCTCCGGCAGATTGCCGTACCAGATCACGAGGAACTGGGCCCACATGAGATACGCCCAGAACACGGTGAAGCCGAAACACAACTTGCCCAGGTCGTGCAGCTGCTTCGCCGAGATCAGCTGCACCAGGCCCATTCGACGGCGCAGCAGGACGACGAGCACCGCGAGCGCCATCAGCGCGGCCAGGAAACTGCCCATAAAATAGAAGGCGCCGAACAGGTTGCTCACCCATTTGTGGGCGAGCGACATCATCAAGTCGAACGCCAGCAGGCTGTACCCGAACGCATAGGCGACGATGAGAATCGCCGCCTCGCGAGCGATCTGATCCCGGCCCTCGAGCCGATCCACCGCACGACCGTCGGCCAGCTCCCGCACGTCGGGCGCCACGTCGTGCCGCACGAAGCGCCACGAGAGCCACGCCAGGGCGGCCAGAATCAGGCCGTTGCGCGGAAAGAAGAATCCGCTCGTCAGCCACGGGCCGATGTCGGGCCGCGGCTCGTGCAGCCAGGAGAAGATGTAGGTCCGCCCGACAATGAGACCGCCGTACAGCACCAGCGCAACCACAAGGAACGCGACGGCGGACTCCGCGAACCGGATCAGGAGCCCGGACCAGTGCCCTTTGGCGAGCTTCTGCGTGGCGGCGAACACCACCAGGCCCTGCGCCAAGCCGATCCAGAACATGAAGGCGACGTGGTAGGACTGCCACGCCCGGGAGGCCTGTCCCGTGGTGAGCGCCCACAGGAACGCGGCGGCCCCGATCGCCGTCGCGAGGATTCCGGCCGCGAGAAACGCGCCCGCCGGGAACTGCCGCGCCTTCTCGACCAACTGGCCGCGGGCGCCCGCGATGCCCGCGCTCATCGACTGCCTCCGCTCGCCCCGCTCCGCGCCTGCGCCTGCAGCGTGCGGACGTAGTTGACGAGATCCCAGCGGTCGGCGCCGCGCACCTTGTCGCCGTACACCGGCATCAGCCCGCGCCCCATCACTTGGCCGCTCACGATCACCGCGTAGATGTAGCCGTCGGTGCGCCGGGCGATCGTGTCGTTGACGAGGGAGCGGACCCCGAAGAACGGCCCGGGCGGCGTCTGCCCGTTCGTGGCCGAAATCGGGCCGTCACCCCGCCCCGTCGTGCCGTGGCAGACCAGACAGTAGGTCTCGTACAGGAAGCGGCCGCGGTTGATCGACTCGGACGTGCGCGTGCGCGGGTTGGCCAGCCGATCGGCCATCTGGAGGTTCACCGACGGCTCCGCTCCCGTCACCGGGACCGTGCCCGGGACGGGCGGGATCGGTCTGGCGTAGGGCTTGATGCTGCGCTGGTGCCGCATCGTGGCGAACCAGCCGATGCGATGCACCACGTCGTCCGGGTTGCACGCCGTGACGATGCCGAGCGCCACCACAGCGAGCGCGCGGGTGCGCCTACGCACGTCGCACCTCCTCCGCGCCGGCGCCGCGCAGCAGCGTTTCCACTGGCCCGGCCCGTGCCGGCTCGCACGGCACGAAGACGCCGAACTTGTCGTTCGTGAAGCGCGCGTCGTAGGCGATCGTTCCCTGGCGACGCGCGGCGAACAGCGCGTTGAACGCGATCCCGAGAATCGTCGCAAGCGCCCCGAACAGGATCGTCATCTCGAACATGATCACGACGTACGGCGGGATCGAGCCGACGGGCTTGCCGCCCACCACGATCGGCCAATCGTAGGACATGTACAGGGTGAGCCAGGCCCCGACGGCGCACCCGGAAATACCGCCGATCAGGGTGAACATGCGGACCGGGCTCACCGGCTGGTCGAGCGCGTCCTCGATCTCGTGCCGCGGAATCGGCGAATACACGGTGAAGTCGGTGTGACCGCCCTGGCGGAGCTTCCCAATGGCGTCCACGGTCGCGTCCAGATGCCCGAACACCGCGAGCACGCCCGGGGTCGGCGGCGGGTGGAAGATCGCGGTGAGTGGGTTCACGAGCTTCACGCGTGCGCCGCCTTGCCGCGGGTGGGCGCGGGGAGCACTTCCTTCACCTCGGAGATCGACACCGCCGGGAAGTTCTTCACGAACAAGAGAAACCACATGAAGAACCAGCCGAAGCTGCCGGCCATGATGCCCCAATCGGCCCATGTCGGGTTGTACGTGGCGTTCGCGAACCGCTCGAACGGCTCGCCCGCGAGCGACACGACGATGATCACGTAGCGCTCGAACCACATCCCGATGTTCACGAAGATCGAGATCACGAACAACGCCAGGATGTTCGTGCGGATCGGCTTGAACCACAGCAGTTGCGGGAGGAACGCGTTGCAGATGATCATCGTCCACGACGCCCACCAGAACGGGCCGAACGCCCGGTACCAGAAGGCGGCGCGCTCGGCGGGATTGCCCCCGAACCACGCCGTGAAGTACTCGACGCAGTACGCGTACCCGACGATCATGCCGGTGAGGAGACAGAGCTTCGCCAGGTTCTCGAAGTGGTGAACCGTGATCAGCTGCTCGAGATGGAACAGCTTCCGGATCGGCACGAGCAGGGTGATCACCATGGCCACGCCCGAATAGATCGCGCCGGCCACGAAATACGGCGCGAAGATCGTGGCGTGCCAGCCGGGCACGATCGCCATCGCGAAGTCCCACGACACCACGCTGTGCACCGACAAGACGAGCGGGGTCGCGAGCGCCGCGAGATAGAGATAGCCGCGCGTGTAGTGGCGCCACTGCTCGTTGGTGCCACGCCAGCCGAGCGAGGTGATGGCGTACAGCTTCTTGCGCCACCCCGTCGCTACGTCGCGCACCGCCGCGATGTCGGGGATCAGTCCCATGATCAGGAACACCGTCGAGACGGTGAAGTACGTCCCGATCGCGAACTCGTCCCAGATGAGTGGCGACTTGAAGTTGGGCCACAAGCCGCGTTCGTTCGGATAGGGAATGAGCCAGTAGAAGTACCACTGCCGCCCGATATGAATCAGCGGAAACAGCCCCGCCGTCATCACCGCGAACACCGTCATCGCCTCGGCGGTGCGGTACACCGCCGTGCGCCACCCCGACCGGAACAAGAACAGGATCGCCGAGATCAGCGTGCCCGAGTGCGCGATGCCCACCCAGAACACGAAGCAGGTGATGTAGACCGCCCAGTAGACGGGGTGCGAGTAGCCGGCGAGCCCCAGCCCGTAGCGCAGCAGGAACAGTAGGCACACGATCCCAACCGCCAGCAGGGCGACTGCAGCCGCGAGCAAGGCGAAGTAGCCCTTCCCTGGATGCCCCAGGGTCCGTGCGATGGCCCGCGTGACGTCGTCGTAGGTCACGCGAGTCCCGCGCGCGGCTGCGGTCGCGGTCTCGGCCATTGCGCTACGCTCCACCCGCCGCGCCGTGCATCACACGGGCGAGGTAGGTGATCGCGGGCTTGGTGTTCAGCTCGGTATGCACGTGGTAGCCGCGGGGATCGGCGGCGAGGCGGGCCACGAGGGAGCTCCTGTCTTGCAGATCGCCGAACACGATCGCCTCGGACGGGCAGGCCTGCGCGCAGGCGGGCGTGATGTCGCCGTCGCGCACGCTCCGGTCCTCGAGGCGCGCGCGGTTCTGGGCGCCCCGGATGCGTTGCACGCAGAAGGTGCACTTCTCCATCACACCCTTCTCGCGCACCGTGACGTCCGGATTGAGCAGCATGTTGAGCGGGTCGGGCCAGCTTTCCCACTCGCCCCCCGGCTCCGCGAAGTTGAACCAGTTGAAGTAGCGGACCTTGTAAGGGCAGTTGTTCGCGCAATAGCGCGTGCCGACGCAGCGGTTGTACACCTGGCCATTGAGCCCGTCGGGCGTGTGGTAGGCCGCGTATACCGGGCAGACCGGCTCACACGGTGCGTTGCCGCACTGCTGGCACAGCATGGGGTTGACGAGCGCGCCGACGCGCCGGCCGTCCGGGTCCGCGGTGTAATAGCGCTCGATCCGCATCCAGCTCATCTGCCGGCGCCGCACCACCAGCTCTTCGCCCACGGTCGCGAGGTTGTTCTCCGCGTAGCACGCCGTGACGCACGCCGAGCAGCCGGTGCATTTCGAGAGATCGATCGCCATCCCCCAGCGCGGCGGCGTCCCCGCGTAGTCGCCGAGTGAGGCCTTCTGGTGCTGTGCCTCGGCCCACGCCTTCTGCGCGTCCTCCGCGTACCCCGGCACCTCCCGCTCTGCGAACGGATGCGCACCCGATTTGAGCTCGCGCGCCCGCGCGAGCGACAGGACCTCGATGATCCCGCGGCCCTGTTCCCGGGCGTCCCCCTCGACCGTGGCGAGGCGGCGGTGGTCGCCGGTCTTCACGACCGCGACCGGCGCCGCGAACGCGCGCCCGCCGAAACTCGCCGGCGCGTCGCTCAGCAGCTCGAACGCGTTGAACGACCGATCCTTGGCGTAACGGCCGTACGCTTTGTGCCCCTGCCCCGTCGGGACCGCCAGCACGCCGGGCCGGATCCCCGGTGTGATCCACACCGGCGCGCGCACCGCACCGTGCGGGGACTTGAGGAGCAGGATGTCCCCGTTCGCGAGCTGCCACTTCGCCGCCGTCTCGGGATGCACCTCGACCCATGCGTGCCAGGTGATCTTCGAGACCGGGTCCGGGAGCTCCTGCAGCCACGGTTTGTTGGCGCCCCTACCGTCGTGCAGGGCGAGTGACGGGAAGACGATCACCAGCGGCTCGTCGGCTGCCCCCGATGCGGCGCCGCCCACGTCACTGACGAGCTGCACGATCCCCGCGTCGAGCCGCACCGGCTGCGGGGGCGCCTCGGCGTACAGCCCGCCGTGCTGCAGGGCGTCGGTCCAGAAGTCCGCGAAATCCCGCCCCTTGCCGACGCGCTGGTGCAGCTCCTTCCAGCGACTCTGGAGATAGTCCTTGAAGGTCCCGGCCTTGCCCGCCACGCGGAGCAGCACATCCCCGGTGTGCATCGTGTTGGGGAATACAGGCTGCATCACGGGCTGCTGCAGTGCATGGATTCCGGCGCGGGGA
>Ga0137399_10000073_pt1 | contig 33693 bp, 27 predicted proteins | sample czorhiz316metaG_FD_104810 | JGI IMG/M metagenome (GOLD analysis project Ga0137399, IMG submission 104810) | Vadose zone soil microbial communities from Angelo Coast Range Reserve, California, USA - czorhiz3.16 metaG | ecosystem: Environmental > Terrestrial > Soil > Vadose zone | place: USA...
GGATTCGCCGGTTCCGACCCAAACATTCTTCGTGTTGCTCGGGTCGATCGCGACGGCGCCGATCGATTGCGCCGACTGCTCGTCAAAAACCGGGCGGTATCTCGTTCCGCCGTCGTCTGATTTCCAAACGCCACCGCTGGCAGCCGCGACGAAAAGCGTAATTTTTCCCGAAGGTTCGCGCGTTCCGGCGACGGCCGAGATGCGTCCGCTCATCGCGGCCGAGCCGATGTTGCGCGCGCCCAAACCGGAAATGGTCGCGGAGCTAAACGCCGGCTGCTTTTGCGCGGTTGCTAGATCGATAATCAGGCAAAAAACAATCGTGAGAGAAAAATAAATAAAGCGCATAGAGTGAAACTATTTCGAAGCTGTTGCCGGAAAATGAAAGATCGCGTCATCCACCGGCACGTTGGCTTCAGCTTTTTCAATGACGATTTTTTGTTTGTCCGGATCGCCCTTGTGCCCGGCTTCGATCGAAAATGGAACGAACACGCCGCTGATTTTTTCGTAATCGCCGACGTCCGTTTCTACTTCCTCCTGGGCGCCATGTCTGATCCGCTGAGTTAAAATTCGAATTTCGAGAAAGTGGTCCGGATCGAGATAGACGAAACTCACGTCGCCATTTTTGCGCACGACTTTGATTTTGTAGGCCGACGTTCCATCGACATCTTCTCTTCCGAGATACTCGAGCGCGCTCTCTTTCGCTTTCCAATCCACCAGCGGTCCATCGATTTCGGCATCTTCCATCAACGGCTTCACGTCGTCGGCCGACATTTTTTCCGGATCTTTGCGTCCCTGGAATGGCGATATCTTCCATCCTTCCTTGCCGTCGTAGGCTTGAACGGCGGTCATGCCTTGCAGTGTGAACTCACTGCGAACCTCGCCCGGCCGCTTCTTGGCTTGAACGTATGCGAGCTGAAGCTGGCCTTCGTTCACGATCAGTCTGCCGGTGAGTTTGAGCGATTTCAGAGCTTTGAGCGCTTCAGCTCCGCCCTTCGCTTCGATATTTTTCGCGACCAGCTCATCGAGCGTCGGTGCTTTTTCAGTTTCTGCCGCGTTCGAGAACAGCGCGGCACCAAAGGCAAAGAGAATAACTAGACGTAAATGCATATGAGGTTGATGGGCGACTCGGGAATAGAGTCGCGCCAGCTAGAGTATGCAAACCATATGCCAGACGGCAAACGGCGTTACAAGCCGCTTCTATTCAGCGGTTTGTTGTTAACGACAAAAACTTCGCTCCTATGGCGCGTCCCACAAATGGGATTGTTCACATCGATTTTGGGACGGTGGTTACAGACCGCAACCAACGCTCAGCGCCGTCTTAAATCCCGCTCCGGAATATTCGTAAACACTGGTCTCGTCGCCTTCGTAGTAAGCCGAGCGTACCACGATGTCGATCTTGCCGTCGCCGTTGAGATCGAGCAGCGCCGCGATTTCAAATTTGTTCGGCGGAGCATCTCCTTTTGCTTCGGGATAAAATTCGCCCGCCACTAATGTCGTTTCCATTTTTCCGTTCAGGGAGCGCGCCATCATCACGAACGAATATGTATTCGCCGTCGGTTCGTCCGGAATCTCGTCACCGTTCTTATAATGCGTCGCCGAAATCACGATTTCGTCCTGGCCGTCGCCATCGAGGTCGATCTGCACCGCTTGGGTGATATGAACGACCGGATCTTTCAGGCCGCGCTCGCGCAAAAACTCGCGCATAAGATCGACATACTTCTTGTCTTTCACGTCGAGCGATTTCGGTTTTCGCGGTAGCGGATTCCATTTCGCCGCAAACGCAATCTCGCCCTGTTTCAATTTTTTCGGATTCAACTTTACCATCGGCCGATCTGGGCACGCTTCCGCTTCTGTGTCGAGTTTCACGACCGTTACACTTCCAACCGGTCGGTTGACGCCATAGACTTGCAGCTTCGCTCCCGTTTTCACCGACTTCGTCGCGTCCGTCGGCTCAATCCACTTTCCGTTTTCAACCGCGCCGATCAGATAACCGTGCCGCACATCGATGATCGGAAATGCTTCCGCCGCGGCGCTCTGGCAGTAGGCGAATACGAGCGCGGCGACAAAGAATTGCGTTTTCACGAGATTGCGCCGAAGGCGAGGCCGAGACCATAAGTCACGGCGGCTTCGATGACACCGACGATTGTCATTTCGAATCCCGATGCCCACCAGGAGCGCAGGGTGATCAGCGATTTTACCGCGCCGACGGCGAAATGCGCGACAATGCTGATCACGAATGCCCAAACGACAGCCGCGATCCCGCTCATGAAGAAAAACGGAATGATCGGAATGAACGCGCCGATGGCGGTCGAGATCGCGGCCGATGCGGCCGAAGTCCACGGTTTGCCGAAATGTTGTTGGGACAGGCCGAGCTCGCTTTGCGCCATTGCGGCGACCATTTGCTCCGGCTGTTCGGCGAGTCGCTCCGCCATTCGTTGCGCTTCCTCGGGATTGAATCCCTGCAACTGATAGAAGAGCGACATCTCTTCGATTTCTTCTTCCGGATTTTCTTCAACCTCTTCCTTCTCGCGCGCGATCTCCGCTTCGTAGACTTCACGCTCACTTTTCACCGCGAGGTACGCGCCCGCGCCCATCGACAACGACGAGGCCATCATTCCAGCGAGACCGGAAATCAAAATGTAATGCTGCTGATTATTGGTCGCGCCGGCGACACCGGAAACAATTCCGAACACGGCGCCAAGTCCGTCGTTCACTCCGTAAATCGCGTCTGCAACCCAACTGCCGCCGCGCCCATGCCAGCGTTCGCGTTTCAAAATCGCATCGAGCGTTGTGCGCGGGCCAAGCTGCGCGGTCAATGTGTTCAGCATTCGTGCGTGCGCTTTTTCTTCGACCGCGCTCTCACGCAAAAAATCCTGCACGTCTGTTTCTCCGGCGAGAACATTGTCGCGCTGATGGCGGAACTCCGCTTCATGTCGATCTTCCGCCGCTTCCATTCGGCGAATGGTGACTTCCGGACCGGCGGCGCGATTGAACCAGCGTTTAATCCGCGTGCCTAACGAATCGGGAATTGTCGGGATCGGCTCGCCAAGATCGACCAGCTTCCTGGCCCAGCGCTGAGCATGCCGTTCCTCGGCTTCGGCCATGCGCAAAAGAATTGCCTTTCGCTTTTCATCCGGTTCGCGCGCGGCCAGATCGCGATAAGCCTGGGCGGAATCGATTTCAGCGCGCCAATTTCGCTTCACCACGTCGATTGTCTCTTCGCGATTTTTGGAATCGGGCATGCTCATCTCGCGCATTCGGTTTCGATCGCGGCAGTAATCGGCGGCATTGGTTTGAACAATTGTTGCACGGTGATGATGAGCGCGACCGAGCCGATGATCAATATCGCAGCGACCAATGTGCGCAGCGTCACCGTCTCATGCGCAAAGAGAGCGCCGAGCAACACCGCGACAATCGGATTCACGTAGGCGTAAGTCGCCACCTTTGCCGGATCGCAATGGCGCAGCAGCCAAAAGTAAGCGGTGTAACCGACGACCGCGCCGATTAACACGAGATAAGCGAACGCGCCTAACGACAACGGCGTAATATTGTCCGGGCGGAAATTTTTCGGTTCACCGACAAACAATCCGACGATCGCTAAAAGCAGACCGCCGCAAAACATTTGCTGAGCGGCCGCGAGAAGTGGCGACGCAGCATGCTTCGCTGTCCGCGAATAAAGCGATCCGGCCGACCAAAGGAAAGATCCGACCAGCAAGATCGACATCCCGATGAGCGGATGGCTATTGCCGCCGCCGGAAAATCGCAACGCCGGGCCGAGCAAAATTCCGACGCCTAAAAATCCGCCGGCAAGTCCGAGCCAGACAATTCCACCTGGTCGCGGCGTCATGCCGAACAGCCAGCCAAGCAAAATGATGTAAATCGGAACGGTCGCGACGATCAAACTGGCGAGTCCGGTTTCAATAAACTTTTCCGAGAGCGTTACCCCGCCGTTCCCGCCTAACAACAAACACGCGCCGACGATGAGCGACGTTCGCCATTCCGACCATGTCGATCTTAGCGGGCCTTGCGTCCGCGCGATCGCGAACATGATGAGGCCCGCGAGAAGAAAACGCGCGCCCGCCATCAAGAACGGCGGGATCGATTGAATGGCGAAAAGAATTCCGAGATAGGTCGAGCCCCAAATCAAATAGAGGGCCGCAAAAGCGCTAACGATCTTAATTTTTCGCGGCACTGCCATGGCAGATGACAGTTACTCGATGTGAATCAATGTTCCAGTCGCGCCAGCGCTTCGCGCGCTTTCGAAAACTGCGGGTTGATCGCGAGCGCTCGCTCGTACCACGTCCGGGCTTCCGCTTTCAAACCGGCGCGCTCGCAAGTGCCGCCAATGTTGAATGCCGGAAAAGCATAGATATTGAGAATGTCCCATTCGAAAGTATTCGCGCGGACCGTCCCCGGCGCTGGAGGATGAGAACGAGCGAGCAACTGTTCGTTCTCAGCGAGCAATGTATCCAGCGGCACGTCGCGCGATTTCAGCCTGACCACCATTAAGAGACCTTGTTGGTACGGCCAATAATCCGCGTCGAGACTGTTATCGTTTCCAATCGTCCCGGCGATGGCAATCGTGCGGCTGGAATTGGCCTCCACGAAAATCTTTATGTTATTGCTCTGAGGATCGTAGCGATCGAATGGGAGAACGAGATCAGGATGTTGTTCGCGCAACTGACGCACGTACCAATCGCCGAGCAAAAGTGGAATTACGACGAGAGTCGTGTCGCGGCCGACGTTCTCAACTTTTTGGAGATACATCAGCGGAAACGCGAGGCCATCGCCGGTGACCAGCAGGATTGAATGTGGCCGGATCGTATTGAACGCGTCTTCGGCAAAGTGGCGGGCGGTAAAATTTCGGCTCTGATCGATGCGGCGATAATTCGTTGCGACAGCAATCAGAACGGCAGCGAGACAAGTTGCGGTAACGACACGCAAAGCCAACAACGGCGTTGAAGCGATAGATCGCGCGACGAATTGCGCGAGCACGAGGACACCAAACGCCGCCAACGGTGCCAGGACCACTTGCGACAGGAGAAAGAACCGCTGCAGAACAAACAATGCAGACGGCGCCGTGGTCAGGTTCAGATCACTGATCCAGACAAAAAACGGGCCCGCGAAAATAAATGCGATCAGGCTGAACCAGAAATACCAACGCGCGCGCTGAAAAACTTGGATCGCTCCTAATATAATGAGCAGTCCGAAGACCGGCCCGAAAGAAATGCCAAGTGCCGCGAGTCTGGCCCATGGTGATCCGCCGGAGTAGCCAGCCGTCGCGACCAGTCGAGTCGATCCATAACTGCGCCGCGCGATGAGACGAAGGAGATCGTGAAACGAAGAGACGTTGCCCCAATTGTGGACAGGATGATGGGCCGATGCCCACGGAATGTAGGCGTAGGGCAAAAGTCCGAGCAGCAATGCAACGGCGCAGATCGCGAGAATAGTTGGGCGCGCGAACAGCGTTGATCGACATCGCCACAACACAAAACAGAACGTCGGACCGAGGAGCACGATTGTTTGATGATTTGTGGACGCGAGCCCGGCCACAAAAAATGCGGCGACTAAAAATGCGCCGCGTTCGGGCTGTTCGTGCCACGCGACGAGCAGAAGAATCAGGAGCGCGGCCAGCAAATTGTTGAGCGGAAAAACTTCGGCCGCGAGCGACCATTCCCAAAACGTTGGATTGACGGCGAGAAGTAAAGCCGCAACCGCAGCTGCAAGTTGCGATCGCGTGAGACGGAACGCGCTGAAATAGACGACGCCAATCGTGATCGCGTCGGATGTCACCGAAAGTAGGTTCACTCGAAACGGGAGCGAGCCGAACGGGACCAAGCTGAAAAGATGTCCGAGCATGGTGAACAGCGGATAACCCGGCGCGTGCGCGACTCCCAAGGTCACCGCGGCCGTGATCAATTCCGGCGAATCGCCGACAACAATGTCGCGAGCGGCCGTGACGAAATATAAAACTGCGGCCGCGGCGGTGACCAAAACTGCGCCAACCCACGGCTTGGAATTAGTACCCGCTAAGATCGACATAGTCGGGTGCCGATGATCACAATTGGATGACTTGAGCGGAGTGAATGTCTCCGCTGCCTCGGATTTTTTGCAGCAGCTCCTCGCTCGGGACATTGTCCAAATTTAAAATCGTGAGCGCGGTGCCACCGGCCTGATTTCGGCTCAACGACATGGTGGCGATGTTGACGTCGTGCTCGCCGAGCAATGTGCCAATGCGACCGACGATTCCGGGGCGATCGGTATTTTCGAGAACAAGAATAACGCCGTGCGGTCGCGCTTCCACCGGGCGGCTGTTTACGCTGACGATGCGCGGAGTCGCGCCAAAAAATGCGCCGCCGACCGAAACGGTTTTCCCTTCCGCATCGGCGGACAACTCAACCAGATCGGTATAATCGCCGGCCGCGCTCAATCGTGTCTCGGTTACTTTTAATCCGAGACTTTCGGCGAACGCCGGTGCGTTCACTTCATTGATGTCAGCGCCGCCGGCGCTTTGAAGAAAACCTTTCAGGACCGAGCGGGTGATTGGCCCGGTATCGAGCTCGTTCACCTTGCCACTGTAATTAATTTTCAACTCGTCCACGCGTCGCGGCGCAACTTGCGAGAGAAATCGGCCGAGTTTTTCGCCGAATCGAAGATGCGGCCCGATGACCGACAATGTTTTCGCGTCGAGGTTCGGCATGTTGACCGCGTTGCGAATTGTTCCCTCGAGAAGCGCGGCCCGGATCGATTGCGCAATTTCAATCCCGACACTTTCCTGCGCTTCGGCGGTGGAAGCGCCGAGGTGCGGAGTCAAAATCAAATTCGGCGCCGCGCGCAGCGGTGAATCCTCCGGCAACGGTTCGATTTCAAATACGTCGAGCGCGGCGGCGGCAACATGTCGATCTTGCAGCGCATTCGCCAGCGCCGTCTCGTCAATCAAACCGCCGCGCGCGCAGTTGATGATGCGGACGCCGCGTTTTGTTTTTGAAATGCGCGTCGCGTCGAGAAGGTGACGCGTTTCGTTCGTGAGCGGAGTGTGTAACGAAATGAAGTCCGCGCTTGCGAGCACCTCATCGAGCTCTTCCAGCAGCTCGACCTGCAAACTGCGCGCGCGCGCGGCCGAGAGATAGGGATCGTATGCGATCACGCGCATCCCAAAGGCGATGGCGCGACGGCTCAGCTCGCTCCCAATCCGCCCCATGCCGATGACACCGAGCGTTTTGTTGTAGAGCTCGACGCCTTCAAAATCCTTTCGGCTCCATTTCTTGCTGCGCAAACTCGCGTCCGCTTGCGGAATTTTTCGCGCGACGCAAAGCAAAAGCGAAAATGCGTGTTCTGCCGTGGAAACGGTATTGCCACCGGGCGCGTTGAGCACCACCACGCCGCGTCGCGTTGCCGTTTCAACATCGACATTGTCCACGCCGACACCGGCGCGACCGACCACGCGCAATTTCTTTGCCGCATTAAGCACTTCGCCGGTGACTTTGGTTTCGCTGCGAACAATCAAGGCCGCGAACTCGGGAATAATCTCGATCAGCTTCGCCTGGCTCAGCTTTGTTTGAATCGAAACGTCAAGCTCCCCGCCGCTAGAAAGCTCGTCGACTCCACCCTGTGAAATGGAATCGGCGATCAAAACTTTGGGTAACGTCATGGTGAGGCGCTAAATTGTTAGATCGCCGAAGCATTAATTCGTTGCAACTGCACGACGACTTCGATTTCCGCCGTTTGCGGAAACATATCGAGCGGCGTGACCGATTCGATCTTGAATCGGGATTGTAACTCGGCGAGATCGCGGGCGAGTGTAGCCGGATTACACGAAACGTAAATCAGGGTCGCCGGCGCAAGATCGACAATCGCCTTCCGGATCTGCGCGCTCAGACCGATCGCCGGTGGATCGACAATCACCGCGGTCTTGTCGGCGTCGCATTCTTCCAGGATTGATTTGAGGTTAGCATCAACGTCGCCCGCAATGTACGTTTCCTTCGCGGTTGCCGTCTCCAGCGCCGCTGCGATTGCGAACCGGTCCCAGTCGATTCCGACCACGCGCTGAACTTTGCCGACGAGCGCCTTGGCAAAAAAGCCGGCGCCGCAAAACGCATCGATGAGCAGATTTTGATTGAGCGGTATCAGTTGAACAATCAAATCGCGCAGCGCGTTTGCGACGCCGTCATTCGTTTGCGAGAAAACGCGCGGTCCCGATCTGGCGCGTAGGGTGTAGTGACCATCGCGAACATCCTGTGAGCGCAGGTCTGCCAGCTCGCGGTTCACTTCGTCCATCGCGATCGGGCATCGCTCGACGTCGATCAACCGATGCGAATCGCGCTGAAAATATCCGATCACACCGTTGTCGGCGTGAACAGTGATGCGATTGCGGTAAGCATATTGAAGAGGCGAGGGGATGATCGAACGCATCGGAACCTCTTTAAGTTTTCCGATTCGCTGAAGAACATCATGGACCTGGCGTGATTTGATCGCGAGTTGGTGCGCGTAATCGATGTGTTGATAAGCGCAACCGCCGCAGCGGCCGAAATACGGGCAAGGCGGTTCGACCCGATGCGGCGAAGCCTTGCGAAGATCGACAACCTCCGCTTCGGCGAATTGCTTTTTCTCGCGCGTGATTTTTGCGGAGACCAATTCGCCATCAATCGTGAACGGAATAAAAACGGCCTTGCCGTTTTCGCGCGCGACGCCTTTTCCGCCGAAGGCGACGTCTTCGATTGTTAGATCGACCGTGCGCAAGGTCTAACTGTAGCCGTCGCCCTCTGGGCGACGCAACGTTCGCTTCGCAGAGCGAAGAGGCTACACGCTCGCCACTGCCATCACGCGGTCGATCGCAGCTTCGAGATTTTCCATTTTCACCGGTTTGACCAAGTGCTCGGCAAATCCGGCTTCAAGACTTTTCTCGACATCGCCGTTCATTCCGAATCCGCTGATGGCAATTCCCGGGATTCGCGAAATGGCGCGGAGATAAGTCATCAGCTCCGTGCCGGTCCCGTCGGGCAACGCGATATCGCTGATGAGCAGATCGAATGAATTACGTGCTGCCGCTTCCATCGCCGAGCGGACGTTGTGCGCCGCTGCCACCAAATGGCCGCGCCGAACGAGCAGTCGTTCGAGCGCGACGCAGGTGTCCTGATGATCGTCGACCAATAAAATTCGTAGCGGCCGGCTTTCCGGCATGGGCGATGTGAGTTTCACAATCCGCGGGGGCTGAGGAACGGTTTTCATCGTCAAAATGAAAGTGGAACCGCGATCGCATCCTTCACTGCGCGCGATGAGTGTGCCGCCGTGCGCTTGGGCGAGTGATTTCGAAATCGCCAACCCGAGGCCGAGTCCGCCGTAGCGGCGCTGAAACGCGCGCTCGCCCTGCTCGAACGGATCGAAAATGCGATTCATGATCTCCGGGTCGATTCCGATTCCAGTGTCGTGCACGGCGATGGCGAGAAGTTGTGTCTCCGGATTGGACGACGAAATTGTGATCTCGCCGTTGTCGGCCGTGAATTTGATCGCGTTCTTGAGCAGGTTCCAAACGATTTGCTGATACTTCGCGGCGTCGCCCGAGACATGGTGGGCACCAGCGCGCAAGTTGAGCTGCAGTTTCAAATTGCGCGCCTGCGCTTCCGGGCGGCAAATTTCCACCACGTTGTTGATCACTTCGTGGGCGTCAAGCGGCCCGAATCGTAATTGCAATTTGTCTTTGGTGATGCGGGTAAGGTCCAGGAGATCGTCGATGAGCTGGCTTTCCAATTCGACGTTGCGCCGAATCATCGAGAGCGAGTTTTTTGATTCAGGCGACCGGCCGCCATCCGCGTCAAGAGTATCGAGCGCTGCCATCACCGGCGTAAGCGGAGTGCGCAGCTCATGCGAGAGCATCGCCAGAAAATTGTCTTTGGTCCGGTTCGCAGCCTCAACCGCGTCCTTCTGCTGCTCGACTGCAGCGTGAGCGCGGTTGCGTTCCGCAATTGCGGCTGCGATTGCCATTGCGGTAATCGTCAACGCCGCCGTCCACGACTGCAGCATCAAGAGCGACTGATTTTTCGTCTGCAAAATGAACGGCCCAAAGCCATGGAGCGTTCCCCAAATGGCGATGGCCGAAAGAATAAAGATGCCGGTGGCTGTTTCGCGCGGTGTGAATCGGAACGCGGTCCAGATGACAATTGGTCCGCAGATAAATGAAACGGGATAGTTGCGCGCGGAAATTGGAAACCATCCGCCGAACACCGTTTCCGCGAGAGCGACCAGCAACAGAAGGAGGATGGTGACTTCGATCGCTTGCGCACGGTTCCAGTTCCTCTGCGACGCTGGAAAACTCCAGAGGACAAGGAGTGGCGCAATGATGAGGTCTCCCGACGCGTCTCCAAGCCACCAGGTCAGCCAGATCGGACCGTAGTCCGACCAGGGAGCGAATCCACCGAGAGCAAGACTGCTAATGCCAAACGTAGGACTGACCGTCGTGCTAACGATCGCGGCGAGCGCGAATTTGAAAACGCCCTGCGGACGATCGAAAACTCGAGCGCCTCCAGCAAATGTGTTGACCAGCCATGCGCCACAAAGCGCTTCCAAAGTGTTGCCGCTGGCAATACCGATCGACGTCAAAATATTTCCCGCTGTCCAAAAGTTTACAAAAAACGCGCCGACGAAAATCGCGGGCCACACGCGGTAACCAAGAACAAGCAATGCGGCGAGTGCGATGCCGGCCGGCGGCCAAATCGGCGAAGCGCTCGCGTTAACAGAAGCCCAGTAAGTGAGCGCGAGTTTGCCGGCAACGAAGTAGATCAGCGCCAGAGCGCCGATCGCCGGCAGCGTGGGAATTTTCCTAGGGTTCATTACCCGACCGCCTGTGCGAATCGGTCTACCTGTTACGCGGCTCGCCACGTCGGTCAACCGATTTGTGAATAATTGGGAATAACTTTCACAACCGAGGGCAAGATCGACAATCGTCGATGCGGGCTTTGTTGTAGCTGCCGCAGTCCTCAGCGGCAGAGATGATTAAGTTAGGCCGCCAGTGACAACGCCAGTCCGGCTCGGACCGGCATCTACAATTCAGTAATCGCGGCAGTAGGGATATTTCGATTCGAAGCCGAGCTCGGGTGGAAATTCTGAGTAACCGGCGTGAATCCATGGAACATCGCTCGGCAATACTGGCCGGTAACTATCGTGCCAAACCGGAATCGGAAAGGTGAGGATTTCGAAAAGGCCGGTGAAGTGTCGTGCAGTCGAACGGCCAAGGCCGCGCACGACGCCATAACTGGCGGCCGCGGAGTTGCCTTCCTCTTTATTGATTCTGCAAACTGTGACTGGCAGCTCGCTTGAAGCGAAAAGAAAATTCCCAATCCCGCGGCCGAGTTTGCGCGTCGGTCCGTAATCATTCCCCGGCGGATCCTGAATGTCGGCCATCGCGCTTGCCGCAAAAGCGATACCAACCAGCGCGACGAGGAGATGCTTTTTCATAAGTCGCTCCAACACGTAAACAGCTTCTCCGTAACAAAATCAATAGTTCATTTTGATTTTGTGCCGCGTTGTTAGATCGACAATCGCTCAGCCCGCGGGCGGACCTTGGAAATAAAATAGAACGAAGCGGCTCGCGTCGTACAACCCGTGACCGATGATTACCGGCCAAAGATTGCGGCCGGACGCGAGAACGATCACGCCCATCAATAATCCGAGCGTTCCGGTGATCGCCATACCGAGCGGATTTTGATACGCGTGCGCCGCGCCGAAAAGCGCGCCTTGAATAAGACAGGCCGCAATCCACGCGCCGCGACTTGCGCCAAAACACATCGCCAAACCCTGCATCAGAAATCCGCGGAACATAAATTCCTCATAAAGTCCCGCGCCGATGAATGAATAAACAACGCCGACCAGCGCGAGCTCGAGATTCCCTTGAACGCCAGCGAACCGGCTAAGATCGCGATGAAACCCCGCTTTTTCCGAAAAGTAAATCGCCGTGAATACAACCGCGGCGTACACAATTCCGATCAGAAATGTTTGCGACCAACTCGCAGGCCGTTTTAATCCAATGTCCGCCAGCCGTTCGCCGCGGAGCCGAATCAATCCCCAGCCGATCGCAATCAAGAGAAGTTTCCCGATCGCATCGAACACGAGCCCGACGCGCAAATTGACCGGCACGCGGACGAACGCGCCGACAACGACGTCGAGCAGGAACGTCACCGCCACCAGCGCGACGATGTCGATCAAGTAACGAAAACGGCGCGGCGGCTTGCTAATTCCACCGAGAGAGTTGATCGGATCCGCCATTCGGCAAGGCTAAATCGAATTAGGAAACCAGGAAATCAGGAAATGGTTTGCAAAAATCGGAAATGGATCTGATCGCTGACTTCTGACTTGTGACCTCTGGTCAGTGAAGTCCACGCGCCCAACCCGTGAGCTGAAATACAATCAGCACGTCGCGGTGGTCAATGGTCCCGGGCGCAAATTTCCAATTGAGCAACGTCATCACCGCGCTGGCATCGAGTTCGCGATGGCCAGTGGTTCGAAGGACTTTTATTTCATCAGCCATTCCCGTCTTCTTATTAATGACGAGACGATAAATGCCCTGGCCTTGATAACCGAGATGCTGCGATTTCATGGGATAGTCCGGATCCGGTGCAGCCAGCGCGTCTTTTTTATACTGCGGCGGGATCCGAACGATGTCCGTTGCGTAGCATGGTGTCAGGACCGCGAGAAACAACAGTGTTAACAGAATTCTAAGGGGTGAGTTCATACATTAGGGGAATCGAAAAACCCTCGCCATTTGGACGTGTCATTCCAAATTTGAAATCTGACCGCTGATGTCTGATATCTGACCTCTGGAAGAGCGGTTCCCGTAGTTCAACGGATAGAACGGAGGTTTCCTAAGGGCAAAACGCCACTTTTGCACCAATTCGCTGATGTCATCAGCTGTGCGCAAATCGCTGTAATCGACAGCGTTAACTTATTGTTACGTTCCTCACGCGTAATCACTGATTAGCACGTTTTCACCCATCCGGGTGACACAAAGGGTGACACAATTTGCGACCCGGAACCGCCGCCGGATCAGTTGAGTTATTGAAGCTGGCGTTGTCCGCCGATAGAATACCGAACCGATGTCAACGAACGTCGTTATACTCTCTGGTTTACTGATCGCATTATTAGGATCTGCTTTCCTATTTCAGAACAGCGCCAACCCCCGTCTGATGGAGGAAACTAACGATGGCGATATAGAGTTCTCTCATCCGAAGCGAATTGCGCGCGAAAGGAAATTCGCCCGGATTGGATTTGGTCTAGTGTTGGGCGGCTTTTTGTTGCAGGCAATTGGTGTCGCGCTCCCGCTGCTACCGAGATTTCCAACGCCAGCAGCCAATGGCCGTATTAACATCAATGCACCACTCTCGCGCACTCCAGTCACGTTTGCCTCTGAAGCGCAGCGCGGATTTCACGCGGTCCACAACCTCAACGCTGCATTGAAGGCTCCGGAGATCGTCGAAACTGTTAGGTCTCTAGAATACAACAACTGGACCAGCAAGGCGCCGTCGCAAGGCTTTTCGACTGGCGTGTACATCGGCGCAGCCGTACGCCTCAACTCATTCTCAGTTCCGCAGTTCTCCAAGGAAGAAGTCTCTGATGCTTCAAAAATGGCGCACGTTTACGCTGGCACCGTCCTTCTCTCCCAAAAGTACCACGATTTGACCGATCAGGAGATGAATCAGCTCGCCGGCGATTGGGCGATGGACATAGTACGAGGACTGACGAAGCAGTAGCATATTTCACTAATACGCTGGCGCTGGGCACAAACTTAAAGAAGCCCTCTTTGGCATTGCTCAGACACAGACCATCAATATTTCGGGCCGATCAAAACCACGGACGTATCTTTTGCCATTCGTGAATCTGTCCTGAATGAACCTCCTCTAGCGTTACCGCTAACGCAGGTTGTCAGAAGCGTCCGTAAGGTATTAGCCGGTTCGTCCAGCTGTAGTACCCAGTCCTTATCGAAGCTGCCATCTGACCTGCTCCCCGTTACTACAGCGATTCCGGCGTTAATAATCTCGTCCGTTCCCGCCTTTCTCATCGATACCTTCCACCCGTTTTTATTAAAAATGAGTTGCAATTGCTCAGCTAAAAAATTCGATTCGACGCTTCCTTCCAACGGTACGATCTCGACGGAACCTTTAGGCCCCTTCTGCAAAATCTCTTTTGCTTTATCAAAGCTCACACTTCGCTGTTCAGTGGCAAAATCCGAGAGTTCGCGCAACGATTTTTCGGCATCTGCTTGTTTGGTCTTAGCGTCAGCTAGATCAATTTTGAGTTGAACAAGCTCTTTAGCCTGCCGCTTGTTCACAACCAATCCGCTAACAAGTGCGACGCCTGCGAAACAGACTGCCACGATTTGGCTCAACGAATATACCGTATCCCAACTCATTTTTCGCTGCGGCGCAGTCAGTGAGTTAATCATTATCTCACATCATTCGACGGCGCAATACGAACACCTTTTTGGCATCGCTCCAACAAAGGTGTAACCAAAAAATTCTAGGCGGGAACAGCTCTGCGAGATTTCGAGCGTCTGCTCGATGCCGCCTGCTAACTCTTGTTCTCAATTAAAGGCATGGCAGCGGCCACAAGCTCTCTTCTCAATTCTGTCTTCCATAAGCCAGGTCCATCCATCTTGATGTACACGATCCCATCAAAGTCCGACGGTGTTTCCAGTCCCGGCGTGATCAGAGCACAGACTCTCCGTTGACCGAGATGAGCCAAAAAATAGCCTAGTTCGAGAATGACATTTTGCCTCGCCCGCGGGGCCAATGATTTCCCCTTAAGCCTGCCTTCATCATCGTCAGTCATCAAGACCACTGCGAACGTGATCAGCTCCGCCTCTTCAATGAACTTGGTCAGAAGATGCCGTCCCATGTTGGGCTGTTCGTGAAGAACGATGCCCCTCAGTCCGACCGCTTCCAGAAACGAAACCACGCTCTCCCGTGCGGCCTGATTTTGACCGTGAACGACGAAAACGGTATTTGGAGCTCGCCTTTCTTCAATGAACTTCGGCGTAAGAGTAGCCGCCGGTGGGGCCTCTACGGAAGTGCCACCTTTGTTTTCCGCTTCCACATCGGCGTTGTCTTTGCCGAGTGTCTGCCTCACGAGGAACGCGGACAAAAGAGAGTTCTCCGCAGTTGTCTCACCAGGATGATCAAATGCGAATTTCACTATTGCATTCGCGCGATCATGGCGGCTCCCAACTTCGCGGCCTTCACCAAGCTCCTTTACACCTGCCTCTAGTAGAAGATCATCTATCTGGGTGTGGCCCCAAGCCGAGATTGCGTCTCGTGCACGAAGCAGTTCTGATCGCGACGGCGCTGGTAACCGCCTCTGCTCAAAGCGAACAGGAACGGCGGTACCTACGACGAACCCTGCTGCCGCAAGCGTCGCGAATAGATCACGATCCTTGATTGCCCAGTGGTTCCGATTGAACTCGAACTCACCGATGTCGAGGACCTCTCGCAGTCGCCAGAGGACATTATTAAGGATTGGCGCGGCTTCAGAGAGTGGGCTGAGCGTTGCCTTAATCTCTCTCGCTGTCCCGTCGAGACGCCTAATTTCAACGACCTGTGCCTGCTCTTGCCCGCGTCCCTCCTGCATCAGAATGCACGGCCAGGAGCAAATGCTTCCCTTTGCCTCGGTGGAAAGACTCTGCAACTGACCCTTGATTAAATCGTCCGTGTACTCAAGAAACCGACCTCTTTCGATCGTAACCGCCCCGACATTCTTCTCAGCTACCTTGTGGGAAACCAGCAGGCTGTACATAGATTCTAAACGGTGTTCGTCCTTCCGAAGACACGTTATTCGTCCCTTCTAGCCCAACAAGGAACCTTTTTTGGCATTGCCCAAAGAAAGGTATAGCCAAAATTCTAGGCGGGAACAGCTTTGCAAGATTTCGAGCATCGCTCGATTATGCTGTCGCGAGATTTTAACTGCACCACATCTCAACCGCCCGGCCTCGTGTTATCGGACGTTTAAGACCGTGAAGATGTCAATTTGAGAAAACGCATCGCCAAAAAAATAAGACCAAAGAATGCTACCCAATCGACGACCATCCAAGTCAAGCCGGGCCATGCACCATCGCCACCGGAGTAGAGTAAGCTAAAGGGGAAGGGTGCCGGGGATATCTCGCGGCCGTAACCATCGAACATTTGACCTCTCGTTAAGTCGAAGCTCCGCCTAAACCCTGCGTTAAAAGCGTGAACGAAGGCGGCAATACCCGATGCTCCCGAAAGTATGCCGAAGAGTTTCGATTTCATCTAGGTTCGTCTCCGGCCGCCGCTGTTTACAACCGTCATCGACATTTAGATACTTTCGATTTCCCATTCAAAGCAAGCCGCAACTGAGTATTACGTTCAATTGCGTTCTTCGTAAGGTGCAACAAGCACCCGTTCACGGGTGGCCATTATATACATCGCGAAGTCCAACGCTTGCCTGGACTTTCGTCCGAAAAGGCGAATTCCGATGTCGTAAAATAAATTGAATTGCGAACGCCTCATCAAATCGTCAGATGGTTCGCCTTGCCATGTAGCCCAATCGCGCTGCAAGGTTCGCAAACCGAGTTCGTCGAACTGTCGATTGCCAGGCGGTCCGATTTTATAAAAATCTTCTGGCATGATGACCTCGCATAGCGCCTTGCCAAAATGAAACCACCAATGCGGTGAAAGTTTCTTTAACTCTGATGGATCAGAATATTCCAGCTCCTCGGCGAGCCACTGCTTTCGCTTTTGAATGATACGCGACGAAAGAAAGGTAAACCGTGAATGAACAAAGCGAACGCCGCCCCATACACTGAAGAGTCTGCACTTCTCTTCTCCGGATGCTTTTTCCGACCCAAGAGCTTTTGTTAAGTATTTGGTAAAGTAACGAGCACAAGCGTCCCCGCTGTATTTCAACGGCAGGAGCTCGACGCGTCCAAAGCCGTGCGACCCGGCTTTATCGCGCAAATATCTCCACAGTTCACGCAATCGCGGATCCACGTTTGCGTAAAAACGCCTTTCGACTTGCTCACGAGGAAAATTAGTTTTGAGATCCCAACCAATGTTTACCGCCGCGTGAGCATGCCAATTTCCGCTTCGCGGTTGTCGTTCACGAGTCCACATCCCTGTTGGAAAGATTTTCTTCAAAGCATTCAGATACGAATGCCATTTGTCTTGAAACTCCGACGTTTCCAAACAATCAGCCGCAGTGACCGTCAATGCGCCCACATTCTGCTCTCCATATTTCCAGATGTAGAGGCGAATGTTTTCCTGTGCGACAAAGACAGATCGATATCTGCCATTAACGATGCAGTTATCCTTCTTAAGACTAGGAAGGCGCGGCGGCGGCGCTGGCGCGCCGCCATCCGCACCCTTCTCCGGTTGAAGCAACGACGCTGCGCCACTCATACGGATACTGGATCGGCTGTTTCGCGCAGGAATCGTTCGATCTCTACTACTGCATACAACGGTCGCCCCGTTGCCCGACACGGAAAGATCAGTCCACGATTCGCCAGCCGATCCAGCGTTGCGGGGCTAACGCTTAACGCTTTTGCAGCTTCGACCCGATTTAGCGCAAGCTTCGGAGTCTCGAATAATATTTTTTGCTCATGCATGCGCCGATTTTTGCAGACGCGCGCCTGGAGCCTAAGGACAGCAGCCGCTGGCTCTTGTCCCGATTAGATACTTACTTCGACCCTTCGACCAACTTTTCCAATACCTAGCCCGCAACGTTGCAGGATTTTTTTGAAAGCGTCCTCGTCGATCGGAACCCGATATTCAAAGGCTTCGTTAAACGCCTTGTTCAACTCCGGCCAGCTGAGATCGCCCCGGTTTGCTTCAACCGTCTCGCAAGCCAATACCCCGAAGAAATAAACCGCGGCACGATTCTGTGCATCGCGTTCTGCTTTTTTCACAGCCTTTCGGACGCGCTTTCGAATTTCTTGCATCAGCGTCAAACCCTTTGCCAAGCCGTGATGGAACTTCACATCTTCCAAATAGTTTTGCCGCATCGACAAATCCACCGCGAATCGCCGGACCGTTTCGAATTCGGGATGAAGCTTATCAGCGAACCTCTTCCAGATCGTTCTTGCTTCCGCCAGGCTCTCTTTTCCAAATGTTTCTAACAACTTCTTCTCCGTTTCCGCGTTCATCGACGTCGCCCACTCATGCGCCTTTGCCATTGCGACGCAGATCGACGATTTAGCACCGACCAGTGCGCCAACATTCTCTGGACCGAACTGGCCATTAAACGGAAATCCAGCTAGCTCCCCAAATGGCTTAATTCCCCGGAGAGCACATTGCACAGCCCATTCGGGCGACTTTGGCTCAACTACAGCCGCAACTTCGCGAAACACGTTTGCATTTTGTTCGAAATTCTCGATTCGCCTAGTGATCGGCTCGTACCATTTGTCCCTAACGAACTCCGCCAGATCCCCGCTATCATTCATACGAAACCACGTTTGCCAATCGCTCTAAATCTTCCGACGCATCAAAGACAATCCGCTTCGCCATTGCTGCACTGTGCTCGCTTCGAAGATGACCGTAAGTCATGGCCACAAGCACCCCGCCATCTTTATGTCCGAGCCACTCGGCAATTACTTTGAAATCGCAACCTGCTTCGATCGCGTTCGAACAGAAAAAATGTCGCATCGTATGATGACCAAAACGCGGCAAACCTAAGCGTTCACATGCTCGCATCAGTTGAAGTCGTGCCTCAGCGATATCAAAAAGCCGCTGATCCTCTGATACCGGCCGCTTTCGCACCTGCATCGTTTCAATCAACCGACGCAACGGACCGAACAGAGGAATCGTTCGCGCCTCGTAATTTTTCGTTCCGAACTCGCCGCCCGTGACCAAAACGGTGCCGAGATCGGAATTGATATCGCGCCATCGAACCTCACGCGCTTCCGCCCTTCGCATTCCCGAGTATGCAAGAAATTCGACAAAATCTGCCGCCTCACCGGTTGCGCGATGGCCGTTACGAAGCTCTTCCAGCACCGATTGGAACTGCTTCTTTGAGGGAACGACAATGCCCGACTTCGGTTCCTTCTTCCGTTTCAAATGCCGAGCCGGATTATCGATCAATATTCGCAAAGTATTTTCAGCGTAGCCGAAAATCTGTTTCAATGTTTCGACATCGATATTCCAACTACGAGCCGAAAGTTTCGCGCCCCTTTGAATCTTCCAAGCCTCAAATTCTCTTGCACCGATCGCTCGCACCAAACGGCCATTAAAAAACGGTCCGAGCTGTTTCAATACACTGGCACGTCGATACGCCGACGACGCTTTTAACTCTGCCGTTTTGGATGCGAGCCATCGTTGCGCAACTTCTTCAAAACGGATCGAACCGTTTGTTCCATCCGTTGACAGGTGGCCGGCACGTTCGAGAAATTCGCGCAACCGACGCTTCGCCAATGCCGGGTCCGTTGTTTTCAGACTACGGCGAAACTGCTTGCCGCTCTTTTTGACGAGGAGATAGTACCGGCCAAATGAATCGCGATAAAGATTCGGCCCGACCTTCTTGAATCGCTGTTTCCCATTATGACTCTTAGTTTTCTCAACCATCGAAGATACAGGGTGACACAAACGGGTGACACAAGCAATATTTTCCTTTTTTGCTTATTTGTAATACTCTGATAATGAAGATTTTGTTCCCGTAGTTCAACGGATAGAACGGAGGTTTCCTAAACCTTAAATGTGGGTTCGATTCCCGCCGGGAACGCCAATTTCGCTTAGTGATTACAGAGGGCGCAGGCTGCGCGAACACCGATTGGCAAATCTCTGCAACGCTGCGCAGGACGTTGTCCAGAGATGTGCCCGCTAAAGGGCATCCGAGGCCTCGGCTGGCACGTGCAATTCGTCTCGATTAGATTACGGCGATGAAGCTGTGCCCCCAATGCAAAGCGCGAGAGGAGGATGACCGGTTGATTGCGTGCCCCAAGTGCGGCGCAAGCTATGACGGACCGACATCAGTACCCCGCGATGAAATAGCAGCGCTGGAACGGCGCGTCTTGAAAAAGCTTACGAGAAAAGTGGCCGGGTGGCTGTTTGGAGGTCTAAGTGTAATTACAGTTATCGGGATCGTGCAATTTGCGATCCAATTCGGCGCTTTATGGCGAACTGGTGTCTCGAAGCTAGAACTTCTTCTTAATAATCGGATTGCAGATGAATTTAAAACGGAGCGGATTCGGAACACCATTTCAGAGGTCGCGCAGACACAGGCAAAAGCGCTGATGAAGTCGAATATACAACCTGAGATAGATAAGGTGAAGGCCGATACCGCCGCAAAATCCGCCGCTTTTGATGCATTTCTAACTAAACTCAGAGAAGAAAACCAAAGTGCTTACGGGTCTTTGGCATCTGAAGTTACGCAACTGAAAGATCGCAATCATCTAATGCAATTGGCGGATGATGCAGTCAGCACAGGAAACCGGAAGGCGCTCGATGAATTACGGAGTGTGAAGATGGAGGAGAATAATCCACTGGCTCCGCTGGCGAGTTCGTTGTTTTTTCAGGTTAAGAACTTTTACCTTAATGGTAACCGAATTGGCGGATATAGACCTACGATGCATCGATTCGGCTTAACCGAAGCTTCGACGGCGACGCCACCTCCGTCGGACGATGCATACACGACAGAGGACTTATTGAATGAGCTACGACATGGGGACGACTGGCGCGACCGTGCAAAGAGTGCGGATATTTTGGTGACGCGCCGGACCAAAACTGTTCCAGATGCGCTTTTTGATAGCATTAAAAATGACCCACATCTTGAAGTAGCACGCAATGCAGTTCTTTCGTTCTGCACGATCACAGGCTATCAAAAGAAGGACGTCTTTGGTGAAGATGATCTAGCGGATTGGTGGCGCGCGCATCGCACTGAAGTTCTTGCAGGTCTGCCGGATTAAATAAAAACACGACCGGTCGGCGGTTTCTTTGATGATTCTTGCGGTGTACAGACGATTCATCGCATTAGTGCCATGAGTTGGCTGCGGCTAGTGACTTCGAGTTTTCGAAAAACGCCGTGCAAATGTTTTTTCACCGTCGCCAAACTCAAGCCCGCCTCATCGGCGATTTCCTGGTTGCTCCGCCCGTCGCAAACTAGTCGAGTGATTTCTTGTTCGCGTCTGGTCAGGCGGGCGAGAGCCGGTAAGCGGGAGGCGGTTGCCTTAGTATGCTGAGCAGTGTGACGGCGCAAGGCTTCGCACTCGATCAGAAAATGCGGCCGCGCCAAGTCGGCTGAGCTGAGCTGCTTCAAACGAACCGTCGCGCGTAATTCCGGCGACCGGGGATGATGCACGCGCTCTCGTTTGAAGACTCTGCGCGGCGCGCTAGGACGGAGCGCGCGCGCCCACTGTTGTTTGAGTTGTCGGCATCGATCCAGTATCTCGGATGGAATCCTCGAAGTCGCCGCGTTTGTCAGTCGCGCTTGCTCCCATCCTTTTTCCCAAACGGCGCAGAAGTCGCGCGCGGCCGTGTTTCGATAAATCAATTTTAAGTTCCAGCGCAAGAGCATTGTCGGCAATGGCAGTTGCTTCAGGCATTCTTCAAAATCCATGCGCACTGCGCGTTCCCGTCCAAGCGACCTGAGATGCCGAAGCGCAGTCAAAAATTGCGGATAAAGCTGCCGAAGCAATTTCATCTCCGCCAATGACGGATTGCCCTGGGTCGCCGCGCGCATGATGACGATCGCGCAAACGAGTCTCTGCCTTTCCTGGAACAGGAGGCACGCGGCGTGCGCACATTCCTGAGGCGCCAGGTATCGGCGATACAAACGCGATTTCATGAAGCTGCGTCGATTGGAAAAGAGATCGCTGATGCGGATGATCTTTTTGTGCCGCTGCGCCGCGATAGAACTCTTAAGCGGCTCGGCTGCGAAAAAACCATCGGGCATGGGCAGTGTCCATCTCGTGAACGGCGGCAAGATTGGATTGTGTCGCAACATGAATCCGATCAAATGATTTGGGACCGCGGCGGTGAGCACCTGCTGGGCGGCTTTCCAGAACGCATCGACGTTCATCGCTCGCTGAAGATTGAGCAGATATTTTTCGACTGCCGGATCGGCCATCGATCCGCGCCTGACGCTGACTCCCGTGCTCGGCCTCATCTCCTGGTCCCGTCTCGCGCTGCTCCCGTTCGAACGCGCGAGCCGTAAGGTTGCGCCGCTCAACAAGCAAAAATTAAAAAAGGCAACCTAAGTTACCTGGCGGTCATCAAACGGTGCGTGAGATTTACGCTAGAAAGGAAAGAAAACATAGCAAATGAAACTCGATATCAATGTGCCGGTAAGCGGTCTGGACTTGGCAAGCCTTCTTCACGGTGAGGAGGGGCTTTTCCTCTGCCAAAACAGAGGACAAAACTACATCACGGTAGCAAAGGCTGGTCACTCGATCGCCTTTGGGCCAACGCCAATTGGCCGCGGCATCCAGCAACAGCCGTCGGTCAGTCTTGGCCCTGAGCCCTGGTTCGTCACGAAGATCAGCAACTCCACGGAGTTCGCTGAATTCAGACTGACACCCAACAGAGAGGGGCGCTAAGGCAGGAAAACAACATAGAGTAAGCAAAATCAAAAGCCTCGGTGGGGAAACTCACCGGGGCTTTTTCTTCTACTTCGCGATCTTCACTCCGAGTTCTTTGACGAGGAACGCCCAGCGGTCGGCGGTTTCTTCAATGATCTTGGTCGTTGGTTTGCCGGCGCCGTGTCCGGCTTTGGTTTCAATCCGGATCAATGTTGGTTTGTCGCAACCTTGCGCAGCTTGAAGTGTGGCCGCGAACTTGAAACTGTGTGCGGGCACGACCCGATCGTCGTGATCGGCGGTGGTGATCATTGTCGCGGGATAACAACAGCCTTTGGCGATGTGATGGAGCGGTGAGTAAGCGTAAAGAAATGAAAAGTCGTCCGGTTTATCCGCGCTTCCGTAATCGGAAGTCCACGCCCATCCGATCGTAAATTTTTGGAACCGCAGCATGTCCATCACGCCGACGTTCGGTAACGCGGCGCCGTAAAGATCCGGACGTTGCGTCACGCACGCGCCGACGAGAAGTCCGCCGTTGCTCCCGCCGCCGATCGCGAGTTTCGGCGTCGACGTATAGCGCTTGTCGATCAAGTACTGCGCGGCGCTGATGAAATCGTCGAACACGTTTTGTTTCACGTGCAGCATTCCGGCTTCGTGCCATTTCTCGCCGTACTCGCCGCCGCCGCGCAGGTTCGCGAGCGCGAAGATGCCGCCCATTTCCATCCAAACCAGATTCGCGGGCGTGAACGTCGGCGTCACGGAAATGTCGAATCCGCCGTAACCGAAAAGATAAGTCGGGTTCTGGCCGTCGCGCTTCATTCCTTTTTTGTAGGAGATGAACATCGGCACGCGCGTGCCGTCGGCGCTGTTATAAAAGACCTGCTCGGTCGTGTAATCGTCCGGGTTAAATTTCACTTTTGGTTTGAACAGCACTTCGCTCCCGCGCTTGTCGAAGTCGTAGCGGAAAATTTCCGTCGGCATGGTGAAACTGGTGAAGGAATAAAACGTCTCGCGATCTTTGCGTTTGCCGGTAAACCCGGCGGCGGTGCCGAGTCCCGGCAGCGCAATCTCGCCGTCCCGCGTGCCGTCGAGCTTGAATAATTTCACCGCGCTATGCGCGTCTTTCAGATAAACGGCAACGAAGCGATCGCCCACGGTGGTGACCGCTTCGAGTTTGTCTTTCGATTGCGGCACCAGCTCGTCGATTTGCGCCGGGAGCGGCTTGCTCGTGTTGATGGTAACGATGCGGCCGAGCGGCGCGTTCAAATTTGTCCGGAACGCAAAGACCGGCCCTTCGTTGTCGATGAAAGAATATTCGGCGTCGGCCTTATCGAGCAGCTCGACGACTTTGGAGTTCGGGTCGACCAGGTTCTTATAAAAGATGCGGTTCTTCGGGTCGGTCCCGCGCTGGACGGTGATGATGAGATAACGCCCGTCGTCCGTGACTTCGGCATTGAAGAGCCATTCCTTTTGATCTGATCGCTCGTAAATCAACTTGTCCTGCGCCTGAGGCGTGCCGAGCTGATGGAAGAAGAGTTTGTGATTGTAAACCTGGGAGCGGAGTTTGTTTTTCTCGTCCGGCTTGTCGTAGCGGCTGTAGAAAAATCCGCTGCCATCTTTTTTCCAGGACGTGTTTGAAAACTTGATCCAGTCGAGAAGGTCTGGTCGATCCTTGCCGGTCTCGACCTCGCGCACTTTCCATTGCTGCCAATCGGAGCCGGCGGTCGCGAGACCATAAGCCATCAATTTGGCGTCATCGGTCACGTCCATCCCGCCCAATGCGATTGTGCCGTCTTTCGCCAGCAGGTTTGGATCGAGAAGCTCGCGCGGTTTTTCGAAAAAGTTCGTAGCGGTGTAGAGAACGTTTTGGTTTTGCAAACCGGTGTTCTTGGAAAAGAAGTAACGGCTCTTTTCCTTGAACGGGACTCCGAACCGCTCGTAATCCCAAACTTCAGTGAGGCGCTTTTTGATCCCGTCCCGCTCCGGAATCGTTTTCAGAAAATCGAACGTGATTTTGTTTTCCGCGTCGATCCATGTGCGCGACTCGGGCGCGTCCGGATTTTCCAGGGGACGATAAGGATCCGCGACTTTGGCGCCGGAATAATCATCGACCTGATCAGCGCTTGGCGGGGGGGGATATTTGAATTGAGTCGGGGAAGGAGAGTCGGCCGCGAAAACGAGCGCGAGCGGCGTGAGTAAAGTGAGCGCGAAGAACCTGCGATGCATTCGCGCGAATATGCGCACGAAAAAGTAGATGTCGATCTTTTGAGCCTGTTTCGACAAATTTTCCGGCGTGGCATTGCGGCTGCTTTTAGGAGCGCCGCGAGCTAGGAAGTCAATAAAACGAAACTGAAAGTTCCTCAGCTTCAGCAGCGCGGCCATTTATTGGCCGCGCTTTTTTTTGCAGCGTGACGCTGCATCCAATTAGCAGACGCGCTGAGTGGCGGCGATCAATCTTCGGTGATTAATCCAAACAATCCGTGCGATTCATCGGCAATGCCGGCCGTGAAATAGACGCCGTCGCCGAGTGGAAGAAGCGCCCATAATCCTTCGAATTGAAGCGGCGTTCCGTCGGCCCGGTTGATCGTTCCGAGAAAAGCACCGGTGGTAGGATTATAATTATTGATCTTCCCGTCACCAAAATTGCCGACCCACAGTTCGTCGCCTCCGACCAAAGCAAGTCCCCACGGCGAGTTGAGATTGCCATTTGAGACCAGACGCCTGACTAGATTGCCACTGGTGTCGAATACGTTGACGAAGCCGTTGCCCGGACCATGCACGTCGTCGTGTTTCTTCTTATCCTGTAGCGCATAAGTCACATAAATCTGGCCGCTGATATTTTGAATGCCAAACGGCGCGTAGCCGGCCGGGAGGTTTGGGTCCGCGAAACCGTTGGGGTTCGTCTGTTGAAAATTCTCATCGTAAGTCTCGACGTGACCGGAAAAGAAATTCGTCACGTAAAGAAAATTGTGACCAGTGGCCGTACCGAGGGTGGCACCTTTGTAGACAGCTTTGTTCTTTGAATTGTCTACGGCAATGATCGCGTTCGTACCGTCAACGTTCGGATTCCAGCCCGAGATCGAACCGTCTTCACTCGCGAAGATAAACCTCGCAGGCTGCGAGTTACCATTCTTAGTCACCTTGAAGAAAGCCGTTCCGTTAAAAGCGATACCGGTGGGGTTTCCTCCGCCTTTATTTTTCGAAGCTGGCGGAATCGTCACAATCAGCGAACGCGCCGTGCCGTCTTGGCCGTAAAGTGTCGAAACACCTGTGCCATTGTCGCTGACCCAGATCGTGGTGCCGGTCGAATTGGCCGCCATTCCCCACGGATTGACCAAATTTGGATCGACATGTGCGGCGACACCCGGAATGTCGGATTGAAGATTTGCCCAACTGTAACTGTCGGCCCGTGCAAAGGTAGCCGCCACAGACATCGACGCGAGCGCTAGCAAGACAGTGGTGATTGAAGTCCGAGTTGTTTTCATAAGATTTCCTTCCGTTGATTGAGTCTTTCCCTTCTCTCCTTAGTAAAATCGCGAGACGAACGGAGCGTGGTCGCAAAAGTTCTGATGCCGTGTCCCGATTGTCCCGAAAATTAAACTCCAGCTAATCGGAGAGGTTGCTCGTCTTGTTCCTCGTGTTACGGCCAAGTCGTCAGACAACGCCGGGCTGCGCCTGACACGAGGCGATGTCGAGAAACGACGGCGCGCTGCGCGCTTCTGGTCAACCAGGTTGCCAGCGCCCGTGACCACCATCCCCGTCAGAAGACAGCACTGGCTCGGGAACAAGATCGACATCTTCCGTCGGTTCCTCTTCGGTTTCCGCAACTGGCCGCTCGTGATGCTCTTTGGCGATGAGCATGTAGAGCGACGGGACGATGAAGAGTGTGAAGATCGTCCCGATTGTCATCCCACCGACAAGCACCAGACCGATCGAATTTCGCGCAGCGGCGCCGGCGCCAGTGACGAGGGTAAGGGGGAAGTGACCGGCCACTGTCGCTACGCTGACCATCATGATCGGACGCAAACGAATCCGCGCCGCCTGCGCGACCGCTGCCAGTTTTGCCATGCCCTTTCGTTGTAACTCGTTCGCGAACTGGACGATCAAAATTCCATTTTTTGATACCAAGCCGACAAGTGTAACGAGTCCGACCTGGGAATAAATATTCAGGGTCGTCGTCCAGCCGTCAGTGAAAAATTTTCCGAACGGCATCTTTAGAAACGTAAACAACAGCGCACCAAAGATCGCGAGCGGAACCGATCCGAGCAGAATTACGAATGGGTCGCGGAAACTATTGAACTGGGCCGCTAGCACTAAAAAGATGAGCACAATAGCCAGGACAAAGACGCCGCCGAACTTGCTTCCCTCGGTGCGCAGTTGCCGAGACTCGCCGGTGTAATCGAGCACGTAACCTTTCGGGAGAATCTTGCGCGCTTCGTTCTCCATGAATTTCAGAGTGGCGTCGAGCGTCTGCGTCGGCACGCCGTTGATCGTGACGGCGTTGAGTTGCTGCATGCGGTTGAGCGACCGCGCGACTGTTTTTTGTCGCAGAGAAGCGACCGTGCTGAGCGGGACCAATTGGTTGTTGGGCCCAGTCACGTAAATATTTTGCAGCTGTTCCGGGGTTAAACGATCGACGCGTTTCACTTGCGGGATCACCTTGTAGCTGCGCCCTTCGATGTTGAAACGATTCACGAAATTGCCGCCGATACTGGCCGACAAATCCGCGCCCACTTGCTGCATATCCATCCCCATCGAAGACACCTTGTCGTGGTCGAACACGATCTCGGATTGCGGCTGGTCGATCTTCGTGTCGATGTCCGAGAAGCGAAATATTCCTGCTGCCATCGCCTTGTCTTGAATCTGTTTCGCGAACTCGAGGATGCGGTCCTGGTCCGCCGTCGAAGTAATAATAAAACTGACCGGAAAATTATCTCCGCCTGGAAGAGGGGAAGGCGTCGTGGCAAAAATACGAAGGCCGGGAATGGCGGAGAGTTTCGGCATCACCTGAGGCAGGATTGCTTCAGTCGGAATCTTTCGAACGCCCCAGGGTTTCAGCACCATTCCGCCGAAGCCGTTCGTGGGAAAGGTTAATTGGAACGTGAAACGTACGTCCGGCACGCTTTGAAAAATCTTTCCGGCGGCGTCGGCGTAACGAGAAGTGTCGTCAATCGTAGCATTCGCCGGCGCAGTAACGATACCAAAGATCACGCTTTGATCTTCTTGGGGCGCGAGCTCGTTAGGCGACATCATCCAAAAAAGTGCAGCTAAGATCGACAACCCGATCCACACCGTGTAAACCGCCGGCCGCGCCGCCAGCGTGCGGTCGAGCTGACGGCCGTACCAATCGCGCACTCGATCGAATGTTCGATTCACGATTCCGGAAAATCCCTGGTCCACATGTTCCGAGCGCAATAAATGCGCCGACATCATTGGCGAGAGCGTCAGCGCCACTACGCCGGAAATGAAAACTGCGCCTGCAAGCGTGAGCCCGAATTCGCGAAAGAGCGCGCCGGTCAATCCACCTTGCAGTGCGATTGGCGTGTAAACCGCCGCCAGCGTGATCGTCATTGCGATGATCGGCCCGATTAATTCGCGCGCGCCGACCAATGCTGCATTCGTGCGCGACATTCCTTCGCGCATGTGGCGTTCTACGTTCTCGACCACAACGATTGCGTCATCGACCACCAATCCGACCGAAAGCACGATCGCCAGGAGCGTGAGCAAGTTCAATGTGAACCCGAGCACCTGCATCAGGAACAAGGCTCCGATTAGCGAAATCGGAATCGCCACCACCGGCACGATGACCGAGCGAAACGAACCGAGGAACAAGAAAATCACGACCATCACGATGAGCAATGTGTCGATCAAAGTTTTCACGACTTCGTGAATCGCGTCGTTGATGTAAGCCGTCGCGTCGTAAGCCACGTCAGCCTCCATCCCGGTCGGCAGCTCTTTTTTAATCTGCTCAATCTCGACGCGCACGCGCTTGATTACGTCGATCGAGTTTGCGTTGGGCAAAACCCAGATGCCCATGAACACCGCTTTTTTTCCGGAGAAACGAACCTCGGTGTTGTAATCTTCCGCGCCAAGCTCGACATCAGCGACGTCGCTTATCCGGACGAGGTTTCCTTTGTCCTGACGAATAACGAGCTTTTTGAAGTCGTCCGCTGTGTGCAAGTCGGTGTTGGCAGTGAGATTGACCTGAAGCAGCGAACCTTTGGTGTTGCCGACGGCCGAGAGATAATTGTTTCGCGCCAGCGCGCTTCGAACTTGCGAGGGACTGACGTTGAGCGCGGCCATGCGGTCCGGTTTCATCCAAACGCGCATGGCGAAGGTGCGGCCGCCGAGAATATCAGCGCGCTGCACCCCGCCGATCGCAGTCAGCCGCGGCTGGACCAGGCGCACCAGGTAATCGGTGACCTCGTTAGGCTGAAGAATGTTGGAAGTAAAACTGAGATAGGCAGAAGCGATCTGCGAATCGGCCGGTTCGATTTTGATGACCGGAATTTCCGATTCGGGCGGCAGATCCCGCCGGATGGCATCAACCCGCGAGCTCACATCCGATAACGCCTTGTTCGCGTCGTAGTTCAGTTTTAAGCGAACTGTGATCGTGGAAACCCCCTGTGCGCTTTGCGATTGGATGTAATCGATCCCGTCTGCTGCGGCGATGGCACGCTCCAGCGGTGTCGTAATAAATCCGCGAACCAATTCCGCATCGGCGCCGACGTAGACGGTTGTCACCGTGATCGCGGCGATATCGCTGCGCGGATATTGCCGGACGTTGATCGTTTTCATCGCCTGCAAACCGGCGATAAGAATGACGAAGCTAACCACCATCGCCAGCACTGGGCGCTTGATGAAAAGATCAGTGAACGACTTCATGTCGATCTTGTTTTAAGAATCACTCGGTGTCGGATTAAGCTCCGGCTTCGGAGCCAACTCGTTGTTGATCGTCACCGCCATCCCGTTGCGCAACTTGAAAACGCCCGTGCCCACCACCGTATCGCCTGCCTTCAAGCCCTTTGTGATCGAAACAAAATCTCCGCGTGCCTCGCCCACGCGCACGAAGGCCTGCCGAATCGTCTGCGATTCCTTCCCGGTTTTCTCGTCTTTCTTTGTTTCAATCACGTAAACCGAATCCCCATAGGGCGCGTAGGAAACCGCCGTGCCCGGAACCACCAGCGTCTTCTGTTTCGTCGGCAAGATGATTTCAATCTTGGCAAACATTCCCGGCTTCAATGCGTGATCCTGATTGTCCAGCGTCACTTGTACCGAGACGTTCCGTGTCGCCGTGTCCACAGAGGAATTGATCGCAGTGACTTTGCCCACGAAAACGCGATCTCCTAATGCGTCGGTGCGAACTCGTGCCTCCAAGCCCTGCACCAGATTCGGAAGATTTTGCTGTGGCACCGCAAAGTCGACAAAGAGCGGGTCGAGCGCTTGTAAAGAAACTACTTGCTGACCAGCGTTGATCATCTGGCCGACGTTCACCAGGCGAATGCCGAGCTGACCGTCGAAGGGTGCGCGCACTTCTTTCTTCTCGATCATCGCCTGCATGTTATCGACCGTGCCTTGCTTCTGGTGGAATTTTGATTCCGCCGAATCGAGCTCCGCTTTCGAGATCACCTTGCGCGTTGCCAGGTCTCTGGCGCGTTGCAAGTCGGAGCGCGCCAATTCCAAATCCGCCTTCGCCGTATTGAATTGTGCCGCTTCCGATGACGTATCGAGTTTTAACAGAACATCGCCTTTTTTCGCTTCACCGCCGTTGGGAAAGCCAACTTCGCTTACCGTTCCGCCGAGTTCCGTCGCGACGATGGCGCCTTGGACCGCGGAAATTGTTCCGACCGAAGACAGTGCCGGCGCCCAATCTTCTTCCTTCGCCACGGCACTCGTCACGGTGGTCGCCGGCATGACCATCGGCGACGAACTCATCTTAAGGAATTGAAGCAACTTGACGTCCACAAGCGCCAAGAAAAGAAAGAGCACGGCAAACACCGCACCTGCGGTCGTGGCTCTCGATCGGAATCGATTGACCGCAGTTACTCCGAACAGGATCGCCAAGAGCGTGATAACGACAATCAACAAAATAAGTATTGCCGTACCAAGCGCCTTCAGGGCTACGACGACGACGATGAGGAACAGCACCGCAGCGGCGATATAAATCCAGCCGCGCAGCTTTCGACGCGCTACCTTTTGTTCGCGCTCCGGGGTGCTCGGTTTTACCACGTCATGCATACGCGCGTTCGCCTTCCTTCTTAAACATTAGTCGCCACAGATTTCTGACTACCTCGAGCTGGCGCTCACGGCTTTCCGACGATGTTTGGCCAACTTTCAAAACTCCGCGCAGCAGCATCCCGTCGTTTACCGCAAAAATAAGTTCCGCCATTTGTCGTGGAGTCAAATCGCTGGTCTTGGCTTCGGGCGAGCGTGCAATCAAATCGGTCACACCGTTCATCGATGTTTCACAAACGTCGCGTACGAGATCGGCCACGCGTGTGTTCCGGCTCGCTTCCGCGAAAAGATCGACCACGAATGCCGCCGTCACCTGCGGTTCGGTTTCGCCGCAATGCGCGGTGAACAAAGTTTCCAACGATTCGCGCAAGTTCGGCGCTTGCCGGGCGCGTTCCAGGATTTCCTGGATTTCCTGTTTATGCCGATCGGCCATCGCCGAAATCACGGCCTCTTTATTTTGAAAATAGCGATAGATCAGACCCACGCTGATGCCGGCTTCGGCGCTGATGTCGTGCATGCTCGCCTGGTGAAACCCGCGTTTGGCAAAGCAAATTACCGCCGCATCGAGGATCTGTGTTCTGCGATCGAGAACGCTATCGGTTTGAGGTAAAGACATTGAGCCAAGACAATGAATGAACGTTCATTCATTGTCAAATGGCCCCCCCTTTACGAGGCAATTCGCGCTTCAGCGTAATTCTCGCTCGCGGTTCCGATCCTGTCCAAAGGTAGGGCATTGGGCTGCTCGGCAAATTGCCAGATTGCGGCAAGCCCGCTGACCGCGACCAGCGCATACAACGCCGTTTCCAAAATATTTCTGCTCTTTTCTTCCGATTGAATCAGAAGCCGGTAGGTCGATCTCTTTTTCATAATTTCCCTTTCTTCCTCATGACGCCGCCGAGCGCTGCTTTTGTCTAACCTCACTCAGCGGTATCATTCGTCTTCGAACATTGGATGCGAGGTTCCGTTGAATCAGAAAGATAAAAATTTTCTTCGCAAGTTCGCGCCCGACGGGCGCTACCTCATCGGCGTCTCCGGCGGACGCGATTCTGTCGCGCTCCTGCATTTGCTCGTCGAGCGCGGCTATAAAAAATTAATTGTCTGCCATCTGAATCATCAGCTCCGCGGCCGCTCCAGCGACACTGATGCGCGCTTTGTCCAAAAACTTGCCGCGAAGTACAATGTCGATCTTGAACTCGAATCGACCAACGTTCACGCCATCGCGGCGAAAGAGAAGATGTCGATCGAAACTGCCGCGCGCGACGCCCGCTACAAATTTTTCGCGCAAATGACGAAACGGCGCCGCACTCAAACCATTTTTCTCGCACATCACGCCGACGATCTCGTCGAAACTTTTTTGATTAATTTATTTCGTGGTTCCGGAGCCACCGGTCTTGGCGCAATGCGGGAGGTTACAAAACGCCGCGTTGGAGATGTCGATCTTACAGTCGTCCGACCATTTCTTGGAGTGTGGCGTAATGAAATCGACCGCTACGTTCGCAAGCATCGGCTGAAATTCCGCGAAGATGCGTCCAATAAAAATCTAGCGCCACTTCGGAACCGGACTCGCCGGCGAATCATTCCTTATCTCGAAAAAACACTCGGCCGGAACATTCGCCAGAGTATTTGGCGCGCGGCCACGATTGCGGCCGAAGAAGAAAACTGGATTGAAGCTCAGCTGCCCGGTGCAACCGACGTCGACCTGGCCGTGGCGAAGTTGCACGACTTACCGGTCGCACTTCAGCGTCGCGAAATTCTGAAGTGGCTGCGCGCGCGAAATATTGGGAACGTTGGCTTCGATGTTGTGGAAAGCGTCCGGTCATTGCTGAATCACGATACGCGCGTCGCCAAGATTAATCTTCCGAAAGATCGATATGTCCGCCGCCGTGCCGGAAAGATCTTTATCGAGTGAGTTGTAGAGGCGCTTGTGCCAAGCGCCTATTTTATTAGTTCGGCGGCTGACACAGCCCCCGCTACAACATCTGTGAAAATCTGTGTAATCTGTGGCTAAGTAAACTGAAATGAGTTCCGAAATCCGCGTCCGATTCGCTCCGTCGCCTACGGGCTACCTGCACATCGGCGGCGCCCGCACCGCGTTGTTCAACTGGCTCTTCGTGCGTCACCACGGCGGGAAATTGATTCTGCGAATCGAAGACACCGACATCAAACGCAACACCGAGGAAGCCGCGGCCGCGATTTACGAAGGTTTGGAATGGCTTGGACTCAATTGGGACGAAGGCCCGCATGTCGGCGGAGATTTAGGTCCTTACTTCCAGAGCCAGCGCACCGAGATCTACGAGCGCTACCTCAAGAAACTTCAGGACGGCGGCCACATCTTCGAAGATCAGGGCGCATTACGGTTCCGTTCGCCGCGCGAACACGTGATCGTGACCGATCTCGTTTGTGGCAAAATCGATTTCGATCTCACCAATCCCGGTACGCATCCGGACATGACTATCCGCCGGCCGGATGGGTCGTGGATCTTTCATTTCGTGAATGTGATCGACGACATCGAAATGAAAATTTCGCACGTGATTCGCGGCGAAGATCATCTTTCCAACACGCCAAAGCACATTGAAATTTTCCGCGCACTCGGCGTCACACCACCGAACTACGCGCACATCCCGCTCATTTTGAACCGGGACGGTTCCAAGATGAGCAAACGTGATGAAGGTGCAGCCGTCGCCACTTATATGGAACAAGGTTACGCGCCGGAAGCAGTTCGCAATTATCTTTGCCTGCTTGGTTGGTCGCCAAAGGACAACCGCGAGAAGATCGACATCGACGAAGTCGTAAAACTTTTCGAGCTCGAGAAAATCAATCGCCGCAACGCCGCGTTCGATCTCGACAAATGTTTTTGGCTCAACGGCCAATACGTCGCGCAGATGTCGCTCGATCGCTTCATCGAGCTAGCCCGGCCGTTTTTGGAAAAAGCGAAGATCGACATCTCCAATGAA
>Ga0137399_10000074_pt1 | contig 33407 bp, 27 predicted proteins | sample czorhiz316metaG_FD_104810 | JGI IMG/M metagenome (GOLD analysis project Ga0137399, IMG submission 104810) | Vadose zone soil microbial communities from Angelo Coast Range Reserve, California, USA - czorhiz3.16 metaG | ecosystem: Environmental > Terrestrial > Soil > Vadose zone | place: USA...
CCAAGCCAGGTGGACTGAAGGATTCAAGGCAGAATCCTGGTATTGGGGATTCGCGGCAGCGCTTGTGGCCTTTGCCATAACTCTGAAACTCAAGCTATTTTTCGCGATACTGGGGGCAAGCCTGATCTTGTTCTGGGTGTCCTCGGTGGTTCTTCAAAAGAAGTCAAACTCGCAAATCTGACCCGCGTAAATATATAATGAAAATAAAGGCAGATAACAGATATAGTGAAACTCTATGCTAACCTCCGACATCAATCCCTAGGAGGAAGCACGATGCCGGCCACCATGGATTCTCCACGTGTCAAAGCCCTGCGTTCTGCCCCATTGGATTCTTGGATAGTACTTTCTGAGGATGAAAGCAGAGTTGTGGTCGTTGGTGCTACATACGAGGAAGCAGTAAAGAGAGGCGATGAAGCCGGAATCGCCGACCCCATTTTGATCAAGACCCCAAAGGCATGGCTCTCTTTCTCGGTGTAATAAGGAATTGAGATATACCTGCAAGGACCATCCAACTCCACAGGGTGTTGGCAGGCGGGGCTTCCTTGACCATTTCAAAGTTACTCTTGATGCCTCGACGTACCCTCCGGGATTCGATCTAGAGCGAATACATAGAGTCTAGGTTTTTTCGATTGGGATGCAGGGAATCAATCCCGCAACGCCCGGGCCGGATCGGTCCGCGTCGCGCGCCAGGCGGGCAAGAAACAGGCTGCGAGCGAGACGACGGTCATGACGACCAATGCCCAGCCGAAGGCTAGCGGGTCGCGCGGGCTCACTTTGTACAAAAGGTTGCCGAGTAGACGTGTCAATCCCAGCGCCGCCGCGGCGCCAAGCAACACGCCGCCTGCCGTCAGCGTCAAGCCACGCGACATCACCAGGCGCAACAGATTGGATGTGCCGGCGCCAAGCGCCATGCGCAGCCCCAGTTCGCGTGTGCTCTGCGACACAGCATACGACATCACGGCATAGAGTCCGATGGCAGCGAGCAGCAGCGCCAATCCACCTAAGACCCCAACTAAAGTTACGGCCACGAGCTGCGGGGATGTCGAGCGATCCACCTGTTCCTGTAGCGTAATCACCTCGTAGGGGGCAAGATTCCCGTCCAGCGCGTGCACCTCGCGCGCCAGCGCCGCGGCGATCGTCTCCGGCCTTAGCGGCGTTCGGATATACAAGCCCGCCCCAACTGAGAAATTCTGGCGCCGAGGCACATAGAAAAAAGGTTTCGGTGTTTCCCGAACGCTCTGGTACTTGGAATCTTTCGCCACACCGACCACCTGCATCCATCGGCCCTTGACCTGAACGCGCTCGCCAATCGGATTCCTGCCGCGCCAATACTGCGCGGCCATCGTTTCATTCACCACGGCCACCAGAGCGGCTCTTTCGTCGTCCGCGCGGGCGAATTCGCGGCCGGACACCAAGGCGATCCCCATAGTCGAGAAATAGTCCGGGCCCACTTCGTTGTACTCCACAGTGGGCTGTTCCTCAGGCGGGGGTTGATAGCCATCTACGGCAATCGGCGTGGAAGAATAACTTCCATAGCCCAGCGGCGTGACTCGCGCGAACGTTGCCGACTCGACGCCGGGCAGCGCCTTCATGCGTTCGGCCAGTTCGTCTTGGAAATACTGGGCGCGCTGCGCATCATATCCCGCCGAGACCAAATCGACGGCAGTGAACAGCACTCCTCGCGTCGAAAAACCCGGGCTGGCAGCTCGAATTCTCTGCAGGCTCTGCATCAGCAGCCCCGCTCCCACCAGCAAAACGAAACTCAGTGACACCTGGACCAGAACCAAACCCGAGCGGAGCCGCGATCTTCCGCGGCCGCCGACAGCACCCGTCGAATCGGATTTCAGCGCGGAGGCAAGATCGATCTTGCTAGTCTGAATCGCGGGAACCAGCCCGATCAGCAGCGTGACGATCAGGCAAACCCCGGCGCTCAGCGCCAGCACTCGCCAATCAATTTCCCCCGGCAGGTGCATCGAGACGCCGGCCCGCGCCGGGAAGAGCAGCACGAGCGCGTGACGGCACCAGTGCGCAACAAGGAGACCGCCGGCCGCGCCAAGAGCCGAAAGGATCAGGCCTTCCGTGAGAAGTTGCTTCAACAGCCGACCGCGACCGGCGCCGATGGCCAGCCGAACCGTCATTTCATGGCGGCGCGCGAAGGACCTGACCAGCAGCAGATTCCCGACGTTCGCGCACGCGATGAGCAGGACAAAAACGACGACGGCGAGCATGATTTCGAGCGTGGGGAGCAGAGTACCCGCGTTATTGAATGGCGTTTGCCACAATGGCCAGAGTTTGATGCCGCGGCCTCGGTTCGTATCCGGATAGTCGGCTTCCAATCGTTTCGCCACGGCGGAAATCTCTTGCTGTGCCTGCTCGCGAGTCACGCCGGGCTTGAGCCGTACGTAGGCTTCAATCCAGCGCGCGCCGCGATCCTCCAGTTTGTAGCCGCCGCCTTCAAAGTTTTCCTCCATGGAAGCGGGTACCCAGAACTGCATGCCCCACCCCACGAACGTCCCATAAAATCCCTCTGGGGCGACCCCGACAATCGTGTGCAGCACACCGTTGAGCCGTTGCGCTTTCCCGACGATTTCCGGATCGCCCTTGAATCGTCCTCGCCATAGCTGGTAACTGATCACCGTCACGGGATGGGCGTTCCGCCCTGAGTCTTCGCCGCGCTCGAATCCGCGCCCAAGAATCGGATGGACCCCGATGGCGCCAAAATAGTTCGCCGATACGATGCTTCCAATCGTGCGCTCGGCCCGGTCGCCGACGCTGAGAGTCGTGCCCATAATTTTGGTCACAATAAGTGCGTCAAACAGCGTGCAACTCCTCTGCAAGTCAACGAAATCTGGCCACGAAATATAAGTAGGGCCAGACTCGCCGCGTGCCGTTCCGGTGAGGGCGAGCAGCCGCTCCTGGTGGGTTACGGCCGGGTACGGACGGAATAAGATCCCTTCGACCCAACTAAAGACAGCGGCATTGGCGCCGATTCCTAAGGTGAGGCAAAGAATCGCCAAGATGGAAAAGCCCGGACTGCGCCGGAGCATCCGGAAGCCGAAGCGGAGGTCTTGAAGGGTGGTCTCGATTATAGGTAGTCCTCTCTGGTCGCGGTAGATTTCCTTGATTTGCTCGATGCCGCCGAATCCGCGAAGCGCCTCGCGGCGGGCGTCCTCGGTGGTCATGCCTTTGCGCAGGTTCAGTTCCGCGGCCATCTCCAAGTGCGAGCGCAGTTCCGCGTCTAGGTCGTCTTCGAGATGACGGCGGCGGAAGAGTGCAGCGAGACGGTGGATGAACACGCGGCAAGATTCGCGCATAGGCTAGTTAACTCGTCCTTAGCACCCGGTTGATCATGGCAGACATGCGATCCCAGCTTTCCGCTTCCTGCTCGAGCTGCTTGCGTCCGGCGCGAGTCAGGGAGTAATACTTGGCCTTGCGGTTATTCTCCGAAACGCCCCACTTGGACACGATCCAGCCGCGCTGCTCGAGGCGCAGCAGGGCGGGATAGAGCGTTCCCTGGTTCAATTGCAGCAGGTCTTCGGAGACCTGCTGGATGCGCACGGCGATGCCGAAGCCGTGCATCGGCCCCATGGAATCGAGCGTCTTCAGCACGAGCAAATCGAGTGTTCCCTGCAGCACTTCGCTTTTGGAAGTTGGCATAGAGTCCTTTAGACGGTCAACAGGAGTCTACCACAGCTCTGTTGATCCTCAACAGGAGTTTTGGAGGAGCTAGAGGCGTCTGCGCCGAACTGCGCGAAACGTTGCAAACAGAAAGGTCGGTCGGATTTCGGACGCTTGCCTCGGATTGCGATCGGCGCTCCTCGTGTTGTAGTAAGAGCCGCTGGGGGAAACGTGTCAGCCTGAACTGGGTAATGCTGATAAGCAGCCTGTCACTTAGCCGTGTAGTGGGCTTACCGGAGAAGTCATCGGAACCACGTTCCAGGTCTGGCTTGCTGGCAGCGAAGCGGCCCTGCTAGAATCGAGTATTTTGAAGGCGTTTTGCGAGCGCGCGAGCCTGCGCTTGGCCGCTGGCCATACATGGTTCGACTCGGCCTCACCGTAAAGGAGACGCATGCCTGCTTTCCCCGGGGTAGACTTTATCGAGTTCGATTCCTTGCTCAACGACGAAGAGAAGCTAGTGCGGCAGACTGCCCGGCGATTCGTGGACGAGCAGGTGATCCCCATCATCGAGAAGCACAACCGCGAGGGAAGCTTCCCCATGCACCTGGTGCCGCAGGTGGCCGAACTGGGCTTCTTCGGGGCCAACTTGAGCGGGTATGGCTGCGCGGGGATGTCCAACGCGGGCTATGGGTTGGTGATGCAGGAGCTGGAGCGGGGCGATTCGGGCCTGCGTAGCTTCGTCTCGGTGCAAAGCGCCCTGGTGATGTACCCCATCTACGCTTACGGCAGCGATGCCCAGAAGGAAAAATGGCTGCCACTGCTGCAACAAGGCAAAGCCATCGGCTGCTTCGGGCTCACGGAGCCGCAATTCGGCTCGAATCCCGGGGGGATGCTGACTCGGGCAGTGCGCCGGGGAAACTGCTACGTGCTGAACGGCGAGAAAATGTGGATCACCAATGGCTCGCTGGCGGACGTTGCCGTGATCTGGGCTAAAACGGAAGATGGTGTCGTCCGAGGCTTTCTGGTCGAGAAGGGCACCAAGGGATTCAAAGCCTGGGACGTCCATGGCAAATGGTCGTTGCGAGCGTCCGTGACTTCGGGTCTGGCCATGACCGACTGCGAGATCCCCGCACAAAACCTGCTGCCCAAAGCCGAAGGCCTGAAGGGGCCGCTCCGCTGTCTAACGCAAGCGCGCTACGGTATCGGCTGGGGCGCCATCGGGGCGGCCATGGCCTGTTACGATACGGCCCTGCAATACGCCAAGACGCGGAAGCAGTTCGCCAACCGGCCGATCGCCTCCCACCAACTAGTGCAGGACAAGCTGGTGTGGATGATCTCCGAAATCACCAAGGGGCAACTGCTGGCCTTGCACGTCGGCCGGCTGAAGGATCAGGGCCGCGTGGACCACACGCACATCTCTCTGCTGAAGATGAACAATGTCTGGATGGCGCTGGAGACCGCGCGCAAGGCCCGCGACATCCTTGGCGCCAACGGCATCGTGGACGACTACTGCATCATGCGCCACATGAACAACCTGGAGTCGGTCTACACCTACGAGGGCACGCATGATATCCATAAACTGGTGATCGGCGAGCGCATCACCGGTATCCCTGCTTACGAATAATCACGCACGCCCGGCCTTGCCGGCGCAAGGGGAGGGCTTGTGACCCCAAGACCCGTGCCAAAGCGGAAACGCAGACTGCCTTCCAGCAATCTTCGGGTGAATCGCGGCGTCGCCTGCCTGGCGTGTTTGTTTCTGTGTTTCTGCGCTTCGGCGGGAAGGGCCGCGGAGAAGCCCAAAGTGCGAGCCATTACCGCGTTCATGCACCTGGACCGCGGGCAATACAACACTCAGGTCCAGGAAGCGCTCGGAATGCTTCGGAAGGCAAAGGCGGTCTACGAGCAGGCCGGCTATGAAGTACAGACGATTCGCATCAGCACGCAGCCGTTTCCGAGGTACACCCAGGGTAGTTCGCGAGAAGAGATTTTGGCTTTCTTCCGCGAATACGACGCCCTGGCCAAGAAAGAAGGCTTCGATGCCGCGATCGGCCCGGCAATGCTCACGGATGGCGACGATCCTGGCCAAGCTGAGCTGCTCGGCGAAATCCTGCGGAACACCACAACCCTGAACGCGAGTATGGTGGTCGCGGGAGAAGACGGAGTTCACTGGAAAGCGGTGCGCGCCGCCGCCAGACTGATGAAGTTTCTATCGGAAAGGACTCCTCGCAGCCAGGGAAACTTCAATTTTTCCGCCACGGCGATGCTGCCGGAGAACACGCCGTTCTATCCGGGGTCTTATCACACCGGCGCGGGGCGGCAGTTTGGCATCGCGCTGCAATCGGCGAACGTGGTCGCGGAAGCATTTTCCTCGACTAAAGAGCCGGCTGCGGCCGCCAAGGCGCTGGAAACCGCACTGGGCCGGCACGCGCACGCCATCGAAGCCATCGCCCTACGCCTGGAGAAGGAGACGGGATGGAGTTACACGGGCATTGACCTCTCGCCTGCTCCCCTGCGGGAAGTTTCCATCGGCGCGGCCATTGAAAAACTGATCGGGGCGAAAATTGGTTCGAGCGGCACGCTGACCGCTGCCGCCACGATCACCTCCGCCCTGCACGCGATTCAGGTGAAGCGCGCCGGCTATTCGGGCTTGATGCTGCCGGTGCTGGAGGACGCTGTGCTTGCGGAGCGTTGGGGTGAAGGTGCCCTTACGCTCGATGCGTTACTGGCGTACTCGGCGGTTTGCGGCACGGGCCTTGACACCATCCCGCTGCCGGGCGATGTCACCGAGGCACAACTGGCGCGAATCATCGGCGACATGGCCAGCCTCGCCGTGAAGCTGCGCAAACCCCTTTCGGCGCGCCTGCAACCGGTGGCGGGCAAGAAAGCTGGCGAGCGCAGCGATTTTGATGACCCGTTCTTGGTCAATACGACCCTGCGGCCCCTGCCGTAGAAGTCCTTGGTGACGCAGCCGAGCTTGACTATGATAAGGACCACCTTCCAGTGCCGCTCCAACTATTTGAGCCGAATGGCGATTTGGGAGAGAATCCGGCATCAGGTGCCGGTTTATGAAACTAGCTCAGAAAAGTTGGAACGGCACTAACTGGAGGCGGCCATAGCTCGCGGCCAGGCGGGCCGGAAGAGCGCCAGCTACAACCGAGACAGGAGCGAGAGTGGAAATTCAACTGAGCTTGGAGTTTCTGCGCGTAGTGGAACAGGCCGCCATGGCCGCGGCCCGTACGATGGGTCTGGGCGACCGGCACAAGGCGGATGAGGTAGCGGTGCAGGCCATGCGCCAAGTGATGGATACGGTGTCTATGGATGGCACCATCGTTATTGGCGAAGGGGAGCGGGACGCAGCCCCCATGCTGTTCATCGGCGAAAAGGTCGGTGCGGCGGTACACAACTCGGAATATCAGTACCCGTCGGTGGATATCGCTGTGGACCCGCTCGAGGGCACCAACCTCTGCGCCACTGGAGCGCCCAACGCTATTGCCGTACTGGCCGCCAGCGAGAAGGGAGGATTGCTCCACGCGCCGGACATTTACATGGAAAAGATCGTCGTGGGGCCGTCGTGTAAAGGCGCGGTCGAACTGGATGCGCCGGTGCCGCACAACCTGCGCGCGATTGCCAGGCGCCTGGACCGCGATGTGGAAGACCTGGTGGTGATCGTCCTCGACCGCCCGCGCCACGAAAAACTCGTCAATGACATTCGAGCCTCCGGCGCGCGCATCCGCCTGATTGGGGATGGCGACCTCTCGGCGGGCATTTCGGCTGCGGTAATTGGAACTGGTGTCCACGCCGTGATGGGTACTGGTGGCGCTCCCGAAGGCGTACTGACCGCTGCGGCGCTGCGCTGCCTGAACGGCCAGATCCAGGCGCGCCTGGTGGTTACCAAGCCCGAACACGAAGAGCGATTGGCCAAGATGGGCATTGCAGACCCCAAACGCATCTATGACACCGAGGACCTGGCCCCAGGCAAGAAGATCATCTTTGCATGCACCGGAGTTACCGACGGCAACTTGCTCCGGGGGGTGCGATTCTTTGGCGAGGGCGTGCGCACCCACTCCCTGATCCTGACGTTCGAGCAGCGCCAGGTGCGCTTTGTCGACACCGTACATCTGGAAAAGCGTCCCGACGTTAAGGTCCGCTTTGCGTAGCGGAGGCTGGATTCTCGTTTGCTCGCATGAGCGCAGTCGAGTGCCTGCCCCGGTCATCTATTGAACGCCGCACACGGCGACACAGGAGCCGCTCAGACAAGTGGCGGACGGTTTGCGCAGCAGAATAGGAAGCAGAGGGGCAGACGTTGACCTTTGCAGGAAACATAACGGTCTTTGTGCACGTACAGTCAGTTAGCAGGCTTTAAGGGGTAGACATGTCCACGACTCCCGCTCCTTCACCCGCCAAGAGAAGCAATCTGATCCGGTGCTTGTTTGGACTGGCCGGCGTCGCCGTTCTGTTCGTGGTGGTGAGTACGCTGGTCGGTCTTGGTTTCCTAGCAAGGTATGTCCGCGTTCACAGGTCCGGCGAGCAAGTGGAGGTAAGCACCCCGGCTGGGGAGCTGAGAGTGAACACAGCCGCAGAGAAAGACGTGGGCTTGCCCGTCTACCCCGGGGCCAGGCCCGATAAGTCCGGCAAGAGCGTTGAGATCGCGTTGCCGACAGAGGATCAGGTCGGAATCGCCACAGCACACTACCGCACGTCAGACCCCTTCGAGAAAGTGGACGCTTGGTACCGGGCGCACCTAGGGCCCGGCTTCGAGCGGGAAACATCAGCGTCCAAGCTCGGAAAGGTCCGCGGGAAAGGGCTTGAACTCAGCACCGATACCACTGCCTTCATTTCTGAGAAAGGCGACCTAGTGCGCGCCGTCGCCCTTGCCAGGGAGGGCGACGGCGTTGACATCACGCTCGTTCGCGCGGGCCCAAGCGAGGCCCAGTAGGAGAGGTATTGCTGCCTGTCCGCCAGAAATCTTCATAGCGGATGGGCCCGCAAAACACGCACGACGTGGGGCGTCTCGCCAGGCTACATCTCTACATCAGAAGCTAAACAGACGGCGTCACCGCCGGTCCGGCGGAACCATGGCTTTCTGAGGCCCGGGGACGGGCTCTAGTGTTGTCCCACCAGGACAGGAGGCCCCAGGCGCCGCGCCAATTGCGGTATCTTCACCGGCTGAGGAGCCGGACGAAGGTGACCGTTGCTGGTGGAAACGTGGTCGCTGATAGCCTGCAGCCGCTTCAGGATCCCTTGCCACTGCTCCCAGTCCAGTTGTCGCAGATAGGGCCGGAGCCCCTGGATGAACGGATCTTCCAGCAGAGCCTCGCCGTTTGATTCAGGGACGAAGAAGCGGTTCAGACCGACCCCGAGCGCCTCGGAGATTTTCTCCAGCGTGCCGAGGCTTGGCGTCATCTGGCCGCTTTCGATCCGCGACAAGTAAGAACGAGAGACACGTGAGCGGGCTTGGAGCTGGCTTTGCGTCATCGCGCGGGATTCGCGCAGTTGGCGAATTCGCTGCCCGATGTTCTCCACTGTCTCACGGTTGGGCCACTTCTCAAATAATTGCCGATCGTCGCCCGGCAATTCCTGCGGCGCTGGCGGCGGGATGAGAAACTCCACCTTAGGCGGCAACAGGCGGACGCAGCGGCGGCAATTTCCCGTGCGCGTGCGGTACTGCACGAGCCCGCAAACCTTGCAGCGGACCACTTCACGATCCATTTCTGATTCGATAAGGCTTTTGCTGCCGTTTTTATCAGACACCGGCCCCTCGCAGATTTTTCCGGCTTACGGATATAGGGGATTGCTTATTGGGGGAAGGCAAAAAACTGGCGCTCCGACATAATGCAGATCGGTCGGATTTCTGTCAAGAACTTTTTTCGATTTTTTTAAATTCTTCGCAGCCCAATCCGCTTGCGCGCTCCGGAATCGATATACTGTACCTCTACGGAACAGGCAGCCTTGCCTGTCCCAAGTTTGCCGGCTCGGGAAGTGGTGCGCTTCCGAGCGCCGCCTCTGCTGGTGCACTCACGAGTCGGGAGGTCGACGGATGCTCAATCGAGACGACGCATGGACTCTGCTCTGTGAGTACACGCAAAACGAAAACCTCCTCAAACATGCGCTGGCGGTCGAAGCCTGCGTGCGCGCGTATGCTCGAAAGCTGGGCGGTGAAGAACATCTTTGGGGCTTGACCGCACTTCTGCACGATTTCGACTACGAGCGTTGGCCAAACGAGGCCCACCACCCCACCCAGGAACATCCTTACGAAGGCTCCAAGATCCTCCGGGAGCGCGGCTACCCGGAGGAGTTGATCCGCGCCATCCTTTCCCACGCCGACTACAGCGGTGTGCCGCGCCAGACCCCGCTCGAGCATGCCCTGTTCGCCTGTGACGAGCTCGCCGGATTCCTCACCGCCTGCGCCCTGGTCAAGCCCGGAAAAAGCATCTTCGAGGTGGAGGCCGATTCGGTGAAGCGCAAGCTCAAGGACAAGGCTTTCGCTCGTGGCGTCAATCGCCAGGACGTGCTGAAAGGCGCAGAGGAATTAGGCGTGCCACTCGAGGAGCACATCCGTTTCTGTATCGAGGCCATGCGCGCCGTCGCCGACCGCCTCGGGCTGCAACCAAGACCCAGCACCTAGGCTCGTGCAGCATACCCGACTTGGGTGACATCTCAGGGTCGAAATAGAATGGAGCTAAGATGCGTCTTTTGAGTCTCGTTTTCTTTATTCCTTTGCTGGCTTCTGTCCTTCGCGCGCAAGTGCCTGATAATTCTCCTGAAGATGCGATCCGAGACGCTTTGGACCAGAAGTCCGACTTCTACGGCAGCGGAATCATGGACAAGCAATTGAGTCGCATGGGGGACGCCGCAGCCGTTGCCATCACCAAAGTTATAGCGGGCAAAAAAATCGACCAGGTCATCATCGACCGTCTTCTGGTTATACTCAAGACCGCTTTCAGCGCTCCACGAATCGTTGAGAATGAATCTGACAGAAAGCCACGGGCGGCACTCTTTATTCTGCAAGTAGTTGAACGTCTGACTTCCAGTTCGGAGCAAAGGGGGCGGATATTGGAACTGAGAAGGGAACTGGAGCAACTGAAACCTGCGTAGCCGCAAAATCAGAACCCAGAGCAGCCACAAGGAGAAAACCAACAAAATCAACCGAACCAGCCGCAGCAGCCGGATCCAAACAAACCGCCGCCTTCATGGGACCCAAAGCAGCCACTGCCTGACGATCCTACGAAACTAGGCCCTGACTGGAAGCGTGATCCGGGCCATAAAGTGCCCAATGATGAGAGATGGGTTAACGATCGGACTGGGGGACAAGCTCGACTGGCACAAGGGCAAGCCCGGTGAAAAAGGCTGGAAAGGGAAAGATCACTGGCACTGGAACGAGCACGACTGGCATTTTAAACCTGGCGACATAGTTACAAGAGTAGTAATGTAATCGCCGCAGGTGTCATAACCTACTGGGTTCTTAGTGAGGCCAGCCGAATATTATTTCCCCTACGAAATGCGGTTCCTCTACCATGACCGGACTATCAGAGAAATGGTGCAAAATGACTTTCGAGGAACTGGAACAAAAGCTTCCCAACGGATTTCATGACGCCGCGATCCGCGAGATCAACTTCGATTTCATGGGACGATCCGTCGTGGTAGACATGGACCTGCTTACGGGCGTGCCCGATGCTCCCAATCCTGAGATGTACCGTCCCGGAAGGTTACGGGTGGCACCGGTCTATCTGTTTTTCATCGAGCCTCCGGACCCCAAGTACCCTTTCGTTCCGAACGGCTCACACTTGAAGGTGGATGGTGACTCCATCAAAGTTGGGCAGAACGCAGAGGTTGATCGTCTACTTCCGATGCTTCCACAGAACGCCACTACATACCGATTCTTCTTGGAGAAGTGGAATGCCTTCTTGTATCTGGCGGGTGGGGGTGTCGAACTCTCTTGGGACGACGGTGAGGCATTCATCTAGAGATGCCAAGCCCTCGGCTTGCCAGGTCATCCAAAAAGTGGGCGATTAGCCCCTGCTGCTGCCGCTTAACCCGCAGCGCCGCAGAGCGCTGGAAGAGCGGCGTCTTCGACGCCGGATGGGGTATGACACGTCACCCCTAAAAGGGTGCTGCACAGCAACCTTGGTTGCTGTATAGGAACCAGAAGCGAATCAGAGACTTACGAAATTTCGGGTGCGGCTCGAAGCGCTGGCCGGAGGCCGGGCGATGAGCGAGTGGGCGAGCGAGGCAGGACCCAGCACCTAGGGTCGTGCGGCATACCTCCAGTGGAGACCTCGGTTATTGTGCCCTCGACATTGCGGTGGCGAAGAAGCGCAAGAGGGGCGCTGTGCTAGAATCGCGGAGCGAGCTGCCTGGAGTAATCTTGGCAGACACAAACTAATTGGAGCGATGCGCCTCACGGCGCGATGATTGTCTTCTGCCGTCAGCGGGGCAATAGGCTTCCGAGGAACAGGGCGCCCGGAGGGTGAATGTTTGCCCCTATAGGGCGACAAACACGGAGAGCGAATGAAAATCACCCGAGAGGATGTGTTGCACGTGGCTGAGTTGGCCCATTTGGAGCTGACGGAATCCGAGGTGGAAACCTATCGGCGGCAGCTTGATTCCATATTGACCTATGTGGAGAAGCTCAACGAACTGGATACTGCGCAGGTGGAGCCGATGGCGCAAGTGCTGGCCAGCGCAGACCCCGCCGAGAACATCTCCCTCCGAGAAGATGTTCCTCGTGTCTGCGAGGTGACCCGAGAGGTGCTCTCCGGTGCGCCCGATCCAAGCCCACCCTATTTCCGCGTTCCGAAGGTGATCGAGAGATGACCACCGAGATCCTTCTAAACAGGCAGCGGTCTGGCTCCGCCTCAACAACGGAAAGATTACTCGTCGCGGTTCGAATGACAGGTGAACCGGAACGTGTACCGGACGCTTTGGTGCGCATCTGCTCCTCGAGTGGGGGGCTAGTGCCCGCCTAAGCTAGGCAATTTGGCGATGAGCACTGCAGAACAATGGACGGTGGATTCAGTACGGGCGGCGCTGGAAGCCAAGAAAGTCTCGGCCCGCGAGCTCACGGCCGAGTACTACGCGCGAATTAAGAAGCAGAATCCGGAACTGAACGCGTTTCTGGCTCTGTGTCCTGAGCGCGCCTACACGCAGGCCGAGCGCATCGACGCGAAGATCGCCGGAGGCGAGCCCCTGCCGCCGCTGGCGGGCGTGCCAATGGCCATCAAGGACGTCATCAGCACACGGGGGGTGACCACCACCTGTGGCTCACGAATCCTCGAGAATTACATCCCACCCTACGATGCCTGGGCCGTGGAGTGTCTGGAACGCGCCGGCGCAGTCCTGCTCGGCAAGACCAACTGCGACGAGTTTGCAATGGGCTCTTCCAACGAGAACTCGGCGTATGGGCCGGTTCGCAACCCAGTCGCTCGCGACCGCGTGCCGGGTGGGTCAAGCGGAGGCTCGGCCGCAGCCGTAGCTGCGGGCCTTGCAGTAGCGGCCTTGGGTACAGATACTGGCGGGTCGATCCGCCAGCCGGGCGCACTCTGCGGCGTCCCGGGGATGATGCCTACCTATGGCCGGGTCTCGCGCTACGGGCTGATTGCGTTTGCGTCTTCGCTCGACCGCATCGGCCCGCTGGCCACCTCCGTACGCGACGCCGCGGCGGTGCTGGGGGTGATTGCCGGGCGCGATCCGAATGACTCGACTGCGGCTGCTGTATCGGTGCCTGATTATCTAGCAGGGCTCCAGCAGCCCGTAAAGGGCCTGCGCATCGGCATCCCGAAAGAATACTTCGCCGAGGGGATGGACCCGGCAGTGCGGCAGAAAGTGGAAGCGGGGGTGGAACTGCTGAAGTACCTGGGGTGCCAGCCTGTGGAGCTGCGGATGCCGCACACCGACTACGCCATCGCCACCTACTACGTAATTGCCACAGCCGAAGCGAGTTCGAACCTGGCGAGGTACGATGGTGTGCGCTATGGCCTGCGGATCGCTGGCTCGACGCTGCTGGAGATGTACAAGAAGACCCGCGGGCGCGGATTTGGTTCCGAGGTGAAGCGCCGGATCATGCTGGGAACCTACGCGCTCTCGGCCGGATACTATGACGCCTACTACTTGAAGGCTCAGCGCGTCCGCACGTTAATTGCCCGCGATTTCGGCGAGGCCTTCGGCCGGGTGGACGCCATAATTACGCCAACTTCCCCGGTGCCAGCGTTTCGGCTGGGAGAACGTACCGCTGAGCCTCTGCAAATGTATCTCGCGGACATTTACACCGTCACAGGATCGCTGGCCGGTGTGCCGGGGATTTCCGTGCCTTGCGGAAAGACGCCAGCGGGGCTGCCAGTGGGGCTGCAAATCCTAGGTCCCCGCTTTGGGGAGGCCAGTGTGCTGCAGATCGCGCAAGCCTTTGAAGAAGCAGGGGGTTACACTATCTAGCACAGCCTGCCATGGCAGACATCGTACCGATTCTTGAACACCTGGCCCGGGCAAGGGGTGGACTGCTCTCGGCTGCAGATGCCGTCTCCCGGAGCGTGTGGCAGACGCCTCCGCGTTCGGGCGCGTGGTCGGCGGCCGAAGTAATTGCGCACCTAACGATGGTCGAGACGAGGATCACTAATGGAGCTGCCAAGTTGGTCAGCAGTGCGCCGCCGCATGTGCCACTGATCAAGCGCCTGCACCTACCTGTCCAGCTCGCAGAGTGGCGCGGCCTCCGCGCGAGAACTCCGATTCCGCTCGACCCAAAGCTGGTTGGAGAGAAGGAAGCGATGCTGGCGGGCCTCAGGGAGCTGCGCCAGCGCACGTTGGAGTTGCTCGAGGAAAACCGCGAGCGCGAGTTGAGCGCGTACCGTTGGCCGCATCCCTTCTTCGGGAGCCTGGATTTTTACCAGTGGTTTCGGATGATTGCGCATCACGAAGCGCGACATACGAAACAAATCCTAGAGATAGTAGAAACTTTCCAAAAGTAAGCAAGGATTTCCACCTTTTGCCTTGGGGCCAGCGCGCAGCGGTCCGGGGGGTGGGGTACCTCTTTGGCCACTAAGCCTTGAAAAATATATTGCTTGCGAGACCCTGGCTAGCCCAAGGGTCCCGGCAGAATAGAACGGAAGGACTATTGCTAGGAATTTGATGCAGCCTTTAGTATGGCGACAGCATCCATGAATATTGAGAGGCACGGACGTGGTTAAAATCAAGTCCAGCCAGAAACTCTTTACCGAAGAAGAAGTCTCCGGCCTGACCGGGATTTGCCTGGAGCACCTGCAAGCAATTGCGCGCAGCAAGCACTTGGGCTTTATCGCTCGGGCCGCAGAAGCAGCCGGTGAGCAGGCCGGGAAGTGGCTGTTCACCAATTCCGACTTGATGGTCCTAGCAGTACTGTGCCCGCGCTGCCAGCACTAAGGCAAGATTCCTAGCCTGGATTCACAGGAAAGGCCCCGAGAGTTGTCGGGGCCTTTTTGTTTCGTCTGTAACCCGGGTTTCCCGCCGATGGTATCCTCAGAATGGCTGCGGTTTATGCTGCCGGGTTCCTGCCTGTTTTCAATCAGATTTTGGGCAGCCTCGCCTCAGTCCGGAATCTTGCCACTTAGCTCGGCCCAGGTGCGCTCTATAGCCGCGACGTTTGATTGTGGGAAATTCGGGCCGAAGTCCCCGGCATGTTTGCTGAGGTCGATGGACTTCTTGGCGTCATCCAAGGTCATACCCTTGGCGATGGCATCCTTTACCGCGGCGACCATGTCTTTCATATAAGCGATCAACTTCTCCAGTTGCCCTTTCCCCTGTTGAACGCCGCCGTGTCCTGGAATCGCCTGGTTCCAGTCGAGCTTGTGCATCGATTCCAGCACAGAAATCCATTGCGAGGGGTAAGCATCTCGCATGAAGGGAATACCGCTGGTGAGCAGGTCGCCCGTGGCGATTATCTTCTCCTTGGGCAGATAAACGACTACGTCGCCTCGGGTATGACCTTTCCCAAAATAGTAGATGTGGATGGCCCGGTCCGGCTTGTGCAGGATGAGGCTGCGGTCGAAGGTCAGCGTGGGTAACGTGATCTGGATCTGCTTTAGCTCCTCAAGGTAGCTCTTCAGCGAGGCAAGCTGGCTCTCGGATTGCGCCCGGGTCTCGGCGGTTAGCGGGTTCCCCTTGGAGTCCTTCCCTTCGGCCAGCGCCTTTTCGAGCCGCTGGATGGCCTCTGGAACGTCCTTGGTGAGCTGCTCCTGAACGCTGGGGATGGCTTTACCCAAGATGTCGTCTCGGGTGTTGTGCTGGGCCAAGTACTCCACCGTAGGGCCGAAGGCGCTGACGTAAGCCTGATTGCCCTGGACGTGGTCCGGGTGCCAGTGGGTGTCCACCACGTAACGGACCGGCTTGTCAGTGACCTTACGGATTTCGGCGATGAGGTCGCGCGCCCAACTCGGTCGCAGGTGCGTATCCACGACCACTACCTCGTCCTTGTTGACGATAAACGCGCCGTTGGAAAAGACGCCCGGTTTGCCGATCGCCGCATAGACGCCGTCAGCGACCCTGATAATGTCGAACGACTGGGCGCTTCCGGTCTGAGCCGACAGCAGCAGAAGTGGAAGAACAAAGATGACCGGCATGATCGCTCGCGGCATGAAAACCTCCGTTGGTCTTTCGCTTTCGTTGGTACGCTTCCCGTTTGCGGGCCGGCAATCTAACACACCCACGCAGAGAGTGCTACCGCCCATTGGCGTCATACTGTGGGCTGTTGACCGGTGTTGGCTTGCCGTTCGCAAGGCAGATGTCCATCCTTCGGTAAGTCAGCAGCGTGCGGCATTCTGCTCTTGGACTGGCACCTTCAAGCCCGCAAGCTTGGAGATGGCGTTTTGCGCCACCGCAAAATATTCGTGATTAATCTCAAGCCTAATGTCTACCGTTGGCTGATAGAATCAACTGGCCAAACCCGCGGAGGGGGCGATGCATCTTAATTCTTTAGAGGGTCTACCCTGTCGGTCGGATACAACGGATGAAGGGCGCACAAAATCGCGTTGGTAATTCCGGGCGAGGCTCATCCCAAAGCTCCCGGGTGGATCCGCGTCTAGTCGTATTAGCAACATTGGTGCTGGGGGCGGTTCTGACCGCGTTCGCCGTACAGGCTCCTCAACCCAAGCCCGCCGATCAGCAGGATAAGCAGGAGGGGAAGGACCAGACGCAAGCAATTCCCACCTCGTTACCCAAAGGGAAGAGGTTGGTCCTGAAGGACGGCAGCTTTCATTTGGTTCGCAGTTATGAACGGAAGGGAGACCGGGTGCGCTATTACAGTGTCGAGCGGTCCGCATGGGAAGAAATTCCCACCGAACTGGTGGACTGGGACGCCACAAGTAAGGCGGAAGCCGAAGACGCTCAGCGCAAGCAGGAAGCCGTTGAGAAAATCCATGCCGCCCAGATGGCCGAGCGGGCCGCAGAGCTGGACGTTGACGCCAGCATCGAGCTGGCGCCGGGCCTCTTTTTGCCGCCCGGCGAAGGTTTGTTCGTGGTGGAAGGGCGCACAATCGTGCCGCTCGAGCAATCTACGGCCGTCATTAAGCTCGACAAGAAGCGGTTGCTGACGCAGGTCTTGGTGCCAATCCCGGTAGTACCCACGCGGCACAAAGTGCAGCTTGCAGGCAAGCGAGCCAAACTGCGGCTGACCGGCAGCCAGCCCGAGTTTTATATGCGGACAGCGGAAGCCCGGGAGCCCGAAATGGAGTTGATCCGCGCCGAGGTGAAGGGCGACGCGCGGCAGGTGGAGTTTGTCAGTACCCAGATCACCGGCCAGCAATCCTCACAGAGAAAAACAATCTCGACCCAACGCTGGAATGTCGCCCGGGGAGTTTATCGCTACACATTGAGCCAGCCGCTCGAGCTCGGCGAATACGCCTTGGCGGAAATCCTGCCGGAGGGGATGAACCTGTTCCTGTGGGACTTCGGGGTGGACTCACAGGCTTCCGGCCATCCGCAGAACCGCCCGCCGCTGGCCCCGTCGAAGGCCTCGGGAAAAGGTCAACAGAAACAGTAGCCTTGGCCACTCCCGGCTCCTTTGCCGCGCTGCGCTGCCGGCCGTCGAAGGTGTCTTTTGCCTCCGGGAAGGATATGCGAGGTACGACGTGTGGTTGCGGGAGTTACTCCGGTACTCGCTGTTGAGGCAGTTCTCGATCGGCCGTTTGCAGTGCTTCGCTCAGGAGCGCAACAAGTTCCGAGATGGGGAATGGCTTCTGGATCAAGCGGGCCCTGTTGCGGCACAGACTCTCGCGCGCTGAGCTCTCCATCAGATCTCCGGTCATGAAGAAGAAAAGCGGCTTATTGCCTTCAGGTCCGCCGCTCAAACGCTCAAAGATCTCTCTTCCGGAAATGACTGATTGACCGGAGTTGGCCAAGTGCAAGTCACAAAGCACGGCGTCGTAAGTGCGCCCCGTTGCCAGCGTGAGGGCCTGTTGGCCGGTCGCGGCGCAGTCCACAATCACCCCTCGTGCAGAAAGGCCCTCTTCCACCAGCTCGAGAATGCTTTCCTCATCATCTACCACCAGGATCCAACGGCCCTGCAAGGGCGAGGCATTTTGCGCGACTACTTCTGGGTGGCGCGTCGCGGACCCTGGGGAGAGGGCGGCAGTTCCCCGCTCGTTCCCGGCGGGTGTCCTCGGCGGAATCGCAAGTTTATCGGCTGGCAGAGAAACGGTGAACATCGCTCCGCCTTCGGGGCGACTCTGGGCCTCGATGTTGCCGCCATGTTCTCGCACGATCGCCATGCAGATGCTCAACCCGAGGCCGGTGCCGCCTCCGGGGCGCTTGGTGGTGAAGAACGGGTCGAAGATCCTCGGCAGCACCTCACGGGGGATGCCGGGGCCGTCGTCCTGGAAAACGACCGAGACAGTGTCCTTGGCGGATCGGACGTGAACTTGCAGGACCCCGCGCTCGCGCTCCCCGCGAATGGCTTGCTCGGCGTTGGTGATCAGGTTCAAGAAGACCTGAATCAACTGATTGGCATCGCCCACTATAGCCGGGATGTCCGGCGCCGGCATGTAATCCACAATGATGTTGTTGGCGCGCAGCGAGTGTTCGTGGAGCTGCAGGGTCCGATGGAGCAGGTCGCTCAACTGCAGCCGTGCTTTGCCGGATGCCGCTGGGCGGGAGAAAGCAAGCAGGTTTTGCACGATGTGAGCCGCCCGGCGGGCTTGGCGATAGGTCAGATCGAGCTGGCGCCGTGTGGTGGCGTCATCGGCGGCTCTTTCGCGCAACAGTTCACTGGCTCCCAGGATGGCGGTCAAGGGATTGTTCAATTCATGCGCCACGCCGGCGATCATTTGTCCCATCGCGGCGAGTTTTTCTGACTGGATGAGTTGTTGTTCCAGGCGCTCCACCTCAGTGATGTCGCGAGAAGAAGCGATCACCCCCGCAATCTTTCCTTGGGCATCAAACAGCGGGCTGGCGCTGGCACGGAAGAGCCGCCAGTGGCTCTGTTTGTGCTCCATGCGGTATTCGACGATGCCATGCGAACGCTTGCCGGCAATCAATTCGTTGAACAAATCGAGTAATGCGGAGCGATCCTCCGGATGGGTTCGCTCCCCCAAGCCCTGGCCAAGCAGTTCTTCCGGCTCGTAGCCGAGAGATTCCTGGATGCGCGGGCTGACAAAGGTGTAGTGCGCCTGCGTGTCGAGCACGATGATCAGGTCCGGGAAGCTGTCCACCAGGCGGCGGGCGAACTCCTGCTCGGCGTGGAGCTGCTTTTCCATTTGGCGCCGCTGCGTGATGTCTACCAGGGTTCCCTGGTAGCGGGTGACGCGGCCGGAAGGGTCGCGAATCGCCGACGCGGTGTCGAGACAAGTCACCGGCGTACCATCCTTGCGGCGCAGGGTGATCTCCCGGCTGCGCACCGTGCCCTGCCGCCCCAGTTCTTCCAGCTCCGCTATACGCTGGGCTGCGTCCAGAAAGAGGTCCGTGACGTTCACCGCCAGCAACTCCTCTTTGCCGGTGTATCCTAGCATGCAGACCAGTGCGGGGTTGGCGTCGAGAAGCTGTCCCTCCGGCGTGGTGAAGTAAACACCCTCCTGGAGGGTCTCGAACAATTCGGTGAAGCGCGCTTCGCTTTCACGTTGCTTCGTGATGTCTCGCGCTAGCACGCTTAGCCCGAGCACACAGTCGTCTTTGACCATGACGTGAAACATGCAATCGAAATAGCGCACCTCGCCGCCCTTACGCAAACGGACACGGAGCACACCGGACCAGTGGCATCGTTGCAGCAATCGCGGCAAGCCCTTTTCGGCCGCCTGTCGGCCTGAGCCTTCCGGCGTGTCCAGGAACTCGTCCAGCTTGTGGCCGATTATTTCCGAGAACGGCAGGTCAAGCAGCTCGGCGAAGCTGCGATTGGCGGCGCGGATTTCGCCGGTTAAAGACAGGGCAAGCAGTAAATCTTGAAAGGTGTCGATCAGGTCGCGATAATGCTGCTGGGAGCGCGAGATGAGTGCAAAGATCTGTTCGAGCTGCTTCTCGCTGGGCGGCGCTGCGGCGGCGCGCTGTTCGAAGCCTCGGAGCAGCCCGCGCAACTCGGCAATTTCACACGTCTTGGACCAGGTGTAAGCGCCAAAAAGAGCCACCAGGACAACTAAGCCGATGGGCAGCGCCTCAAGACGCTGAGGAAGTCCACGGATTCTATCCCAGGACAGCAGCGCCAGCGCGGCGGCCAGAAGCACCAGCAGAAGCAGCGCGCAGAGCCAGAGCTCCCCCTCCTTGGGTCCAAGTTGCTCGCGCTTAGACGGGGCAAGCCCTAGCGGGGTGGCGTCTTGTGCGCGGTCCGAGGTGGTCTCCCCTGCAGGGCGTCCTGCACCGGGAGTGTTGCGCGTTTTCATCGCGGGCGGGGTGATTCGGCTTCTCGGAGGGCAGCCGAGAAGCGAGAGGCGATCCCCTGTATTGAGTGTAGAGGTGGAAAATCAAGCGCGGCAATGGGAACCAATGGCCTCATTTCCAGCGCAGCATCACGCCATCAAGCTGTCTCACTGTGGAGTTTGTCCCTGTGACCGACCCAGCGAATGTGGGGGCCGTCGGGAAGAGGTAAGCCTGCCGGTGCGCTTTCGCCGGCACAGGATGCCAAAAAAAAAGCGGCTCCGGCCCGAGCTTGCGAGACCGGAGCCACATTACGGTCAGAAATGTGAGATCGAACGAACGGGCGCTTCAAACGTTCGGGGCGCCCGAAACCGTGGTTTAGCCTTCGGCGACCGCGCCAGCATCCTTGCGCAGGAAATCGAGCGCGGCGGCCTCCTCCGGGGTTAGCTCGGCAGCCGGGGGCACCGCTTCGGCCGGGGCTGGTGCCGGAATTTCAGTGAGCAGCTCGATGTTGCGGTAACGCTCCAGGCCCGTGCCGGCGGGGATGAGCCGCCCCATGATGACGTTCTCCTTGAGTCCGCGCAGATAGTCCACCTTACCCGCGACGGCCGCCTCAGTAAGCACACGCGTGGTCTCCTGAAAGCTGGCTGCGGAGATGAACGAGTCGGTGGAGAGGGAGGCCTTAGTGATGCCGAGCAGCAGTGGGCGGCCGGTTGCGGGTCGCCCGCTCCCGGCGATCACCCGGTCGTTCTCCTCGCGGAAGCGGAACTTGTCCACCTGTTCTTCGAGCAGGAAGCTGGTGTCGCCGACGTCTTCGACCTTCACCCACCGCATCATCTGGCGGACGATGGTCTCGATGTGCTTGTCGTTGATGTTGACGCCCTGAAGGCGATAGACCTCCTGAATGGAGTTGACCAGGTAGGCTTGGGTGTATTTCTCCCCGAGCACGGCGAGCAGGTCGTGCGGGTTGAGCGGGCCATCGATCAACGGTTCGCCAGCCCGCACGCGCTCGCCTTCCTGCACGTTGATATGGACGCCGCGGACAATCGAGTACTCTTTCTGCGTCCTACCGTCCTCGCTTTCGACATAGATCTTGCGCTGCCCCTTGCTGATTTCGCCGTACTTCACGACGCCGTCGATTTCGCTGATGACAGCGGGGTCGCGCGGCTTGCGAGTTTCAAACAGTTCCACCACGCGGGGCAGACCGCCGGTGATGTCCTTGGTCTTGGTGGTTTCGCGGGGGATCTTGGCCAGCACGTCGCCGGGCTGAACCTCGTCGCCGTCCGCCACCATCAAGTGGGCGCGTGACGGCATCAGATACTTCTTGCGCGTGCGCCCGGCCGAGTCGCGGATCAGGATGGTGGGCTGGTGCTTCTCATCGCCGGGAGGCAGTGTGACGACGAGCTGTGCCAGTCCGGTGACTTCGTCCACCTGTTCTTCAATGGTGATGCCCGGCTGCAGATCCTTGAACTGCACGCTCCCGCCAACCTCGGTGAGGATGGAGAAGGTGTACGGATCCCACTCGACCAGCGTCTGACCAAAGGTGACCGGCTGGCCTTCTTCCACGCGAAACCGGGCCCCGTAGACCACGTGGTAGCGTTCCTTTTCGCGGCCTTTCTCGTCCACCACCGCGATCAGTCCGGAGCGGTTCATGGCGATCAGGGCATCGCCACGGCCGCGGACGGTCTTCAAGTCGATGAACTTGACGAAGCCGCTGTTGCGCGCCTCCAGCTTGGACTGCTCGGTGACGCGCGTGGCGGTGCCGCCGATGTGGAAGGTCCGCATCGTGAGCTGCGTGCCGGGTTCGCCGATGGACTGTGCGGCGATCACGCCCACGGCCTCGCCGATCTCGACCATGCGGCCGCTGGCCAAGTTGCGCCCGTAGCAGCGCGCGCAGGCGCCGCGCCGCGATTCGCAAGTAAGCACGGAGCGGATCTTGACGCGCTCGATGCCTGCCGCCTGAATGGCCTTGGCAAGCTCTTCGGTGATCTCCTGATTGACGTCCACGATCAAGTTGCCTTCGTAGTCTTTGATCTTGTCGAGCGAGACGCGGCCCACCACGCGGTCGCGCAGCGGCTCGACTTCGACGCCGGCCTCGATGATCGGCTCGACGTAGATGCCGTCGGCCGTTCCGCAGTCGATCTCGCTGATGATAACGTCCTGCGCCACGTCCACCAGGCGGCGGGTCAGGTAACCCGAATCAGCGGTCTTGAGCGCGGTGTCGGCCAGACCCTTGCGCGCGCCGTGCGTCGAGATGAAGTATTGCAGCACGGTCAGTCCTTCGCGGAAATTGGAGGTAATCGGCGTCTCAATGACTTCGCCCGAAGGCTTGGCCATCAGCCCGCGCATGCCGCTGAGCTGGCGGATCTGCTGCTTGGAGCCACGCGCCCCGGAGTCGGCCATGACGTAGATGGGGTTGATGACGCCTTCTTTGTCCTGCTGTTCGAGCGCCTTGAACATTTCGTCGGCGACCTTCTCGGTGATGTCGCTCCAAATGGCGATCACTTTATTGTAGCGCTCGCCGTTGGTGATGGCGCCGTCCAGGTACTGCTGCTGGACCTTGACCACTTCCTTTTCGGCAGCCTCGACCAGTTTGGACTTGTCGCCGGGGATGACCATGTCATCGATGCCGATCGAGATGCCGGCCTTGGTGGCGTAGAGGAAGCCCAACTCCTTCAGTTCGTCGAGCATCTGCACGGTGCGCTCCTGGCCAAATCGCAGGTAGCAGTACTGCACCAGTTGCTGCACGCCTTTCTTTTTCAGCAACCCATTGACGAACGGCATCTCCTTGGGCAGGTGGTCGTTGAAGATTACGCGGCCGACAGTAGTGTTGATGAAGTGTCGGTTCAAGCGGATGGGTTCGGTGTGCAGCACGTCCTGGTCGTCGTAGGCCGTGGTCAGGTCGATGGCCTCGCCGGTGTAGCGCAGGCGGATCGGAGTGAGCAACTCCACTTCGGTCGCCTCCAGCGCCAGAATGACTTCCTCGGCCGAGCCGAAGGCTCGCCCTTCGCCTTTGGCGCCGGGCCTGGACTTGGACAGGTAGTAGATGCCCAGCACCATGTCCTGCGTGGGCACGGCGAGGGGCATGCCGTTGGCGGGGGAGAGGATGTTGTTGGAACTCAGCATCAGCACCGAAGCTTCTACTTGCGCTTCGGGCGAAAGCGGGATGTGCACGGCCATCTGGTCGCCGTCGAAGTCGGCGTTGAACGCGGTGCACACCAGCGGGTGGATGCGGATGGCCTTGCCCTCTACCAGCGTGGGCTCGAACGCCTGAATGCCCAGGCGGTGCAGCGTCGGGGCGCGGTTGAGCAGCACGGGATGCTCGCGGATCACTTCTTCCAGGATGTCCCAAACGATGGGATCTTGCTGCTCGACCATCTCCTTGGCTTGCTTGATGGTGGTACAGTGACCCGCAGCCTCCAACCGGTGGTAAATGAACGGCTTAAACAGTTCAAGCGCCATCTTCTTGGGCAACCCGCACTGGTGCAGCTTCAGCTCCGGGCCCACCACGATCACCGAGCGGCCGGAATAGTCCACGCGCTTGCCCAGCAGGTTCTGGCGGAAGCGCCCCTGCTTGCCCTTCAAGGTATCGGAGAGCGACTTGAGCGGGCGGTTGTTAGTGCCGCGGAGCACGCGGCCACGCCGGCCGTTGTCAAACAGCGCGTCCACTGCCTCCTGCAGCATGCGCTTTTCGTTACGCACGATGACGTCGGGAGCGTGGAGCTCCATCAGTTTTTTCAGGCGGTTATTCCGGTTGATCACGCGCCGGTAGAGGTCGTTCAAATCGGAAGTGGCGAACCGGCCGCCGTCGAGCGGCACCAGCGGGCGAAGTTCCGGTGGCAGCACCGGGATGACGTCCAGAATCATCCACTCGGGCTTGTTGCCGCTCTTGCGAAACGCCTCGAGCACCCTCAGCCGTTTGGCGTACTTGATCCGCTTCTGGAGGCTGGGGTCGACCTTCATCTTCTCGCGGAGCTCTTCGCTCAGCTTCTCCACGTCCACGCGCTTGAGCAGCTCCTTGATTGCTTCGGCGCCCATGCTGGCGCGAAACTGCCCCACGTATTCCTTCTGCAGCTCGCGGTACTTCTCCTCAGGCAGCATCTCGCGCTCTTTGATTCCGGGGACTTCGCCGGCATCGATGACGACGTAGCCCTCGAAGTAGAGGATGCGCTCGAGGTCCCGCATGCTGATGTCGAGCAGGTAGCCGATGCGGCTGGGCAGGCCCTTGAAGAACCAGACGTGCGAGCAGGGCGAGGCCAGCTCGATGTGCCCCAGGCGCTCGCGGCGTACCTTGCTGAGGGTGACCTCCACGCCGCACTTGTCGCAGATCACGCCGCGGTGCTTCATACGCTTGTACTTGCCGCACAAGCATTCCCAGTCCGTTACCGGACCGAAAATCTTGGCGCAGAACAGGCCGTCGCGCTCGGGCTTGAAGGTGCGGTAGTTGATCGTCTCCGGCTTGGTGACCTCGCCGTGCGACCAGGAACGGATTTTTTCCGGGCTCGCCAAGCTGATGCGGATGGAATCGAAATCCGCGATCAGGCTGGCGCGGTCATAAGGGCTGCTGCGATACAATGGATATTCCTCCCTGTCCCGAAATCTCGGTTCGGGGCCGTCCCGGTTGGCCGGGAGAAGAAACCCTGTAAGACCCTGTGCCTCCCCGCCGGTCTTCGCCAGGTCGTTCGGCGCAAGAGGGCTGCGGCGGCGGCCTAGTCCGCCACCTTCTCCGCTTGTGGTTTCTGCCGCTTCATCAGTTCGACATCCAGGCAGAGCGATTGCAGCTCGCGCACCAGGACGTTGAACGACTCGGGCACGCCGGGTTCGATGCCAGGCTCGCCCTTCACGATTGCTTCATAGATCTTGGCGCGCCCGTAAACGTCGTCGGATTTCGCTGTCAGCAGCTCCTGCAGGATGTGCGCGGCTCCGTAGGCCTCCAGCGCCCACACTTCCATTTCGCCGAATCGCTGGCCGCCGAACTGCGCTTTGCCCCCCAGGGGCTGCTGCGTGATCAGAGAGTACGGACCAATCGAACGCGCGTGGATCTTGTCATCCACCAAGTGGGACAACTTCAGCATGTAAATGTAGCCGACGGTGACGTTCTGCGCGAACTCGTCCCCGGTCATTCCGTCGAACAGCGTCACCTTGCCGGCGTGTGGCAACCCCGCCACCTCGAGCAGGTGGCGGATCTCGGTCTCCCGCGCCCCGTCGAACACAGGCGTGGAGAATGGGATGCCCTCGCGGAAGCTTTCGGCCAGTTCGAGAAGTCGGTCGTCCTCTAGAGACGCGAGCGACTTCCAGATGGCGGTTTCGGTGAAGACCTCGCGGAACCATTTGCGAATGGCTTCAGCGCGCGCTCCCTGGCTGAGAACGCGGCCAATGCTTCGGCCCAGCTCCTTTGAGGCCCAGCCCAGGTGGGTTTCCAGAATTTGCCCCACGTTCATGCGCGAGGGTACGCCCAGCGGGTTGAGAACGACCTCGACCGGAGTGCCGTCAGGCAGGTAGGGCATGTCCTCTGCGGGCACGATCTTGGCAATGACGCCTTTGTTGCCGTGGCGCCCGGCCATTTTGTCCCCGACAGAGAGCTTGCGCTTCATGGCGATGTAGGCCTTCACCAACTTGATCACGCCCGGAGGCAGCTCATCACCCTTCTTGAGCTTGTCCTTGCGGTCCTCGGTGATTTTCCGCAACACGTCGATCTGCCGCGAGGTCATCTCTTCGATCTCGTCGATCTTCTCGATCAGCAGCGGGTCCTTGTCGGCCAGCTTCAGCCGCTTCAGGTTCCGCGTAGAGACTTTTTCGATAATCTCGCGGGTCAGCGTGGTGCCCTTGGTGAGCAGGCGCTTATTGGTCTTCTCATCATGCAGGTCGGCGACCAGCTTCTGGCCGCCCAGCAGGTTGGTCAGCCGCTTCAGCCGCTCGTCGGTGAGGATGCGGATCTCGTCGGCCAGGTTCTTTTCCAGCTTGAAGACCTGGATGGCTTCGATGGCCTTGTGTCGCTCGTCCTTTTCCGCGCCCTTGCGGCAGAAAATCTTCACGTCCACGACGGTGCCCTCGATGCCGGGCGGGCAGTAGAGCGAGGCGTCGCGGACGTCACCGGCCTTCTCGCCGAAGATGGCGCGGAGCAGCTTTTCTTCCGGGGTGAGCGTGGTTTCGCCCTTGGGCGTAACTTTGCCGACCAAAATGTCGCCCGGCCGGACAGTGGCGCCGATCCGGATCACGCCGCTTTCATCCAGGTTGCGGAGGAACGTCTCGCTAATGTTGGGGATGTCGCGGGTGATTTCCTCCGGGCCGAGCTTGGTGTCGCGCGCCTCGATTTCGAACTCTTCGATGTGAATCGAGGTGTAGTAGTCGTCTTTAACCAGCTTTTCGCTGACGAGGATAGCGTCCTCGAAGTTGTAGCCGCGCCAGGGCAGGAAGGCCACGAGCACGTTGCGGCCCAGGGCCAGTTCCCCGCGTTCCGTGCAGGGCCCGTCGGCCAGCACTTGTCGCTGGGCGACCCGGTCGCCCACACGCACCAAGGGTTTTTGGTTGATGCAGGTATTCTGGTTGGAGCGCTTGAACTTGGTGAGGGTGTAGATGTCCGCGCCCACTTCGCGGCTGAGCACGCCGGAGTGGTCGGATTCGACGCGCACGATGATGCGTTCGGAGTCCACCTGGTCAACGATGCCATCGCGCCGGCAGATCACCACCGCGCCGGAATCGCGCGCGGTCACGCGCTCCATACCAGTGCCCACGAGCGGGGCTTCGCCGCGAATCAGCGGTACGGCCTGGCGCTGCATATTCGAGCCCATCAACGCGCGGTTCGCATCGTCGTTCTCGAGGAAGGGAATCAGGCTGGCGGCCACGGAGACCAGTTGCTTGGGCGACACATCGATGTAATCCACTTCTTCGCGCTGTTTCAGCACGAAGTTTCCAGCCTGCCGGCAGTTCACCAGTTCGGTGGTGATCCGCCCGCGATCATCGAGGGAGGCGTTAGCCTGGGCGATGACGTAGCGGTCCTCCTCCCAGGCTGACAGGTAGAAGCAATAGGGTTCCGAGGTTACTTTGTGGCGCTTCAACTCTGCGTTGACCGATTCGACCTTCTCGCGCTCAGTGATCTCGCCGGCTTTGAACTCGCTGTCGCCGGCGTTGACCACCTGTACGTAGTCCACCACGCGCCCGCCCTTCACCTTGCGGTAGGGCGACTCAATGAACCCGAAATCGTTGATCCGCGCGTAGCAGGAAAGCGAGCTGATGAGACCGATGTTTGGACCCTCCGGCGTCTCAATCGGACAAATGCGGCCGTAGTGCGTGGGGTGGACGTCGCGAACCTCGAATCCAGCGCGTTCGCGCGACAGTCCGCCCGGCCCCAGGGCCGAGAGGCGGCGCTTGTGCGTGATTTCGGATAGCGGATTGGTCTGGTCCATGAACTGGCTGAGCTGGGAGCTGCCGAAGAACTCACGGATCGCGGCCATGACAGGCTTGGCGTTCACCAGGTCGTGCGGCATGGCCGTGGACATTTCCTGGTAGACCGACATCTTTTCCTTGATGGCGCGTTCCATGCGCACCAGGCCGATGCGGAACTGGTTCTCGAGCAATTCGCCGACCGCGCGAACGCGCCGGTTGCCCAGGTGGTCGATGTCGTCCACCGTGCCGATGTTCTTGCGCAGCTTCAGCAGGTAGCGGATGGCGGCGACGAAGTCGGAGGGATCGAGCGTCCGCGTGTCGAGCGAGGTTTCCAGGCCAAGCTTAATGTTAAATTTCAGCCGACCCACCTTGCTGAAATCGTACTTGCGCGGGTCGAAAAACATCCCGTTGAACAGTGCCGTGGCCGTTTCCAGGGTCGGCGGGTCGCCTGGACGCAGCTTGCGGTAGATTTCAATTAGCGCCTCGCGCGCGGAGTGGACGGAGTCCTTCTCGAGCGTGCGGCTGAGCACCAGCCCGACGTCGTCCCGCTCGGGGAAGAAGACGTCCACCTCGGTGATACCGGCCTCGGCCAGCGCGGCCCACAGATCGGGGGTCAGCGGTTTGTTGGCTTCCAGGATCACTTCGCCGGTCTGCCGGTTGACCAGGTCGGCCACGGTGAAGGTGCCTTCCAGGTCCGCGACAGAAACCTTGGCCTGCGTGACGCGCGCCTTGTTCAGCTCCTTGTAGAGCGCCTCAGTGAGGCGCTTGTGCGCGCCCACCAGCACCTCATCGGTGCGCGGGTGCTTGATCTCGTGCGAGAGCTTGCGGTCGATCAGGCCTTCAGAGACGTTCCAGAAAAGCTCTCGCTCGCGCAGCGTGATCCGTTCCACCTGGTAGAAAGTGCGAAGGATTTCTTCGTTCGACTTCATCCCCAGCGCGCGGAGAAAGATCGAGCCCAGAAACTTGCGCTTGCGGTCGATCCGCACGTAGAGGATGTTTTTGGTATCGTACTCGAACTCCACCCACGAGCCGCGATAGGGAATGATCTTGCCCAGGAAGTAGGTCCGATTGTTGGCCGACTCGTAGAAGACTCCCGGCGAGCGGTGGAGCTGGCTCACAATCACGCGCTCGGTGCCGTTGATGGTGAAGGTGCCATTGTCCGTCATCAACGGGATATCGCCGTAAAAGACCTCCTGCTCCTTGATGTCTCGGATGTTCTTGGCGCCCGTGTCCGGATCCTTGTCGTAGACGGTCAGGCGGATGGTGACTTTGAGCGGCGCGGAATAGGTCATGCCGCGCTCCTGGCACTCGTTGACGTCGTATTTGAGCTGCATGGCCACCGGGTCGCCGCATTTGTTGCAGAAGGTGGGCGTGTTCTTGTTGAAAGTGCCGCACTTCGTGCAGATCACGTCCCCGGTCTTGTAGGGATTGGTGACCACCGAAGCGCCGCAGTTCCGGCAGGTGGCCCGCAAGTGGTGCAGCCCCTTCAGGTTGCCGCACTTGCATTCCCAGTTGCCAATCGAGTAGTCCACGAAGTCCAGTTGTGATAGCCCGCGAAAATCCTGAATCGGGAAGACCGAGGTGAACACCGATTGCAGCCCGGTGTCTTCTCGCTCGCTGGGCAACTGGTCCATCTGCAAGAAGCGCTGGTAGGACTTCTTCTGGACCTCGATCAGATTGGGAATCTGGATGGTGCTCTGGATCTTCGAAAAGTCCAGCCGTTCACGTTCCCGGAAATGATGATTTCCATTCTGCATGCTGTTTTACCTCATGCCCGTGCCCTTGGGTCCGGACAGAAAGCGACGCGCTGTGCCCTGCTGCGGGCGGAGCGAGGCAGAAAGAGACACAGCTGCCGTCGGTGTCCACCCCACGCCTGGGGAGAGCACGTTCTCGGTTTCTGAATCCCGGCCGAAAGCTTGCGTATGTGAATCCCTCAGTTGCGCCCAGCCCGGGGCGGAGCGGGCTGCGCCTTCCCCGCTGAAACTACTTGATCTCGACTTTGGCGCCGACCTCTTCAAACTTCTTCTTGATCGCCGCGGCCTCGTCTTTATTCACGCCTTCTTTGATCGGCTTGGGCGCACCATCGACCAGGTCCTTGGCTTCCTTCAGCCCAAGGCTGGTCACTTCGCGCACCGCCTTAATCACGTTAATCTTGTTGGCACCGACGTCGGTCAGCACGACCGAGAATTCGGTCTTTTCCTCCGCCGGAGCCGCTCCGGCCCCCGCACCGGGACCTCCGGCCATCACCACCGGAGCAGCCGCGGCCGCGGAAACGTTGAAGGCCTCTTCCATTTTCTTGACCAGGTCGGCGGCCTCCAGCAGCGTCAGTCCCTTAATTTCATCCAGAATTCCTTCCACCTTGTTAGCCATTGCTGTTCTCCTCCAGGATTGTGCGAACTTGTTCTACTGGGCCGTCCCGACAGGGTCGGGACCCGAGCCGCCAGCCCCAAACTTGTCGGCCTTGACCGCCTCGTTGAGCGTCACCACCAGATTTCGAGAAACCGCGGCAAGCGCGGTAGCGATTCTCTGCGCCGGCGCTTGCAGCAGGAACATAATCTTGCTGATCAATTCGTCTTTGGAGGGCAAGTGGGCGAGCTGCTGGATCTCCTCGATCGAAAGCACCCGCCCCTGGACTACGCCCGCCTTGAACCGGAAGGCCGGAACGTCCTTGGCCACCTTGGTCAGCACTTTGGCTAGCGCCACCGGGTCCGTGGCCGTATAGGCAATCGAGTTCGGGCCGGTCAGGTTTTTCAGCAGGGGCTCGGCCGGAGTGCCCGCGGCAGCGCGCTCGGCCAGCGTGTTCTTGACTACGTGGTAGCTGCCGCCGGCAGCCTGCACCGCGCGCCGGAGCTTAGTGTCCTCCTCGACCTTTACCCCCTGGAAGGTGGTCAGAATGACCGTCGAGACCTTGGCCAGCGCGGTCTTCAGTTGGTCCAGGTCCTGTTGTTTTTCGCTACGCTTTTTCATCTTTCGGCTCCGCTAAGCGGCCACGGCCACTGCCGCTTCCACTTCGGCTGGGTCAATCAGGATCCCCGGCCCCATCGTTGAGGTGAGCGTGACCCGCTTCACGAACTTGCCTTTGGCCGCCGCCGGCTTGGCCTTTAGTATGGCAGCAATCAGTGCTTGGGCGTTTTCTGCCAACTTTGCCGCGTCAAAGCTGATCTTCCCGATGGGCGAATGGATAATTGCAGTCTTGTCCAAGCGGAACTCGACTTTGCCGGCCTTGATCTCCTTCACCGCGCGCGCGACCTCGAAGGTCACCGTCCCAGTCTTCGGATTGGGCATCAGCCCTCGCGGCCCCAGCACCTTGCCCAGCTTCCCGGCGGACTTCATCATGTCCGGGGTGGCGTTTACGGCCTCAAAGTCGGTCCACCCCTCCTGAATCTTCTGTACCATGTCCTCGCCGCCGACAAAGTCCGCACCTGCGTCTTGCGCCTCGCGTACCTTTTCCCCGCCGGCGATGACCAGCACGCGCTTTGATTTGCCCAGCCCGTGCGGCAGCACTACTGTGCCGCGGACCATCTGGTCGGAATGCTTGGGGTCCACGCCCAAGTTCACTACCAGTTCGACGGTCTCGTCGAACTTGGCGAAGTGAGCCTTCTTCAAGACTTCGGCGGCTTCCGCCAGCCGGTAGGGGCGCGCCTCCACCTGCTTGCGGGCTTTCTCGGTGTTTTTTCCGACCTTGCGAGCCATCTATTTCTCCTCTAGCCCTCCACCTCAATGCCCATGTTGCGCGCGGTACCCATCACGGTGCGGACGGCGGATTCGAGATTGGTGGTGTTCAAGTCCACCAGCTTGGTCTGGGCGATCTCCTCGACCTGCTTTTTCGTCACCTTGCCCACCTTGATGCGGTTGGGCTCGGCGGAGCCCTTCACGATGCCGGCGGCGCGCTTGAGCAGTTCGGAAGCCGGGGGGGTCTTGGTGATAAAGGTAAAGGTGCGGTCGCTGTAGATCGTCACCAGCACCGGTATGATCATCCCCTCGGGTTCCTTCGCCGTCTTCGAGTTGAACTGCTTGCAGAAATCCATGATGTTGACGCCGTGCGGGCCCAGCGCTGTGCCCACCGGCGGCGCCGGGGTCGCTTTTGCCGCCGGCAATTGCAATTTCACCTGTGTTTGAACTTTCTTGGCCATTTCGATCCCTCTGGGAAGCTAGCCAGGGGCCCCTGCGCAAACGTCCCCTAGGCGATCTTCTCCACCTGCACGAAATCCAGTTCCACGGGCGTTGAGCGCCCGAAGATAGTCACCGAAATCTTGAGCGTGCTGCGTTCGGAATTGACCTCTTCGACCACGCCGGTAAAGTTGGCGAACGGGCCTTCCACGATGCGCACCTGCTCGTTGCGTTCGAAGACGAGTTTCGGTTTGGGCTTGTCGGCCGAAGTGGTCACTCGGTGCAGGATGTTCTCGACTTCCGTTTCACTCAGCGGCGAAGGCGTCTGGCCCGCGCCCACAAATCCGGTTACACGGGGCGTAGACCGCACCACGTGCCAGGTGTAATCGTCCATTTCCATTTCCACCAGCACGTATCCGGGGTAGAACATTCTCGGCGAGATGACCTTCTTCCCCCCGCGCACCTCCACCACGTCTTCCGTGGGAATCATCATCCGCCCGATCCTGTCCTGCAGCCCGAACGCCGCCACGCGGCTCTCCAGGCTCTCCTTCACCTTCTTCTCAAATCCGGAGTAGGTATGGATGATGTACCACTGCTTGGCCATTGCCATCCCGTTCCCCTAATGCTTGAAAAGCTTGTACACCTGCCGCACCGCGTAGCCCACCCCGCCATCCACGGCGAAGAAATAGAACCCAAAGAAGGCCACGGTAGCGATCACCACCATGGTGGTGGCTACCACATCGTCTCGACTGGGCCAAGTCACTTGCTTCATCTCCACACGCACTTCGTGCAGAAACTGCCGGAAGCGTCGCGGATATTCAGTTATCCGCTGAATCGGCCCCGGCATCTGAAACGAAGGTGCGCCACCCTGTGCTTCTTCGTTCTTAACTTTTGTCACTTGCGTGGACATCGGTTCTCTCGTCTTTGCTCCATTCTGCTTTCTTCGGCCTAGCCCCCACTCCCCGCGCTTGGCTCCTTCGTAGAAGCTGGCAGGGGAGGAGGGATTCGAACCCCCACATCCGGTTTTGGAGACCGGCGGTCTACCGTTGAACCTACTCCCCTATTTCACCTCGCGATGCGCCGTGTGCTTGCGACACGTGTTGCAAAACTTCCGCGTTTCCAACCGGTCGGCATGCTTTTTTTTGTTTTTGGTCGTCGTGTAATTTCGGTTTTTGCACTCGCTGCACTGTAGCGTGATGATTTCGCGCATTCTTGGACCTTTACTCGAGAATGTCGGAGACGGCGCCGGCGCCGACGGTGTGGCCGCCTTCGCGGATGGCAAACCGCAGCCCCTTCTCCAGCGCCACGGGCGTGATCAACTGAATCTCTATCGACACGTTGTCTCCCGGCATCACCATCTCCACCCCCGACGGCAGCTTCACGTCTCCGGTCACGTCCGTGGTGCGAAAGTAGAACTGCGGCCGGTACCCGGTGAAGAACGGCGTGTGTCGCCCGCCCTCTTCCTTGGTGAGAACGTACGCCTCGGCCTTGAA
>Ga0137399_10000075_pt1 | contig 33293 bp, 29 predicted proteins | sample czorhiz316metaG_FD_104810 | JGI IMG/M metagenome (GOLD analysis project Ga0137399, IMG submission 104810) | Vadose zone soil microbial communities from Angelo Coast Range Reserve, California, USA - czorhiz3.16 metaG | ecosystem: Environmental > Terrestrial > Soil > Vadose zone | place: USA...
CCGACGTTTTGGCCCAGACGCAGAGAGCTGTCCGCAGCCACCATTGTCCGAATCACCGTCCACTCCAGTGCGCTCGCCAGCCTCCTTGCCTCAGTTTGTGCCATTCGGCTGGGCTGAGCGCGCCGGAAACGCTCTTGCCTCGGTTCTGAGGGGAACCTACTGGACAGGGCTTCTGTGATGTTGACTGGCATCGATTCGGGAACTAGATGAAGCATTCCTGGGTGTGTTGAAGGCTGAAGCCGCAATGAGTCTGTTCGAGGAGCTGGAAGAGCTTGCCCGGCCAAGGGACAACTTTTGTCTGGCGGCCACCAGATCAAAAATGGATTGCAATTCAAGTTCAAGTTCCCATAGGTTTGAATAAAAGTTCTTGCGAAATAGGTGTCCGTTGCTTCTTCCTATGTCAGGTAGATTCTCTCCGCCAAAATCAGATAGAACATGGGCGTAGGTGAACGCCGCCAACTGCATCGCTTTTGAAGAGATATTGCTTCTGCCCCCAAAGGGGAAAGCAAAAAATCGCACGGGCTTTGTAAGATGACTTTCCAGGATATTTTTGGATCCAATGATCTCTGCTTCTAGTCTTTTTCGATCCGCGTAGCCGCAGTCGAAGTGAGTATGCGTGTGGCTCCCAAACTCGCCCCCCCTGAGATTCCAATAGCGGACTTGGTCCCAAGTCAAAGGGAAGAATCCGCTGATACCTCTCACCAAGTCGTGCTGGAATTCCTGGTGATTCTCAATCGGTTGCGTTGGAAGAAACAAAGCGACCGGGATTGCTGTCTCCTCGGCCACCGCTCGAAGACTGACAAAATTGTCTCCATAGCCATCATCGAAGGTAATCGCGACACAAGGAACTCTCATCTCGCCCGAACGCAGGAGTTCGATGCCTTCGGATAAGCCAACAATTCGATAGTGTCTTTGTAGGAAGCGGATCTGGTGCCAGAACATCTCTGTCGATATGCCCATCCGATGGATCCGATCAGTAACCAGGTGATGCGTGAGAATAAGCAGCGGGTAACGGCCGCGCCACCGGCGGTACCAGTTCCGCGCAACAACGAGGGGAGAGCAGAGCAACAAAGTCTCAATGAACAATTTCCAGGTGGGGCGGCATCGCTGGCGGATGAGCTCCCCTTGCACTCCGTTACCAGACGCATGTTCGAATTGAGTCAGATAGGGAGACAAAATCTTGTGCATCCAATCCGTTATTTGTTTTGATGCTTGTGTCGTGTCTCCGACCCGCAGGCTCTTGGCGGTTTGTACAAGAAGATCGTCTCTGATCAGATCTGCTTTCAGTGTCAACGCTAGCAAGCCGTCGTAAAACTGCGGGGGGATCGTGAGTGAAGCAATGGCAAACGGTGTCTCTACATCTCTCGCGAGGTGTTCCACTCTGATATGAAGGCCTTTGGGCTCCACCTCTTCGCTTTGCGACGCTTGGATCGCACCACGTCGTGGAATCAACAGGAGTTCTCGGCCCAGCGGGAATTCCCCGAGCACGACAGCTAGGTCGACGCTATGTTGACGGATGAAGTCTAAGACGTCGGTATCATTGACATCGGGGGCCAGCAGAAATGGCCATCCCGCTCGCGCGCATCCTTCCGCCAACGCTTCAATTGTGAATTTCTTTACATCGTTCCTACGTGGCGGACAACCGTGCACCCACCAGAGTGCCCAGTGCGCCAGTCTTTCCGCTACAGAATGAAACCAAACCTTCGCATTCGAAAACACTCGCGGCGAGAAAAAAGACGGAGATGCGCCGCCGTTGATGATCAACTGCTGCGCCCGGGGAAGCTGTTGGACAGGTCGTTGGACGACCCCGCAGATTTCCGCGCCTGGCACTTCTCGCATAATTCGATTAGCCATCCTCCATGCTCGTGAAGGCCGCACACTGGACAAGACGAGAAATCGGAAAGGGCTCATTGCAATTGTTTGTGAATCTCAGGCGAAGGGTTTCGGTAGCTGACTAAGCAAGCGCCGACAACGTTCGGGACTACAGACTTTGTCCATACATTCCAAAGAGCATGGCCAGGATGGCGGTCGGCAATCCCCGGACATTTCATGCCCGCTGCCCTTGTCCCCGAACCCTTGAAACAGAATCCTGGAATGCGAGTGAGTCGCCCGGTGGGACCTGCAACTTTTCGGCCGCTTTACGGAAAACGGGGCCGAGAAAGGGACCAAGCAAGCCGTTATCACCCCAATCGAGATTCACAAGCCAGTTGGAAGTGTCTGGGTGCACCTGGACGTTGCGCCCCGGAGGACCCAGAGCGAATGGTCGGTCTGGCCCGTTCCTCTTGAAACCGAACTGCTCGTAGATGTTTTGCATTCTCGGATGGCTCGAGACCAAGGATACAGTACGCGGTTTTGTGTCGTCATGACCGGCTTGCAGGATACTCAGCAACACGCCGTAGGCCAATGTGTCGGCGTCCCCGCCATCGCATTGCGCGACAAGGATTCGTTCCGGCGAGTCGTTGAGGATGACATAGCCGACCGTTTTCTCGCTCTCGAGAATGCGAAAGAGTCGGTAATGCACGAAGGGAAGGCTAGTGTTATACCGCCAGTTGAGGTAGTCGGGCGTGGGAGCGAAACGAAAGCGGAAAGCCGACCGGCTAGGGAGAAGGTCGTGCGTAAAGTTCTGTTCCTCTCGCACCGACAGTTTCGCCGCAACGTTCGCGGGAATCTTTGAGGCGTATTCGGGGATCCTCTTTTTTCTATGTGTGTGGCGCAGGACCCATTTCGCCGCGACCCGCCATTTTGGCTGCTCGGGGTAAGGAAGATAGGGCTTGTTTAGCATATAGCTTCGCACGCCGGAAAAAAAACTCCAGTTTTGTCTACGGATGATCTTATGGGCCTCCTCGCTTCCTCCGTAAACCAAGCCGACAGAGCAGCATTTTTGCCAGTAGAGAAAGAGGTAACTCCCTATCCCGGAGCGCCGAGAATGGAAATTACTGCCGAATCCAACGATGATCTTCTCCGAGTCATATTCGAAAGGCATCTTCTCGACACCGATCGATGCGATTGCACTCCCATCGTCAGCCAGGATCGTGAATAGCCTGCACCAGTCGCTGCTCGCATAGTAGTAATCGACAAATGGGCGATGGACGAGGCTGCACCGCGGGTCGATACTTTTTGCCATACTCTGTAGAGCGTCGAAGAGCTCCGGAGTGTACTCTACCATCCGCATGGCGCGCACCCCCAAACGGGCATTCGAAAACTCGGCAACGAGAGCCCCGCGGCGCGGCCTTGTTGTCCCACCTGGGCAGCGGAACAATTGGCAGTATTTGAGAAGGTCAGCCGAACGCCGGACAAACTGAAAGAAGCCGGACAGAGCCGCACGGTTGAGCTAGCCACGCCGTAACCTTACATGGAGTTGATGGATGGTGTAGGGAATTCCTTGCTTTTCCACCAGATCCTGCAATGCGTTCCTAACTTCGCAGTCGCATTCCTCTTTTCGTGCCGCGGGAATTTGCATGAAGTGGCCCTCAATTCGCACCCACCAGCCCCAATGTCCTTCCAAAGTGTCGTAATAGGTTTGGTAGGACTCTTCGATGGATAGTTCAATCGGGCTGAAGGCTTTGGCGAACAATTGATGGGCTGCCTCTTTGGTGAGTTGCTTTCGCATCCGTGCGGATTCCAGGAGCAAGGCCGGACCCATGTATTTCAGGAAGATAGGGGTCGTTTTTTGGATGAACTCTCGGCCGTTGTCGCGGCCGATGAAGAACAGATCCATTTCGGCTTCAGGTTTCAATACGCGCCGGACTTCTCTCACTGCGGCATCCGGATCGGTGGTCCAGTGAAAGGCGAAAATGCTGAACAGATAGTCGACCGAGGCGGCTTCCAGGGGAATGTGCTCGAAAGATCCGTCACGGATTTGAACATTGCGAAACGGTCGAACCCTGCGAAGTGCGAGGTTCCGCATGTTCTCGGCCGGATCGATGCCGACGAACTCGACCCTGGACCTAGCCCGGGAGGCCAGCCATGCGAGCGCTCTCCCCGTTCCGCAGCCCGTATCTAGGATGAGCCGATAATCGTCTTTGAGGTCGATCGAGCCCAAAGCTTTGTCGGCGGCCTGGCCCCAGCACGAATGAAGATTCGGATCGTCATCATAGTGTTCGGCAAGCCGCGAGTAAGTCTCGACGATCGGATTGGCGAGTTTTGACGTCGGGGAGGTCAATTCTGCTGGTTCCTTAACGTGATTCGGCACAAACCTTTTACGACGCAGAATTCGCTGGGGTCAACATCCGTGAGCTCGATCTTGCAGCCGCTTTGGCTTTCGATAAATACGATAAGGTCAATGAATCCGAAGGAGTCCAGCAGGCCACTGGCAATCAAATCCGTATCGGCGGAGATCCCGCCGTTCCGTGAATTCCCTGGGCGATGATTGCCCCGAACCCAAGTGATCACCAAATCTACGAGCTGCGTTTCCGACATCGCCATGGTCACGCACCCTCAAGCAGCTTCACAAGTTTTTTTCGGTCGATCTTTCTGTTGTCGTTCAGAGGCATCTCTTCCAGCCGGTAGATCTTTCGCGGGACCATGTAATCAGGGAGGACCTCGCGGCAGCGATTCAGGATGTGCAGGTCATCTAGGTTAGAGCCGCCGGATACGAAGGCTACCACTCCGTCCGCGCTTCCATAGGCGACTGGCCAAGGAACCGCAACCACTTGTTCGGCCTTGCTGGTCTTTCTTAGAACGACCTCAATTTCTTGGAGTTCCACCCGGTAGCCGCGAATTTTGACCTGGTGATCGATCCGTCCGAGATAGTACAAACACCCGTTTTCCCCGCGCTTCACCAGGTCCCCGGTGCGGTACCAGAGAGTCCCGCCGGTTTCTGGGAAACGGACGAACTGACCCTGGGTTTTCTCAAGGTTGTTCCAGTAACCGTCGGTCACTTGCGATCCCGCCAGGCATAGCTCGCCGGTTTCGGAGACTTCGCCCCGCTCGTGATCGACGACGCAGCATTGCTGCCCGGCAAACGGCCATCCGATCGGCACGATCCCGTTTAAGCACTCCTGTGGAGACTTTGATGGATACCAGCGGTAATGTGAGATGGCAATCGTAGTTTCCGTTGGCCCATAAAGATTCTCCACGATCGAGTTGGGAGCTGCTTCCTGCCAGTCTTGCGCGTGGGTGGCTGCGAGCGCTTCGCCGCAGAACAGGCTGAATCGCAGGCTCGGAAAACACCTCGGCTGCAGTAGGCGCACGTTGGAGAGCAAAGCCACCACCGATGGCACCGAGAACCACATGGTCAGCCCGTGGTCCCGAATAAACTTGGCCGGCAGCATCACGGATTTCTCTGGCACGGAAAACAGGCAAGCGCCCCGCTCCCAGCAGACGAACATATCGTGCACGCTTAGATCGAACGTCATATCGAATTCCTGCGAGAAGCGATCTCGCTCGGTCACTTCGTAACGGTTCGAGATGTACTGGATGTAAGACCCCACGTTCGAGTGGTGGATGGGAACGCCCTTAGGTTCGCCTGTGCTCCCCGAAGTGAAAAGCAGATAAGCGACGGCTGTCGAATTAACTTCTATGTCGAAGGCAAAACCCGCGCCATCTGCCATTTGCCTGGAGGAAACAAAGCGGTGCCGTGGGAAAGCGGCACAGAGATCGGCCGCGTCGTCCAGATCCGGCAGGATTACCGTTAAAGTCCACGCGGCCTCCAGGAGGAGCCTGGGTAACTGCCCTAGGGCCTCTCGCCCCACCACCAAGATTCGGCTTCCGGAAAGCGCAAGCATCTTCCGTGTGCGGTCGACGGGAAACTTGGGGTTGAGCGGAACATAACCCTTCCCTGATCCGAGGATACCCAAGACGCCGGCGTAGGCCGTGACGCTCCGCGAAGCGAGAATTGCGGCCAGAGGGAACGATTCCAGTTCCCGGTCGAGAATCGTCTTGGCGATAGCGGCGGCGCGGCCTCGAAGCTCGCGATAACTCAGGCTCTTGTCGTCTACAACCAGCGCCTCGCGAGAAGCGAATCGCTCGGCGGAGTCCAGAAAACCCTGAATCAAGCCTTTGTACCTCAAGCGCGTGGCGGTGGCCAAAGCAGCGCGAATCGAAGGCTGCTGGCTGGCTGTGCTTCGCACGAGCTGTTCCACGTACGGCGAACAAGGCACGATTGGTTCTCTAGGCTTAATTGGTTGTGTCTCTCCCCAATGACATGGCCAAGACTTGATTTCTACTCACGGCTAAGTCTGCTGACAATAAGTTCTACTCGCTCGGACACCTTACTGGGCTGCAGCTGCCGATTCGGTCTGGATATCCTGCCTTGCATGCCTGCTGAAAGACTATTCCCGTGTGTCGCAGTTCTTCTTGGTTGGGCGGGATGTCCAAGATGAACGTCCGAAAACCGACCGCGACATAGCGCGAGATTTCCTCTGCAACGCGGTCGTAGCTTCCCACCAGATAGGGACAGAAGGTCTTGTAGTTTTCAAACGGCACGAGCCAGTAGGGGTTGTGATTTGCCTTCGTTTCCTTTGCCATTTCCGACAGCAGATGGTGCCAGGAGGAATCCGACACCTTCATGGCCAGCTGATGGGTGAGTTGGCCCTTGCGATCCTCAGGGAATCGCTCACGAGCCACGTTCCATGCTTCGTCTTCCTCCGCTCGGGCGATGACTCCGACGCGGATACCGGAATCGAGTCCGGTGTCCGGCAGCTCTTGGGCGCACTGGTTGGCGGGCTTTGGATACTTGATGGCAGTCGCCCCGATTGCCTTAGCCGTCGCCCACCCTGCCTCCGAAGAACCGGAGACGAAGATTCCGGGAAAAAGTTCGGGAGGCAGTGGTGGCGTCAGCCGTAGATTGTTCACCGCGTAGAACTCTCCGGAAAAGCTGACTGGGTCCGGGCTGGCCACCAATTGCTTAATGATGAGCGTGTATTCGACCAGCCGCTGGTATCTCTTGTCGTGAGGAGTGGTGTCGTTCAACGCTGCCAGGTCGTTCTTGAAACCGCCCGCGACCATGTTCAGATAGATCCGCCTTCCATAAAGGTGTCCAATCGTCGCGATCATTTTGGCGACGGAATAGGGATGCATATAGGCTGGTTGGATCGCGACCAGGGGCGCGAGTCGCTTCGTGTTTTGGATGATGATTTGCGCGACGAGCCAAGGATCGGCCTGGGAGTTGTCGGTGTAGACGAGAATCCCTCTGCAACCATGCTCCTCGCTCCATTTGGCAACGTCGATGACATTATCCAAGTAAGACTCTTTCGGTACCATACTGATTTGAGAGCAAGTGGAGAAAGTCTCCAAGCTCGGAATGGAAAATTCATCGTTTTTCATATCTGACATACTCCTCAGCAGAGGGTCTTGGCTCGAGACTAAAGAAGAGTTTTCGAATCTGACTAAGTGATGTCCCGTGAAAATCGGACAGTACGCCGTGCGCGCCGGCTTCAAGCAGGCTCTGTGAGCGGGGTGGTGTCGCGATTCCGAGGCACTTCATGCCAGCGGTTCTTGCGGCACGAACTCCTGAAACAGAATCCTCGAATGCGAGTGAGTCGCCCGGCGAAACCTGCAACTTTTCAGCCGCTTTAGAGAAAGTGGCCGGGTCGGGCTTACCGTTCGCGACCTCGTCCCCGGTCACCACTGTCGCGAAATAGTCTCCGAGACCCAGGAGATCCAAAATGTAATGGACTCGTTCACTGCTGCCAGACGATGCAACGGCCATGGGGAGGCCAGCGCGGTTGAGTTCGTTCAACAGATCTCGAACGCCGGCAACTGTACTTAGGCTCCCTACTTCTTCTTTAAACAACAGGTCTTTCTCGCGGCCATACGCCCGAATTTGATCCTTGTCGAGGTCTCCAAGAAAATGGCGCAGGATGTCTTCTTTCTTTCTCCCGTCGCGAACAAATTCAAGCTCCGCCTCGTTTGCTAACTTGCCTATTGACACGAGGAACTTCTTCCAGGCCCGCATATGGGCCGGATGGCTATCTACTATGACGCCGTCCAGATCAAAGACAACGCTCTTCAGCATGAGGAAAGGTCCTACGACGCCGGAACACCCAACCCGGGCCAGGTCCCTTGCACGTATTGGTAGCTGGCCGGCGTTCCTATATCCACCAGATAGTCGGAAATGGGGTAGGCTGCCATCTTTCCGACGAGTTTGGGTAAGAGGTCAAAGGCGATATCGGCTGGAATGCGATCCGGGATCACATCAAAAATGGCTGGAGTCGCGACCAGAATTCCGGAGAAGGCTAGATTGCTCGAAGGATTCGTCGGCTTTTCCACAAATTCCTGAACGATGCCCTCCCGGTCAACGATCACGATGCCACACTGGTGCGGGTCCGCAACTTCATTGACTCCCAGCGTTGCTATCTGCTTCCGGCGCCGGTGGAATTCCAACATGCTTGTGATGTTAGTATTCGTCAGGACATCGCCATAAAGGATCCAGAAATCGCGCTCGGAGCCAATCCAACGGCGATGCGCCAACAGGGTCCCTGCACTCCCGAGTAAGATCCCCTCCTCGGCGATGTGTACCTTGACGCCGTGGTGGTGATCTCGGAGGTAGCTCTTTACGCTGCCTGCGTGAGAATGTGTGTTTACAAGAACTTCGTCTACACCGTGCCGGCGGCACAGCTCGAGCCAAATCCCTAGAATGGGTATGCTCTGAATTGAAAGCAGACACTTGGGGATCGCGTCGGTCAGCGGCCGCAAACGCTCGCCCTTTCCTGCTGCAAGGATGAAAGCTTTCATAGCGCGGACTGGGCTCTACTCATGAGGACGCGACACTCTGCTGAAAAGAGCCCCGCCGAACGTTCCTGAGGCACTACCGGGAACAAATGTCCAGCGCGTGCCGCACTTCTCGTCACCGTCGATAAACGGATCATTAGCCACTACATGAGCGCCTTGGAAATCAAGCCCAAACGCCACTTCGCGCAGCTTGAGTCGCGACATGGCATCGCGAACCTTTCCCTGGTGCCGTTCTTCGCAGAAGAGCAAGAGAAAACCGCCACCACCGGCTCCGGTGATCTTGCCTCCTAGAGCCCCATTCTGGCGCGCCAAAGCGTACGCCTCGTCGATGAGCGGATTCGAAATGTGGGAAGAGATCCTCTTTTTAGCTTCCCAGCCTGCATGCAGAAGGGCACCAAACGTCCGCAGATTACCACTCAGCAGCGCGCGACGCAGATGCTCGGCGAGCTCGTAGATATCTCGCAGCGAATCCACAGTCGAGGTGATCCCCTTCTTCGTCGATTCCTCTTGTTGCTGAAGAAGTTCCCAGGAGTTATGGGCTGCACCCGTAAAGAACAACATCAGATTGCTCTCGAACTCGCGGAGATGGTCAGGTCGTAGCATGACGGGCTCTACCAAGGTGCACCCGTCAGGGCGGAAAGTAATGAAATTCAATCCTCCGAAGGCAGCTGCGTATTCATCCTGTTTCCCCACGGGCTTGGCTAGAATGTTACGCGCGATGTGAAATGATCGTTCGGCCAGATCGTACTTGGACAATGAGAAGTCAAGGTAGGTTGCCAATGTCTTTAGGACGCCGACACAGACACTCGCGGATGAACCTAACCCGCTTCCTGCGATAATCTCAGAAGCCAGGAAAAGATCAACGGAGAGATCGCATCCAAGGTCTTTTATGACCCCGATAGGGATCTCCAGCGCGCTGCCCTTGATATCCATGCGGGAGATGTCTCGCCACGTTTCCACGACGCGTAGGTCCGAAGAAATGATCTGGACTTTCCCATCGCTCCTTTTTTGCAGGATCGTATAAAAATATTTATTGATGGACGCATTCAGGACGGCCCCACCGAACTTTTCGTAGTACGCAGGCAGGTCGGTTCCGCCGCCGCCAAAACTAATACGCACTGGACTGCGTACGATCAGCACTCAAAACCTTTCGCATGCCAAACGTGGTATTGACTGTCGGATTCGACACGGGTGTGACCACAAGCCTATCTTCCCCCGTCACCCGTCCGAGGAGTGTCCATACAGTCTGCAGCAGAAGAGAAAGATCGAGGAAGAGAGACCAATGAAAGATGTACTGGAGATCGAAGTGCGCCTTTTCCTCGGAAGAATGGTTTTCTCGGAGTCCATTCACCTGTGCGAGCCCCGTTACGCCCGGTGTGACGCTCAACCGTTGACGCTGCCATATGGAATAATGTTTGACCCTCTCGGGCGGCTCCGGCCGGGGACCTAATAGGCTCATATCACCTTTCAACACGTTCCAGAGCTGCGGTAGCTCGGTGAGACTGAATCGGACGAGAATCCGCTCGTACTCTGACAAATCTGATGCGCCACGATTGACGTTCAAACGCCACATCCAAAACGGATGTCCATTTTTTCCGCAGCGGAGTTCCTTCCTGTACACCTGGTTCCTATGCCTGCGCAACGCGCCTGCAGAAAAGGCGAGGAAAGGTGCACTGAGGACAAGCAGAAATAATGCACCCAGGAAATCAAGGACCCTTTTTAACTTTAGCCCCATTGTCGAGAGGGTCTGTTCTTCAAGAGAGAGCAGGGGGACATCCTCGATTTCCGTCAGTTTGGCCTTCGAGAGATAAAGTTCATAGCGCTGAGGTACAAGGTGCACCCTCATTCCAGCCTTTCGACAATTGGAGATAAGCTTCTCGCTTTCCATTCCCGGTGGCAGCGGCTCCACAACGATGAGTTCCTGCACCTTTTTTTCCTGCATGAGCCCCAAAATGTTCAACGTCCGTATCGATATTGTCCCTACTGGCAAAGTGGAGACCCGGCTAGAAGGCTCGGTATCGGCGGGGAACAGGACACCCTCCACTTCCATCGACATTTCGGGATGCCGCGAAATCTTAAGCACTAGGTCACGCACAAGATGACCGCTGCCGAGAATGACCACGCGCCGCCTCGCCGCGCCACGAGGTTGTGACGTGACCAGCCACCAGGCGAAGGAACGAATGGCGATGAATCCCACCGGCAGTAGACTCCCCAAGTAGACCAGCCCCAGCCGCGAATCGTGGTTCTTCGAAAGAAATCCAAAGGCCAGCAGCGAAGCAAGGATATAGATGACGCCCGTTGTTACGTGAGCAAAGACGCTCGGGAACCGGCGTGCGCCGCCGAAGCCTTCCAGCTTTTCTCTGAAGTAGAGAACAATCCAGATCAAAAATGCCAGAAGAACCGTCGGCGCGTGGAAGACTTGCGACAATCCCGTCCTGCCCGCAGTTAGACCGTTTTGAAGGATTTGTGTCGCCTCAAAGGCCGTGACAATCCATAACAGATCAGCCGCCAGAATCGAATACCTCAGCTTTTGGTCCATAGACCCCGACCTCCGATCAACGGCTGCCTTGTTTGACAAGCATGTGCTCGTATTGCGCTTGCTCCCATTCCCATGCCCCCTTGATGATCTCCTCAAGTTCAGAGTGGCGCGGCTCCCAAGCGAACTCCCGCACGAGCTTGCTGGGACTGGCGCACAGGACGGCAGGGTCACCCGGTCGCCGTGGTGCGTGACGCACGGTGATTCTTCTCTGCGTGACTTTCTGCGCCGTTTGGCAGACTTCTCTTACTGAATGGCTCTTGCCGGTACCAATGTTGTAGGCATGGAATCCCGGCAGCTCCGTCTTCTGCAGGGCAAGTATGTGCGCCTCCGCAATGTCCAGAACGTGTACGTAATCGCGCAGGCAGGTTCCGTCGGGCGTGGGATAATCCGTCCCGTAGATCTCAAAATATTCCCTCCTGCCCGAAGCGGTTTGTAGCAGCAATGGAATGATGTGCGTTTCGGGATCGTGTCGTTCGCCCCAGTGTCGCTCGCCCCCACATGCATTAAAGTAACGGAATACAACCACACTCCAGCCATAGGACCGGGCATACCATTTCAAGATTTGCTCAAAGATGAGCTTGCTCTCACCGTACGCGTTCACTGGCTCTTTAACGTGGTCTTCAGGGATCGGAACTACGTTGGGCGATCCATACACGGCAGCCGAAGAGGAAAAGACGAATTTGCGGATGCCGTGCTTCCGAAGAGTTTCCAGCATCATCACGCCGCAAGCGACGTTAGCATCGAAAAAAGGGCCAGGGTTGATCACCGACTCAGAAATCAGCGCCTTCGCGGCAAAATGAAACACCGCATCGAACTTCTTGTCAGCGAGTAGGCTTTCAAGCGCACCGCGGCTGCCTATATCAAATCGGTGCAGGATCGCACCTTGCGGAACGGCCTCAAGGTGTCCGGTCGACAAATCATCCACCACGTCGACGGAGAATCCTCTGGGCAAAAGTTGGGCACAGCAGGCCGAGCCTACATACCCAGCACCACCTGTTACCAAGATGCGATCCATTAAAGAGCCCCTTCCATCTTCAGAGCTTTCATTGGAGTCTCGAAGAGGATTTTCAAATCCATGCCTAGGCTCCAAGTTCCAATGTAATGGAGGTCCATACGGACCCGCTCCTCGTAAGACACATTTTGACGGCCGCGGACCTGCCAATAACCTGTCAAGCCAGGCTTTACCGAGAGCAGGAGATGTTTGTAGGGGCCGTATTTGTGGAGTTCGGCAGCGGTGATCATGCGGGGGCCGACCAGACTCATTTGCCCTCGTAGTACGTTGAAGAGTTGGGGCAGCTCGTCCAAGCTGAGTTTTCTCAGGAAAGCTCCCGCTCTTGTGATCCGCGGATCGTCCTTGAGTTTGAAGTTGCGCTCAAACTCAGCCTTTAGAGCAGGATTCGTGGCCAGGACAGAATCCGCATCCCGCATCATTGTGCGGAACTTGAAAGCGTCAAACTCACCTGTGGTGCCGAGAACGCGCCTTCGGTAAATGACGGGCCAACCGTCATCAAGAAAGACAACCAGCCCGATGACGATGAGGACTGGAAGGAGCGCAAGGATTAGAATCCCGGCACCAAGCAGGTCAATGCACCGCTTGACGAAATGCTGCAGGTGCAGGTTCCCCGATTTGCGAGGGTGTTTAGTACCGGGATAGCTTTCAAATATACGTTCGGAAGTGAGCACCAATGGGTCTCCCCAGACGCCGGGGCGGTGATCGGGCCGAAGAAAATTATTGCGCGGTTGGAAAATCATTCTGTCCGTGAGCCCCCCCACTTACAGTAGGTGCGCAGTTAGCTTCTTGAACCCAAGCAGAGTCCCTGCCAGCTTCGTTGATTTGATGCCGAACCATAGTAAACAAGGCGTGCGTGATACTGAGTTGGAAGTCCTCGATGATCTGCATGTTGTGCGACGGGATAATGATGCAGATGTCGCAGAGCCCGGGCATCTTGCCCCCATTAAAGCCGGTCAACCCTATGCTGAAAGCATTCGATTCCCGTGCCACCTGAAGGGCGAGCAAGACATTGGGCGAGCATCCGCTCCCGCTTATCCCAAACGCAATATCGCCGGGTTGAATGAAGTTGCGCAGTTGCTCGGCAAACACCTGCTCGTAAGAAGTGTCATTCGCCCACGCAGTGATGAGCGGTACGTTATCGGTCAGCGACAAAACCCGGAACCGTTTATGGTGGTTGTCGGGAGCTGTGGTTCCTTTGCCGAGGTCGCACGCAAAGTGCGACGCCAAAGCGGCGCTTCCACCGTTTCCAAACAAAAATACTCTTCGCTCTTGCTCGTAAGCTCGATGAAGTTCATCGGCAACTTGTTCGATCTTGGCATACGGGAGTTCTGCCACAACTCGACTGTAATTCTCAAAATAGCTCTGAGAGCCGGTGATAGGGGAATGCACTTGCGGACGGCACGCAATCGTTAGGACCGGCTTCCGGTTTAGCATTTTTGCAGATCTCCTTCAGAGTACGATCGTCAACACTTAGTGTTCTTTCCTTCGTTCGCAAATCGAGAGGGTTCCGATAAGCGACAAATCTGTCAGGCGTGAAGGACTGCTCCTTCGTTCCGAACCGCCTGTTCGAGCAAGCGACTGTCACGGTCCAGGAATACCCGGTTCCAAAGCTCGAAATTCAGGAGTCGCCAGCAACCTTCGGTGGCGTGCGAGCAGCCGCGGCGATGCGCCTCGAGGAGATGTTGCACGTAGCTAGCTTTGATGAGTCGTCGTTCCGCCATCCGCCCGTCCGTAAGGACTGCTGACAGCTTATCGACCAGCTGATTCCGCAACCATGGTCGAATGGGGGTGGGAAAGCCTTTCTTGCTGCGTCGAAGGACTTCAGCAGGCAGTCGATCCGCCATGGCTCGACGGAGCAAATACTTCCCGGAGAAATTACGAACTTTATAACGTGGGGGAATGCGCCCGACAAACTCGACAAGTTTGTGATCCAGAAACGGAACGCGGCTCTCAATCGAAGTGGCCATACTCATCTGGTCCTGCTTCATAAGAAGTTCGACCAGATACGTTTTAGTATCCAGGTAGAGCAGTTGATTCAGTAAATTTCCATTCGACCCGTTTGAGAGAAAGAATCGCATAGAATTCACATAGGCATTAATGTCGCGAAGTTCTCCAGTCAACTCGCTAGTGAACAACGCCGACTGCTGGTCCTGAGGAAAAACAGAATAGAAATTGTCGAAGTAGATTTTTTCGAAACTATCCGGATAATAGAGAAAAGAATGCCGCAGTTTGCGCCGCGCCCAATCCGGGATCAATTCCGCGCTCAGTGTCTTCTGAGCCAGCTGCTGGAGCGCCCGCGGGACGAGCTTTCGGTACAGCGGTCCAGCTCGCAGGTTCCAGAGCGTGACGCGATACTTCAAGTAACCGGCGAAGATCTCGTCTCCGCCCTCGCCAGTGAGAACCACTTTCACTTTCTCGCGAGCCAGGCGGGAGACGTAATGGAGGGCTACGCTCGAAGGCCACACAAGCGGCTCATCTTCGTGCCAAATCAGTTGCGGTAAACTCGCAAAGAATTCTTCCGGGCCAAGGATCACCTCGTTATATTCAGCCCCGATGTGCTTGGCTACTTGCCGGGCGTAGGGCAGCTCGCTGTATTCGTCTTCTGCATATCCCACCGAAAAGGTTTGGATAGGCTCTTTCCGAAGATCCGCCATCATGGTCGCGATTGAACTGGAGTCGAGGCCCCCACTTAAGAACACTCCAACTGGAACGTCGCTCATGAGGTGAGCACGCACTGTCCCCGTGAACAGGTCACGAAATTGCGCGACGTAATCGGATTCACCGAGCGAGGACTCGGACGGAGACGTATCCAAGTCCCAGTAGGTCTTGACCTCGGGGTTATTGCCCTGTGCTTTCAAATCAATGCGCAGGCAATGCCCGGGCAAGAGCTTGCGGACGCCTTCGAAGAGTGTCTCTTCTGAAGAGAGATAACCAAAGGCAAAAAACTCGGGAAGAGCACGCCGATTAAGTCGCGGCTGGAAGTCAGGGAGTTCAAAGAGCGCCTTGATTTCTGAGGCGAAGACGAAGCGATCCCCCACGATCGCGTAGTAAAAGGGCTTAATGCCCAAGCGGTCTCGGGCGCAAAACAACCTCTGACTGCGGGCGTCCCAAATGGCAAATGCAAACATGCCCTGCAGGCGATGTACACAATCCTCCCCATATTCCTCGTATAGGTGCAGGATCGTTTCCGTGTCGCTCTTCGTCGCGTAGCGGTGACCTCGCTGCTCCAGGGCGGAGCGGAGTTCGAGGTGGTTGTAAATTTCGCCGTTGAACACAATCCAGACATTCCCCTCCTCATTCCTCATCGGCTGGCGCCCTCCGGGTAGATCAATGATGCTCAGCCGGCGAAACCCAAGCGCCACTTTGCCGGAGATAAAGCTACCTTGGTCGTCAGGCCCGCGGTGATGAAGGACACGCGACATGGCTTCCAAATCCCGGTCTGGAAACTTACGACCTGTTATAGCGACAATTCCACAGATCCCGCACATGGCTTTAATTTGGCCTTGTTAGAAATCGATACTTCAGCGGCATTTTGCCGGGGCGTCCGTTGTTATACAGAGGTGGTTGTTTACTCGTACCACAGCTAGACAAATAGAGGCACATTTTCAGGATGCATGGAAGATTCCAGGTCAACTTCTACGGGGTGCTTGGGTGCATCGGAGATCCATTCCCCGTGCGTGAGAGGCACCTCTGACGTAAAAACCTGGCGGCCACTCAGCTCAACATAACTGCCATCATAAATAACAAGCCGACGAACATTTTCGCCGCCACTCGTCGAGCAAAACAGAAACCGTGCGTCGCTAACCCACGGCCCAAACTGCCAGGTCCCCGCCTCATCCGCGAAAAACATGTAGTTGGCCACATCCGCGGCGGAATATCGATAAGCTCGAACGGGCACGCCCTTATGTGTTGGTTCGAACAGCTGGAGGAGACCTAGAGCCGCGTCGGCCTTGGCAATAGGAATCAGCAATGCTGCGAACTCTATCGGCAACTCCGCCTGGGAACCAACCCTAAGAATCGGGGAGGGCTCTTTTCTTCCATATACAGGCGAATACCAACCCTGCGTTATCTCCCGCGAGCAGCCTTGACTCGATGCGATCAGCACGGCAAGGGCTGCGTGTTCGCCACTCACGAACATGGCACCTCCGGGAATTGGAGAAATTGAGCCCGGGGCGAAGTGCCAGGAAACTTCAAGCCGATGCACCCCTTGGCCTTCAAGAACGTCGCGAATCAACCAGAAGTTTGGCTTTGAGTGGAAAACATAACGGCGATGTTGAACCGGCTGCCTCAACCGGCAATAGCCACGATGGGAGCCGACGAAGAGGTCAAAGGTTTTGCCAGTCACCCAGCGATCCACACCCACGTTGGGTAGGGCTTCCCACCCAAACGGTCCGCTAGGCTCGGCCTGGCTCAAGTCGTCCACGTGGGCCGTGTTGTGACAAGCCGTTCCGCGGAACCGATTGCGCTCGGCATCCGAATCGACATAAGCAAACGTGCCTGGATCAATCAGCAACGGTTGTCCATTGACAGCTAACTGCACACTTAGTGCATCGGCATGGCGGTGGCCCGACCGGCCCGCTCCGTGAGGACCGGCATTAATCACGAGTTGACGTGTCAAGGGATTCGCACTGGACATCACGTAGATTCCGCTGTGCTCAAAAGAAAAGGAAGCCGCCGTTGGTTGTTGGAGAGAACGTCCCTCAAACCACCTCGCCCCCGCGGGTCCAAGCAGCCAAACTGTTTCTTCTCGAATGGAACCAGCCACTGATTTAAAGTCGCCCCGATCAAACAGCACCGCTCCGGTTGCAAGGGGATCGAGCAAGTCCCCCGCACTGTTACGTCTCGGGTCAAATACTCGCCCACCGTCATCATCTCCGAATTGGGGAACAGACCCTGCTCGGCCCAACGTGCAGAGGACGTTAAGCATTTTCTCCATGGTCCGGTCCAACATGCCGGGGACTGCCACTCCGTTTAGATCCGCCAGGATTCGGGAGTGCAGGAGGAAGTCGAGCGCATAGGTGTGGTAGTAGGTTGATTGTTCAAAGTGCATGCCATCGGGCCGAACCTGGCGTTCCGCTTCGCGCAAGACAATTTGCCATCCAAGCTTTTGCCATCGCTGAGCCAATGTAGAGCCGGAACACAGAGTACCGATAAAAAAGAGGCCTGCTCCTTCGCCCAGGAGGTGCGTATTGGGCGAGAAATAAGTGGAAAGAAATTGCTCGATGTGGTGTCCGTTCAGCATCAGCGCCCGCCGGAGGTCAAAAGAGAATCGTTGCGGGACGGCGGAGCAGCCATTCAGCAAATACCAGACCCACAGCCAGGAAAGGCTTCGAAACGCCACCTCGAGGCTACTTGCCCAGTTAATTCCGATCCCATATGAATTCTGGTCCTGCCAGTCATACCACTGCCGGAACACCTCACGCGCGTAGCGAGCTTCTCCCGTGAAGCGATAGGCCTTGGCAAGGGTGACCAAGTGCTGATGGCGATTGAGTTCCCATGTGACCTTTGAGTCTCCGACCTGGTCAAAATCGAGGTAGCGGACTCGGAACCATGGGCGGCGTGGAGCGCGCTTGCCATGCACTGCATCGAGATGCCAGTCGATCTTCGTTCCATAATCCACGCCCGCGTACCCGAGCAGGTCGAACCGGTGCTCGCAAATCTGCTCCGCCTGTCTCACGATTCCCTCTACCACCTCGGGGAGCCGCTCACGCAAGCACTTCAGGATTTCTGGCGCTTCTTCCTCGGTAAAGAAGAAGCGGCCGAAGCCTCGTAACTGAGGAAGGCGACGCTCCCTCAAGAAGGGACCGCCAATTTGGCACAGCGCAAGGTCCCAGCGTTTCGCGAACTCTTGGTAAGTGCGCAAGCGCAATTCGTCCCAGTCCATTTCCATGATTCTTTTCGCGCGCTTCAACCAGTGATTGCTAAGCGACATGGACGCAGTTCCTTCTCAGCTCTTCCGCCTCGCGAGCGGGGGCCCCGAGTAACCAGTTCACAGTTCGAGCGATATTATCTTCACTGACTTCCAGGTGCGTCTGTTTCTTAACTTGGTCGTACCCCTCAGTCGCGCGTATAAGCTTTGTGCACAAGTCTGCGGCATCACCTTCCCGATAGGTTGTTACGTTGGCCGGACGATGGCCATTCTCGCTGGCTACGACGGGTATGCCCAGGGCCAAGGATTCGAGCACTGAAGCCGCGACGCCGTCGCACGCTGGAGTGCGGATATAAGCAAAGCATCGGGTCAGCAACGTCAAGAACTCGTCGTGGGTGAGGTTACCCAGCAGGAGTAGACTTTGGCGTTCTCCCTCTGGCCAGTCGGCCACAAACTCGTTGACCGCGGGCAATTCCTTGGAGGGAAAACCGAGCCAAATGAATCCCGCTTCCGGATGCTGTTGCCGGAATTGCATCATAGCTTCCCGCAATACAGGAAGCCGGTACTCCGGACGAAACGAAACGTAGCAGAAAAACACGGGATGGTGTGACGCCAAAAAAGTTTTTATCTCTTCAGCAAGCGGTACCCGCTGGAACTCCAGATTCTGTTTTGAAAAGCCCGGAATCACCGCGACGCGCGCTGCCTCAATTCCATACTGTTCAATCGCGTGTTTGACCGCCACGTTGTTGCATGAGATTTGTCCTGCGAGCCGAAAGAGCAGCCGAAAGGCCCAACGCACCCCTAAACCCTCGGGCCGAGGAAAATACCTCTGCTGCAAACCGCCGCGCCAACTCAGTGCCACAGGGTGACCGGCGAGTCGACCTACTACGGCGGCGATGAAGGCCAATATGTAGCCTGGCGTAGACTGACCGTTGACGTGCACCTGGAAACGATAACCTCTCAAAGCAAACTGGATGAGTTTGCGCAGGTAGTCGAAGCCGTTCTGGACGTCGATGTACTCACTGCTGCGCCTCCTCCGGCTCTCGTTGAGATTGAGCACTTGACATACATTTCCTCGCCGGCGAATTTCTTCGACTAGCAACTTGGTTTGCATCGCCCAGCCGCAAACCGGTGGCGGATAGTTACCGATCTGCAGAATCCTTGCTCGCGAATACTCTTCAGCAATGCGATCCGAATCGCTCTCGGCGGATCTATTCATGAGAAACGGCTTTCCCACTACATCACGCTGCGCCTTGAACCACCCCTCCGGTCCGGAGGGATCCGGAGGATTGCTAGGCTGATGCCATCTGGTGATTGGCCACTACACCGACGGCTGCAGAACCGGAGCGGGAAGAACGCAGATCAATGACGGGCTGATCCGGGCGGAGGGTGGCTAATATCGCTTCCTCGTCTAAAGACGTTGCCCCGATGACGAGAACCTCCGCACGCCTGACTACTTCTTCCAAATCGGTCGAGAGTAACGCACCGATGTGTGGAATCTCTTCTTCGATGAACTGACGGTTGGAGCCCACTAGACGACCGAGTGAGACATCCTGGTCCCAGATTTGGATCTGGCACCCTTCGCCGAGGAGCCGCTTAACCAGTTGCACCAGGGGGCTTTCTCGGAGGTCGTCCGTGCCGGACTTAAAACTGAGACCGAGGATCCCCACCCTCTTTCGTTTCGTTGCCAGCACCGCTTCGGCAGCTCGCTCCAGGTGCGCCTGATTGCTCGTCATGATCGCTCGCAATAAGGGCAGGTCAAGGTCAAGTTGATTTGCAGAATAGGCGAGTGCGCGTACATCTTTCGGCAAGCACGATCCGCCGAAGGCAAAACCGGGCGTGAGATAGGCGTCGGAGATATTCAGCCTCCTGTCGGACATGAAGATCTTCATTGCCGCAAGCGCATCTACCTCCAGTTGCTGGCACAATGTTCCGATCTCATTCGCGAATGTGACTTTCAGCGCATGGAACGCGTTGCAGACATACTTCACCATCTCCGCCACGCCCAAGGAGGTCTCGAAAACTTGGCCCGGGCTTTCTCGACAGAGCTCGCGCAGTGGGGTCAGATGAGCAGGATCATCGGCTCCTAAGACAGTAATTGCTGGATTTAAGAAATCGGCGACTGCGCACCCTTCGCGCGTAAATTCTGGATTTGCGCATACGGCGAAATCGACTCCTGAACGCTTTCCGCCGGCCGCCTCGATCGTGGGGATGGCCAAAGACTTTGCAGTTCCCGGCAACACCGTACTGCGGAGCACGACCCAGTGGAATTCTTTCTTCGATCGCAGTGCTTCGCCGATCTCTTCGCAGGTGCGCTTGACCGCGCCTACGTCCAAGCAGCCGTTGCGTAAGCTCGGCGTGCCTACGCAGAGAAAAGAGATTTCTGATTGGCTCACAGCCATCTTTGCGTCCACGGTCGCGTGCAGCCGGCACGCCCGACGCCCCTCCGCGACGAGTTCATCCAGACCAGGCTCCAACACTGGCGCGTGTCCGGACTCGACCATCTCGACTTTGGCGGGATTCACGTCCACGCCGATCACCCTGTGACCCGCCTTCGCCAAACAGGCTGCAGTCACGGCACCGACGTAGCCCATTCCGAACACGCTAACCGTCTTCATAATCAGTTCTTCCCTCGCAGCGGTTGAGATTGTTGGTCAAGAAGGACCACGTCCGAATGCGATACACTTCTGAAATCTTTCATCCCGAGCATAAAGTCACTGCATGATCTATCCAAAGAGTAAAGTTGTTCGAGTTGGGAGATGAGACGATCGTAAGTGAAGTGTGTTCGCACTCGCGCTTGTCCGGTCCCGGAAAGCCTTCTCGCTAAGTCTGCATCCTGTAAGATGCGGAGGATGGCGTCGGCGAAGGCCGGCGCATTCCGCGGCGGAACAAGCAACCCATCCACGCCGTCTACGATGATTTCAGGAGTTCCGCCAACGCGAGTGGCCACCACCGGGAGCCCGGCCGCCATCGATTCCAGCACGGAATTGGACATTGCTTCGGCCTCTGAGGGCAGCACCGAAAGATCGCAGCAGGCCAACAACTCGGGAACGTCCTGCCGACGTCCGAGAAACAAGAAGTTTCCCTCCAACCATGCTTGTCTCACTTGCTGTTCCAATCTGGGCCGCTCCGCGCCGTCCCCGATCAAGACAAATTTTGCGCGGGGAACTGCCCGGCAAACAATGCGTGCCGCTTCAATCAAGCAAGCATGTCCCTTCACCCGGCTGTACATGTTAGCCACAACGGCGATAAGCTTGGAACCGCTCCCGAGACTTCCCAACAGTCCTTCTCGGTCTCTCCGTCCACCGGCAAATCGATCAACATCCACACCGTTGTAGATGACGTGAATCTTTTCTGGGGGCAGCCTGTCTCGTTCGACAAGCAATTGCCGCACGCAAGACGAATTCACGACGACGTGAGTGGAGAGGCGGTAGATGATGGTGATGATCTTGCTTCTCCAAGGTGTGTACCAGTCCAGGTCTGCCAGATAGCGGCGACTGGAAATAATGACTGGGGTTCGCGCCAACCAACCGGCCGGAACTCCCAGCAGATTTGCCCCCAAGTCGTGCGCGTGGATGACGTGAAACTGTCCTCGCCGGAGAAAAAGGGCCAAACGCATCAGCTGGTACACGCCATTGAATGAAAGAAGCGTCTTCTTTTTGCGAAACTCAACTACAGGAATACCTGCTTGTTGCAGAACCTCCAGCAACGGACCTTTCGCACTCAAACAGCCTACAGTTACATGACGGGACGTCGACCGCAGGCGAAGGGCAGTTTGCACCATTTGGGTTTCCGTGCCACCAATGTCCAGCGTATTGACCAAATACAAGACACGCGTGCCGCCGTTGTCAGAGGGCGGCTTTAGCTTCGAAAGAACGGCCTGAAATTTAGGCAGCCATTGTCGTGACGGCAGATCATTCTTAACAACTGCGGCTCGATCTGTACTCAAAGTGCCAGGCATATGGCAGTGTCAATGCGACGGAGTCTAGTTAGCGCGCCACTTGTACGGTCGTCGAAGAGGGAGGACTCAAGACCGGCAATTGAACGCCCTCACTTTCGTTGGCGGGGCGGCACCAATAAGCGGTTGTGGACTGTACTTGGGTTGCGGGCTCAAGAAAATTGCGGTGCCAGAGCTCGAAGATAAGAAGGTGCCAAATCTCCCAAGAGCGGTCGCGTAGGCCTTGGCGATGCTCAAAGATTCTGCGACGCAACTCTTTCCCACTGAAGTATCCACGGTGGATCGTCTTTGGCTCCAGAAGGATCTCCAAGAGAGCCGGCGAAGGCTCCTGGCGAAACCAGTGAACGAGGGGCATGGAGAAGCCTTGCTTTCGGCGATAGAGCACTGGCTTCGGGACACCAAGCCGCTCCGCCAGTCTTTTGAGGATGTACTTGGACTCGCCACGCCGCGTTTTCCATCGAGGAGACAACTGCGCAACCCATTCGGCGAAAACATGGTCGAGGAGAGGAGCCCGGACCTCCAGCGAACACGCCATGCTCATCCGATCTACTTTGGTCAAAATATCCGCCGGCAAGTACGTTTTGGCGTCGAGGTATTGGACTTTGCTTAGTGGATCGGAGTCAGGGCTGTGTTCCAGATAGCGTCGGAAGCGCTCGTAGGGCGAACGCTCTCGGTCGGCCCAAACCAGGAAATCTTTGGAGAAGAGGGAGCGCTCTCGAACGAGGGCCGGCAGTATCGAAATTCCATCCAAGTAACGGTCGACGAGAGGCAAGGAGAGATTATACAAAAACCTGCGACCTGGCCATTCGGTCGGTAACAACGGATGAATGGATTCACGGTACCAACGACCTGTCCCGGCAGGAAACAAGCGAAGTCTTCGACGCTGAAGATAGGATCTGTAACGGTCGTAACCAGCGAACAACTCATCCCCCCCATCTCCGGCCAAAGCCACCGTGACATGTTGACGAGCCAGGCGGCAGACGTGATACGTCGGGACAATAGAGGAATCGCCAAACGGTTCTTCCAGAGAATGCGTCAGCTTGTGTACGGTTTCCTCGATGTTCGCCTCGACAACCAGTTCATGATGCTCGGTGCCGAACCGTCGCGCGACCAGGCGGGCATATTCGGCTTCGTTGAAGTCCTCGCTGGAGAAGCCAATCGAGAATGTTTTCACTGGGCGCGAGCTGGCGCGAGCCATGAGTGCAACCACAGTGGAGGAGTCAACCCCTCCGCTCAACAGTGCTCCGAGCGGGACATCGCTGAGCAACCGGATCCGGACTGCCTCAGCAAGGCGATGCTCCAGTTCTTCCAAACATTCGTCCTCGGATCGAGGCGAATAGATCCCGTAGGATGGGAGATCCCAATACTGGCTGATGCGGATCTGACCCGAGCTGAATTCGAGCAGGTGTCCAGGGGGCAACTTGTGGATCCGCGTAAAGGCAGTGTGCGGATCGGGGATGTAACCGAAGTAGAAGTAGCTGAGCAAGGCCTGGGGGTCAACCTCGGTAAGCTCCGGCGCCCCGGCCAACAACGCCTTGATTTCGGAACCAAACAGGAGTCGTCCGTCACTCAACGCGTAATGCAGCGGCTTCTTTCCGAAGCGGTCTCTTGCCAGCAACAGACGTTCTTTGCGTTCGTCCCAGAGTGCGAACGCGAACATCCCACGCAGCCTCTGCACGCACTTGGACCCAAACTCCTCGTACAGGTGAACGATCACCTCAGTGTCAGTGCTGGTGTAGAAGCGGTGGCCACGAGCTTCCAGCGCCGGGCGCAGCTCTGGGAAGTTGTAGATCTCCCCATTGAAGACGACCCAGAGGGTTCCGTCCTCGTTGTGGATGGGCTGATGCCCCGTAGACAAATCGATGATACTCAGCCGGCGCATGCCCAACGCGGCACGGCCCTTGGCGTAGATTCCTTCGTCGTCCGGTCCCCGGTGCACGATGGTCTGGCACATTTGATGGACGTCTACACCGCGGGCCAGATAGTTTTGCTCGGTACCGATGATGCCTGCTATTCCACACATGGGTTTCTATGCTTGAGTTCTCTTCGACCAAAAATGCAAGCGATTTTCAAGTTGCCGATGCTGTCCCAGGGTTCTTGGTAATCGCTTCTCCGGTGGTTTTCCTGATCTATGGATTGGCATGTCGAAAGGATGCGGGACCGGTGTCGGCCCGATGCTGTTGGGGAATGGGGATCACCCACGCACCGTCCACTTCCACGGCCACCGAGCGCTGGAGAAGGGTCACAGACAAGACGAGCCGATGACGACCCCTGAAATCCATGAAGATTCCCTCGAGCCCGCAGAGCGGCCCGCATTCGACTCTTACCTTTTGCCCGATTTGCAGGAACGGCCAGGGCTGTCGAGGCAGCCCAGATTGAACGACGATGCGGATAGCAGCGATCTCCGCGTCGTCAACCGGCACCGGGTTCTTGCCGAATCCGACAACCCGAACTACCCCCGGCGTCACAAGTATCGGGAGCCGGTCCAACGGGTTGAACCGACAGAACACGTAGCCCGGAAATAGGGGCAGTTCGAATTCTTTGATGCGATCGGACCAGCGGCGCCGACACTCGTATAAGGGCAGTAAAATTTCGTAGCCCTTGTGACGAAGCTGTTTTGCTACGAAACTCTCATATCTGCACCTAGTCTGCAGAGCGAACCAGGCATGACTAACTGCAGTGGGCGCGAGATTCATCTTTACGCAGGCCTCTCAAACGCTACCAATTAACCCTAACCTCAACGCGAAGGAAAATTTGGGCAAGCTACCGCCCTCAGAGTCCCAAATATCTGGCTCAGGTTGCGGGACCTGTTAGCAAATCCCGCGCCGAAACATGCACCTCGAAGACGAAATGGGCAGACGGTCTATCATTTTCTGTCCATCCCGTATCCGGCGTAATATGAGTAGGCACCGTAAGTCGCCTCTTCGTCGGCGCCGTTCAGCACCACACCCAGCAGATTTTTCCCCCGGAATTCCTGCAATGTTGCCTGGACCAAGTCGTAGGCTGTTAACTTCGCACGAACAACTACCACCACCCCGTCGCACAGTCTTGCCAGCACTGCGGCGTCTGACACCGCGTGAACAGGAGGCGCATCCACGATAATCCAATCGAATACCGGGGCCATTCGATCAATCAAAACTTTCAGACGATTGTCTGCAAGCAATTCCGCTGGGTTTAACACTGATCTCCCGGCAGGGATGAAAAACAGTTCATCCTTCGAGTCGGCCTGGATAATGGAGGATTCATCGGCTTCCCCGCAAAGGTATTCGCTCAGACCCGGTGCAGAGGGAGCCCCCATGCGCACATGGAGCCTTGACGCGCGCAGATCCCCGTCGATCAGCAAGGCTCGCCGGTCGTGTTGACGCGCGATCGCCAGAGCAAGGTTAAGGGACACGAACGTTTTTCCTTCCCCAGGCACTGCACTTGTGACTAGCAGGGTGCGGACGGGCTGTTTATCTCGCAGCCGGTAGAGACGTGAGCGCAAAGTGCGGAACTGCTCGGCACAGACCGCGAGAGACCGATTGCAGAAAACGGCATAGTCTGGGTTTAGCTTCCATCCAGGCCTTGCGCAGTGGCGGCGCAGCTCAGCGAGCCGGGGATGGTGAGAAATTAGGGACTCGTTTCCCGGTCCCAGTGGGGGAACCGTTCCTATGGCTGACCGCTCTGCTCCATCGAGGTGAGCAACTTCTTCCAAGAGAGAATCGCTTGGTTTCGCATCATTGGCCGGCTCGATTGGCGCTCTCCCTTGCTCGGCGTTCTTCAGAGCTTGGTAAATGCGGCTCATTCTTTCCCTTTCCTGGGTTCCGCAGTGATCGAGGCGTGCTGGCGGAACTGCTCCAATAGCACGACGAAGTCTTCGAGCGGCGACTCAGCCGCAAAGGTATTTTCCGGGCACGCGGCACTGGTTGGTTGGATGGTCGGTTCGAGGCTGTCCAGCTCAAATTCCCGCGCCACTTCGTCGACGAGGTGGGCTGGTACGGGTCTCTGTCGGTCGGCGAAGGAATTGATCAGGGCATGTTCGCAGAGTACGTTGATTACACGAGGGATTCCGCGGGCGTAGTTATACACGCTCTCGACAGCTTCCGGAGAAAAGATTGGTTCGCCGTTTGCTCCCGCAGTGTGCAGCCGCTCCGCGATATAGCCATGAGTTTCCTCCAGCGATAGCGGTTTCGTCCTGGCGCGCACCGTAATCCTCTGCCGAAACTGCCGTAGTTGAGCATCTTTGAGCTTTTCTTCGAGCTCCGGTTGACCGGATAACACAATCTGGAGTAATTTCTCGGTCGAGGTCTCCAGGTTGCCCAGGAGACGGATTTCCTCGAGCAATTGCGGGGACAGATTCTGCGCTTCATCGACAATCAGCACCGCCGTCTCTCTAGCGCCGTATCGATCCAGCAACCAACGGTTGAGCTGCAGGAGGACATGGCCTTTCGAGGGCGATGAGCAGGGAATCCCGAAGTCGGCCATCAGACAATCGAAGAATTCGGTGACGTTGAGCTGCGTGTTGAAGATGAAGGACGTGACCGCTTGCTCGTGACGCAGCCAATCCAACAGCTTGTTGAGCAGCGTAGTCTTCCCCGTCCCAACCTCCCCCGTCAACAGAATGATGCCTTTTCGGCCCTGAATCCCGTAGGTCAGATTGGCCAGCGCTTCCCGAGTGCTTGGCGTCAAGAATAAATACCGGGGATCCGGATTGACGTTGAACGGGCTTTCTCGTAAACCGAAGAACTTTTGGTACATTTTTGTCGCCTTCACGATGAGGCAGCGCGCCAACTGATTTCGCTTGGCTTGGTTCGAGTGCCCGTGCCGGTTCTAATTTTGATCCTTGTGGCGGGCGGTGCCATCGAGGAGATTACGGCTAAAGTTGGTACCCCGAGATAAGTCTCCACATCCCATTTAGTCCGCAGAGACTTATCGTGTAACTCTGAGAAGTGCGCTATCGCCACTCCAAATGCCAGCCCGACACCCAACCCGCCAAGACAGAAAAGCGGCCGATTCGGGAAAGATGGCCGTTCGGGCAAACTGGGCGGATCCAGCACGCGGAATTGTTCACCTTGCTGGCGGCGTTCCAGATCGGTGGCCATTTGGGACTCGTTCCGTTTCTTGAGAAGATCGTTGTAGAAATCGAGCGCGGTTTGATAGTCCCGCGTCAGAGACTTAAATTCCCGCTGGATCGCTGGGCTAAGCTGGAGCCGGTCTTGGTAGACCTTGATCTGCTTCTGAAGCTGCTCTTGCTCCTGTCTTTTCTGGTTAGTGGTCATCCCGATTTGGTGAAGCTGTGCTCGAAGCTGTTGGATTTCCGGCGGCTCGATCATCGGGGCTCTTTCGTTTCGTTTACTCAGCTGCCCCTGATCCTGCGCGGACGCATCTTCGGCGATCTTCCGCTTTAATTCGGCTATGTCTTCCTTGAGCGACACAATGTCTGGATGCTTTTCCGTGTAACGCCCCTTAAGCGAAGATAGTTGCTTCTGTAAGTTGCTGAGCTGTTTCTCGAGTGTTTGCGGATTCTCGCCATCCGGCGACGATTTCCAGGCCGCCAGCTGCTGGCTCAACAACGATTCCACAAATGCTTTTTCTTGTTGGGCTTGGTTGAGACTCTGGGTGACTGCTTCCAGTTGCGGGGCTATGCCTGTCATCAGAGTGAGATTGGTCTTCTCGTCCTCGGGAAGTTCCCCCATGTAACGACTTTGGAAGGCGGCCAGTTTAGTGTCCTGGTCGTCGAGTTTGCCTTTGGCATCCTCCAGTTGCTTGGCCAAGAATTGCGTCGTCTCCTCTGCTTTTTGCTGGTGCAGGCGCAGATTTTGCGCCATGAACATCGAGGTTATTTCAGTGCAGATTTCCTGGGCAAGCCGCGCCTCTCCCATGGTGACGTCCACGTCGAATCCGGGCAGCTCTGCCGATCGTGTACCCGCCATCGGGCTAAGCGGCGTCACCTTGATGGACTTCCGCAGTTGCTCAACCAAATCCTCCATTGGCACTCGCTCGGCATCTGTCTTGTGCAGGAGCCGCTTGACTAGTGACGTCATTGTCGCCTCGTCGGCGTATGTCTTGTACAGGCCGAACTGCTCCACGAGATGTTGTAGGCGGGTGCGACTCAGAATCTGCTCCCGCATGCTGGCGAGGCGCTGGCCTAGGTCTTCGCCAACCACTGGCTTCACGTAGTTGTCCGGTACTGTGGGCTGTTCAACTAAGATTGACGTATGTGATGTGTATTTCTTGGGCAGATACAAGGAAAGCGCATATCCTGCCACGGCGCCAAGGATCGCAGGAATGATGACCAACCAACGTCGCCGATGCAGAGTCGTGAGCCAATCTTCGACAGTCAACTCTCGCCGCAAGGTCATTCCTTCCCGGCTTTCGCCACACCTTCTGCTCTGTGTGTCGTCACTCAATGGTGAGTTACATCGAACTCCGATTCAGCGGCCGCCTTAAGGGTTCGATACTGGCTGCTGCGTGGGGACAAACGCGGGAGAGTTTTTATGTGAGATCCGGTTTCGGTGGGTACGACGCGCCGCTCTGTTTGCTCCCACGGAATCCCGCAATCATTCACGCTCTCCTCAAGATTCTAACGGGTGCAGCCTAGTGAACTCAGTCTGTCCTGGCAATCCGGTACCTATCGCATATCAAGACGGGAAAAACCCCCCAATGAGATATAGGGTAATCGCTGTAATTCCGACTCACGATAAATGACCGGTTGCGCAGAGCCAAACGTCATATCCATCTTCCTTTTTAACGACATGAGACATATTTAGCGTAGAAGCCCGAGTTATGTTTTGGCCTGTTCATGTCGAGTCCGAGATGAATCTGGCGACCCAGTTTGTACTGTCCCGCAAGATCCGCGCGCGGAAACCAGTCCAACAAAGTCAACGCCTTCGCACCAAGATCTACCAGCACAGGCACCATTTCAATGAAACGGCGGTTTATCTCGTGTGCATCATCTCCGTCCCAAGGGGTGTGGTCGGGGTTGGTAAAAGAAGCCGATCGCAACGCGATTGCGGTCCACGTCGAATGCGAAAGGTAGGTTCCCGCTGGCTCTCTGCCGGAGATATGTATATCCGGCATGAAACAAGGAGCCGCGGAAATGAGAAAAGCAGAGAACTTGGATCCGCTCTCCCTTATCATTAACTCCGATTTGGCAGAGCTTCTTGTCCTCGCGCATTCTTATGACGAAGCGATACAGCAAAGCCGCAAAACAATCGAAATGGATCCTAATTTTGCTTTCGCACATAATCAACTCGCCCAGGCCTACCTCCAGAAACACATGTACGACGAAGCGGTTGCAGAACTGCAAAAAGCAGCACAGCTTTCCGGGGGAAGCCCGACGGTCATGGCTAATCTTGCTCGTGCCTACGCCGCATCTGGCATGCGTGGCGAGGCGGTAAAGCTATTGAACGATCTGAAGAAGGGTTCCAGTCCGGTTTCTTCGCATGCTTCCGAGATTGCCGTCATCTACGCAGCTCTGGGGGATCGAGATCAAGCGATGAATTGGTTAGAAAAAGGCTACGAAGAACGATTTAACCCCGGAGTCCTGCTGCGGCCGGGCTTCGATCCTCTCCGCTCAGATCCGCGCTTTCAAGACCTTGTGCGCCGTATCGGGCTCCCGCGTTGAGCCAGGGAATTTGATGACGAGAACGAGGAAGCTAGCCGCTGGCAACACTCAAGATTCTGTTGCGGTCTGCGCTAGTCCGCCGGAAATTAATAGTTCAGTTTAAGGATCTTGGGCTCGGAGACATCCGATTAGATGCCGAAGTTGGCCCGCAAGTCCCGTAGTCTTTGATCATGCTTTGTATTTGAAACGTTGGATTTCTACACCCGTCGGTAGCTACAACAACTCCCTTAAGGGTCATTCGCTCGCCTGCCTTTAAGGATTTGCTACCGGACATGATCGAGTACGTTTGGTTGTCCTTCTCGTTCGTTAGACTGATTCCGTCCTGAATGGACTGAGTGCAGCCGGTGACATAGGTCTGCGTTTTGTCTGCGGCGTGATGATGGTGTCGAACGAGGAGGGCGATGCCTACGGCAGCACCAGCCGCAGCGCCAACCCCAATTCCAATTGCTTTGCCGGAGCTGTATCCCCCTGGTGGTGCGGTGTATCCGCCAGTCCCTCCGGATCCACCTGTTCCCCCGCCTCCGCCATACTGAGCGGATGCAGCGGCGCAGACGGCCAGGCAAAGTGTCGCAATTCCAGTGAAGCGTACTATCCAGCCTGAAAGCATTGTGTTCCCCTCTTCTTATTTAGTTAAATTCGAACTTCGAAATCGATGGCTCTGTTTCTATAACGATGACTGAACTTCCTTTTGTTCTATTCCACAACTCGCACTGGGCATTTCGGAACGCTCACCATTCGTCACCATCCGGAATTGACCGCCACCTCAGTTTAGAGACTAGGCGAGTAGTACCCCAGCAAAGACGCGGCGGCAAGGCGCACTCATCCTACTGCTCGACAATAATTTGGCCCTTCATGCCTTTGTGCCCGAGACCGCAGGTATGGCAACACTTAAACGTATAGGTGCCTGGCGTTTGGGCCAGGAACTCAATCACGGTCATTTCGCCCTTCTTGAGCTGCCAACAGTCCTGCGCGGAAGTGAAAATTAGCCCACCGGTGCCATTCGGTATAGCACCATCCGGAACAGCCGAAATTTTGAAACCATGATCGTGGTCGACAGCGGTGATTTTGAGCTGGACTTTGGTCCCGGTCTTCACATGAACTGGTGAGACCGAGTACTCGTACTTCTTCGCCGTAAACTCAATAACCTGCGCGCCTTGATCTTGGGCAGAAACGGACCCGGACAGCGAAAGAAACATCGCGAGAACCAGCAGATATTTGGAAACGATGGATAACGGAAAACGCTTCGCAATCTCCTTCATTGATCCTCTCAGTCGTGCCAGTAATTAATTTTTGGTATTAAGGCAACAAATGTGACCATCAGTAGTTGGACCCGCGCAGGGAGCAGACGTTGCCCCGCCACAATCTATGACCAACCTCCTTCCCGTTCCTAAGACGAGCCCGTCAGTGGTTAGTGATGGCGATTTAGGAACAAGCGAATCGTGGTTCCATCCGATCATCTGTCGCTGGATTCATCTTTCCGGTGCACAGGAGTTAAAAAGTTATCCAAGACAAAGTCTGCTACGTCGCGGCCCAGCCGTTGGCCGGTGGTCAAGTCAAAGCGGAAATGTTGTCCACCGAAGATACGACTTAATGTTGCTTCTTCGGCGGCAGCGGAGAAGCTTGTGAACGAACGCTCTACTCCGGGGAGAACCTCGGACGTAACGTTGAGATCGAAACGGTCCCGCTCGAAAAAGGAAATCAGCACTTCCGCTCCGGCAGCACTTATGACTGCATGAGCTCCTGGGTAGGATGGGTCCGGGGCGGTCTTGCCGACTTCCGGGAGCCAATTCGGATCAGCCACTGTTTCAGGGTTGTTGTCGGAATCACCCGCGCGAATAGCGGTCACTGGTCGCCAGAAATTGTATGTGTATTTGGCGTCGTAAAAGGCGATCACGTCATCGGCAAAACTCAGGTTAAGCAGCGCGAACAATCGTGCATTCTGGGCCGTCGTCAAACTGTGCGCCACCGAGACTGTCTGCGAAATCTCGTTCCAATAGTTCTGAATGGCTCCGTTCCAAAACCGCCCGGTCAATGCCTCATCGGACGTGGCGGTCGTGCTGTTGGCGATTCCAAGGGACTTGATTTGGTTGAAAGCATCGCTGTACGCATCGCTGGTCAGCGCCGGGGGAGGACCGGGTCGAAACTGACTCGCACGCTCCAGCGCGAACGGGGTCACGCGAGACCAATGCGTGAGTTGCGGCTGGGGCGGAAAATTCGGAGGTGTCGATTGGTAATCTCCCGGGGCCGTCCCGAAAACATAGGGAATCGGCTTGGCATTCGAGCCGTCGTTGCTTCGCACTCCCAGGATGCGATCCGCGACAGTCTGTCCTATACGGATAGCTTCCACCTTGTCGTTACCATCCGGAATTTGTCCCAGGAATTGCTGTAGTTGGGCATCGAGCGTGGCCTTAAATGCCGGATACAGCGCGACCAGAACTTCGTGCGCCGCGGCCGCGGCTGCTGCCTCTTGAGAAGCATCTCGTGACACGCCGGAAAGGCGGACCAGGTATGGCCGATGTGTTCTGTCGATCGCATTGACTGCGTCATAGATCGCTGCGTGCATGATTGCAAAGCTTCGGGTAGGGTGGACCGTTGATGGTTGTGCGCCTGGCGTGCGAACGATTAAGAGAAGTGTCCTATTCCACTGAACAACCGGGTTCACCGGCTGAGCAGAGGAGCCGTTTGCACCTTGATGCTCGTCATTAGGCGAAGCACCATAAGAACCGTCGGCCAGGATCGAAAGACCGGCACACACCAGAGCGACCATAATCAAGATTCTTGACATCTGTGGTTTCCTTTCGTTTCTGTATGCGACTGTGGCGGTGCAGGTCGTAAGACAAATAGAGAGCAGAGCTCCGACTCTACTTGTCGTGATCGGAATCGGAGTTTTTGGCGAGGCCCGTGGCCGCGATCCATGGCCCTGGAGCCGGAAGTGGAGTGCCGTTAAAAGCGGTAGCACGAATCAGCACGATCGTGCCAAGGCACGGAGATGGCACTTGCAATTTCGCATGGATCTCCGCGTTGCCGTCGACACTCAGTGCTACGGAATCGGAGGTCGCAGCCACTGCGTCTCCGCATACAACGCTCGCGGCAACCGCTGTGACGGGCCCAGGAGTTCCCAGATTGGGCAAGATGAGGCCGCGTACGTCTGCGCGCAGGCGCCCATCATCATTCAAGACTGCGAATCCGTGATTGACCACCCACGGCGCACCTCCGCTCTTCACACCGGCGATGGTGACGCCTGGATTCGAGCCCACAATCGGAGACAAGAAGCCAATCTCATCCGCGACGGTGCTTACTGCAAACAGGCAAGAGACAAAGCACGAAATTATTGCCATTGCTGTCCTTATTTTCATTCTTTGAGATCCTCGCATTCATTCAAGATAGTTCGGCGCTTTGCTTGACTCCGTGATTCTGTAACCAGGCTCCAGTGAATTCTGTTTTCCGCGCTTCACGAACCACGAGCATCACAATCACGATGCTCTGTGTGCAGTAACTAAACTTCCTGCCGCTTTATTCCTCTTTTGCGCAGAGAAAAACATGTGGAATATTTTCGTTTCCGGAGAGTCTATCTATCGGTATGGAATTGGTCTCGGGACGAGAGGCTGCTGGACCAGCTTTGAAGATGCTTGATAA
>Ga0137399_10000078_pt1 | contig 33018 bp, 29 predicted proteins | sample czorhiz316metaG_FD_104810 | JGI IMG/M metagenome (GOLD analysis project Ga0137399, IMG submission 104810) | Vadose zone soil microbial communities from Angelo Coast Range Reserve, California, USA - czorhiz3.16 metaG | ecosystem: Environmental > Terrestrial > Soil > Vadose zone | place: USA...
AGGCAAGAGGTTGTTGTGACAGGACAGCGGGAGTTGAACGTCTCCTCAATCGATCTCTCGACGGGCAACCAGATATTCGAATCCGAAACCTATCATGCCCCGCCGACCGCGAGAATGACGAATATCATACAGGAGAATCTGGCCGGGACTGTCAAGGCACCCACGGGTGAGGTTCACATTCGTGGTATGCACGGAGAGTATACGTACTATGTGGACGGTGTTCCAGTTCCTTTGGGTGTGTTTGGAGGTCTCAATGAGGTGGTCGATCCGAAGGTGATCGACCGGGCAACTTTTCTGACCGGCGGATTTCCAGCCGAATTCGGCGGACAGACCGCCGCTGTCATCGACATACAGAACCGTGTCCCCACGGGCCGTTTCCACCTCGATTTTTCAAGTTATGGAGGAAGCTATCTCGTCTTCAATGGTACAAAGCCGTTCTCACCCGGCGATGAAGTTCCGCTTGGGCAGTCCAGCGCCGAACCGGGGGATACGCTCGGAGGTAGCGTCGGGCCGTTCCGCGCCCTCAATTCCAACGGACAGTCGCTTTCCCTGAGCGACCATGCAGACAAGTTCGGTTACTTCATTTCCGCCTCACGCCAGGAGACCGACCGCCGGATCGACCCTTCGGTGGCAACGCTGTACAATGACCATGGCCAGGACCACTTTCTCTACGGAAAATTCGATTACCTGATCGGCCCGGACGACTACATCACCGCGAACCTGAATTACGGCCGTACGGCCACGGAGGTCCCCTTCGACCCCACGGCGCAGGGCTATTCTCCGGACCGACAGCAGACCGGTAACTCATTCCAGACTCTCTCATATTACCACCGGATCTCTTCGGAGCAGGATCATGAGAGCAATCTTCTTCTGGGGACTCTTGCCCGCCAGGGAAGTCTCCAATTCAACCCCAGTCCCGTCAGCCCGGTGTCGTTCCAATTTGCGGGGGACACCACGTTGTTCGCCTTGTCTGAAGACCGCTCGTTCTCCTCGTTCGGTCTCGTGGCAAAGTATGACATTCGCCTCTCGCATCAGGTGATGTTCAAGGGAGGATTCAATTTGATACCGACGACCGGGACGGAGGCCTTCACGTCGCGCGACAGCGCGGGCAACCCCGGTCCGAGTGTAACCGTCAATTATGCGGGCTCGGATTTTGGGATCTTCGGCCAAGCAGAGTGGCATCCCTTCGAATGGACGCGGGTCGATGCGGGGATTCGGTACGATCAACACATCGCCCCCGACGCACCGCTCCAAAGCCAGGTGAGCCCCAGGCTTCGCCTGAACCTTTTCATTGATGAAGAAAACACAGCCTATTTGTACTACGGCAGGCTGTTCATGCCGAATAACATCGAAGGTATCAGGCTTCTGGCCTCCAACGTGGCGTGCAACGGAGTAGCGACGCTCCCGGAGAGAGACAATTTTTATGAGGCCAGCTACTCGCACTCCTTCAACTTCGGATTGAGAACCAAGCTTGGCCTCTTCCACAAGGACGCCGAACCAGGCGTGGATGACCAAACGATTGGTTCCAGCGCCGTGAAAACTCCCGTCAATATCGAACGGGTTCGAACCAACGGACTGGAGGCCGCCCTCTCCTTCAGCAACCCCGGCACCCCATTCGCGGGTTACCTGAACCTAGCCATCATCCATGCATACGGCTCCGGTGCCATTACAGGTGGATTCCTGCCTCCCCTCGACGACGGAGACGCCACCGATCTCGATCACGATCAACGGCTGTCCATCGTCGGCAGCATTAAGTACCAGCCCGCCGACTGGTTTGCAAGCCTGACTACAATCTATGGATCGGGCCTCACCAACGGCAACCCGAGCGGCAGCGCGTTCGGAACAGGGCTCTTTGATTTTAATCCCGATGCGCACGTGGCTCCCTACATCACGTTCGACCTGGCGGCCGGACACACATTTTCGGTGGATGGCACGACAACGCTCGAGCCGTCGATCTATATTACAAACCTCTTTGACAAGAATTATTTTCTCAAAGGCGCCTATTTCAGCGCCGCGGCGTATGGAGAAAGAAGGAATGTCGTGTTCAAAGTGGCTCTCCACATATAGAGAGTTGCCGTTCGCGAGTGTCGATCAATCATTTCGTGTTGCAGGTTCAGAGAAAAATGTTTACATTTGAATCTCATTCTATGACGTGTAGGACGCTTTCACACATCCTCACCGTCCTTCTCCTGACGGTGATCTATTGCACGACGATCCCACTACTAGCTGTTGTGCATACTCACGATCCCGTGAACGGGACCGGAATGGCTGCCGTTCGCTCGGGCGGAAAGGAAATCAGTACAAAGGAGAATCCGCTCTTCTGCGCAGTGTGTTTCCGTTTGAACACAACGCAGACGATCTCCCCCCAGACATATGTCCTCCCTGCTGTCCATCCGGGCTACGAAGTCATTGTTCGAATCCCTGAGAGCAGTTCCCGCTTCGGCCTCTACTTCTATTTCCAAGGGCGCGCACCTCCCTTCCATCTCGTATAATCGGCTAGCACTTTCCCTCGATCGGGAAAGTGAAAAGTTTCCCCAGAACAGTCAGCGATTGTACTCAAGGTACGTCATGGAAAGGAACCTTTATGAGCTGCAGATTACTTATTATATTCGTCCTGCTCTGCTCAATCCCTCCGGTGGCTGCAGGGCAGGATCGCGAAAAGCCTAAAGACCAGCAGATTGATGAATTGCGGAGAGAGGTCGGTGAACTCCGCCAAGAATTAGTACGCCTGCGATCGCAACTTCCTCAAGGAGATTCTACTCAGGCAGATGAACTCGATCAACTCGAAGCACGACTGGAACGCCGCGCAGAAGCACTCGAAAATAAGATCGACGCCGTTTCGCGCAGCGTGGCCCCGATCGCCTTCAACCCGAAGATGGTTACAGCCGTAAATTTTGCGGCACGCTCGGATAACAAGGAGGTTATTGAGCCGTCGCCGAATCAAAGCGTGATTAGCAACCGCCCATTCTTGCGTACGGTTGAGGTCGAGTTGAGTTCGGCGGTCGATCCCTATGCCTCGGCGTTTGCTGTCATCTCGCTGGAAAACCAGGCAAACAAAGATTTCGGCATCGACGCCGAAGAAGCATACGGACTCATCAAACGCCTCCCCATCATCGAGTCAGCACCGTTGGGATTGAAGCTAAAGATCGGAAAATACCGCGCTTCAATCGGAGTAAACAACAAGATTCACATTCATGACCTTCCGTGGACAACTCGTCCGCTCATTGTCTCGCGTTATCTCGGAACCGATCACGGTGAATTCTTTGAATCCGGCTTCAATCCCGTCGGCATGGATTTGGATTTTTATCTCCCCAATCCATTTCCGGGAACTACGTTCGAAATGAACGCCGATATTGTGCGCGCGGGCGATATCGCCATCTCGAATGCGAGTCTCGCGACGGCAACTCTCTCGCCAGTCACAGTGCGGCAGCCGGCATACATCGGGCACCTGAATCTCTCGAAAGACTGGAGCAACGTTCATCTTCTCAATATTGGCGCCAGTATCTACGACGAAGAAGGCGATTATGCTACGCGCGCCTACGGCGTCGATCTGACTTACAAGTGGGCGCCGGCCGAAGAACGCGAATCACATTCGGTCGTTGCGGGCGGTGAAGCGCTCATTCTCGATCACATCAATTCTCAGCTCGACAGGATCCATCCTTATGGCTGGTTCGGATACCTGCAATACCAAACGTCGTATTGGCTGTATCTAGGCGCCCGCTACGATTGGATCGAAGAAGCGAGCGACGCGGCGGTGGTAACAAGAAATATCGGTGTATACGCGAGCTATTATACAACAGAATTCCTGAGATTCCGATTTGGCTTCGAGCATCGGCAGAGCGATATCGCCTCCCAGGATAATCTCAACACCATTATTTTCGATCTTAACCTCGTGTTCGGCTCACATCCCACAGAACCGTACTGGGTAAATCGTTAGAAAGGATAAGAACATGAAGAAGCTACTGAATATCATCGCCCTTGTACTCGCCGCCCTCATGGCGCAACCGGCGAGCGCTCAAAACAAGAAGTTAAAAGTCGTCACGACACTTAGCTACCTGCAGTATGTGACTCAGGAAGTTGGAGGAGATAAAGTTGATGCCGTCGCCCTCGCCAATCCGAAGCAGGATCCACACTACGTTACGCCTACGCCTCGAATGAATCAGCTTGCAACGGACGCCGATCTCTTCATCGAGAATGGTTTGTCGCTGGATATGTGGGCAAAAAACGTCCTCGAAGCATCAGGAAACCCCTCGATCCAACCCGGAAGCCCGGGTCACCTCGTCGCGACGATCAATGTGCCAGTGAAAGAGCTGCCGACAGAAGTTTCACGCGCCTGGGGGGATATCCATCCCCAGGGCAATCCGCATGTCTGGCTCGATCCCTTCAACGTCAGGATCATTGCCGGCAATATTGCCGACCGGCTCAAGCACATTGACCCGAGGAATGGTGATTACTACCAGAAACGATTCGACGATTATAAAACAACGTTTGATGCGGCGATGTTTGGCGAGGAACTCGTCAAGGCCCTGGGTAAGTCGGGCGGCGATATCCTGACCCGCAAGGCCAAGAACAATGAGCTGAGCGACTGGCTCAAGGGGAAAAAGCTGGACGGAAAACTGGGCGGCTGGATGAAGAAGGCGGAGCGGCTGAACGGGATGAAGATCATGTCTTACCACAAAACATACATCTACTTCGCTGACCGTTTTGGACTGCAAATCGCCGGCGAACTCGAAGAGAAACCGGGCATCCCTCCTCCGCCCAAGCATCGCGATGCCGTCGTCGAACAGATCAAGCGGGAAGGCATTAAAGTGATCCTCAACGACAACTTCTATTCCCGAGAAGCGGCCGATTATGTCGCCAGCCGGACGGGTGCCAAGGTGGTGATTACCTATGTCGACGTCGGCGCGGTCGAGGCAGTTGATACCTACGAGAAGCTGATCACCTACCTGATCGAAGAGATCGATCAGGCATCAAGCTAGTCGCCCTACAAAAGCAATCGCCATGGAACAGTTGTTCTATCTACCTTCCACGATGCTCTGGCCGCTCGCGGCCTGCCTCGTTCTGACGGGCATTCACGTTTATCTCGGTGTCCACGTTATTGCCCGCAAAGTCATCTTTGTCGACCTCGCGCTGGCGCAGATCGCGGCCCTCGGCACAGTGGTCGGCGTCTTGCTAGGTTATGAAGTCGGCAAAGACGCCAATGCCCTCTACCTTTATTCGCTGGCGTTTACTATCTTCGGCGCGTTCATCTTCTCCGTGACCCGGATGCGCGGTGAGAAGGTTCCGCACGAGGCGATTATCGGAATCGTGTATGCGGTGACCTTTGCCTCGACCATCCTCGTGCTATCGAAGAGCGCACTGGGCCCGCAGGAACTGGATCATATTATAAAGGGCGAACTCCTCTGGGTCCAGTCGCACGTAGTCATCAAGACTGCGCTCATCTATGCGTGCGTCGGCCTTTTCCACTTCATCTTCCGGAAAAAGTTCATGGCGATTTCCTTTGATCCCGAAGGCGCGGAAGCGTCAGGTATCAATGTGCGACTCTGGGACTTTCTCTTCTACATGTCGTTCGGATTCGTCATTACGAGTTCCGTGGCGATCGCCGGAGTCTTCCTGGTCTTCAGTTACCTCGTGATTCCGTCGGTCGGTGCGATGCTGCTATCGGACCGGCTGAGCGTCCGGCTCACGATCGGCTGGATTGCCGGCTCGATTATCAGCTTCGCCGGCGTGAAAATATCCTATAACACCGGACTCCCGACGAGCCCCGCCATTGTCGTTGTTCTGGCGGCCGGTCTCCTCGTCAGCGGTTTTTACCACTATCTGAAAAATTCGCCGGCCAAGCTGGTCGCCCTGCGGAACGTCGGATTGGCGGTTCTGGTCGTCGGAATCTTTGTCGCCGGCGTATTCTTTTTCCGGAAGCCGGAGGAAGACCCATTCGAGCATACACTGCATCTCCTGGCGAGCCCTTTGAGCACCGATCGGCAGGCGGGGCTCTTGAACCTCGAAGCCTTCAAGGACAGGAAATCGGACTGGATCGGACCCGTTATCCAGGAGCTCAAGGATCAGGACGTCCAGGTACGCAAGGCCGCCTTGCAGTTGATAGCGAAGGTGCGCGAGCGCTCCGCCCTACCCCTTATTTTGGATCGGCTGAACGACCACTCCGATGAGGTGCGGCTCGCTGCTATTCAGGCCATCCGAATCCTCGGCGATAGCGCTGCGGCGGCGAGGCTCATCGAAAACGCGGCGCGAGAACAAGATCCCGAGATGAAAATCAATCTGCTCAAGGCGGCTCTGGAGCTTGGTAATCCGAATGCCATACCATCCCTGATTCAGGTGATCAAGGAGGGCGGGGTGTTTGCCGAGGATGCCTATGACGCCCTGCGGGGTCATGTCCCGCTCGAATTCACGAAAGAGGAATACGGGAAGGTTGAACGCTGGTGGAGGGAGCACCGGGAGAAGCTCCGGTGGGATGAGAAAACGAGAATCTTTTCAGCCCAGGGGTGACTGCCTCGGGGGAGGTTCTTTCAGGAAGTCCTGCCAAATTTTCGATCCAGCTCGGCCAGGGAAAACTTGATCATGACCGGCCGCCCGTGGGGACATACGTAGGGAACCTTGGTCGCAAAGAGCTGGTCAAGAAGCGACCGCATTTCGGGGGGCGTGAGGGGATCGCCCGCCTTGACTGCTGCCCTGCAGGAGAAGGATTTGGCGAGCTTCTCCCGGGCTTCGAGCTTGGTATTCTGTTCATCCTCTTTTATCAAATCCAACATATCCTGCAGGATAGTTTTCTCAGCGCCGGGTTTGACGTCAACCGGCACCCCGTCGACGATCATCGTGGTTTTCCCGAACATCTTGACGCTGAACCCGATGCGTTCAAGAAGCGGGAGCAATTCTCCAACCATCGCCGCGTCGGCAGGAGTGAGCTCGACCGTCTGGGGGAAGAGAAGTTGCTGGACCTTCGCATTCGCTTCGCCGAATCGTTTGACCACGCGCTCGTAAATGACCCGTTCATGAGCCGCGTGTTGATCTACGACCATCACGCCGCCTTCGATCGGCGTCATGATGTACTTATCATGCACTTGCCAGAGAAGCGTTGCAGACACGGCATCCGGAAACTGCGCCCGAGAGTCGATTTCGGGTTCCGATGAAAAGCCGCGGTTGTCAGTTGAGGAGCTTCCCGATTCCCGGACGCGCGGCGCAGGCGTGCGAATCAATTCCCGCCAATTCGTGACTCTTCCGCCCGGGCTGCCGGCCTCCGGCTTTAAACGCAAGTTTGCGGTGGCTACCTGAGCCGGCTCTTCCCGGAAGCCCGCAGAGGGAATCAGATCGTGTTCCGACAAGGCTCGACGCACCGCGGAATGAACGATCCGGTACATCGAGCCCTCATCATCGAATTTCACTTCCAATTTCGACGGGTGGACATTGACATCGAGCCGGCGAGCGTCGATGTCGATACACAGGATGAAAAAGGGAAAGCTTCCTTTTTCAAGCAAGTGTTCGTAGGCCTTGAATACCGCGTGATTCAGGTTACGGTTGATAATGAAGCGGTTGTTGAGAAAAATGTACTGCTCCGCTCTCGTCTTTCGCCCTATAGCGGGCAGCCCAAGAAACCCATGAAGCCTTGCCGATGGGCCGTCGTCCTGAAAGGCAAAGATCTTCCTGGCAAACGGCTCGCCGAAGATCGCCCGCACTCGACCGCCAAGGTCCGAAGGCCGGAGATCGAGAATGACCTCGTCATTACTCACGAATTTTAACGAGAGGGCCGGGTGTGATAATGCGATCCGCTGAACAGCGTCAATCACGTGTTTGAGTTCCGTCGAATCGCTCTTGAGGAAGTTGCGCCTGCCGGGAGTATTATAAAATAAATTTCTGAGGGTGATCGATGTCCCCGCGGGGACCGCCTCCCGGGACGATTCCTTCATTTCACCCCCCTCGATCCGAACTCTTGTCCCGACTTCGTCCTCTCCCCTCTTCGTCCGCATTTCCACGTGCGAAACCGCCGCGATCGAGGCAAGCGCCTCTCCGCGGAAGCCCAGGGTGCGAATGTTCTCCAGGTCTTCAAAGGATGAGATCTTGCTTGTTGCGTGCCGCTGGAAGGCGAGGACCGCATCTTCCCGGCTCATCCCCGCTCCATCGTCGATCAGCTGGATGAGCGATTTCCCCCCGTTTTTGATCACAAGCGTCAGCACCCGCGCACCCGCGTCGATCGAATTTTCCAGAAGCTCCTTCACTGCGGCGGCGGGACGCTGGACGACTTCTCCAGCGGCGATCTTATTAGCGAGATTCTCCGGGAGCATGTTTATCGTCTGGGGCATCGTTCGTTCTTTAGCGAGCGGATCTCACGCCTTTTCGCTCTACCCCCAGGCCGGGGTGTTCATTGAGCACCAGCTTCCCGCCTACGATTTTCACTCCTTCGAACGGATCGTTTGTTATCAGAATATTGCCGTCCAGGTCCGCGTAGTCGGCAAGCGGCGAGAGCTGCGCGGCGGCGGATATCCCGATGGACGTCTCGATCATGCAACCGAGCATGACTTTCATATTCATTCCTTTTGCGGCCTGAATCATTCCCATCGCCTCTCGTAATCCGGTGGACTTCATCAGTTTGATGTTGATCCCGTCGAAAGCGTCCCGAAGCCGGGGAAGGTCGGCCAGCCGTCCGATATTCTCGTCCGCTATAATTGGAATATGCACTTGCTCCCTGAGCCAGGCGGTGCCGTCGAGATCCGTAGCTCGGAGCGGCTGCTCGACGAACTCAACCCCCTGTTCCTCGAGCCACAGAATTGCATCGCGCGCTTCCTCCTTCGATTTCCATCCTTCGTTCGCATCGACACGGATCTTTTTGTCGGTCATGTCTCTGATGGCGGCAATGGTCTCCCGGTCGCCGGGAACGCCCACCTTGACCTTAAGAATCGAATAGGGTGCCGCTTCCTTCACCTTTTTCTTGATGACCTCCGGGGAGGCGATTCCGATCGTGAACGACGTATGCAGGGTCCGTTCCCGGTCCAACCCCCAGTGTTTCCAAAGGGGTACGCGGAGCTTCTTGCCGACCCAGTCGTGAAGAGCGATGTCGACCGCTGCCTTCGCCGACGTATTTCCCGCCTCGGCCCGGTCGACGTACGAGGTGATCTCTTCGATCCGGAATGGATCTTCAAACCGTCCAAGATCGAGCCGGCTGAGGAAGCGTTGGACCGTCTGGGCCGACTCGCCGTAGCGCTCCGAAGGCGCCGCCTCACCGAGCCCGGTGATGCCGTCGTCGGTGAGCTCGACGATGATCGACGGCTCGATATCGCGGGAGCTGCGCGCGATCGTAAACGTATGCGCCAGGCGAAGGTCGATCTGCCGGTAAGTCAACTTCATGAAACGGTCCCGAAAAGTGCGTCGACGAATGCACTCCGGTCGAACGGCTGCAGATCGTCAAGCTGCTCGCCGACACCGATAAAGCGCACCGGGATCCCAAGCTCGTCGGCAATCGCCAGCACGACCCCGCCTTTCGCCGTTCCGTCGAGCTTCGATACGATGAGACCCGTCACCCCCACAGCGGCGCTAAACTGTTTCGCCTGCTGGATTGCATTCTGTCCCGTCGATGCGTCGAGGACGAGAAAGACGTCGTGCGGCGCATCCGAAAGAAGTTTCTGGATAACGCGTTTGATTTTCTTCAGCTCTTCCATGAGGTTGACCTTCGTGTGGAGACGGCCCGCGGTGTCCACGATCAGGACGTCGGAGCCGCGCGCTATGGCGGCTTTGAGCGCGTCGAAGGCCACTGCCGCGGGGTCAGCACCCTGCGCCTGCCGGATGATATCGACGCCGGCACGCCCCGCCCAGATCTCCAACTGCTCGTTTGCGGCCGCACGGAAAGTGTCCGCCGCCGCGATGAGAACGCTTCTCCCCGCGTTCCGGTAGTTGTATGCCAACTTCCCGATCGTGGTCGTCTTGCCGACGCCGTTGACCCCGACAACCAGGATCACGCGCGGCGGGCCGCCGGGCGGCATTCGAAAAGGGTCTTCGAGTGAAGATGCTCCATCAGGCAGTAGATTCTGGACCTCATCCTTGAGGAGACTGTCCAGCTCCGCGGGGTTTTCGTAACCGTCTTTTTTCACGCGCTCTTTAAGTCTGCCAACGATCTTCGTCGCGGTCGCAACCCCGACATCGCCGGCGATCAGCGCCTCCTCCAGACGCTCGATCACTTCATCGTCGATCGAAGTGGCGGCGGCGAGGATCCGGTGTATTCTGCCGACGAGATTCTCCCTCGTCTTGGTGAGCCCCTCCCTGAGGCGCGTGAGCTTCAGCTTATCGAGAAATCCCATGGAAATGACATTGATGCTGGAACACTGTTCAGTGAGCTCCGGGATCCCGGATGACCGTCAGAAAGCGTTTTAGGTACAATACGAAGGAGAGAACGAGCATTCCCGTGGCTGCGAAGAGAAGCAAGTCCTTGAACCACCGGAGATCGCCGGTATCGACGACGCTTACCAGGATCAGGGCGGCAATGAGCGAGACCGCCCACTTTCCCGCCTCATTGGATTGGAGGACGAGGCCCTTCACGCGACGGACATAGGCGGCGCCGAGAAAGATCGCGCCGTCGCGCAGGAGAACCAGGACGAGAAACCACAGCGGGAGCTTTCCCTGAACCGTCAAAACGAATGCAACCACCCCCACGGCAATCTTATCGGCGAGCGGATCGATGGTCTTTCCAACTTCAGTGACCTGGTGTAGTTTCCGGGCGAGCAGGCCGTCAAAATAATCCGTTAAAGCGGCCAGAACGATCAGCCCCGCTGCTGCAAATCTTGAGGACGGATCGTCGCCCCCCAGCAGCATAGCGATCGGGATGACAAGCAGAACTCGGACGAAGCTCAGGACATTCGAGACGGTCCAGACTGATTGGGGCATCTCCGCTCACATCTCGTGCTCATCCTTCGAACCGCCGCCATCGATTGGAGTAGGGTACTCCCCGCTGAAACAGGCGGTGCAGTAGTTGGCGCCGTTGTTGTGCGGGACTGAGGCAAGAAGTTTGTCGAGCGAGAGGTAACCGATGCTATCGACCCCGAGTTCCCGGCGGATGTTATCGATTTCCCCGCCGCAGCGGTTGGCGATGAGTTCATCCTCTCTGGGAAAGTCCATCCCGTAGTGGCAGGGATGCCGGATTGGCGGAGCCGTGACCCGGATATGAATCTCCTTGGCCCCGGCATTGCGCACAAGCTTCACGAGTTGCTTGGCAGTCGTGCCCCGAACGATCGAGTCGTCGACGATGACTACCTTGCTCCCTTTGAGAACGCTCTTGACGGTGTTGAACTTCGCCCTTACCTTCAGCTCCCGCGCGTCCTGTGCCGGCTGGATGAAGGTCCTTCCCACGTAATGGCTGCGAATGAGTCCCATCTCGAACTTGCTGTCGTTCCCAAGTTTGTTATTTTCGCTCACGTACCCGAGGGTTGCCGTATTGCTCGAGTCCGGAACGTTAATCACGACGATGCGCTCGTCGGGGCCCGCCGCTGTGACGGGGTGTTCCTGGGCGAGAGACTTCCCGAGCTCGCGGCGCACGCTGTCGACGCTTTCGCCGAACACGCGGCTGTCGGGGCGTGAGAAGTAGATATACTCAAAGATGCAGAAGTGGGGACGGGAATTGGTCTTCTTGAGGTGGAAGGACTTGATCCTCCCGGTCTCAAGAACTTCACGATCGAACACAACGACCTCGCCCGGCTCGACGTCACCGATGTATTCGGCATTGATGATGTCGAAGGCGCAGGTCTCCGACGCTACCACATAACCGGTCGCAAGCTTTCCGACGGCGAGAGGCCTCCACCCATGAGGGTCGCGGGCGGCGATCAGCTTGTCATCGGTGAGGATCGCGAGCGAGAAAGCGCCCTGGACCTGGTTCAGGGCATCGAGAATCTGGCTGACCTGGCCTGATTCTCTGCTCCGGGCGATCAGATGCAGAATGATTTCGGTATCGGAGGTGGTCTGAAAAATTGTGCCTTCATCCTGGAGGCATTTCCGGATCTGCCGGTAATTGGTCAGGTTTCCGTTGTGGGAAATTGCAATATTCCCATCACGATAATTTACGATCAGCGGCTGGATATTCGTCTTATTGTCCGACGAACCGGCGGTGGAATACCGGTTGTGTCCGATGGCGATGCTCCCCCGCAAGGTCCGCGTAAAAATCTCCTCGTTCCGGAAAACATCGTTGACGAGGCCAAAATCTTTGTGAACATGAAACCGGTGTCGTTTCCGGTCCGGGTGGTATTCGGAAGTGACGATGCCGGAGCCCTCCTGTCCGCGGTGCTGGAGGGCATGGAGACCGTAGTACGTCAGTTGAGCCGCCTGCGGATCGCCATAGACGCCGAAGACACCGCAGTGATCGCGCGGTTTGTCGAGGAGGGCGGATGAAGTGTTGCTCCGATCGGAAGGGATCATGCGGTAATGTACAAAAAAGGCGGCCGGGACTCAAGCATTGGAAGCCGAGATGATTGTATCGCGCAGCCAATGCTCATCGTCGCGGCTCGGATAGTCAGTCGTGTAGTGCAGCCCCCGGCTCTCCTTCCGGGCGATGGCGCACCGGACGATCAGACGCGCGACCGTCGCAAGGTTTCGCAGTTCGATCAGGCCTTCCACCACCTTCGTGCGCTTGTAAAAATCTTCGATCTCATCGCTGATCAGCTGCAGGCGCAGGCGCGCGCGTTCAAGCTTGCGATCGGACCGGACGATTCCGACATAGTCCCACATGATCTGCTGAATTTCCTTCTTGTCATGCCCGATGAGAACCCACTCTTCGGCGTCAAATGTCCCGCTCTCATCCCAGGGCGGGATAGCCGGAAGATCACCCCGGATCCGCCCGGGGAGCTCCGCCGCATCCTGGAACGCGCGGTGGGAGAACACAATTGCCTCTAAGAGCGAGTTGCTGGCAAGCCGGTTGGCGCCGTGAACTCCTGTCATCGCCACCTCGCCGCACGCATAGAGCCGCTCAATCGTCGTCCTGCCCCGAAGGTCGGTGAGAACGCCGCCGCACGAATAATGAGCGGCGGGGACAACCGGAATCATCTCCTTGGTTACATCCAGCTTGTATTTCGTCAGGCAAATGTTATAAATATGCGGAAACCGTTCCCGTATCTGATCGGCCTCAAGATGGCGGAGATCGAGAAACACGTACTCATCCCCCCGTTTCTTCAGTTCCGTGTCGATCGCCCTGGCAACGATGTCGCGCGGCGCAAGCGAGCCCCTCGGATCGTACCGCTGCATGAATTCCTCTCCGCCCACCGTCCGAAGAACAGCTCCGAAGCCTCGTACCGCCTCGGAAATTAAGAATGCGGGCGAACCGGAGTTGTAGAGAGACGTGGGGTGGAACTGGATAAATTCCATGTTTGCGATGACCGCGCCGGCGCGAAACGCCATCGCGACACCATCTCCGGTGGCGATCGGCGGGTTTGTCGTGTGAAGATAGACCTGACCCGCACCGCCCGTGCAAAGGACCGTAACCGGCGCGAGGAACGCCTTGACTGTGTTTTTCTCGACGTCCAGTGCGTACGCCCCCCAGCAATGAATCGGCGCCGATGGGGGCATCGACACTCCGAGATTATGTTCCGTGATCAGGTCGATCGCAAGATGGTTTTCAAACACGGAGATGTTGGGATGTGCAGCGACTTGCTGGAGCAGGGCGCGTTCAATTTCCCATCCGCTCCGGTCGTGGGCGTGGGCAATGCGATTGCGCGAATGTCCTCCCTCGCGCGCAAGGTCGAGGGTACCCTCGCGCCGGGTGAATTCAACGCCGAACCGGATCAGGTCTTGGAGCCGCTCAGGGCCCTCTCTCACAACCAGTTCCACCGCATCCCGGTGGCACAAGCCCACCCCGGCCTCCAGCGTATCGCGGATATGAAGTTCGAAAGAATCCTCGGGTGAGACGACCGCCGCGATTCCGCCCTGAGCGTAGTTGGTGTTGGAATCAGTTTTTTGTTTTTTCGTGATCAGGGAAACCGGTCCAATCGCCGCGGCTTTGAGTGCGAACGAGAGGCCGGCGATCCCACTCCCGATGATCAGAAAATCCGATCGGACTTCCACTGTTATTTCGGTCTGGGGGTGCGAACGGCTGCGAGAAGAAGCCGGTGCAGGAACCGGCAATTACGCTCGAGCGATTTCCTGTCGCCCACATTGCGGACCACAAAATCCGCCTTCGCAACTTTGCTTTCGGCCGGTATCTGAGACCGGATCCGGTAGACGGCCTCGGCCCGGCTCATGCTATCGCGTTTCATGATCCGTGCAATCCGCTCCTCCTCCGGCGCGTCCACGACGATCACGTAATCAAAAAGATCGCCGGCGCGCGCTTCGAAAATCAGAGCGGCCTCGACCATCAGAAGCGCTTCGGCGCCTGATCGCTTGAACTTTTCAATCTCATGTTTGATTGCTTCAAGCACGGGAGGGTGAACAATGGCGTCGAGTTTCTCCTTCAGCCGGCTGTCCTTGAACACCAACTGTGCCATCACTTTGCGGTTGAGCGTTCCTTCGGGCAAAAGGACGCGTTCGCCGAATTCCCTTCGGATCCTGCTTCTGATTTCCGGTTGAGAGTCGACGAGATGCGCGGCAAGTTGGTCGGCGTACAATACCTTTACACCGAGCGAACCGAATATCCTCGCAGCCTCCGTTTTCCCGCTCCCGATTCCGCCCGTGATTGCGACGGTTAAGGAGCCGCTCTTGCCCGCTTTCATCCGGCCGCCGTTAGCCGTCTTGGAAGCTCGCGGGACCGGATCAGGAAGGTACAAAAAAGCCAGCGGTGCACGGAAGGCACACGCCGGCTACCAGACATCCTCGTGATCACCGCGGTCTATCGGGCGTACGCAACCGCCCTTGTTTCCCGGATGACCGTTACCTTGATTTGCCCGGGATACCCCATTTCGGCCTGTATTTTTTTAGCAATGTCATGCGCAAGCTGGTCGGCTTTCACGTCATCTATTTTTTCGTGTTCCACGATGACTCGAATTTCCCTTCCCGCCTGAATCGCGTACGTGTTCGAAACACCGTCGAAAGACTTAGCCATGCTTTCCAGGCGCTCCAGCCGTTTGGCATAGGCCTCGACCGATTCACGCCTGGCACCCGGACGAGCGCCGCTGATCGCGTCTGCAGCCTGAACGAGCGCGGAGATCGGGTGCTCCATGGGGATATCCTCATGATGCGAGCCCACGGCATTGATCACGATCGGATGCTCCCCGAACTTCTTCACCAGCTCATACCCGATCAGAGCGTGGGGCCCCTCGACGTTCCGGTCGACCGTCTTCCCGATATCGTGAAGCAGGCCGGCCCGCTTTGCCACGTTTGCATCGAATCCAAATTCCGCAGCCATCAAACCGGTCAGGTGCGCCACCTCCAGGCTGTGAGCGAGCAGATTCTGGCCGTAACTCGAACGGTACTTCATCCGGCCGATGTGTTTGAGTAAATCCTGATGTCCCCCGTGTAACCCGCTTTCCAGAATGGCGCTTTCTCCAACGCGCAAAAGCTCTTCATCAAGCTCAAGCCTCACCTTCTCAACGACTTCTTCGATCCGCGCCGGATGGATTCTTCCGTCTGCGATCAGCCGTTCCAGGGAGATCCGGGCCACCTCGCGCCTCAGCGGGTCGAAGCCCGACAGGATTACTGCCTCAGGCGTGTCGTCAACAATAACATCCACCCCCGTTGCCGCCTCAAACGCCTTGATATTTCTTCCCTCTTTACCGATGATCCTCCCCTTCATCTCATCGCTTTGAATGTGGAGCACGCTCACCGTCGTCTCCACGCAGTGATCTGCGGCAGTCCGCTGAATCGCTTGAATGATGATCTTCTGGGCTTCTTTCTTCGCTTCCACCCTAGCGGTGTCGCGGATATCCTTCAACATCTGAGACGCCTCCCCCTTTGTCTCATTGACCAGATTTTCCAAAAGAATCTTCTTCGCCTCATCGCGCGAAAGCCCGGAGGCCCGTTCAAGCCGTTGATTTTCTTCCGAAATCACGCGTGCGAGGGTTGATTGTTTCTCTTCTACGGCCCGCAGACGCTCCTCCAGAGATCCTTTCAAAGAGGCAAGGTCCTTTTCCTTCTTATTAAACAGCTCCAGCCTCCGCTCTAGATTTTCCTCGCGATCGCCGAGCTGTTTCTCAAACGCCTGGAGCTTATTTCTCTTGCCGTTGGCTTCATGCTCAAATTCCTGTTTCTTCTTGTACCATTCATCCTTTACCTCGATGAGTTTTTCCCGTTTAAGATTGCCCGCTTCCTTCTCGGCATCCGCGACGATCTTTCCCGCACGGTCATTCGCACTTCCGACCTTGTGCTTGCTGATTCTGGCATTGACGGTCCATCCGAGCACAAAGAGGCCGGCCATGAGGGCGGCAATGCCCGGAATCCATATATATCCTTCAAACATCATAGTTCCCTCCATGCTGGATCAACAGGACTGCCGCCGGTCAATACAATAAAAAACCGCACGCAGCCTGCGAGTCGTGTGTATTGAAGAATCTCTTTTCAAGACACAGTGGGTACTCCCCTGAGCGTTTCTTACTTCCACTGTCTGCCGGGGTCCCGCGAACAGCGGGACTGGCAGAATCCCGTCCCGCTAACAGCGGGGCGAGATCGAGGCCCGTAATACGACGCCCATTGAGTCGAGTCCCCTATTAAAGTTACTTGTCAGATTCTTTAATATGTTTGACTCGCCAACCGGAAGCTTCCGCGTCCGGTTTTAGGCTGACAGTGCGGTTTTAAAGAACTTCTCCATCGCACCATCTCTTATGTAAAGAACAGGAAGAAAAACGTCTACCGAGCTTCGGCTCTAAGGCACTGGTCCAGATACTCGCCGATTTTCGCCGCTTCTTGCTCGACGAGATCGGTGAGTTCCCTGTTTCGCTCGCGTTCCTTAAAAAGGTCTTCGGTAATGTTCAGCGCTGATAAGACCGCGACGGTCAAGGGGGGCTGCTCGGGAATCTTATCATAGATCGTATTGATCATCTCATCCACGTAGCTTGCCACCTTTTTGGTCAGCTCCTCGCTCTCCCCGCGGAGAGGATATTCAGAACCGAAGATTTTGACCTTAATGCTCTTGCCGTCTGTCGTCATAGTTCAAGAAGACCGTTGATCGTCTCGGGGTGATTGGATTTCTTCCTTGTCAAACATAGTGAAGTGATGTCCGAATCTGGAACTGGAATTACAAATATGAGTTAATTTTCGCGATTAAATCTCGCATTCTTGCCTTCAGGCGCTCCTTGTCATCCTCGGTCAGGAGGTTGCTTCCATTCGAGTTCAAGAGTTGCGTGTGCTCCGTTTTCAGTTTCCTGAACTCCTGCTCCTGATCCGCCAGCGAGTTCGTTAGTTTCTGGACTTCAGCCTCAAGCTCGGCCACCTTACCGGAGAGCTCGCGCCGCTCCCCGCGGAGCTGATTGATGAGATCGGAAGCTGCCCGCGTCTTCTCCCATATTACCTTAAAGACGCCTTCCAGGAGATTGCTCTCCGCCGGCACGCTTATTTCAATCTCAGTGATGGGTTCGTTCACGACGCATCTCCTACGATCTCAAGGTCGCCTGCAGACGGAGGGAAACTCGCTCAATAATCTGTTTCATGACCCTATCAACCTCTTGCTGCGTTAGCGTATGATCTTCAGCCATGAACTCTAAAGCAAATGCACAACTCTTCTTTCCGCTGTCGATCTGTTCGCCGGTGTACACATCGAACAGGTCCATCCTCGAAAGCAACGGCCGTCCTGCTGTCTGGATCTCCTCCCCGATTCTCTCCACCGGAACCCCGGCATCTACGATGAGCGCAAGATCGCGCATTACGGATGGATACTTTGGCAGCTCACGGTGGCGGCGCGGATGCCCGAGACTCCGGACCAAGGGTTCGATAGAGAGCTCAGCAACGAGCACATCCTGGTCAATTTCAAAGTCTCTCAAGAGCTCTCGTCCCACAAGGCCCATTATGCCCGCGCTTCGTCCATTGATTTCAACACTTAGCCCTACCTCAGTTAAAGCTTTGGTAGTAGGATAAGGAATAAATTTATGTTTGTCAAGAAAAATCTTTTGAAAAAGGGTCTCCAGTTCGCCCTTCACAAAGGGGATGTCACTTTGGGGCTGATTTCCGCCCCAATTACGCGGACCGGTCGTGCCCGTGTAGGCGAGCAGCAACCGGTCTTCCTCCCGAAACCCGGGGATACTCCCGTCGCCTTTTGAAGAGCCATCCCGGAAATAGACCTTTCCGAACTCAAAAACGCGGAAATCCTTCGTGCCGTGGAAGATGTTATGACGAATCACGTCCAAGGCGCTTGGTATGAGGCTCGTCCGGAGCGCAGCCATGTCCTTACTGATCGGGTTTGCGATTTCAACAAAGCTCTCTGATGTGAGGGAGGCTAGCGACTTGTCCTGCATACTGTTCGTGACAATCTCGTTATACCCGCTCCCCACCAGCCATTCTCGAATGGTTTCAGTAAAATCCCGTTCCGGCGGTTCATCCGGGTAACTCAAAAGCGACCGGGCCGAGGTTTCGATCTTCGAGTACCCGTAAACGCGGGCAATCTCCTCGACAAGATCGATTTCGTGCTCGAGGTCGGGCCGCCATGTCGGAATCCGGAATGTCAGTTCTCCTGACGATCGTACACCCTTACCCGATTCCATAAGTGGTATCGAAAGTCTCCTGAGAAAGGTCGAAGCCTCTTTCGCCGTGAGACTTGTACCCAGGATTTCATTTGTTCTCCTAAGTCTGACTTTAATTCTGCGGGGGAGAATCTTCTTAGGATACTCATCAATCCTTCCTTTCAGGACCCTCCCCCCACCTGACTCCTTGATCAGAGACGCGGCCCGGTCGACAGCCCATTCCGTGATGTTCGGATCTGCACCCCTCTCAAAACGCTGGGACGCCTCCGTGCTGATACCAAGCGATTTCGACGCCCTACGGATGCTCCGGGGCGCGAAATAGGCACCTTCTATAAGGACATTTCGTGTCTCCTCGCTTATTTCGCTATTGGCGCCACCCATTACGCCTGCGATCGCAATCGGCCGCTCTGCATCGCAGATCAAAAGCTCTGACCCCCGGAGAGTCCGCGCCTTGTTGTCGAGGGTGATAAAGGGTTCTCCCGGACTCGCCTTACGGATTATAATCGAGTGCCCGTTAATGCGATCATAATCAAACGCATGAAGCGGATGACCAATCTCCATTAATACATAGTTGGTTATATCGACTATATTGTTAACCGGTCTAACTCCGATTGCGGTGAGCCGATCCTTAATCCAATCCGGTGAATCACCGATCTTAACATCGAGGACGATTCTTGCCGTGTATCGCGGGCAATCTTCAACATCCTGGATCCGGACGCTGGCATATGCGGCCGTCCTCCGGGGGTCTTCCTTGATGCCCAAGCGGGGGAGCATGACGCGACTTGATAACATCGCCCCAATCTCGCGTGCAATCCCAAAATGGCTCAGCGCATCCGGCCTGTTCGGCGTAACGCCTATTTCCAATATGGTGTCGTCGAGGCCAAGGTACTCCGCCAGGGGCGTCCCGACACGCGAACGGCCCGTAAGAACAAGAATGCCGTCCCGATCTTCCCCCAGATCCAGTTCGAAAGCCGAGCAGATCATTCCCGCCGACAGTTCTCCTCGAATCTGTGCCTGCCGGAGAACGAATGGCCGCCCTTCGGGGTCGTGCTGGTCATGCGCGACAACGGCTCCCACAGTCGCTACCGCCACGCGCTGGCCGGCTGCTACATTCGGTGCACCGCAGACAATCTGCAAGGTCTCAGAACCCACATTGACGTCACAAAGCCACAATTTGTCCGCCGACGGATGGCGACGTACAGCCAGGACCTCGCCAACGGTATACTTATCATAGCGTTGTCCCAGCTCCCGCGTGCTCTCGACCTCCAGCCCGAATATCGTGAGCCTCTCGGCCAACTCCTTGAGAGGTATTTTGATCGTGATATAATCCTTGAGCCAGTCTAGAGAAACATTCATATCTTAAAGGTTTATCAGAATTGTCTCAAGAATCTAATATCGTTCTCGTAAAGAATTCGGATGTCATCGATGCCATATCTGAGCATCGCAATTCGGTCCACTCCCATGCCGAACGCGAAACCTGAGCATCTCTCGGGATCGTAGCCTACAGACCCGTAAACAGCGGGATGCACCATTCCGCAGCCGAGAATCTCGAGCCAGCCGGTATACTTGCAGACCCGACAACCCTTGCCGGAACAGAGGAAGCATGTGATATCCATCTCCGCGCTCGGCTCGGTGAACGGGAAGTAGCTGGGCCTGAACCGGTATTCGATCTTGCTCCCGTAGAATTGCCTTGCAAACGAGACAAGCGTGCCCTTGAGTTCACTGAAGGTGACCAGCCTGTCGACATACAACCCCTCGACCTGCTGAAAAAGGCAATAGCTGCGTGCGCTGATCGCCTCATTCCGGTATACTCGCCCCGGAATGATCACGCGCACGGGAGGTTTCTGGTTCTCCATGACCCGGATCTGGACGGGGGACGTGTGAGTCCTAAGCAGCACTTTATCGGTGATAAAGAAAGTGTCCTGCATGTCCCTCGCAGGATGGTCGGGGGGAAAATTGAGCGCCTCAAAGTTATGATAATCGTCCTCGATCTCCGGTCCAGAGGCGATCCTAAAACCCATCCCGAGAAAGATTCTCCTTATTTCCTCGAGCGTTTGCGTGAGCGGATGTTTTGATCCCACCCAACGACGGCGGCCCGGAAGCGTAAGGTCAACGGAGGGCTCTTGCCGGTTCGATTGTGAACCGATCGAGGCTTCTTTTTGTTGGAAGATCGATTGGATGGAAGACCGGAGCTCATTCAACGTCTTTCCCAGGGCGGGACGCTCCGATGCAGGGGCGTTTCTCAGCTCCTCAAAGAGCCGGGCGATAGCGCCTTTGCGCGAAAGATACTTGATGCGGAATGAATCGAGTCCCGGGGCGTCCCGGACGGAATCGATCTCGGAGAGTGCGCTCCGGCGCACTTTTTCAATCTCCTCCGTCATTGAAGATCTACCCCGAAGGACGACAGTCCACTCCACCCGATGTGTGAATCGCGCAACATGCGCGGGGGCCGGGGAACATCCAAGAGGTCGAGATCAGGAGCCTGCAAATTTTACGATCTCGGCAAAGGCTTCCGGGCTCCGGGATGCCAGGTCCGATAATACCTTCCGGTTGATCGCAACCTCCTTCTTGTTCAGTGCGGCCATGAGGCGCGAGTACGTCGTGCCGTGAGTGCGTGCGGCAGCATTAATGCGGGCAATCCAAAGAGTGCGGAATTCCCTTTTTTTCAAGCGGCGGTCCCGATAGGCGTGTTGTTCTCCCTTGTCGAGATGATGCTTGGCAATGGTGAGGAGCTTGCTCCTCGATCCCCAATAACCTTTCGCCCTCGCAAGAATGCGTTTGCGGCGGCGGTGGGATGCGACCTTATTTTGAGAACGGGGCATGATTATTTTCTCCTTTCACGATTGAATCATCGTCTCAATTTTCTTCTGTTCCGACTTAAAGACGAGCGTGGGCTTGCGGAGATGGCGTTTCCGCTTGCTCGACTTGGTCGAGAGAATATGACTTCGAAAAGCCTTGTGACGCTTGAACTTGCCGGAGGCCGTTCGCTTGAAACGCTTCTTGGCGCCCGAATCTGATTTCATCTTTGGCATACGATTGATCTCGTTATGGTGTCTTCTCTGGTTTTGGTTTACTCTCAGTTTTCTTTTTCGCGCCTTTGTCCGGAGCAAAAATCATCGCCATGCTCCTGCCTTCCAATTTGGCGACCTGGTCCACCTTCGCCAGGTCGGCCAATTTCTCGGCAAGGCGCCGCAGGAGCTCTTCCCCGTGCTCCTTGTACGTAATCTCCCTGCCTTTGAAAACAACCGTCGCTTTCAGTTTGTGCCCCTCCTCCAGAAACCTCCTCGCATGGCGAGTCTTGAATTCAAAGTCGTGGTCATCCGTGTTCGGATGGAAGCGGAGCTCCTTCAGCTGTGTGACGTGCTGATGTTTGCGCTGGAGCTTATCCTTCTTTGTCTGCTCGTATTTGAACTTCCCAAAGTCCATGATCTTACATACGGGTGGTGTTGCGTTCGGCACAATTTCGATGAGGTCGAGTCCCCTCTGCCTGGCTAGCTTGATCCCCTCGGCGGGGCTCATGACCCCCAGCTGCCCGGCATCGTCGATGACCCGGACCTGAGCCACCCGAATTTCTTCGTTGACGCGCACGCGGTCTGATGCCTTAATGGTGTCCCTCCTCTGATGTGATGAGTTTTTGTGATATCTCCGACCGGATCCTCTCGACGAATGCTTTCGAGGCCATACTCCCGAGGTCCCCCCTCTTGTGCTGTCTCACCGAGACGGTCTCGGCCGAGGCCTCCTTCTCGCCGACCACGAGCATATACGGAACCTTGCGCAATTCCCATTCTCTGATTTTGTGCCCGATTTTCTCGTTCCGGCCGTCGATCTCCGCCCGAACGGTATTTGCCCTCAGAAGATCGCAAACCTTATTGGCATAGTCAAGATGTGCATCGGTAATCGGCAGCACGACCGCCTGGACCGGTGAAAGCCACGCAGGGAACGCTCCAACGAAATGCTCTGTAATAATACCGATGAATCGCTCGAAGGATCCGAATATAGCCCTGTGGATGGCGACCGGCCGGCGCCGGGATCCGTCCTCCGCGACAAACTCGAGTTCAAACCGCTCCGGAAGCATGACAAAATCGAGCTGGATCGTGGCCACCTGCCATTCCCTCCCGATCGCGTCCTCGATCTGGACATCGATCTTCGGTCCGTAGAACGCACCCTCCTTCGGCCGGACCGTGTAAGCGATCTTCCTGTTCGCAAGTGCGTTCTTGAGGCTCGTCTCCGCCTGATCCCACAATTTCACATCCCCCATGGCGTTGTCGGGCCGGGTCGAAACGCTGTAGGTAGGCGTCAAACCGAATATTGAATAGAATTGCGTAATCAGGTCGATGAGCCCGTCGATCTCAGAAAGAATCTGATCCGGCCGGCAGTAGATATGAGCATCGTCCATCGTTATCTGGCGAACGCGGAACATCCCGCCGAGCGCTCCGGAGAGTTCGTTCCGATGAAGCCGGCCGATCTCCGAATACCGGAGCGGCAAATCCTTATAGCTTCTTATTTTTTGGCGGTAGACGTAGGTACTCTCGGGACAATTCATCGGCTTCAGCGTGTACACCGTCTCCTCATTCTCAAAGTAGTACATGTTCTCCTTGTAATGAGTCCAGTGTCCCGATTGCTCCCACAGTGCTTTCTTGACCATAATCGGCGTGCTGATCTCCTGATAGCCGCGCCGGTCGAGCTCCGAGCGCAGGAACGCCTCCAGTTCCCGGAAAACGATCATCCCCTTCGGCAGCCAGAACGGCGCCCCGGGGGCTACGTCGTGAAACACAAACAACTCCAATTCCTTGCCGAGTTTTCGGTGGTCCCTCCGCTTCGCTTCCTCGAGCCTGAAGAGGTAGGCGTCGAGTTCCTCTTTGTTCGGGAAGGAAATCCCGTAGATCCGCTGAAGCATCTTCCGCTTCTCGTCCCCTCTCCAGTAGGCACCGGCGACGCTCAGGAGCTTGATCGCCTTGATTCTTCCGGTTGAAGGAATGTGCGGTCCGTAACAGAGATCGGTGAAGTTCCCCTGGTGGTAGAATGTGATCACCTGACCTTTCAGGCCCTCGAGCAATTCAAGCTTGTACGGGTCATTCTTCTTCCTGAAAAATGAAACGGCGTCCTCCCACTTCTTTTCCTCCCGGACGAACGGCACGTCGCGTTTCGCGAACTCGACCATGCGTCCCTCGATCTTGTGCAGGTCTTCCTGCGAGAGCGCGTGGCCGCCCATGTCGATATCGTAATAGAACCCCTTATCGATGGGGGGTCCGATGCCGAATTTTGTTCCCGGGAAGAGCGACTCGATCGATTCCGCCATGAGATGGGCCGAGCTATGCCAGTACGCATACTTGCCGCCGGGGTCTTCCCATTTTAGAATCTCGATCGTGCCGTCCGTATCGATCTTGCGCGAGAGGTCCCACACCTCCCCGTTGAATTCGATGGCGAGGGCGTCACGGGCCAAAGAGTTGCTTATGGATTTCGCGACCTCCTTCCCCGTCACGCCCTTTGCGAATTCCCGGACGCTAGTATCCGGAAATTTCAGTTTAATGGATTCCATGAACCCTTGCAACGATAGCAAAAAAATCGAAGTGAGTCCGATTCCAGAATGCGTCCTCCCTGCAGCTCAAGCCGCTTGTTCAACGTGGGCTCTACAGGAGTCGAACCTGTGACCTCTACCATGTCAAGGTAGCGCTCTAACCAACTGAGCTAAGAGCCCATCGAACTCAGCGGAGGGTGCCGGGGACCGGAATCGAACCGATACTCCCCTTGCGGAGAACAGGATTTTAAGTCCTGTGCGTCTACCAGTTTCGCCACCCCGGCGGAGATCGATGTTCCATCCGAGGCGCCGGGCGGATTCGAACCGCCGCGTAAAGGTTTTGCAGACCTCTCCCTTACCACTTGGGTACGGCGCCGATCAAAACAAAGCCCCGCCACCTGGTGGGATGGGGGCGGCGGGGCAGCTTAAAGCAGAGGTGTATCATAAAGATCCCGCTACGCGGGACCAAGGCAACCCGTGATGGATTACCTCGAGCGGGAAACGGGATTCGAACCCGCGACATTCACCTTGGCAAGGTGACGCTCTACCAACTGAGCTATTCCCGCGCTCAGCGCTGAATAATATAATTAAATTTTCAAATTTGCGCAACCATCTCTGGGAACGAAATGACGAAAGCCCCGAATCACGGCCAAAAAGAGGGGTGAGCAGAGGAACGATCAACAAATTTCCGGCGAATCCTTGAAGATCTCCCCGTGGAGCTACCTCGATATATCAAGAATTTCATACTCGAGCGTGCCGGCGGGGACCGTTATTTTTGTCCTTTGACCGGCTGTCTTGCCCATGAGTCCTCGCCCAAGGGGCGAGGTGACGGAAATCTTGTTCCGCTCGAAGTCAGCTTCCTCAGGAGAGACAAGCAGGTAGTAGACAATTTCATTCGTTTTCAGGTCCTTGAGCTTCACTTTCGAAAGAATGTAGACCTTGTCATTGGGGAGTTCCTTACTCTCGATAATGCGGGCGCGGGAAAGAGTATGCTCCAGCTTGGCAATTCGCAATTCGAGATGTTGCTGTTCTTCTTTCGCGGCGTCGTACTCGGCATTTTCGGAAAGGTCTCCATGACTCCGTGCTTCACCGATTTTTTGCGCCATCTCGGCTCTTCCGTTCAGCTTAAGCGCATGGAGTTCGTGCTCCAGCTCCACCAACCTCTCCCGGGTCAGATAGACGACTCCGTTGTTCTCTTTGTTCTCTCCCATCAGACTATCCCATCCGGATCAATTGCAAATACTGAACGCGAAAAAGAAAAGCCATCATTCCGTCTTGGTCGGAATGGTGGCCGGGTAATTTATTTCAATCTACAACTCTGGATTTACAAAAGCAAGAGGTTTTCTCATTTTCTTTTCTTATCGATCAAAATGAGATGACCGAGCTTATCCCGCTTAGTTTTCAAATACTTCTCATTGAGCTCGTGAGGCACAGCTTCAAGGGGGACGCGCTCGACAATTTCTAAGCCGTACCCGTGCAACCCTATCACCTTCTTCGGGTTATTGGTCATCAGCCTCATTTTCCCGACACCGAGGTCCCTGAGGATTTGAGCGCCGATGCCGTAATCCCGCAGGTCGGGCCGGAACCCGAGCTTCTCATTTGCTTCCACGGTATCCATCCCCTCATCCTGAAGCTTGTACGCTTTGAGCTTATTTGACAACCCGATGCCCCGCCCTTCCTGGCGCATGTAGAGCACGACTCCGCGACCCTCTTTGGCGACCAGCGCCAGGGCCGCATTCAGTTGTTCGTTGCAATCACAGCGCAGCGACCCGAATATGTCTCCCGTCAGGCATTCCGAATGGACTCTCACCAGAACCGGTGCATCCGGCGCGATAACTCCTTTGACGAGGGCAATGTGCTCCTTGCTGTCCGTCTCGCTTCGGTAGAGATGAATATCGAAGATTCCGTGGCGTGTCGGCAGCTCGGTTGAAACCACACGCCGGACCAGCTTCTCCCTCTCCATCCTGTACCGTATCAGATCCTTCACGGTGATCACCCGCAGCCCGAACCGCCGTGCAACACGGAAGAGATGGGGAACCCTCGCCATGGAGCCATCTTCATTCATGATCTCGCAGAGAACGCCAGCCGGGTAGAGTCCGCCCAGCCGGCACAAATCGACGATCGCCTCGGTGTGCCCGGCGCGGCGCAGTACACCGCCCTCGATCGCCCGGAGAGGGAAAATGTGCCCCGGTCGGGCCAGGTCGCTCGGCTTCGTCTTCGGGTCGATCAGCGCAGCCACCGTCGCCGCGCGATCAAAGGCGGAGACGCCCGTTCGAGTCCCGTGGATGTAGTCGACCGAGACGGTAAACGGCGTCTCGTGGAGAGACGTGTTGCTGTCGACCATCATATCGAGCATTAATTCCTTTGTGCGCACGGGAGTCAGGGCCGCACAAACGATTCCGCGGCCATGTGTCGCCATGAAGTTGATCGTTTCGGCCGTGCACTTATCTGCCGCGACCACGAAGTCGCCTTCGTTTTCCCGGTCCTCATCATCGACGACGATCAAGACCTTCCCGGCCTTGATCTCCGCGACCGCCTCGTCAATTCCGCTGAAGGTATGTTCCTGATGCTTCATCACAATACCGATTTGCCGGCTGGCGCAAATTGCCTCACTTCGCGACAGAATCCGTCCCGCGTGCCACACTCGAGATCGCCGTCCGTTCGAATTTCAGCTTCAAGTTATCCGCCACCTGGACAAGAACGGTCTTCTCTTCCAGTCCGACGACCGTTCCGTGCAATCCCCCGACCGTGACAACCCGATCTCCCTTCTGGACGCTCTCCAACAGCTTCTGGCGGTCTTTCTGCCGCTTCTGTTGGGGGCGAAGAATCAAAAAATAAAAAATCAGAATGATCAACGAAAACATGATCACGGTGCTGAACATCCCCCCGCCTCCGTTGCCTCCCTGTGGAGTCATCATTAATATCCGGTTAACGTTCAATCGATCCTCCAATCCATGGTGAGTAATCAAGCGTACATTGATTCTTGCCTGTCTAACAGTTGTAACTGCTCTTCCTTCCACGGGGCGAATCTCGCATCCATGATCGCGTTCCGCGCATCGCGCATGAGCTGCTGGTAGTAGTATAGGTTGTGCAGTGTCGCGAGCCTCAACCCGAGAATTTCTTTCGTTTGAAATAAGTGCCGCAGATACGCCCGCGTGAAGTGCCCGCAGGAGTAACACCCGCATGCTTCATCGATGGGCGACAGATCGAACTTATAGCGGGCATTCATAAGATTGATCGGGCCCGTCCGTGTGAAAATCATTCCATTGCGGCCGTTTCGCGTCGGAAGGACGCAATCGAACAGGTCAATACCGCGTTCGATACCGTCGAGGAGATTCGCCGGCGTTCCGACGCCCATTAAATATCTCGGTTTCTCCTCCGGAAGCAATCCGGCGCAGAGGGAAACGATTTCCATCATGGCGTCGGCAGGTTCACCGACGGCCAACCCCCCGATACCATAACCGTCAAAATCCATCTCGATCAATGCGCGAACAGAGCGTTCGCGGATCTCCGGATAAACGCTGCCCTGCACGATAGCGAACAGGGACTGATTGTGTTGATACAAGGGCCCGGAGCCGGCGAATCGGGAGCGGCTTCTCGTTGCCCATCGGACCGTGAGATCGTTGGAATTCCTTGCATATTCCTCGGTACAGGGATACGGGGTACACTCATCCAGTACCATCACGATGTCCGATCCGAGCTGGCGCTGGATGTCGACGACCGACTCGGGTGTAAAGCGATGGACGGAGCCGTCTACGTGGGAACGAAACTGAACACCCTCCTCCTCGATTTTTCGAAGCGCGGAGAGACTGAACACCTGATATCCGCCGCTGTCGGTGAGAATCGGTTTGTCCCACCCCATAAACCGGTGCAAGCCCCCGGACTTGCGAATAACGTCGGCCCCAGGTCTGAGATACAGGTGGTACGTGTTGCACAGGATAACAGACGTTTGAATTTCAACCAACTCCCTCGGAGAGAGAGCCTTCACGCTGGCTTGAGTGCCCACCGGCATAAACGCAGGGGAATGGATCGGGCCATGATCAGTGCCCAACACTCCGGCACGAGCATTGTGATCCCTGCCCTCGATGTGATACTCCATTCTCACTTCAAACTACGGATTTTCGGTTCAAAATGCAAAGCACAGATTAACGGCGAGGGCGCGGCTCTCCCAGCCGGAAGAGGAAATAGAGAACCAACGCCGACAAAACCGCGCCAATGGCGTCCGCGGCTGCGTCCCGAAAATCGGCAGTGCGCCCGGGAACGAACATCTGATGGATTTCATCCAGCGCTCCGTACACGGTAACGACCGAAGTTGAAATAACGGCGCGGAGCCAGTCGAACGAGTTTTTCTTGACGCGCGGTTCAAGAGCACGAAACACAAGGAGGCCGAGCACGAGGAAGATCGATATATGAATGACCTTGTCGTCGATTTTGAGTATGAACTTTGGGAATTTGGAACCCGGGATTGAGGACGCGACGAAGATAACGAGCGCCCATAGAATTGCAGGAAGGCGATATTCAAGGAAATGCCTGGCCCTTTCTGTCACGCGGCCCCTTCGATTTCTAAGATAGAAGCCGGGATATGCCGTGCGATATCAGTAGCCATCAAGCCCCTCTCACCCAATTCATTTTTCGCGCGATCCCCCGCATAACCATGGACAAAGACTCCGGCAAATGCCGCGTCCGTCCGGCCCATACCCTGGGCCCACAATGCACCGACCACGCCCGCGAGCACATCCCCGGCTCCGGCGGTTGCCATGCCCGGATTCCCGGTCGGATTAACGAGCACAAGCCCGGTTTCTGAGGCCGTCACCGTCGGGGCGCCTTTCAATATCAATGTAACATGCAATTGCTTGGCGAGGAGGCGCGCCACGGAAACCCTCTCCCGTTCTATCTCCTGGGCCGGCATCCCGCTGAGACGCGAAAGCTCTCCGGTATGGGGTGTGACGATAATATCCGGATTCTTCCGGCGTTTGAGCAGAGACACCTTCTCCGCAAGCGCATTCAACGCGTCGGCGTCAATAACCATCGGCTTCCCGAACTCTGTAACGACCTTCCAGACGAGGCGTTGTGTTTCTTCGATCCGTGAAAGGCCGGGGCCGATGATCAAGACGTCCGCCCATTGAAAGTGCTTGCGGGCTGCCTGATAGGCGTCCAGACTCAAGCTACCGTCCGGGGTCTCCGGCATAGGTTCTACCATCACCTCGGTCAGTTTCCGGGCGAGTATCGGGTAGACCGATTGGGGTGTGCAGAGAATCACCGCCCCTGCTCCCGCGCGCATCGCGGAGGCAGACGTCATTGCAGCTGCTCCCGTCAAGCCGCGCGACCCGGCCAAAATTAAAATTTTTCCAACGCTGTGCTTATGTGCGTCGAGCGGTCTGCGGGGGAGGACTCTTCTGACGTCAATAGAGTTCACGAGGAATGTCGATCCCTTCGGCGCGAGTACTCCATCTATGCCAAGATCAACAGCCTCAAGGGTCCCCACATAACCCCTACCTTTTCCAGTGACAAGGCCGATCTTCTTCAAGCCCATTGTTACAGTCAAATCCGCCCGGACGGCCACGTTTCCGATTCCACCATTGTTTGCATCGATCCCAGACGGAAGATCCACGCTGATCTTCGTCGAGCGCCGTCCGTTGATCCATTCAATGGCCTGCCTGTAGACCCCCTTCACGTTACCGGAAAATCCGGTCCCAAAGAGGGCATCAATTAGGTACTCGGCTTCAGGGAGCATGCGGAGACCCTGACCTGACTTGACTTCTTTAATTTTAAGTCTGCCCCCTTTTTCGAGCCGCGCCTCCATCCTGCGGATGCATTCATAATTCGCCCTGGCGTCGCGTTTGAGGTCGGTTCGCTTGCCGACCAGCACGACCAGGACGCGCCCGCCGTGATTGAACAGGTGCCGCGCTGCCACAAAGCCATCGCCGCCATTGCTCCCCTTTCCGCAGAGAACGGCAAACGTCCTGCCGGCGACGGATCCGAAGTGCCTCTGGATCATGCGGAAAACGCCTGCGCCCGCATTCTCCATGAGAACGATGCCCGGAATTTTCAGCTTCTTCGTGGCGATGCGGTCAAACTCCTGCATCTCATGAGAAGTGACGAGAAGTTCCACCGATTAGGGGAGGTTATTGATGATCGTCAGAATTCCTGAAGGGTAGATTCCCAGGGCGGTCACCACTACCGCCGAAGCCGCCAGCGTCGCGAGGCTGATTCGGGAAGGAACATTGGCGTCAGATGTGACCCCTTCCTGGAAATACATCACCATCACCAAACGCAGATAGTAATACACCGAGACAACGCTCGTGAGAACTCCCACGATCGCCAACCAGGCCATGTGTGACTGGAGGGCTGCGGCGAACACATAATACTTTCCAAAAAAACCCGCAAAAGGAGGAATCCCGGCGAGCGAAAGCATGTACACCGACATCAACGCGGCAATAAAGGGCCTCCTGGTGCCCAGCCCGGCGTAATCATCGAACGTCAGGTTCCTTTCACCCTCTTGTTCAAGGGCCGAAAGCACCCCAAACGCGCCGAGGTTCATGAATGTGTAGGCGATCAGATAAAAGACGACCCCATCCCTCCCGGTCTGATTTGCCGCCGCCAACCCGGTGAGCATGTATCCCGCATGCGCGATGCTCGAATAGGCAAGCATGCGCTTGATGTTCGATTGCGCGATCGCCACGATATTCCCGAGGATCATGGAGGCGGCGGAAATCACCGCAAGCACAGTCCTTAACTGCTCATGCTGTTCAAGCTGCGGGTGGGCGAACACAATGACAAAGGCGGAAAAAGCTGCCGCCTTCGCGCCGGTCGACATAAAGCCGGAAACAGTAGTCGGCGACCCCTGGTAAACATCGGGAATCCACATATGAAAAGGAACCGCGCCGACCTTGAACGCGAGTCCGACAAGCAGCAAGCCGAGGCCGGTCCAGAGAAGCGGTGAGGCCGTGATGGCCGGGATATTGTCGACGATTGCGCGAATGTTCGTGGTGCCCGCCGCGCCGTAGACGAAAGCGATGCCGTAGAGAAGAAATCCGGTTGCAAACGCCCCGAGCAGGAAGTACTTGAGCGATGATTCGTTTGATATCACCCTCTTCCGCGTGAAACCCGCGAGCACATACAGGCAAACCGACATAAGCTCCAGTCCAAGGAAGGTAATGATCAGATCCGCGGCCGCAGCCATCAACATCATGCCGAGAGTCGAGAACAGTATGAGAATATAAAACTCGCCATACTCGGCATGTTCCCGTCGCAGATAGTCACGTGAGAGGATAATCGTCAGAAGCGCCGCAACAACAAAGAGGGCGGCAAAAAGGCTCGCATAACCGCCCCCGGCGAGCATCTGATTGAACGCAGTGCGCGGCGTGCCATACGACATGACGGCGAGAATCGCACAGATCGGCAAGCCGGAGACACTGACCCAAAAACTCAGGTTGTGTGCTTGCTTCAGCAGGGCTTCGATCAAGAGAACGATCAGGACAAGGACGGTAATGGCGATGAGCGGAGATGCGGTATAGAGGTCAACGGTCGACAACGCTTCGCCTGACAAATAGTGTTTGCAATTCTGTAATCCAAGAAGCATCCCTCGCCAATCCCGGCGGAATCTACATGGAGATCAGCCTCTGTACATCACCCCCGCCGGGTTTGCCGTCTCCCTGTTTTCTTTCGGCTCGCCGGCTTCGGCGCCCTGACCCTCATCGCCTGCGCGCTCTTTACCAGGCCGACGACATTACCTTCCGGGTCGGCAAACTGAGCAAATGTCACCATGTTGGGGATCTCCGTCACCGGAATGACTACCCTGCCGCCGAGACTGACCGCACGGTCCAGATAGCTCTGCGGATTCTCAACTTCGACGTAAAACGTCGTGTACGGCCGGGTATTCCTGTCGACTTGTCCGATGCCGCCGTTGATCCCCTTTTTCAAGCCTGTGTTTACAAGGCCGTACTTCATCGGGTTATTCGCATTGATATTCCAGCTGAACAGCGAACCATAGAATTCCTGAGCGCGACCGGCATCTTTAGCCATCACTTCGAAATGAACAACAGGTTTACCCATATACTTCCTCCTCGGTTTATGATCGTGAGTCGCTTACTTCGCCCGTTCGAATTCAAACAACGAGGGGTGCTCCCCTTTCCCTTTGGAATGGAGGGTCCACGTCTGGCTGAAATGGTCGGCGTCCTTGAAAGTGAAGACAAGTTTCGCCATATGGTCATCATCCGGGCTTGAGAGGTTTGTCGCATCGATGTAGGAAAACGCCAGCGTATTGGCCGCCTTGGGGGCTCGATCAGTGCGCATCCTCGGCTGGTTCCCGAGCGAGCAATAATGCGTCATCATCAGTCTGTCGTTATTAACATGGTACATGGTCACCATCGCCTCCTTGTTTTGGGCCATATCGAGGGTTTCCATAATCGCACTCCCCGCCGAAACCAATTTGTAGGTGATCCCGACCGGGTTTCCGTTTTCGTCCTTTCCCTTCCAGGTTCCCTCGAGAGCCTTAAGCTTGTCGAAACCCGCGTTCGGCTTGCTCTCCTTGGGGGTATTCCCCGCCGTTGCCATGCTCGCCGCAACAAGCAAAATGACTGCGGATAATGAGAATCTCATGTGATGTCCTCCTATGAAGTTTCGTGTGACGTAAAATAGCATGTTCACGCTAAATTGTCAAGAAAAATAAAGGATTCAGCCGGAGGGGCCGGCAACGCCTATTTGGATCGTTTGGCCATATTTGCAATATTCTCTGTAACCTTTCCCCCAAACCACGGTTTATAACTTAAAGGGATCCTCATCAACGGGCGGAAGTGAATTCACCCACGGATACGCAATTGATGCTGGAAGTGCGCGACGGCGGGCTCGATAAACTCGCTCCGCTCTTCGAGCGGCATCATGTCGGGCTTTATAATCATTACCTCCGGCTGACGCGTA